>Ga0302326_10000805_pt1 | contig 81978 bp, 67 predicted proteins | sample Palsa_T0_3_FD_202264 | JGI IMG/M metagenome (GOLD analysis project Ga0302326, IMG submission 202264) | Peat permafrost microbial communities from Stordalen Mire near Abisko, Sweden - Palsa_T0_3 | ecosystem: Environmental > Terrestrial > Soil > Palsa > Peat permafrost | place: Sweden: Abisko...
GCCTCGCAGATCGCAGAAACAGATCGCAGAAAAAAGAGACGTTGCAAGCAACGTCTCTACCGAGATTTTCTGTCGAAAAATTCGTAGAGACGTAACTTGTTACGTCTCTCTCACCACGCAACCTAAGCCTGCGTCGGCACCGGCTTGGCGCAGATCTTCTCAAACGCCGCGCTCAGATCGGCCGCAATGGCCGGAGCCTCGCGGCTTTCAATGTCACGCCGCGGCATCATGTAAGCCAGCTGCCCGTCGCGAAAAATCGCGATCGAGGGCGACGACGGCAACTGTCCCGTGAAATAACTTCGTGCGCGGTCGGTAGCTTCCCGGTCTTGGCCGGCGAACACTGAGAACAGTTTTTCCGGCCGGGTCGCGTTCTGCAAAGCCATGCGTACCGCGGGACGCATTCTCCCCGCCGCGCAGCCGCAGATCGAGTTCACGACCACCATGGTGGTGCCTGCCTGATGCGCAAGCGCGCGGTCCACATCTTGAGCGCTGCGGAGTTCTTCAATGCCCAGGCGCGTCAATTCCTCGCGCATCGGGATCAACATAAGTTCGGGATACATCGGCATGTTTCGTTTTCCTCTCTGCTCTCTACCACGTTCGATTCGTTTCTTCGCCCGCCCGCTTCTTTTTCTAATCGTGCAGGCTCCATCAATTGTAGCGTGAACGACGTGTGAACGCGCTGCCCACGTTCCCCCCGGCAGTGCCGCTTTCAGCACCTGACCTTTCGCTATGCGCGAATCGGCAGAGCCGTGTGTATATTGAAGGCAATCCTGGTTCTGAAAAAAGTTCTCGAAAAAATGCTGCTCGAAGAAAATGTTCCGTTGGCGCCCCTCACCACCTTCAAACTAGGAGGGCCCGCGCGTTTTTTCGTCGAGGCCAAAACCGCCGGCGAGGTCCAGCAGGCCGTCGTCTTCGCGCGCTCGAAGAGCTTGCCCATCTTTGTGTTGGGTGGCGGCAGCAATCTGGTGGTCGCCGACCGTGGCTGGCCCGGGCTGGTGTTGAAGATCGCAATTCTCGGAATCGAACAGCTTGCAGAACCCAGCCACGAGCATGAGGGAAGAATTCTTTTCCACGTCGGCGCGGGCGAATCCTGGGACCGCTTCGTCTGGCAAGCCATCCGCGCCAACTGCTCGGGCGTGGAGTGCCTCAGCGGCATTCCGGGCAGCGTCGGCGGCACGCCTGTGCAGAACGTCGGCGCCTACGGACAGGAAGTCGCTGAGACCATCGAATCAGTACGCGTTCTCGACTTGAAAGATGGCCAGCTGCGCGAGCTGTGCCGCGAAGCGTGCGGGTTCAGTTACCGCTCGAGCATATTTAATACCACGGAGCGCGGACGCTTCATCGTTTTGCGGGTCACCTACGCGCTCACTCCCGGGGGCGAGCCGCGCATCACCTACGCCGATCTCAAGCGCCACTTCGAGGGCCGCGAAACGCCACCCAACCTCGCCGAGACCCGCGAAGCCGTGCGCCACATTCGCGCGCTCAAGGGAATGCTCATCGTCCCCGGCGACCCCGATTGCCAGAGCGCCGGCTCGTTTTTCAAGAATCCCGTGCTCACCGAAGAACAACATGAAGAATTGAAAAAGCGCGCCAGCGGCCGCGGACTCACCGTGCCCAGTTATCCCGCGCTCGAAACCCGCAAGAAAGTCTCCGCCGCCTGGCTGGTGGAGCGTTCCGGATTCACCAAAGGATTCGGCTTCGGCCACGTCGGCATTTCCAGCAAGCATGCGCTCGCCATCGTCAATCACGGCGGCGCCACGGCGGCGGAAGTGCTCGCCCTCAAAGACCAGATCCAGCATCGTGTGGAAGAAGTCTTCGGCGTGCTCCTGGAGCCGGAGCCGGTGATGATCGGGTTTTAGCCCTCAGTTCTCAGTTCTCGGTTCTCAGTTCTCACTGCCTAGCTCCTAGCTGCCCTGCCCCCTATAGCGATGTCATCCCGCACCTGAGCGAGGCGACGGGGAGGGACCTTACGTCGGCCGCCGTCACTCCTGCAGCAAACGGGATCTGCAAGTAATCCTCACCCGCGCATTCTCCTAAAGAAATTCCTGAACAAACGCAGCCCCTGGACGGTCTTTATGGGTGAGGGCGGACGATTGGTGGCGGGAGAGGCAATTCTGAGCGAGGCGGCAAGCGTGGCGCCCAGCCGAGAAGAAGGTCGGGAGCAAGGTCGCGAGCAAGGTCAGGACGACGCGCTCGAAGATCTGCTCAAAAAAGATCTGCTGGAAAAAGATCTGCTGGAAAAAGACCTGCTCGAAAATCTGGTCCAGCAGCACGCCCGCCTGGTCTACCGCATCGCCTACGCCGTCCTGCGGCGCCATCACGATGCTGAGGACGCCACGCAGGAAACTTTCGTCCGCGTGTTGCGGTACAGCCGCAAGCTGGCGGGCGTGGAAGACCACAAGACCTGGCTGGCGCGGATCGCCTGGCGAGTCGCCGTAGACCGCAACCGGCAGCAGGGACGCAAGCGCGAGATTCCGCTGGACGATCCCGAAAAGCCGCTGCCAGAGGTCGCGTCCTCGGACGCAGCAGCGGATGACGCCTTACACGGCGCGCAAGTCAGCGATGTGCTGGAACGAATGATCGCGGCCTTGCCCGAGAAGCTGCGCCAGCCGCTGATTCTGTCGACGATCGAAGAAATGTCGCCGCGGGAAGTAGCCGCGACGTTAGGAATCAACGAAGCCGCAGTGCGGTCGCGAGTGTTCCGCGCCCGCCAGATTCTGCGGGAGAAACTCGCCGGCCGGGTTGAACGGAAAACGGGTCGGTAGTAGAAACACGATTGACGGTGATCAATATGGCGGATCAGGACCGCAAGCAAAATTTAAAACAGGAAGATGCTGGTCGAGCTTTGGAAAACCACCACCTCGATCGCGAACTCGACGCAGCGCTTGCAAAGTATGCGGCCATCGAGCCGAGGGCCGGACTGGAAGAGCGCGTTCTCGCGAACCTGCGCTCCGAGCAGGGGCACGCTGCGGCCCGAGCTTGGTGGCGCTGGCCTGCTCTGGGCGTAGCTGCGGCGGTGCTGGTTGTCGCGGCCGTCTTCCTCATGCGGAGGGCCGGAACCCCGACGCCGGAGATCGCGGTGCACCAGCCGGCAGCGGCGGGCCAAGGCGCTAAGCAGCCTGGAACGCGCATCGCATCGAACGATGTGGGTATCCCGGTTCGTCCGACGCTGCCGGCGGTTCCGAAGAGGCCTGCGAGGCATGGCGCTCGTCCTCCTCAGGCGGTTCTTGCGAACGGCCCCAGGCTTGATCAGTTCCCGTCGCCCCGGCCGCTCAGTGATGAGGAGAAGCTCTTGGTGCGCTACGTCCGCGACTTCCCCCAGGACGCGATCATGATCGCGCAGGCGCAGGCAGTGGCGGAAAAGGAAATGAACCAGCTGAATGGGAACGCCCTCTCGGGGGCAAACCAGGATCAACAATGAAGATGAACAATGAGGACAACAGGAAAGGTGAGGCACATAAGTATGAGAAAAATGATGGCGGTATCGCTTGTAGTAGTAACTATGGCGCTCCTCTCCGGTGTGAAGCCGGCTCAGGCACAGGACGACCAGAAACCAGTGCATGCCTATCGTCTGGATTTTTCACTCAACGAGTTGGAAGGAGAAAAGAAAATTAACACGAGGCACTACTCGATGAATCTGAACGTCCCCGGGGACAGACAAGATATCAAGATTGGCACGCGGGTCCCGGTAGCCAGTGCTTCATTTCCGGCGAGCGCCCCGTCCGGCTCGGTAGTCAGCACTGAATTTCAGTATTTGGATGTCGGCACACACATCTCTTGCTCCCTGAAGGAGCATGGGGATGAGTTGGAGTTGCACGCGGAGAGCGAGATCAGCAATATCGATGCCGAACCGGTCGGTGAAAAATATGGCGTATCGGCTCCGGTGATTCGCCAAATCAAGATCACTGGCAGCACCGTTGTGGTCCCCGGGAAGGCAATCGTTATCGGCAGCGCGGACGACCCCACGTCGAATCGCCAATTCCAGCTCGAAGTGACGGTGACCAAGCTGAGGTAAGAGGTGAGGAGAGTGCTCGTGTGGGGCGGGCACTCGAAAAGACCGGCTCTCAGCCATCAGCTTTCAGCCATCAGCAAAACCTCAAAGCCTCAGCCATCGGCCAGCGCCCCGCAATCGATCCCCTTCGGTTTTCCTGACGGCTGATGCCTGATGGCTACTCCGCCAGTCTCGCCGCCTCCTGAAAAATCTTCAGGAACATTTTTCGCGTGAGCTTTCCCGTCTGCGTGTTCTGGTTTGAGGGATGATACGAGGCCAGCAGAACTTTGCCATCGGGAATTCGGTAGCTGGCGCCGTGTTTGAAGAGATAGCCTTTCTTATTTAGAAGCACGCCCCTGCGCTTCAGGAAGTTCAGATAGGCGTCGAAGCCGATTTTTCCCAGGGCCACCACGACCCTCACGTTTTTTAACCCTGCGATCTCGCGGTCGAGAAACGGAGCGCAGGCGGCCAGCTCTTGCGGCGTAGGCTTGTTGTCGGGTGGCGCACAGCGCACCGCCGCGGTGATGTAGAGATTCTTAAGGGTGAGGCCGTCGTCGCGATTCGTGGCCGTGGGCTGGCTGGCGAATCCAACTTCGTACAGCACGGGATACATGAAGTTGCCGCTGGCATCGCCGGTGAACGGACGTCCGGTGCGATTCGATCCATGCGCTCCGGGAGCGAGCCCCATGACCAGCACACGCGCGTAGGGATCGCCGAATCCTGGCACGGGCTTGCCCCAATAGTCCCAGTCGCGATAGGCGCGGCGCTTCTCGCGCGCAATCTGCTCGCGGTAGGCGACCAGACGCGGGCAGCGAGTGCACGCAATTACTTCGCGGTTGAGAACAGTGAGCCAGTCGGGCATGGTTGGCCGATGCGACCCTCAGCACTCTACACGCCCGCAAGCTTTCGAGCCAACTGCCCGGCAACGTAAGGTCCACTTGAGAGATTACAGAATCGCAGAAGTGTTCCCACAGGAACGTTGTGTGCGTACGAAAGTGTACTGACGTTGTTGTACATACCCGTAAGTCAATGAGCAAAGACAAGTTACGAGCAACGGAGGACATGCACCGGAAGACGAAAAATGGGGCCCTGCGGACAGGGCCCGGTAGCAGCAAGTTCAGGAGCCACAACTATACCAGAATGTCCATCAACTTACTATACTTTGGGAAAAATTATTTCTCATGGCCGGATCTCGATCGGAGTGCCGTCCGCGACTGCTCCCCATATCTCGTCGATCTCGGCATCGGTCACGGCGATGCAGCCGTCGGTCCAGTCCTTCAGGCGGTGAGCTGCGCCCACATAGCCGAAGCCATTGGGCAGTCCGTGCACAAAGACATCGCCGCCCGGCGAGGCGGCCTGCTCACGCGCCGCGGTTCGATCTCGGGCGTTGGGATACGAAATGTGGATCGCCTTGTGAAATTTGCTGTGCGCATTGCGAAAGTCGAGAACATAAATGCCTTCCGGCGTTTTGTGATCGCCCTGTCTGGTTTTCGGGCCAACTGGGTCGCCGCCCAGGGCGATGCGGTAGGTCTTTACGACTTTGCCTTTGCTCAGCAGCTGTAAGGTACGTTCTTTCTTGAGCACCAGCACTCGATCGGCGTGCAGGGCGGGACCGGCGGCCGGCGCAGCGATTCCTGCGATACATAAAACCCAGGCCGCCGCCGTGAAAACTTTGGTGCGCATTGGCTCGGATTATAGTCGGGCAAACTTCGCACGGTGCTAGGCTGGTATCGTGAACCAGTTCCCTTCTTCTGTTCGGCGCCGGTATTTTTGTTCCAGCGTTTTTCGACCCAGCATTTTTCGACCCAGAATCGTTCGGCCCAGCAGCCTTCGGGCCGCGTCGTTCCGGACCATCGCGGGTCTGCTGCTCCTGTGGTTCGCTCTGCCGCCCGCGGCGCGAGCGGCCGACTGGACGGTGCGGGCGCAGCCCGCGCAACTGGTCAACGGAGCTCCCGTGCTGTTTCAAGTGACGGCTCCGGCATCCCTCGAGTCGCTGACTGGGACATGGCTTGGGCATCAGGTTGCATTCAGTTTCGACGCGGACTCCAAAACGTGGTTTGCATTGGCCGGCATCAGCCTCGAGACTGCCCCGGGTACTTACACGCTCGATCTGACTGGCGAACGATCCGCCAAAGCGACTCCGAAAATTTCTTTCAGCAGCAAGGTCGCCGTAGCTGCCGGGACCTATCCAAAGACTGAAGTGAAGCTCACCGTCGCGGGAAAATTTACCGAGCCCAGTCCTGAGCAGGAGAAACAGATCGCGGAAGGCGTGAAGATCAAGGACGACTACCTCAACCGCGTAACGCCTGCCCGTGAGTGGGACGGCAAATTCACGGCTCCCGCCGACGCGGCTATCTCCGATGTCTTCGGGTCGCAGCGAATTTTCAATGGCAAGGCGCAGCGCCCGCATCTCGGCCTGGACTTCCGCGTTCCCAGTGGAACTCCCGTTGCGGCGATGAACAGTGGCACGGTGCTGTTGGCGCGCTTTTTATATTTTGAAGGCAACTGCGTCGTCATCGACCACGGCCAGGGACTCCTCACACTGTATTTCCATCTTTCGGAATTCAAAGTGAAGGAAGGCGACGACGTGAAGCGCGGGCAGGTCATTGGCTTGAGCGGCGGCACGGGACGGGCCACGGGTCCGCATCTTCACGTGGCGGTGCGCTGGCAAGGTACTTATCTTGATCCGGCGCGGCTGATGGAGTTGCCACTGCCTTAACTGAGCATACGAAAGACGCGATCTAGGCTGCTCCCCTCGACATTCTACTCAATCCATTGCTGCCGCGGGACGCGTCACGTGCGGCGTCTCGCAGGGCATCTCGCAGCGCATCTTTCAGTTCGTCCTTCAGACCCAGGTTGCGAATCAGCCGGTGAAGGTAGTTGGGATGCACTCCCAGAATTCCCGCGGCCTCTACGTAATTGCCGCGAGTCTGTTCCACTGCGTCGAGGATAAGTTGCTTCTTGAGGTCTTTGACGCAGGAGTGGTACCGGGCTTCACTCCTCTCCGGCGAGGGCCGGCGTTCGAGAATCGATTCCGGCAAATCCTCCGGCAGCAAAGTGTCGGTGCGACCCAGCACCAGCGCGCGTTCGATCGCGTTCTCCAGTTCGCGCACGTTGCCCGGCCAGTCGTGATTCGCCAGGCAAGCCATGGCCTCGCGTGAAACCGGCTTGGCTTTCACCCGGCAGCGTTTGGAGTATTTCTGGACAAAGTGGCGCGTGAGCAGAGGAATATCTTCCCGGCGCTCGCGCAACGAAGGCATTCTCAGACGGACCACATCCAAGCGGTAGTACAAATCCCGGCGAAACATTCCCGTGCGAACCGCTTCATTCAAGTCGCGGTTGGTGGCGGCAACCAAACGGATGTCCACTTTGATGGGATGGGTTCCACCCACACGCTCGAATTCGCGCTCCTGCAGCACCCGCAACAACTTGACCTGAAGCGACGGAGCGAGTTCCCCGATCTCATCCAGAAACACCACGCCGCCATCGGCGACTTCGAGCCTGCCCTTTTTCTGCAGCACGGCTCCGGTGAATGAACCGCGTTCGTGCCCGAACAAATCATCTTCCAGCAGTGACTCAGGAATCGCGGCGCAGTTGATGGCCACGAACGGTTGGTTTCCGCGGGCGCTGTTTCGATGCAACGCGCGCGCCGCAAGTTCTTTTCCCGTTCCGCTTTCTCCCTCGATGAGCACCGTGGCGTCCGAGGCCGCAACCCGCGTCAGGAGCTGATACATCTCCCTCATCCGCGGGCCTTCGCCCACCATGCTCCACTCGCGGCAGGTTTCGAGGGTGAGTGTCTGAGTTTCTTTTTCCAGCCACTGCGCCCGCCGCGCATTGTCCAGGGCCGCGGCACAAATGCCGGCAATGGCCGCCATCAGCTGCAGATGCTCTTCGTGGAAACGTTGCACCGGCCGGGTGCTGTCCAGGTAAATGCATCCAATCACTTTCTGAAACACAGTGAGCGGGACACACAGCAGCGAGCACACGTGGACATCGGCGAGGCTCTCCGCCTTCTGCAAAGGCCCGAGGCCGGCCACATCGGTGCCCAGAATCGCAACTCCCTGCTCCATCACCTGGCGGGCGACGGTGCGGCTGATCCGAACCAGCGGCGGTTCCCCGGGACGCCGGGTGCGCGCGTGCAGCGAACTGAATTCCTGCTCGCCTCCGTCAGTCAGCAGGATCGCGCCACGTCCCGCGGGCACGACTTCGAAAATAAGATTCAGCAGTTGCCCCTGCAATTCTTCGAGATCCTTGACGGCATGCACTACCCGGCTGATCTTCAGCAAGACGTTCAGATTGCGCGCTACGTCGGATGTCTCCGGCAGCTCGCTCAGCAGCCAGTCCGGCGCCAGGCCATCCACTTCCTTTCTTGGATGAAACTGCATGGTTTCCGCGAAGGGATGGCCCTCTTCGAATTCCACTCGCGCCGGCGGGGGCGTCTCATGCTCGGGTTCGTCGTCGGCTTCGTCATCGACGAGAAACACAAACACCGAGTCGCCGGCGGCAATCTCATCCCCGTGATGCAGCCATTGTTCTTTCACTGACCTGCCGTTGACCCGGGTCGCATGACCGCTCTCCAGATCGAGAAGATGGAAACGCCCGTCTTCCTGCCGCAAGCGAAAATGCTTTTGGGAAATCGAAGAGTCGACCACGGCTAAGGCGTTCGATGGCTCGCGGCCCAGGGTGGCGTCACCCTCGGGCAGCGGGAAGATCGAGTCGGTGAGCGGTCCGGCAATGGCGAAAAGTCGCGGATGCATAGGTCAGGGTCCTCGGATCGAGCGACCTTCTTACCATGTGAGAGCTTGAACCGAACCAGCGGGAACATTTTGTTACGATATCCGAACAGATAGGCGGACTATCCGACCGGATAGTGATCCGGGCAGGGTGGGGCGGCTGCACAAAAAAGTCTCGCCGCGGGGCCGACTCGCTGCTAAATATCTGATAAATATAAAGTTATTAAGTAGTACCCGGCTTGGGGACACTCGCGCTGGAGAGTTGGACCGAAACGTGCATGGTTCCGCCTCGCGGTGTCGGCAAAAAGCGACGGGGGAAGCGCTTTCTGTCACAGTGTCGCCGGCACCTGCAAAGTCAGGGACGCGAAGGGACCCCCTCGTCGCGTCCTTGATTTTTTACGGCCGAAGAGCGGGTATGTCGTTGCGTTAGAGGTCAGCCAGCGGCTGCTTCTGGCTGCCGCGAAGATTCAAGCGCCTGAACGGATTGTGCGACGGCAGCCTGCGCGACACCATCGCGATACGTAACGCTTCTTCCCGAGATCGCCGCCACCCGCTCGCCCGGCACCAGGATTCCGACCAGATTGAGCGGATCGGCCGCCGACACCGTCACCGCTTCGCCGGTCAGCGGACTATTGCGCATCGCCCGCACAGACTCCACTGCCACCGGCAAGGCAAACTGCTCGCCCAGGAATCCGTCTACGAAACGCCCGCCGCGAATTTCTCCGCGATCCTCCAGCCGACGGAAGCCCATTAGTAGTTCGCGCCACGGCGGCAGGTTGGCCTCGCGCGCGAGGACATCGCGAAACACAATTCCGTAGCGCCGCAGCAACATCCAGCAGGCGGCCTCAACCGCGCGCGGCCTCTCCGCACCCTGGTCGGCGTGCAGCAGCGCCCACCGGCCGGAGCTGTGCCGCGGACGCGTGCTGCGTCCGCTTCCCTGCCCCGCGCGGCGCTTGGGATCGATCAACGATCGCAGATTGTCGAACCCGTCGGCGGTGACCTGCCCGGCGGCAACCAGTTCCCACAGCGCGGTCTCGATCTCCGCCTTCAGCTTGCCGCTGCCGCGCACAATGTCGGCAAAGAAAGAAGCTCCGCGCTGCCGCAGAAAGTCGAGCACGAGTTGCGCGGAGTGGCTCAGTCCTCGGGCCGCGGCCTGATCACCTGGATGCCCCATTTCTCGCCGGTTTTGCGAGACATGGGGATTTTCGCGGGGGATCATCCAATCCGCATCCTCGCGCACAAAAAAAGTAATCGGCGCTACGCTGGTGGGAATTACGCGGCGCTGACGAGGTGAGCGTGTCGCCGATTCAACGGCCGTCGTTCCGGACAAAGAATCCCCATTCGCTTTCGCGCCGCTGGTCTGCGCAGGGACCGCATAATCCAGCGTTGCGGGATGCGGCGACAACCTTCCCCAACCCACCGCGCCAGTCAGGCAAAGCTGATCGAGCCACTTGGGATCGTAGTCAGCAATGCGCCGCGCCAGAACCTGCCGCTCCCAGGCATTCGCCGGAATCTCAAATCCCTGCAACTGCTGCAATACTTCCAGCGTGCCGCGCTCGCCGGCAACCTGCGTCCCCGGCACCACATGCTGCCAGCGCATGAGCCAGCGCATGAACTGCGCCGCGGTAACCGGCTCGATCTGCTTGCGCAGCGTGCCGACAGTCAGCCGGTGAATGCGCGCCAGTAACCGCCGCTCACACCATTCGGTTTTGTCCGCTTGTGTGAGAACGGCCGAGGGCACCTCACCATGCGCGTGTGGCGCGGGCACTCCCTTCGACAAGCTCTGAGCCTGCCCTGATCCTGCCGAAGGGGCAGGCTCTGCCCGCGAGGCAGCGCCACTGAAATTTCCTCGCAGAATAGTTCCGCTGGCTTCCATGCGAAGCAGAGCGTTCGAAATATCGGACGACGGAAGCCCCAGCGTCTCCCCCAGCTGCGAAGCCGTAACCGGCCCGACATGCGACATCCATCCCGTAACCAGCGTCAGCAGAGCATCCTCGCGAGAGACCTGCGCTGTCTCGACGTCGGCCAGAGTCTGCGCAAACTCAGCCGTGGGAAACAATGTGGCAAAGCTGCGGGCACGTTCGGCAGCGACCCAGTAGCGCTGCCCATTCACCGAAGCAGTACTCGCCCGGCCTTGATCGACCAACGACCCGAAATACGCGAACCAGGAAAGCCGAGCTGCGCTCGACTGGACGGGCGAGGGCGCCCGTCCCCACCCGAGCACTTCTTCGGCGCTGCTCCGCTCTAAATCCTCCGGCAGCGCCACCAGCGTATGCAGCACGTCATGCAACTCATCGGCGTCCCGCACATCGGGCCAAGCCTCAGCCCGCACCTGCGCGATCGCCGCCGGATCCAGTTTCCCCACTTCCTCGAGCACCGACTCCGGCAGCATGCGGCGCATCTCCACCGCGCGCGCTCGCCGCTCTTCCAGCGGAGCATCGTCGAGGAACGCATACGGATTCGCATTCAGAATCTCGTGCGAAAATTGCGACGGCACCGGCGTGTCCACCGCCAGCACGCGAATCTTCCCGGACGCCATGTCGCGCAGCAGCGTCTTCAATCCTTCCACGTCCATCGCCTCGGTGAGCACATCTTTCATCACCTCGCCCACCAGCGGATGATCGGGAATCTTCCGCTCGCCCTCGATATTTTCGAAGCAGGCTGCCGCGTCGGGGAACACCGACGCCAGCAGATCGTCCGAGCGCATCCGCTGAATCTGCGCTGGAACTTTCTTGCCGTTCTGAAATCGTAACAACGCCAGCGCGCGATTCGCGTCCCAGCGCCAGCGCGTGCCGAAGATCGGAGAATCGAGCGCTGCCTGCTCCAGAATCGGCTGCACGGTTTCGGCCTGCAAGAAATGAAAAACATCGCCCAGAGGAAAGCTGTGCTGCTCGGCCAGCGCAATGTTCAACCCATTGTCCGTGGCCGCCGCCTGCAACTCAAAGTTAAAGCCCACGCAGAAACGCTTGCGCAGAGCCAGTCCCCAGGCCTTGTTGATGCGTCCGCCAAACGGCGCGTGGATGATCAACTGCATCCCGCCGCCCTCATCAAAGAAACGCTCGGCGATCACGGTCTGCTGGGTCGGCACTGCGCCCAACACCGCGCGCCCCTGCAAAATATATTCGATCGACTGCTCCGCGCCGGAGTCGTCGAGTCCGCATTCATTTTTCAGCCACGCGACCGCCGCGGCCACGTCCGGTTGGGTCGCCGAAAATCCTATCGGTGATGTGTGCGGCAGCATCGCGCTGATTTTTTCGCGCAGCTCGCCCACATGCGCCGACAATTCCTGCGTTCGCGCCGGAGCTTCGCCCCGCCAGAACGGAACAGTCGGCGGCGCCCCATGCGCGTCCTGCACCAGCATTCGCCCGACCTTGGTCTCGATGCGCTGGATCATCCACGAAGTGTTGCCCAGCAGCATGATGTCGCCGCGATTGCTCTCCACGGCGAAATCCTCGTCCACGGTTCCCACGACCACGCCGTCGGGCTGGGCTACCACGGTGTAAAGAGAATTATCCGGAATCGCTCCGCCGCTGGTGATGGCCGCCAGCCGCGCTCCGCGCCGCGCCCGCAATTTTTTGTTTACGCGGTCGCGATGAACATAAGCCCCGTAGCGCCCGCGCCGCGCCGCAATTCCCTCGGAGAGCATTTCAAGAAGCGAATCAAACGTCGCGCGCTCCAGATTGCGATAGGGATACGCCCGCCGCACCAGCGCGAACATCTCGTCCTCGTCCCACCCGTCATCACCAGGGGCAGCCCCGCCCGATGCGCACGTCGCCACAATCTGTTGCGCCAGCACATCCAGCGGAGCATCCGGAATCATCAGCCGATCGAGATCACCCTGCCGGATCGCCCGCACCAGAGCCGCGCACTCGATCAAATCATCGCGCGTCGTTGCGAACAGGCGTCCCTTCGGAACCGCGCCCCGCCAGTGTCCCGAGCGCCCCACCCGCTGCAGCGCCACGGCAATTGCGCGGCAGGAATTGATCTGCACCACCAGATCCACGGTGCCGATGTCGATGCCAAGTTCGAGCGAGGCCGTCGCCACCAGCACGCGTATCTGTCCGTCTTTCAATTTCTTCTCGGCCGTGAGGCGCAGCTTGCGCGACAAGCTTCCGTGGTGGGCCGCAACATTTTCCTCGCCCATGCGTTCGCCCAGATTGTGCGCGAGACGTTCCACCATGCGCCGCGTGTTCACAAACACCAGCGTCGACCGATGCTGCGAGACCAGCGTCACCAGCCGGTCGTAAATCGCGTCCCACATCTCGTTCGACGCGACCGGCCCCAGCGGCATGGGCGGCACTTCCACCGCGAGGTCGAGCGTGCGCTTGTGGCCAATGTTGACGATGACGGGGTCGGTACGCACGCCATCTTCCCGCGCGGGTCCATGCGAGCATCCCGTAAGAAAATGCGCGACCTCCTCAATGGGCTTCTGCGTTGCCGACAATCCAATGCGAACCGGAGGCCTGTGCGCCAGGGCGTCCAACCGTTCGAGCGACAGCACCAGATGCGCTCCCCGCTTGTCGTCGGCCACGGCGTGGATCTCATCGACGATCACCGTTTCCACGTCCCGCAAAATCGCGCGGCTCTTGTCGGCAGTCAGCAAAATGTAAAGCGACTCCGGCGTGGTCACCAGAATGTGCGGAGGCCGTTTCAGCATGGCGCGCCGCTCGGGCTGCAGCGTGTCGCCCGTGCGCACCGCCGTGCGAATCTCCGGCATCAGCAGCCCGCGCTCCCCGGCCATGGCGAGGATTTCCCCCAGCGGCCCTTCAAGATTTTTCTGGATGTCGTTGCCCAGCGCCTTGAGCGGCGAAATGTAGAGGACTTCCGTGCGGTCCGCCAGATCACCCGCCAGAGCCTTGCGCACCAGACGATCGATGCAGGCGAGAAACGCGGCCAGCGTTTTGCCCGACCCGGTGGGCGCGGAGATCAGCGTGGTTCGCCCCGCCAGGATGTGCGGCCAGCCTTGCTCCTGCGGCTCGGTAGGCGTGCCAAACCGCCGCACAAACCACTCCGCCACCAGGGGATGGGCCCAGGTCAAAGAGGCAGGAAGGGACTGCATCCGGGTATTGTAGCCGGGATTTCGAGTTTCGTAAATTGTTCGCTACCGAACTGAGTCTGATGGGCGTTTGGATTGGACTTAGGGAGAAATTCTAGTATGATGACTATGAGTAATAATAATAATTCGAAAGGATGCCTGTGCCCAGTTCCAGGGTTGCCGCGCTTCAACGCAAAGATATAGCCGCAGCCGCAAGGGCCTTTCGCTCGACCCGCCAGATGACAAAGTGGAGCGTGATTGTCGAAGGGCGCGAGTTGCCCGCGAGGCCGCTTGTTTTGGAAGCGGCAGGAGTGCCCCCGAACGATCCCACGAACTCACACCAGGCGGTTGCGCTGCTGAAGGAGCGAGGCTTCGAAATTCGCTACCAAGGCAAAACGATTCAACAGGACGATATGCAGGAAGATGCGCGGGACGACACGCGGGAAGAGATAAGGAGCGATGCGAAGGAAGAGGCTCCGACTGCGATCGACGGCGTCCTCCGTAGATTGCGCAGCCGCTATGCCGGCCAGCCTTCTCTGATGGAAGATCGGGAGCGCGAACACAGGGTTGAGAAGGACCGCCTCCCCCGATGAGCAAGATGAACAAAACGTATGTGCTCGACGCCAGCGCTTTGCTGGACCTTCTGGAGAACGGCCCTGGAGCCGGCCGTACGGAATACATGCTGAAAGAGGCCGAGAGGCTGGGCAATCCGCTGCTGGCTTCCGCCGTGAATTGGGGAGAAGTTTTTTATCTCTCGTGGCAGCGCCACGGGGAGCAGACCGCGCGCGACACGATGGCCGATCTTTCGCGGCTTCCGATTCGGGTGGTCTCCGTTGATCTTCCTCAGGTGCTCAAAGCGGGCGAACTGAAAGCGCTGCACAAGATTCCTTACGTTGACTGCATGGCCGCCGCTCTCGCCGTTGAACAGAGAGCTACGCTGGTCACCTCGGACCGCGATTTCGAAAAGCTCGGCCGCCAGTTCCCTATCCTGTGGAACCCACGGCCCTAGTGGCTTCCCAGTCGCTGGTTTCAAATTGATGCGCCGTCGTGATCGAGTCGCGCAGATAGTCGGGATCGTCGGCCATCTTTGAGAAGGCTGCGTCAATCTTCGCCTCGGCCAGCTTTCGCTCCCACTGTTCACAGGGCTGAAGGATATGACGCGCAACGAGGGACCGTGCCCGAGCAAGCACCGACTGAGAGGACATGTCTAGAATTATAGTCCGATGCTGGAATGCTAAAATCCCGCGATGCCTCGACTCTCTGCTCAGGCCCGCGCCCGCAAGATCAAACTTCTTCTCTTCGACGTGGATGGTGTTCTCACCGACGGCAAGCTGTTCATCTTTCCTGCACCCGCCGGAGCCTCGCAGCCCGGGCAGGAACTTGCTGAGCATGCTGCGAAACACGCTGCGACACGTGCTTCGAAGCAAGGCCAGAGCGGGTTCGGGTTCGCGAGCCAGAGCTTGATCGAGGCCAAGGGGTTTCATGCACATGACGGCACCTCGATCTCGCTGGCGCGTCTGGCCGGGATCAAGACCGGGCTGATCACCAAGCGCATCTCGGAAACGGTCGCGCTCCGCGCCCGCGACCTGAAACTCGAACACGTGCATCAAGGTGTGCAAGACAAGCGCTCGTGCTTTGATGGGATCGTGAAACAGGAAGGCCTCAAGCCGGAGGAAGCCGCCTTTGTCGGCGACGACGTCATCGACCTGCCCGCGATGCGCGCTGCGGGATTGGCCATTGCGGTAAAGAATGCGCGCGCTGACGTGAAGCGAGAGGCTCACTACATCACGCCGCAGGCCGGCGGCGACGGCGCACTGCGCGACGCCGTGGAGTTCATTCTGAAAGCGCAAGGCAAGTGGAAACAGGTTCTGGAGGCGTATATCGGCGAGAGAAGTCCGGCGAGAAGCTCTCAGCTATCAGCTGTCAGCTCTCAGCGAAAATCCAAATCAAGATCCCGCTGATGTTGAGCCGCGTAGACGTGAAATCGCTCAAGGTTTTTTAGGAATTTCGAGTAAGCAATTCGAGAGGCGCCGCGCGCGGTGAGGACTGATAGCTGACGGCTGAGAGCTGACGGCTAATTAAAAAACCCATCGGATGCTTGCTTGGGGCGTGCTCGGGTCAGCATCCGATGGGCTACCGTTTCTCCCTACTCACCCTGTTGTTTTCAGGAGTATGTGCAATGATTAAACCGCAACCCGCAGTGAAGTTGCGTCTAATTTTGTAAAGAGTTGTAATTCTTTCGCAGTCCCGCAACTGTCGAAACCCGCGGTTGAAATTAGTAAAAGATCAGTCGGGCAGCGCCACCGTCTTCGCCGTCATGAGTTCCGTAAACCTTTTATCTTTGCGGAGTTCGGCGAACTCTACATCTTTGTACACATTCTTCAGGTCTTTGTAGCCCTCTTCCTGCGCCTTCCTCAGATATTCCAGCGATCGATCCGAGAAGCCCATCTTGGCGTAGAGTTTGGCCACGGTGTAGTCGTAGTAGGCGCGATCACCGGGGCTGGGCAACTGCGCCTGCACACCGGCGCGCGAGGTGCGCTCAAACACTTCGGGATCCAGCTGCATGGCGTGCTCATAGGCAAGCACTGCGGGATCAAATTCCTTTTTCGAGAACAGCGCCGCGCCCAGGTTGCTGAAAAATGATGCGGAGGTCGCATCGATCGCAATCGCCTGGTGATAATGCTTGACCGCCGCGCTGTATTTTTTTTCTTCGTAAAGGACCACGCCGAGATTGTTATAGGCATCCGCCAACTGGTGGTCGGCTTTGATCGAGCGCTCAAACGATTTTCTCGCTTCGCGGTAGCGCTGCATCATCAGTTCGGTGATGCCGATCTTGTTTTCCAGACGCGCCGAATCCTGCCGCTTGGCCATGGCCGCGCGGTAATAATCGAGCGCGTCGAGATAAAGTTTCGAGGCGCGCAGATGGTCGGCCTGCGCTTCCAGATTGTCCGCGCTCGCGTCCGGCGCCGGAGGGTCAATCGTCCGCATCAGTGGCGGGGTGACCTGCACCTGTTCCGGATGAGACATCTGCGCCCCGGCGGCAACAGAGAATGCCAGGATGAAGATGAGTACGAAAACTGAAAGGGAAAGAAGTGAAACCGGAAAGTTTCTGGCGAAGCAGGTTCTCGGGAAGGACATAAACCACCCCCAAGCAAGCGCCACTATTCTGCCATAGTTCCTGCCGGGAAGCGACAATTTCCTGGCTTCTGGGACGGGTGTACATGCTTCCGTGGCGAGCATCAAACCTGGGTGTCCCAAGCTAGGTATCCCAGGCGTCAGTGGGGGGCTGGCTGGGTGTTGTCTGGCGGCGCGGGCGGTGGGGTTGACGGTTTGTCGTTCTTAAACACACCCGCGATCTTGCCAAAGAAACCCTTCTTCTTGTTGGGGTCCTGGTTCTTAGGGTCCTGAGTATCCTGCGCGGTGGCGGGCTGGCCGGCGGGGGTAATCGGCTTGTCGCTTCCCAGCATGCGGGAGAAGAAGCCGGACATGCCGCTCTGGAGGTCGCAGGTATCGCGCGGCTCGGTTCCGGCAACGAAAGCGGATACGTAATCGTCCGGGCATTTTGGCGTAGCCAGCCGGTTGGTGGCCTTGTCCAGTTGGACGTCCACCACTCCCGTGGGCTGGGCGAAGGGGCGCATGTCGGAATATCGGGAAAGCGCCGACGCCTTCTTCATGAACTCCGTCCAGATGGGCGCCGCCGTCTGCGCCCCAGTCAAGCGCAACTCGCTGTAGTCGTCAAATCCCACCCAGACTACGCACAGCAGGTTCGAGGTATATCCCGCGAACCAGCCATCGTGCGACGTTCCGGTCTTGGCGGCGGCCGGAAGCATGAACCCGCGTCCCCGCACTGCGTTGTAGCCCAGCCCGTTGTTGACCACGCCTTCCATCATGCTGGTCATCACGTAGGCCACCCGCGGGTCCAGAACCGGCTTCCGGTCGGTGCTGAAGTTCGCAATCACGTCCCCTTTGGAGTTGCGCAGCGAGTTCACCAGAATCGGCGAAATCCGGAAGCCGTTGTTGGCAAACGATGTATAGGCGCCGGCCATATCCAGCGGAGTCGCGTCATAAGATCCCAGCGCCATCGCCGGAGTCGCCTTTACCGATGCAATTCCCGCCGAGCGCGCCAGGTCCGCAACTTTGTCGTACCCAACTTCTTCCGCCACTTTCACCGTGGCGTTGTTCAGCGACATGGCCAGCGCATAACGCAAGCTCACTTCGCCGTGGTATTCCTCTTTGTAATTGCGCGGCTCGTAGATCTGGTCTCCGTAGGCGAACGAGGAGGGCTCATCCACCACCGTGGAGGCCGGCGTGATCACCGTGGCCGATCCGTCTACTCCCGTGTTCATGGCCGCGGCGTAGACGAAAGGCTTGAAAATCGACCCGGTGGGCCGCTTGGCCAGCGCATGATTCAACTGGCTCATCGCATAATTGCGCCCGCCCACCAGCGCCAGCACCGCTCCTGTGTGAGGGTCGATGGCTACCATCGCCACCTGCGCCTGGGGTCCGGGCGCTACGGTGATATCTACCTTCTTGCCGACTCTTGTTCGCTTGGTGCGCAGCTTCGTGACCTGGTCGTCGACCAGCTTGATGCCCATTTCCACCGCTTGCGCCGCGGCCTTCTGCAGATCGGGATCGAGCGTGGTGTAGATGTGATATGACTCGTCATTCAGGTCATGCTCGTTAAAGCGGCTGATCAACGCCTCGCGCACCATGTCGACGAAGTAGGGCGCGTCGCTGGCTTCCACATTCGGAGCTGCCAGCTTGAGCGCTGCGGCTTTCGCCTTGTCGGCCTGCTCACGCGTGATGGCGTGAGTTTCCACCATTGATTCCAGCACCAGGTTCCTGCGTTCCAGCGCGCGCTCGGGATGCCGGTATGGCGACAGGTAGCTAGGTCGCTGGATCAAGCCCGCGAGCAGCGCCGCCTCGGGCAGACTGATATCTTTCAGGTCCTTGTTGAAATACGCGTGCGAAGCCTCGGCGAACCCGCTGATGGCGAACGATCCGCGCTGACCGAGGTCGACCCAGTTGGCATAAAACTCGAAAATCTGCTGCTTGGTGAATTTCTGCTCCAGCTCTTCGGCGATCAGCATCTCGGTCAGCTTGCGTTTGACGGTTTTCTCCGGCGTCAGGAAAAAACCACGCGCCAGTTGCTGGGTAAGCGTGGAACCACCCTGCTCCCGCCGCTGGTGGACAACGTCGCCCCAAACCGCTTCTACCGTGCGGACAAAGTTCACGCCGCTGTGCTCAAAGAACCGCCGGTCTTCAATGGCCAGCACCGCCTGCACCATCACCGGAGGAATGTCGTTATACTTCACCAGCTCGCGCTTGGAGCGCTGTTCGGCGTCAAACAGCGCGGTCACCAGTTCCGGCTCCAGTTCGTAGGCCGAAAGCTCGCTCCCCTTGCTTATGATCTGCTCCACTTGTCCGTCCTGGATCGTAATCAGCGCCGGCTCCGGGCTGTGGTAGGACTCCGGCCCGGGACTGATTTCAATCCCGGTGCCGGTGATGCGAAATGTGCCCAGCCGGGATTCCCCGTCTTTTCCCGAACCCCCGCCCGACGCCCCCTCCGAATATCCGCCCCGGCGCAATTCCGTGGCGATCTCTTTGGCGTTGATATTTTCCCCGGTGCGCACGGTTTGCGGCAGGGCGTAAATCTTGGCGGAATTGCTGAACACCGGCGTGCGGAAACGCTTTTCGATGATGCGGTCGTACTTGATATAGAAGTAAGAAAATGCGCCCGTGCACCCCACCGCCAGGATCAGAAACACGCCCAGCCCGGCGCGCACCACGGGATCGCGCCAGCGTCCGCCCTTCCCACCGTTCGCTTTCGGAATCTTGATTTTGATGGCCACGATTTCGGGTGGAAATGCCCCCTCTTATCAGACGGCGGGCCGCATGAAAAGGTTGATCACGCTTGTACTTCCGACTCTCCTGCGAAACATCAAACGGCAAGCATATCGAACAGCAAACCATCGCCGCGAAGCGGTTGAGCGCTGATTGACTGCCGCACGACCTCAGGAGAGCGGAATAATTCCTATTGTAACGCCCCGCCCACAAACAAAAAGAGACCCGCCAGCCAGCAGGTCTCTAAGCCGTTAACCAGCGATCTGGAAGAACGCCCTGGAAGGACGCCTGGAAACTGGCCCCCTGGAACCCGTGGGCTTCCGCTTCCACTATTGCGGGTCGGTGACCGCCCAGTAGCCACTGGTGCTCAGTTGCACATTCGAGAAGGGCTGAGTCAGAGCGCCGGTCGAGGTTGTGACCAGGGGAGCCAGCTGAGCTGACGTGGCCAGGCTCAAGTCGCCGCTGTGGGAGAAGAGGTAGGTCCCGCTTTGCTCAAACTGACCATTTCCTCCATCGTAGAGGTTCGCGAATGGCGAACCCGGCACCACGGTGATTGCTCCCGTGCCCTGAGTCAGCGCAAAGCCTTCCGTGGCATTATTGCCGGTGTCGTCGGGGTTCAAGCTGAATGTATAGGCGAATTCTCCGACCGGGTTCACCGTAAGGTTAAAGGGAGAATAAGTGGTGGCGAAGGGTGAGCCGGCAACCGCCGCGATCGCCCCCGCCCCGGCCCCGGTCTGCGTAATCGCAAAAACGTAAATATTCTTGTCATCGACTCCTGAGATCGCAGTCGAATTTCCGCTGATCCCGATCAGGTATTGCCCGCTCGGGTCGCCCTGCACTTGCCACATGGGAAAAGCAAACGGGCTGCCCGGCACGGCCGTCAGCGTGCCGGTGGCGCCGACGACGTAAGCGGCGGTCTTGGTAGCTGTATGCGTGCTCAGGTTGGGATCTTCGGTGACGTAGAGATAATCACCCAGTCCGTCCATGCCCAGGTTCATCGGCGCGTCCGCGCCAGTCGAAACAAAAGCAGGAGTAGCCGCCGTGAGCTCGCCTGTGCTGCCGATCTGGAAAACCAGAATCTGGTTGAGCAGCCCCTGCGCGATAAAGAGAAGCGTCCCGCTGGGATTGGTGATTACGCTAACCTGGTGGTAGTTCGTAATCGGAATCGTAGTGCTCAACGGGACCGATACCGGAAAGCCATTCAGCGTCGCCAGCGCCCCCGACGAACTGATCGACCAACCGTAAATCAGGTTCTCCGTGGCAAAGACCGCATAGAGGAACTTCTCTTGCACCACCACCATGCCCACGCCCGGATCGCCGGTTGGAATGGTCGGCCCGACGTAGCCGGTTGTAGCCTGGAACGAGCTGTTGCCCGCGGACAGGGTGTAGCCGTCGATCGAGCCCAGAGTCTGGTCGATCGCAAAAGCGAACGCCGAAGCCGTCGAACTGCCGCCGCCACCGCCGCCCGTTCCGATCCCGCCTCCGCCACCACCAGCGGTGCTGCAGTTGTTAGAGCTGAAGGTGTCCGTACAGGAGTAGTGACCGCAGCTGGTCCAGAAAAGCTGGCCCAGTGCCACGGTCAAAACTATCAGGATGCGCAATCTCATGGTCATGCCACTACTCCATTCACTTCGCTGTCGCCTGAGGCTTCCGCTTAGTTCGTTGCCGAGGGGCCGCATTGACCATCGGCTGGGGCCGCGGCCGGGCCGGCGGCCGAAGCGACGCCGATATAGACCGGCTGTGAAGTGACGCCACGATAGGTGGCCGTAATTTCGTAGTCTCCGGTCAGCACCCAGACCGGCGTCGTGAGCGTGCCCACATCGTTGAAGGTGCACACACCCGGCTCGACCGCCGTGACAAGGCCCGTCGTGCTGAGCGTGATCGTGTTCGGCGGCGTGGGCAGTATACCGGTGCCCCCAACTGTCCCTTGGTTGTTGGGGTCGACAATCACCGTATAAGTGACCTGGTTGGTCAGATCCCGATTCGGACCGTAGGCGTAGGTGCCCTGCGCCTGCAGCTGAATGGTGCCGCCGATGCCCTGCAGCTCGGTCGAGGGCGCCGTCAGCTGGATCGTCCTCAGGTTGTCCGTGGATCCGCAACTGGCGAGACAAAACGCAAGCAGGCTCAAAAACGCGATGAAGAAAATTGTGCGCTTCACGTTACGAGTACCTCCAGAGATGCAATACTCTGCGATCATGTCAGGACCCCTCGGCAATGGACAAGAAAAAACACCCGTCGTAACACACCAAAGTCACTGCCAGCATCGTCTTTTAGCGCTCTGTACCAAAGGGGGAATGCAGGCAGAGACGAGCCCATTTTCAAATCGCAGCGCACAAAAATTCACACACGCACGAAAGGACACGCCCGGAAGGGTGAAGTAAAAACAGAGGTCAGATGTCAGATGTCAGAGTCGAGAGGTGAGAGTCGAGAGTCGAGAGGTGAGAAGCCGGAAGCCCTACTTGTTCTCGCTGTTCGGATTGAAGTGCAGCACCAGCGAATATCCAGGAAGATTTACCGGCACGCTGTAGTCGACCGCCACGTAGACCCCGGAGAGGCCCCCCTGTCCAATGCGCTGGATGGTCACCTGCTCCGGCGTGATTGCGATGTCGCGCGCCTTTGCCTTGTTGAGGACTGCCAGCCGCAGGTCGTCGTCAGTCTTGAAACTGTTCGAGGCCCCGAGCACGGCAACTTCCTTCAGGTCGTCCTGAAACGAAAGGTTGGCCATTTCGGGTGGAATCACCTGGGCGCCCGCAATAATCGCAGCCGCGATCAGCGCCAGCCCGAGAATCAGTTTGATTGTCCCCATTGTTCGAAAATATCCCGCTTCGCCCTGATGACCGGGTCGCGTTCAAGCCCGGCCCGTCCCGCGAAGCAATTCCTTGAGTTGGAGCTCTACCTCAGAAATCGTAGCATCGCGAACTTCGCGAGTCGAGCGAAGAACGATTTCCACGATACCTTCGGTAACCTTTTTTCCCACCGTGACCCGATACGGGATTCCCACCAGATCGGCATCCTTGAACTTCACTCCCGGGCGCTCGTCGCGGTCGTCGAGAATCACGTCCAATCCGGCTGCTTCCAGGCGGATTGCGATGTCGAGCGCCGCCTTCTGGATGGTTTCATCCTTCACATTGACCGGCGAAACCACCACTTCAAACGGCGCAATCGCGGGCGGCAGCCAGAATCCGTTTTCGTCATTCGACTGCTCCACCGCTGCGGTCAGGATGCGTTCAATCCCAATCCCGTAGCTGCCCATGATCGGCGTAACTTCCTTGCCGTTTTTGTCGAGCACACGCGCGCCCATCGAGTCCGTATAGCGATACCCCAGCTTGAAGATGTGCCCAATCTCGACTGCCGTATCGATGCGCAGGGCCTTGCCGCAATTCGGACACGCCTCGCCCGCGGTCACTGCGCGCAGATCGGCGTAAGCCGTTGGCTGAAAATTCACGCCCGGCGTCAGATTCTTCAGGTGATAATTCTCCTGATTCGCGCCGCCGATCAGATTCGTGCGGCCCTCAAGAGCTGCATCGACCAGCAACAAAGGCAGCCCCGCATCTTTTTTTAAATCTTTCGCCCATTCGATGCCGACCGGTCCCAAATATCCCGCCGGAGACTTGAACAGCGTTTTGATCTCCGCCTCTTCCATGGGCCGCGTCGCCATGCCCACGGCCCCGTTGAACTTGGCTTCGTTCAATTGATGATCGCCGCGCATCAGCACCACGATCGCCCGCGACTTTATTTTGCCAGCGGCGTCTTTCTTATCTGAGATCGGCTCATCCGCCATGTAGGCCAGCGTCTTGATCTTGTTCTTCGGCGACACGCCCAGAAACTTCGCGACATCTTCAATTGTCTTCTGCCCCGGAGTGTGCACCAGCAGCGGCTTGCCATCACCTTCGGCAGCAAGATCAGCCACTGCGTCGAGCTTCGAAGTCGCCTTCTCCATGTTGGCCGCGTAGTTGCAGCCGTCGCAGCTCACAATCTGGTCTTCCCCCGCCGGAGTCCGCACCATGAACTCGTGCGATTCCTTCCCGCCCATCGCTCCCGAATCGGCCTCGACCACCATGTACTTGAGCCCGCAGCGGTCAAAAATGCGGCAATACGTCTCGTAATGTCTCTTGTAGGAAACATCCAGCCCCGCCGCATCAATGTCGAACGAGTACGCGTCCTTCATCATGAACTGCCGCACCCGCAGCAGACCCGACTTCGGCCGCGGCTCGTCGCGAAACTTGGGCGCGATCTGGTACCAGATCTGCGGCAGCTGCTTGTAGCTGCGCAGCTCTTTCAAGGCAATCGACGTCATGACCTCTTCTTCGGTCATGCCCAGGCACATGTCGGCGCCCTTGCGATCCTTGAGACGGAACAAGTTCTCGCCCATCAACGCCCAGCGCCCACTGGCCTCCCAGAGCTCGCGGGGATGCAACACCGGCAAATAAAACTCCTGCCCGATCCGGTCCATCTCCTGCCGGACGATGCCCATGATCTTGTTAAACGAGCGATTCCCGAGAAACAGATACGAGTAAATCCCTGCCGCCAGCTGCCGGATATACCCAGCCCGCACCAGAAATTTATGCGAAGCCACTTCGGCATCCGCCGGGGCCTCGCGCAATGTAGGAATAAACAGTTGTGACCATCGATGCATAGGTTTGATGTCCGATTGGATTGAGTTAGTGGATTGGCTATTCTACGTGGCTCCATCGGAGCCTGGCTACCCAATCCCGGCACATTGCCGGGCCACAGGCATCCGTGATGTATTTAACTCTCAATAACAAGTATGTTGTTATTAACCACCGCAACTAGTATAATCTTTTTTGGAGGCCGATATGACAATCGCATCCGGAATACAGATCAAGGTGGCCGACGAGGTCTGGATCGCCACCGCGCTTATCCATCGCGAACATCCGGATCGAGCCGATTTCGAAATTGCTGACATCATGGAGCGGGCCGCGCAAGAAGCAGGAACGCAGCCTCTTCGTCCAGGCGTCTATGTCCACGTGGTTCAGCATTGCGTGGCGAACCGTCCACCGAGCCCAGGCCGTTACCGCATGCTTATGGAGACCGCGCCAGGCCGCCGCCGCCTGTTTCGCAACGGCGATAGTTACGATCCCGCCCGGGAAGGTGCCAAGACCGTACCAGCGAGGGAAGATATTCCGTCCGAATACGTGGGCCTGCTGGACTGGTATCGGGACTGGAATCAAGACACGGTCGAGGACAGGATCAAGAACGACCCCCTGCTGGCGCTGTGCGGCTCCGGGAAGGACCTCTGGGCCGATGAGCACGCGGATGAGTATGTCCGCCGGCTTCGCGAAGGCTGGGAATGAGCCGAATCTTCTGGGACACAAACCTTTTCATCTATCTGTGGGAAGATTACGGAGCATTGTCGCAAGCCGTGGAAGAACTGCGCACGAAAATGTTGCGCCGGGGAGATCAGCTTCTAACCTCGACTCTGACTCTCGGTGAAATTCTGGTCAAGCCCGCTGCCGCGGGAAACACGGAGCTCTGCCGGAGGTACGAAGAAGCCATCTCCAGGTCGGCGCTGCTGATTCCTTTGGACGCCGGCGTTGCGAAGATCTATGCGTCAATCCGGAGTGATCGCTTTTTGAAAGCGCCCGACGCAATCCAACTGGCTTCGGCTGCCAGCGTCGGAACCGACCTCTTTGTCACCAATGACGGGCACCTACGGGGCAAACAGGTGCCGGGAATTCAATTCATAGTCCCGCTCGATCGTGTACCCATCTGAACTCAGGCGAATCTTCCGTACTTGGTACTCGCGACCCGGCACTCAAACTCGCTGCTCACACCAGCTCCGTCCCCCACAGATCATGCAGATGCACAATCCCCCGCAGCTTCCCTGCTCCATCCACCACCATCAGCGACGTAATCTTCTTCTCCTCCATTAGAGCCAGCGCCGTTGCCGCAAACTCTCCAGCCCCAATCGTCTTCGGATCGCGAGTCATCGCCTCACCTGCCGTCAGATCGAGCACGTCTTTCCCGCGCTTCTCGAGCAGCCGACGCAAATCTCCGTCGCTGACTATGCCCACCAACTTCTCACCCTGCACCACTGCGGTCACGCCCAGCTTCTTGCGCGACATTTCATAGATCACGTCCGGCATCTTCGTCCGCGGCGTCACCCGCGGCAGCGCATCGCCGGAGTGCATCAACGATTCCACCCGGGCCAACCGCTTCCCCAGCTTTCCCCCCGGATGCAGATTGGCAAAATCCTCTTCCTTGAACCCGCGCTTCTCGCTCAAAGTCACCGCCAGCGCATCGCCCAAAGCCAGCATCGTGGTAGTCGAAGCCGTCGGAGCCAATCCGAGCGAGCAAGCCTCCTGTGCGATGGAACAATCGAGCGTGACATCCGCCGCCGCCGCCAAGGTGGACCATGCTTGTGCGGAGCGGGCACCTTTGCTCGCCGCTTTTGACTTTTGCTGTTTGCTCGCACTTATCACCACAGAGGCTGCCCCACCCCTTGCACTTTTCGAAGAGCCTGCCCTGAGCTTGCCGAAGGGGTGGATATTCCGAGCGTGAGCGTCCGCACAAATCTCATCTCCGGTCATGGCAATCAGCGGAACCCGCAGCCGCTTGATGTTTGCCAGCAGCGCCAATATCTCCTCCGTCTCTCCGGACGCCGACAACGCCAGCACCACATCCCCGCGCACCACCATCCCCAAATCGCCGTGCAACGCATCCACAGGATGGAGATACAGCGCCGGAGTTCCCGTCGAACTCAGCGTGGCCGCAATCTTGCGCGCGATCAAGCCGCTCTTCCCCATACCGGTGACCACCACGCGCCCCGCACAGGAAAACATCAAATCCACTGCGCGCTGAAAAGCCGCCGCCATCGGACCGCCAATCCGGTCCGCCAGCGCCCGCAGCGCCTCCGCCTCAATCCGCACAACGTTCTCGCCAATACGTTTCATCGCAAGCGTTTCACTTCAAGGAGAGCATTCATGAAAAACAGAAAGGATGTTAGCACGCGCGTGGAAGAGCGGGCTTCAGGCTTCGGCTATCGGGCTTCAGCCAGCCAAGGATTCCGCCGCTCTTGAGAGGTTTCGCAAATCCGGAGATTCACGAACCAAATTTCGATTGAAGGTATTCGCTGAAGCCCGATAGCCGAAGCCCGAAGCCCAGCCCGGCAAGCCGCTCTCTAAAAATGGTCCTCAGCGCCGGCCGGCGGCAACAACGGTTTCTGCCCCAGCACCGCCAGCCCCTTGGCCTGGATGATCCGGTCCCACGGCCCCGCCTGCCAGTTGTCTCTGATCTTCGCCGGATGCTGCCACGGCGGCAGCGCCACCATCAGGTTCTTCGCCGTTGAATGAATGTAAGGTTCATACATCGACCGCAACTTCGACAGCTTCTGCTGCGCCGCTTCGCCTCCACGCAATTTCAATCCCACTGCCGCCAGCGTATCCCGCACCATGTTGAAATCAGCGTCCGGCAGCCGCTCCGGCGCCAGCGGATCGTAGCGTGCGTTCACCACCTGCGCCAGGTCCACGGCCGCATGCCGCGCCATCGCGAATGTCAGCCGCGCCTGCCCGGGATGAATCCCCTCAATTCCCGTAATCACCAGCGACGTCACGTCGAGCATGGTCAGCAGCGCGCCCAGCCACGACTGGTTGCTGTGCTGCGAACGAAAAAAACTTAGCACCGGATATGAAATCCCGCTCTCCAGCAACTCTCCCGCCCAGCGCTCCCAGTCTCGCAAAATTTCGTCGAGAACGATTTGCTCGATAGCGGGGTTCTCTGAACTTCCCGCCAGCCGCACCAGCAACTCGGTCGCGGTCGGAGGCGATCCCGCGCGCGCGTCCAGCATCGAAATCTGAATCTCGCGCCGCGAAAACGATGCGTACACCACCGGCAGATACCCGATCACTACGCCAAGAAACGCAAATCCCATCCCAGCTTCCACCACCGATAGCGCCCGCGCCAGCCCCGAAGTGGGCAAAATGTCGCCGTAGCCCAGCGTGAAAAACGTCTGGCCACTATGGTAGAGAATCCTTCCAAAAGTAATCGGCTCGCCGCTGAGCTGTTCGTGCCCGCCAATGCCATACTGCAGCAGGGCAAAGCCCACGATCAGGGTCGCCGCCCAAAACGCCAGCAGCATGATCAGCGAGAGCGGCCCGAAATATCCCAGAAAACTCTGCTGCCGCGAAGCCGTGCCAATGCGTTTCGCAATCGCCTTCCAGGGCAGCCAGGTGCGCCGGTAAAACCACGCCGTGAGCCGGAAGTGCCGCGTAACCCGCCGCGGCAGCACCACCGTCTCAAACGCATCCAGCAACACCACCAGGATGATGATGATCCCGAAAATAGCCGCGACCACGCTGCCGTGATGGTTCATGTGGAATGTTCTTAGACCGGGCTTCGGGCTTCAGCTATCGGGCTTCGGCCTCCAGCTTCCGGGTTTTGACGGGTGCCCCATTTCTCGCGCGTTCTTTGCGCGAGAAGTGGGGACTTCACTTCGGGCTTCAGGCTTCGGCCGCCGGGCTTCAGCCAACCTACGAGTGAAGCCTTTAACCAAAATCGCAAAAAACACCGCCGCCCCCCCCGAGAAGTCAGCACTCGCTCCTCTTCGCTCCCTTTTGCATTAAAAGCTTTCTGCCGGAAGTCCGAAGGGTTTAGCCGAAGCCCGAAAGCCGAAGCCCGAAGCCAGCCCTATTGCGGCTTCGGCGCCGGCGTCTGCGGCGTCGCCGGCGTCTGCGTCTGTCCCGCCGCCGGTTTCGTCGTTGTCGAAGTCCCCGCGGGCCTGGCGGCCGGCTTGGTCACCGGCTTTTTTTTCACCACTGGTTTCTTCGCCGGCTCGTTATCGTCCACCACAGTTTTCTTCGGAGGCGCCACCGGAATCGCCGCCTGTGCCGTTTTCAAATCAGACCGCAGCCGCACAATCTCCGCTTCCTTCGCCGTCGCCAGATTTTCCAGCCGCTCCGCCAGACCCTTGCGCGTGCCTTCAAAACTTTTCAAATCGTTGGCCAGCGCCTGAAAATCGTCCTTCGATCCAAACGCTCCCGTTTCCTCCACCACGCCGCCAAGTACGTCATATAACGCATCCAGGTTGCGGTAGAGATTGAAGGTCGCCGGCACATCTTCCGGCGCGGCCCGTAGCTTTTCAACAATTGCAGGGAGCGCGTTCTGCAGATTGCGCAGAATCGAATCCACATTGCCCAGCGCCTGCTTCTTCGTGCCCGCATCCGTTTTCCAGCGCTCGATGCGAAGATTCGTGAGATCTCCCTGCGCCGCTTTCGACGTCGTCTCCAACTGCGTCAGCAGCCCGTTCACTTGCGTCACCGACGCGTAGGAAACCGGAGCCCCCTGCGCCGACGCCACCGTTCCCTGCACCGAATACTGCGCAGACGAGGCTGCCGCGCCCGGCGCAGCGCTGTTCGATGCAGTAGAAGTCGGAGCAGCAACATGCGACGCAGCCGCGTTCGACTGAGCAGCGATCGACTCAGTCACGTTTGGCGCAGTCACGTTCGACGCAGTGACGCCCGGCGCAGCCAGCTGCCCCAGCCGACCCGTCGCCACAAAAGCCGCAGGCAGTGCAACGGCAGGAATCACAAGCGCAGCGACCAGCACGAGGACCGCGCCAGCGAACTGAACCGCGAGGCTGCCCAATTGAGTACCCAAGAAGATGCCCGAAAAAACAGAAGTTCGCTTCATTTTCTCCGCAGAGTGGCGATTTCGTGCACCAGCATACTACAAGCCACCCCATCGACGGATAGTGAGCAGTCTGTCCATGCGCATGCCACAACTTTTCGGCGTCCTGCCGAGCGTTAGCGGTTTTTCACGAAAGCGGAAGCCTAAAAGCCGCAGCCCGAAGCCCGCCTTACGACCGCAGCGTCCAGAACCACGCGAGGGTCAACGCGATCATCACGGCCGTGGTCAACCACGCTACCGCGTTGAAAAGGCGCGTGTTCACGTACTCGCCCATAAGTTCTTTCTTGTTGATCAGCAACAACATAAAAATCAGAACAAACGGCAGAACCACTCCGTTGACCACCTGCGACAAGACCGCGATTTTCAGCAGCGGCAGTCCCGGAATCAACACCACGGCTCCGCCAGCCGCAATCAGCAGCGTATAGAGCCAGTAGAATGCCGGCGCTTCGCTGAACTTTTGCCCCACGCCAGACTCGAAACCGAGGCCCTCGCACACGGTATAGGCCGTGGACAGCGGCAGAATCGAAGCTGCGAACAAAGATGCGTTAAATAGCCCGACCGCAAACAGAATATAGGCGTAATCCCCTGCCAGCGGCTTGAGAGCCTGGGCCGCATCCGCCGCGAAGCGAATGTCGTGCACTCCGTGGACATATAGCGTGGCCGCGCACGCCACAATGATGAACCAGGCCACCACATCCGTAAAAATGCACCCCGTAACCACATCCAGCCGCGAAGCCTTGAATCCACGCTTGGTGACGCCTTTTTCCACGATCGAAGATTGCAGGTAAAACTGCATCCAGGGGGCGATGGTGGTGCCGACAACTCCAATCACCATATAGAGATAGGCCTGATCGCGAAAGGACGCCAACTTCGGCAGCGTGACCGTGGCAATCATCGCGCCTTTCCACGCGGGATGGGCCAAAACTCCGGCGACAATGTAGGTGATATAGAAGAACGACGCGGCTAGAAATACTTTTTCGACGCTTTTGTACTGTCCTTTCACCACAATGAGCCACACGATCACGCAACACACCGGCACGGTCGCGAATCGCGAAAGGCCGAAAAGTTCGAGGCTGGTCGCTATCCCTATGAATTCAGTGACGATGTTGCCGAAGTTGGTGATCAGAATGCCGATCATCATGAAAAACGTGATCCGAAACCCGTACTCTTCGCGAATCAGGTCACTTAGCCCCTTGCCAGTGACGGCGCCCATGCGAGCGCACATTTCCTGCACCACGATCAGGGCGAGAGTGATCGGGATCATGGTCCACAGCAGGAGATGTCCGAATTGAGCCCCGGCGGAGGAATAGGTCAGGATGCCGCCGGCATCATTGTCGACGTTTGCGGTAATGAATCCCGGTCCGACTACGGCAAGGAAGAGCAGAATCCGGATCTTCGAGCGTCTCAGAAACTTCATGCGCACATTTCGCAAACATAGGGATGGAACACACTGCCGCTGCAAACGACGCCACAGAATAAACGCACTCGCGCGCTAAGGCCAAAGAAAAAGCGGTTGATCAGCAGAAAAAGATGGAAGGATGAACCCGTGTGCTCAACGGAGAAGGAAAAGTGGCAGCCGGTGGCCGAGACTATTCATGTCGTAAAGCCTCCATCGGCTCGACTCTTGAAGCCCTCATAGCAGGAACCCATCCCGCGAGCAAAGCGACACCCAGCAGCAAGACGGCCGCTCCGACCAGTGAAGCCGGATCGGTTGGTTGCAATCCGTACAGCATGGACTTCAGTAGTTGCCCGAGCCCTAGAGCAACCGCAACTCCCACCGTAACCCCCACGGCAGCAAGCCAACCCGCTTCCTTTAATACCATGCCTCGAACCTGCCTGCGCCGCGCACCCAGTGCCAGACGAATTCCAATTTCGTTGGTCCGCTGTGAAACTGCGTACGCCATGATTCCGTAGATCCCCACGCAAGCCAGGGCAAGTGCGAGAATCCCAAACGCCGCGGTCAGGCTGGCGAAGACGCGCTGCTGCGAAATGGTGGCGTCAATCTGCTGCCGCTGGGTCCGAACATCCATCAATGGCAAATCGCGATCGATGTCCCGCACGACTGCCCGCAGCGAGGGCACAATCGCGTCGGGCTTTAGCCTCGTTCGCACGATGTAGGTGGCGCCGCCGATATCCTTCGATTGCCGGTAGAGATCAAAATGGAGTGGTGGCGTCTCCTGCTGCAGATTTGAATAGCGTGTGTCGGCGGATACGCCAACAATCTCGAGCCAACTCCGGTTCTTCGAATCGGCGTCGTCCATGGTGAAGCGACGGCCAATCGGATTCTGGTTGGGGAAGTACTTCCTCACCAGAGCTTGATTGACAATCGAGAACCGCTGCGGCGCCTCGACGTCCTGTGCCGTGAAGTTTCGTCCCGCAACCATCGGAATCCCCATCACCGACAGGTAATCCTGACCGACCGTCGACTGCATCGCGCCGGAGCCTTCTCCGTGTGGCTCGTTTGTCTTTGGCGCCCCTTCCACGTGGAAGTCGGACTCCGATACCGAATTTGCCAGCAGAGGAATGTCCGTCAGTGTTACGCCCTCGACGCCAGGAACCTCACGCAATGCCTTCTCGACCCGCGCATGGAGCGCGACATCTTTCGGCGCGGGATATTGTTTGCTCGGCGGATTAAGGTCGAAGAGCACGAGGTCGTCGGCGCGAAAGCCCACATCGACTGCATTCAAATTGATCAGAGTCCGCACGAAGAGACTTGCGCCGACCACCAGCAGCGTCGAGAGCGCGATCTGGAAAGCCACAATCGTTCGTCCGCTCCAACTCTTGCGCTGTTTCGAGGAGCCCTTGCCGCCATCTTTGATTGCCGTACCGATTTCGGCTCGAGTTGCATTCCACGCTGGGGCAATGCCGAAAAGCACGCCGGTCGCCAGGGTAACGCCGGCCGTAAAGCAGAACACCTTCCAATCGAAAGGCACGTTCATACCCTCGCGCTCCCAGGAATTCAGCAGCAATTTCGGCAGAGCGGTCCGTGCGAGGTAGCCCAATAATAGCCCGGCCGCTCCGCCAATCGCCGCGAGCATCAGGCTCTCCGTAAGAACCTGGCGCAGTATTCGGCTGCGTCCTGCCCCAAGCGCCAGGCGCACACTCATCTCTCGCTGTCTCGCCGACGAACGCGCCAGCATCAGGTTCGCGATATTGGCACATGCAATCAGGAGTACGAAGCCCACGACTGCCAGCAGTACATGCATCGGCTGTGCGAACTCCCTGCCTTCGGAATTCAATCCGCGGCTGCCGTCTTCCAGCACCAGTCGCGGCATCGTGTCGTCTTTTGCAACCGTCATGGTGGCATGAATGGCGGCGCTGAGTGCGACGTTCAAGGCCGCCTGAGCCCGCTCCAAAGGCACACCCGGCTTCTCCCGTGCCATCAACTGCACCCACCAAAGATCTCTGCTGGAAAGCAATGGACCGCTCCGCCCCAACTCGCCTTTGACCAGCGGAATCATCGACAGCGGCATGAATATATCGGCAGAATTCTGCACGCTCATCGCTCCGGTAAATGTCCGCGGATTCACGCCAATCACCGTGACCGGAGTCATGTTGACGGTAATCACCTTCCCGACCGCATCCGGAGCCTTCCCGAATGCTCGCTCCCACAACCCCTCACTGATCGTCGCTACCGCGCCGGCTCCGGGCGCCTGGTCATCAGAAGGCAGAATAGACCGCCCGAGTGCAGGTCGTACGCCCATCTGCCCGTACAAGTTGCCCGAGACCAATTCCAACCGGACAGCCTGCGCCGAACCCTCAATGGTGGCGTTTGCTTGAATGTTTTCCTTGAAGGCGAAGATCTCGCCGAGCCCATGGTTCTCTCTCCGCAATTGCTCGTAGATCGGATACGTGAATGAGTCGTAGCGACATCCTCCACCCGGAACCGGGTACCGGCTTCCCCAGGAAGAATGCACGGCGCTGTGCTCGCCTCCGACAACCGTCAACAGACGCAGTTGCTCAGGATGTGGGACGCCGAGCTGCGCGTAGAGGAGTTGATTGGCCACAGAAAAGATCGATGTATTCGCCCCGATGGCGAGCGCCAACGACACCACGGCAATCGCCGTAAACCCGGGGCTCTTCCGCAGAACACGCGCCCCATATTGCAGGTCGCCCCACAGATCATCCCACCAGCGCAACCCCACGGAAGCCCTCACGGCATCCTTGTGGGATTCGATGCCGCCGAACTCGATGCGCGCACGCCGCGTGGCTTCAGCCGCGGGAACGCCACCCCGCACCAGGTCCGCGGCATAACTGTCGATATGAAAACGCACTTCCGCCTCCAGGTCGGTTTCGAGGCGCTGGCGCTTCACCATCCACTTCAGCCAGGAACGAAGGCGCGCCAGAAAGTTCATATTTCCTCCGGCGTCGTACGCAGAATGCCGGCGATCACCGACGCCATGTGATTCCACTTTTCGGTCTCCGACTGGAATTGGCGCTTGCCGGCTGCGGTCAAGCGATAGAACTTCGCTTTACGATTGTTGTCAGATTCGCCCCATTCACTGGTGATCCAGCCCTGGTGCTCCAGCCGGTAGAGAGCCGGGTAAAGCGACCCTTGCTGGATCTGCAATTGCTCGCCAGATATCTGTTGAATTCGCAGTAGCACGCCGTAGCCATGCAACGGGCCAAGCGACACCGCTTTGAGGATCAGCATGTCCAAAGTGCCTTGCAAAAGATCGATCGGCTTGCCCACAATCTCTCCTTGTCTGTCTAGGAGACAATATCAACACACTCCTAGAGTGTCAAGGAGAGTGCGCTGCAGGGGATCCGTCCAGAGCCCGGTTTGCTTACAACTTTGCGCGGAGCATGCTGATTACGTCGTCGGAGGTGATGACGCCTGTCAGTTTGTTGTGCTCGTCGACCACGGGCATCATCAGGAGGTTGTATTTGTCGAAGAGCTCGGCGACTTCGTTTTCGCCGACGCCTTCCTGACTCCGTATGAGCGGTTCCTGAGTTAGCGACAGCATGGGAGTAGTTGGATCCGCGAGGACAATTTTGGCCAGGGGCACGGCTCCCACCAGGGTTCCGTGGGAATCGACGAGGTAGATGGTACTGACGGCTTCTACTCCGCCTTCGAAATGGCGCATGGAGTCGACTGCGTTCTGGACGGTGGCCGACACCGGCAGCGCAAGGAACTCGGTGGTCATGCGGCCGGCGGCGGTTTCTTCTCCGTGTTCGAGCAGTTCGACGACATCCTGGCGTTCTTCGGGCTCCATCTGCACCAGGATTTGTTCGGTGCGATCTTCTGACAGGTCGCCGAGCAGGTCAGCGGCGGCGTCGGGGCGCATTTCCTCGACGATGTCGGCGGCGCGGCCGGAATCGAGCGACTCGACGATCGACTTCTGAACTTTTGGTTCGAGTTCCTCGAGGGCCTCGGCGGCGACGTTTTCATCCAGCGTCTGGAAAACGGCCTGGCGCTCATCGGGAGCGAGATCTTCCACGATGTCGGCAATGTCGGCGGGATGCAGCTTGGCGAGACCATCGTGAGAAATCTTCAGCTTCACGCGGCGAGCGGGATCGGTCTCAATGAGATCGACGAAGTTCCAGGGAATGGTGCGCGGCGGAATTTTCCCCAGCAGGGCATGCAGAGCGGCCCGCGGCGCTACTCCGCGCAGCAAGCGCCGGACTGCGCCGCGAGCGCCCACGTCGACAGAAATGACCCGCAGGACGGCGCGTGCGGGTTCGTTGGGCGCTGCCGCCTTGGGCGCATCCACCGTCAAATCCACGTCATTGACGCGCACCACTTTGCGGCCGTTGATGTCGATGACCTGCTGATCGAGCAGATCCCTTTCCAGCAAAAACAAACCTTCCGCGCCGTTCGCGGCAGCCCAGTCTACGGAGTTGGTCGCGCTCCGCACTCCGCCATTGATGCCGGATACGGATGCCAGCGGGAGCACGCGATTCCCCGACTTGGTTTTCACGATGAACGACGCGATGCGGGAACGATCCTCCTGTGGGGCCAGGGTTACTTCGCGCACACGTCCGCTTGCCGCGCCAGACGGGTCATACACCGTGGCGCCTAACAGTTCGCTGAGGGCAAGCATGTTCATCCGCTAGAGAATACTCAAGTCGCGGGGGAAGCGGAAGTGGGAAAGCAGGGGCACGAATCAGTGGTCAGGGTCCGTGCGCCCAGTGGGCCGGAACTACTCGGCCTGACGCGTGCGCTGAGCCGCCTGCGTCATTTCGGAAACGCTCGGGCCATCACCGCACAGAGGTCAAACAAATCTGCGGGAAGCCTGTTACCGATGACCCTACTGCGGATCCTCCGGCGCGGGAATTACGGCCAGCCGCAGGCTCTTCCGTTCGCCTTCATTCACCCGCAGCACCGTTCCCTGCCCTTCGTAGCTCTTGAGAAATTCAGGATTGTAATAAGCTTCGCCGTCCACGCTCTCCCACGCAAACAGCGTGTACTCGCCCGGCGGGAGCCCGTGCAGCGTGAAGTGTCCGCTTTGGTCGCTGACAGTTTTGCGGTAACGGTCAGTGCGCGCGCGCAACCGAGTCTCGGGCACGGCAACCACCGTAGCGTTGGCCAGCGGTTCGCCTTTGGCGTCGACTGCCACGCCGTCCACTACGGCTCCATTCGCGCTTGCCACCAATTCCACCGCGGCCACGCCTCCGCCCACGCTGAAACCCGTGTCTGTAGCGTCGCGCCCGCCCGCGGCTGCCGATTTGATGAACCAGTCCGCGCTCGCCCCGGGATCGCCTGCCAGTTCAATGTAGTAACGTCCCGGCGGCACATTCTTCCATTCAAAGCTGCCGTCACCGTTCGCGTGCGCCACCGTTCCGAAACCTTCGCCCAGCGCGAGCGCGCCCAGCACATCATCGTCGCCTTCGGCCGAGTGTAGCGCCAGAAAAAACTGGCTGGGGTCGAGCCTCGCGGCTGCTTTGCTTTCCACGCGCAACCGACCATGAACCCATCCTCCGGCCTGCGGCACCAGGTGCAGGCTCTCCACATTTTCCGACCCGACCTCGAGCGCTTGCCGCGCCATCAGCGGCGTCGCCCCGCTCACGGTTGCCACCACCGTATACGCTCCCGGAGCCACGTCCCGAATCTCGAAGCTTCCATCTTTGCGGATTTCCGCTCCGTTCAGCGTCAGGTTGAAGTCCTTCGACTGCAGCATCACCAGCGCCGAAGCGCCCGCACCCAGGTTCGCAATCGACCCGCGCACCACGACGCTCGGACTCGGCGCCAGCGAAAAGTTCACCGGAAAATCGTCCCCCGCATGCAACTGCACCGCGGAAGCCTGCCGCAGGTCCTGCGTGCCGGGATAATAAGTGGTGGCATACGCCGTAGCGGCGTTCGCATGAGTATCCTCGGCAGGCGCGTTACTGGCCGCCGCGATCAGACTCTTGAAGTCCGGCGGCGGAGTTACCGACACATAATAATTTCCCGCCGCCAGCCCCGCGATGCGGTATTCCCCCAGATCGTTGGTACGTTCCGCTCCGGCCTGCTGCCAGTGCGTGCGCCCCGCCACAAACGTCTGCCGCAGCACGGCCACTTGCGCGTCCGCCAGAGGATCTCCATCCTCGTCGGTCACGCGCCCATCCACCACCGCCGCCGCCTGCAGCCGAACCAGCAGATCCGTCATGTCCTGCCCCGACGTCAGCGCCAGCACGCGCCCGTCCGAGCGTGTGTGATGTTTTTCCACTTCCAGATATCCCGTGCGTTCCACAAATAAACGATAGCGCCCGGGTACTACGCCCTCCATGCGGAAGCTGCCGTCCCCGCCGGTGACCGTGGTGTAATCTCCGCCTTCGTTCTGGTTCTCGGCAATCAGTTCGATCAGCGCCTTCTTCACCGGCTCCCCGCCCGGATCCTTCGCCACGCGCCCCTGCACGGAAGCCGTAGTCCGGTTCGGCGTCGCGGACGGGCGCACGTCGCCCGAAGAACTCTGCGCACGCAGAGTCCCGCCTCCGAGCGCGCACAGGGACAGTAATAAGACGTGGGAAAGCTTCATCGGCTGCATGGGAAGAAAAATGTGGAAACCTGAGTCCACTTTGCCGACCGGAGGGATCGGTCGCAGAACCACGAACTCCCTCTATTTTACCTTAGGTTTGCGCCGCTCCCAACCCCAAAACACAGCTCAATGCGGGACAGCACCCCGCCGAAACGTTGCAAACCCGTGCTTCGCGCTCGAATCGACGTCAGGCAAAAGAATCCGGCTTGGCTTCCCATCAGCTACGACCTTTCGTGAATCGCCACCAGGGCAAATTTCAAACCGGACACAACGTCTGGAAATTCAGATGCTCATTTCTTTTCCGACTGAATGGCGTTGCTAAGACCCCTCTCAGCCGGCACAAAATCTTCCGATTCGATTCGATGTCGAGACCACCATGTCCAAAGTAATAACGGCAATTGTGAGTCTGCTCGTCGTCGCGTGCGTCGGCGCTTTTGCTCATTGGATCTCGGCCCTGCTGGCCTCGAACCGCATCCTCTCCGCCGTTTTTCTTGGCCTCGTTCTAGTGGTATCAATCGCCGGAGCGGGTTTGCGGAGAAGCTTGCGACGCGACCCGCGACCCAACACACAGGAGCAGCGCTCCAGTCCAGCCGACCGAGGATTCATGCGATAGCCCTCCACTCCAGGGGCGTCTCCCCGACCATCGCCCCTTCGAACCACTCACAAACCACAGCGTGACCACTACAAAACTGACAACACAGCGAAAACGACTCGAAAATTTCCCCCTTGACCGCTCTCCGCCCATATGTTACACATTGTAACGCTACAATGACTAACACACCCCAAGCCCGTCTAAAAAACACCCGCCTGAAGAACCTGGGCGAAGTCGAGCAACTCGTTATGGATTACCTCTGGACTCACGGCCCATCGTCCTCCGAAGCCTGCCGCGAGGCGCTGGCCTCGTCGCGTCCCATGAAGGATTCGACCATCCGCACCGTGCTCCGCCGCCTCGAAGAAAAGGGTTACCTCACGCACGAGACCGAGGGCCGCACGTTTATCTACAAAGCTTCCGATGCGCGCCAGAACGTCGCCGTCCGCGCCGTGAAGAGCATCATCGACCGCTTCTGCGGCGGCTCCGCCGAACAGCTCGTCCTCGGCATGGTGGATAACGCCGTCCTCAACCGGAAGCAACTCGAACGCCTCGCCCGCAAGATCGCAGAAAAGCAGATCGAAGAAAAACCGGTCGCAGAAAAAAGGATTGCAGAAAAAAAGGAAGCAAAATCATGACGCCCACAACATTTGTCGAAGCGTCCAAAACTCTTCTGGCGCAGCTCGCGAGTCCCGCAGCCCGCGCCCTGGCGCTGGCTGCCGCAGCAGGGCTTACGTTGGCCGCCTCCCGCCTGAAGGCCACCAACATCCGCCTCCACACCTGGACCGCGGTACTCTACGCCGCCCTCGCGATGCCCCTGCTGGGGTGGATGTTGCCGCCCCTGCCGGTTCCAACGCCGTCATTCGTTCAGTCTGCGCTACACAGTGTGCGGCAGAACCGAATGTTCAACGCCACTGCTGAACAAACCCCGGCGTATGAAAGTTCTTCGCCCCCAGCCGCGGAGCGGCGCAACAATGCAGCCCGCAGCTTGCCCCGAGCTAGCCGAGGGGGCGCAACCCGTGGGCCTGTGCGAGACATCGACGAGCCCCAGCGGGGCGAAAGCCTGACTCTCGCGCAAGCATCGACAGTCACCGCCGCCGGGGTTCACGCTTCTCCATCGCCTTTGCCGAGCGAGACGCCGAAGACCAGCGCACCGGCCCTCACAGCCGAAACTTCCAAATCGTTTCCAGCTTCGATTCCGTGGAGCACGGTCGCGGCCGGAATATATCTCGCCGTCTCTCTCGTTCTTCTCGCGCGCTTCTTCGTCGGGCTCGCATTCAGCCGCCGCCTGCTGCGAGCGTCGCAAATAATCGACGACTGGCGCCTAACGGTCAGCCTGGCCTCCCGCGCGCACACCTCCGGACTGGCCATCATTCCGCCGGCCGCCGAATCCGAATTCATTTCCGTGCCGGTGACCATGGGCGCGCTGCGCTCCACGATTCTGCTGCCTGCCGCCTGGCGCGAATGGGACGACGCCAAGCTCGACGCAGTGGTCGCCCACGAAGTCTCGCACGTCGCCCGCCGTGACGCGCTCACCCAGCGCCTTTCGCTTCTGCATCGCGCAATTTTCTGGTTCAGCCCGCTCGCCTGGTGGCTCGACCGTCATCTCGCCAACCTCGCCGAGCAAGCCAGCGACGAAGCCGCTTTATCCTGCGGCGCCGACCGCAAGCGTTACGCCACCACTCTGCTGGAATTTTTTGAGGCCTTGCAGGCCGCACCGGGTCGCGTGTGGTGGCAAGGCGTTTCGATGGCCAAAGCAGGTCAGGCAGAAAAAAGAGTCGAACGAATTCTCTCCTGGAAAGGAACCGTCACCATGGGTTTCAAAGAATCGAGCTTCAAGAAATCAGCGTTCAAAAAATCGATTGTGGTCGCAACCGTCGCGCTCGCAGTTCCGGTTGTTTATCTCGCAGCCTCCGCGCGCCCGGCCAACTCTAACGCGAAACCGCAGGATGTGTATCTCGCGCAGGACCAGACGCCGCCACCGGCTCCGCGTCCCGCGCCCGCGCCCCAGGCCCAACCAGACTCCGTGCCAGCGCCAGCCGCTGCGCCCACGCCGGAAGTGATGCCTTCAGCCGAACCGTCGGCCCAACCCGAACCCGCCCCTGCACCGCACGCCATCATTGGAACGATCACCGGAACCATTCGAGGCGGAATCGCCGCAGTGCCGCCTGCGCCCGGAGTTGCGCCCGTAGAGCCGATCGCTCCGATTAGCCCGCACGCCCTCGCAGGGCTGAGGCCCGTAGCTCCGGTCGCGGCCATGCCGCCTCCAGCGCCTGCTTTCGCGTGGTCCAGCCAGTCATCTTCCGGAGCGGGAGCTTCACACTCGTCGCACGGCCGTGGATCTTCTTATTCCTACGGCTACGTCGACGACGGACCGCGCTTCGTTATCGCCTCGGGCAAGACAGATTCCCTCACCATGTCCGGCTTAACAGAAGATGCCGAGCACGTGGAGAAACTCAAGAAGACTATCTCCGGCGACTTCATCTGGTTCGAACGCGACGAAAAATCCTACATCATTCGCGACCAGGCCACGATCGATCGCGCCCGCGCCTTCTGGGCCCCGCAAGAAGAACTCGGAAAGAAACAGGAAGCGCTCGGCAAGCAGCAGGAAGCTTTGGGCGCACAACAGGAGGAGCTGGGCAAGAAAATGGAACAGGTTCGCGTCAACATTCCGGACATGACGGCGGATCTCGACAAACTCAAAGCAGAATTAAAGCAACTCAGCTCCAGCGCCACCATGGAGCAGATCGGCAACATTCAATCGGAGATTGGAGACCTGCAGAGCAAGATTGGCGACCTCCAGTCCAAGGCCGGCGACGAGCAATCGAAACTGGGCGAGCAGATGGGCGCGTTGGGGGACAAGCAAGGCAAGCTCGGCGACGAGCAAGGCAAACTCGGCGACCAGCAAGCCAAACTAGCGCAAGAAGCCTCCCGTCAGATGAAGCAGCTCCTCGACGAAGCCATCACGAAGGGCACCGCGCAACCGGAGCCGTGAACGTGAGGCGCGGACATTGAAAGTGTTCCTGAAGGAACACAACTGCGGTTTGTAAAAGTGTTCCTTCAGGAACGTCTGTGGAAAAGCACGAAAAAATCGATGGGGGTTAAGTCACTCGTCTTCTGCGGCTTATAGACAAGTGCCGATATATCGGCAGCGAGTGTGGTGAAATAACCACACCAAAAACGGGCTCTCGAGGTGTAGCGTTTTGAGATTGCGAGACATAAGGACGGACGGCGAGATCGAATGCGGCTTCACGCCGCAAGCCCACTTCTCGCCAAGGATAACGAGAACTTGGGCACCCGGCCGCATCGGGCAGGTAGGGATCCTTCGTCGGGCAAAAGGCGCCCTCCTCTGGATGACAGGGCGTTTGGGGGATTGCTGAGAACCGAGAACTGGGAACTGTTTGCAGGCTCGTTCTGCGCTCACTTTAGTACTTGAAATGCCGGATTGCTGTTGAGAGCGCTTGTCGAGGTAGTTACGCTGATGGTGCCAGTGGTCGCGCCCGTGGGAACCGTCGCGGTGATCTCGGAATTGGAAACAACGGTAAACGACGCCGCCACACCGTTGAAGCTTACCGCGGTCGAGCCAGCCAGGTTGTTTCCGAGGATGATGATGTGTGCCCCTACTTTGGCGGCTGTGGGCACGGTTTCGACCAGGGGGCCCAGTCCGGTCGAGAAGCTGTAGATCGTGCCGTTGTTGCTGGTGCCCCCACCCATTGTCGTTCCGTAGAAGGTTCCGTCGGTGGCCTGGAGAAGTGGGCTCGTGCACCCGCAAAAAGTATAGAGTGAATAGAACTCATTCCCTGCGGTGATCTGAAAAATTGTGTTGGCGGTTCCGTAGAGGTTGCCGTCGCTGGCAAGGATCAGCGCCGAATTAGGGTAAGCGCCGTCGGTATTGTCGAAACTGTGCACCAGGACAAACTGGCGGCCGGCTGTGATTTCGAAAACGCTGCCGTAGCCGTTGGCACCTCCATAGAATGTAGTGCCGTAGAGATTGCCGTTGGCACCTTCAACCAACCCGGCGTATGGAGTGGCACCGTCGGTGCATCCGGGCCGCTGTGCGCAGAAGCTATGGATCGTTCTGAAGTAGCCCGCTGGGCTGATCTCATAGACCGTGCCGTTATCATAGGCTCCCCCTCCGGCGGTTGTTCCGTACAGGTTGCCATTGCTGGATTGGATGAGTCCGGCGTAGGGCTCTTCACCGTCGGCGCAATTCGCCTGCGCGCAGAAACTGTAGAGGACCTTGAACACGCCTGACTTGCTGAGCTCGAAAATTGTGCCATTGTTATGGGCCCCGTAATTAGCCGCCACGCCGTAGAAGTTACCGTTGCTGGCTTGCATCAGCGCGATCGGGGATGCGCCGTCGCTACAGGGGGCGGTCGAACAAAAAGTATAAAGCGTGGTGAGTACGCCTCCCGGGGTCATCTTGTAGATCGTGCCTGCATTCTGCTTTCCGCTTCCGCCCAAGTTGGTGGTCCCGTAGAAATTCCCGTCAGAGCCGAGCACAGGTCCAGACCAAGGGGCTTTTCCATCGGTGCACTTGGCCCGGGCGCAGAACTTGTAGATGTCGGTGAGTTCGCCCGAGGGGGTGACCTGGAAAAAGACGCCGGTGTCCCGAGGGCCGCCATACTGTGTAGTGCCATAGTAATTGCCATCGGTCCCTTGGACGAGAGACCCGTATTGCGGGGCACCGCCATTGTCGCCGTCAAAACTGGCCAAGGTGGCAAAGGTTTGTGACTGCGCGCACACGGCCAGGCCGAGGCTGATTGCTGCAAGGGCGATAGCGGCGCGGAAGGGGCGCGAGCGTTTCATCGAGTTCATACATTTCTCCCTGTGTCTTTTTCGAAATTCGAGGGCCGCGAGCGGGAGTCTTATTTCGATTTCAAGAATTAGGCGAAATATAGCACCATTTCGGCTGCATGGGTAGGCATTAAGAGAACTTGCACAGCGAGCGCGGCGCCGGTTCTTCCGCCGCGGGCTCTATAAGTAAGGTGCCAAGCTTCGCCCGACTGGACCGCCGAGGGCAGATGTCACCACATTAGCCGATGGACATCGCTTAGTTCAGAAAGTATTGCCGGTAGAGCGTGTCGCGCTGGGCGGGGCGGAAGCCGGCGTCGCGGATGATGCGGCGCAACTCTTCTTCTGTGGTGCAGTTGGTGACGCCGGCGGCTCTTACTACATTTTCTTCGAGCATCACAGAGCCGACGTCGTTGCCGCCGAAGCGCAGGCCCATCTGGCAGACCTTGAGTCCTTGCGTCACCCAACTGGACTGCACGTTGATGATGTTCGAAAGATAGAGGCGCGAGATGGCGAGGACTTTGAGATATTCGACGGCGGTGGCTTCGTCCCAGTGGCGGCCGCCGAGCGCGGTGTGTTGCGGCTGGAAGCTCCAGGGGATGAAGGCGGTGAATCCGCCGGTTTCTTCCTGGAGATCGTAGAGTTGCTGGAAGTGGTTGACGCGGTGTTCGTAATTTTCGCCGACGCCGAACATCATGGTCGCGGTGGTGCGCATACCGATCTGGTGCGCGGTGCGGTGGACGTTGATCCAGTCGTTGGTGAGGCACTTGAGGCGCGCGATTTTGTAGCGGACTTCGTCGTCGAGAATTTCGGCGCCGCCGCCGGGAATGGAATCGAGTCCGGCGTCGCGCAGGCGGAGAATGGTGTCGCGAATGCTCAGGCTGCTGTACTCGGCGATGGCGATGATCTCGGAGGCGGAGTAGCAGTGCAGATGCACTTGCGGGAAGCGGTCTTTGATTCCGCGCAGCATTTTTTCGTGCCAGTCGATTTTGAGGTCGGGGTGCAGGCCTCCCTGCATGAGAATGCCGGTGCCGCCGAGTTCGACGGTTTCGCGAATCTTGTCGTAGATGGTGTCAAACTCGAGGATGTAGCCTTCCTTCGCGGCGGGGCCTTTCAGCGGGCGGTAGAAGGCGCAGAAGGTGCAGTACTCGGTGCAGAAGTTGGTGTAATTAATGTTACGGTCGATGATGTAGGTGACCGTGCCCTCGGGATGGAGGCTGCGGCGAACGGCGTCGGCTTCCATGCCGATGCCGATGAGGTCGTCGGAGTGGAAGAGCTCCAGGGCTTGGGATTTGGTCAGGGACATTATTTTAGAGGGCACCTGAATGCGGAGAACACCCCGACGCACCGCATTAACAACTGGATAGTCCGCTATCAGTTGCAATAAAAAAAATAATCGCGACAAATAATTCTACAGCTACTTGACTTCCAATAGCACTGCAATATAGATTCTCTAACGGGGACGGTCGGCAGAGCGCTCTTGAGGACCGACTGACCAACCGCCCCGCAGGACGTGGTAGATGAAAAAATGAGCCCGATTTGGGGTCGTGCTGTATACCACGACCCCATTTCAGTCCTCATGATAGCACGCCTGCGGCTCACCCCGAGCTAAGGACGATATTCGATGGATCATACGGACCTTTATCGACAAACATTGCGCGATCTGCAGGCTCGGCGCTCGAACTGCCTGGACGAGCTCCAGAAGCTCGATTCTGCAATCGATGCCCTTTCAGCGACGATGACGGCAGCCGCGCTCATAGCCCCGCCGCCCCCGCCGCCCGTTGCACGCATCGCTAAGCCATCTGATTCGAAGCGGCGGTTCGCAAATATGAGTGTTCGCTGGGCTGTTTTAAAGCTGTTCGCGGAACACTCCGGTCTTGGTCCGGGCGGCGAGCAGCCAATGACGAGTGCCGAGGTTTCGTCCGCGCTTCTGGAGGGAGGCAACGTGAAGGCTCTAAAGCCGACCGTATCGGCGGTTATTAGCGCCATGGTGAATCAACGAAAAGAGCTAAGGGCGAACGACGCGGGGGGATACGTGTTGACGGATAACGGCCGTGCTGCGTGGAGCGCGATCGCACACAGTTCCATTTACCTGGACGGGGGTTTCGCCTCCGGCGAGCAGTAGACCTCCGACCCACAGGAACCGCGCCAGGTCATCGCCGCATTCGCCGCGCCCGGGAGGCCCGAGCGCGGCAGGTAGGACGCCGGATTTTCGGCGGCGCAGCGGTGAACGAAATGCAGGCCTTCGAAGCTGCCCGGGGGCCGGTTCGTAGGAGATGTTTTCGTTGGCGTATTCTGAAATTTTATGACTTCGAGCGAAGGGTTTGCGCGGTATCCGAGCCTGCGCGATGTTGCGGTGTTGATCACCGGTGGCGGCTCGGGGATTGGCGCGGCGATGGTGGAACAGTTCGCGATGCAGGGGGCGCGGGTTGCGTTTCTTGACGTGGCGGACGAGGCGTCCGGCAAACTGGTTGTGGATCTCAGTTCCCGCTGCCCGCACGCGCCGATATTTTTGCACTGCAATCTTGTGGATGTTGTGGCGCTGAAGGCTGCGGTCGCTGACGTCGAGGCGCGACTCGGGGCGGTGCGCGTTTTGGTGAACAACGCTGCCAGCGATGACCGGCACAAGTTTGCCGACGTGACTCCGGAATACTTTGACGAACGGATGGCGGTGAACCTGCGGCATCAATTCTTCGCGACGCAGGCGGTGACGCCGCGGATGGCCGCGGCCGGCGGTGGTTCGGTTATCAATATGAGTTCGATTGCGTGGATGATTCCGTCGACCGGTTTGCCGGCGTACGTGACCGCCAAGGCTGGAATCGTTGGTCTCACGCGCACGCTGGCGCGAGAACTTGGCGAGGCTAAGATCCGAGTCAATTGTGTTGCGCCCGGGGCGATCATGACGGAACGGCAGCGGCGCCTGTGGATGACTCCGGATTATCTTGCGGAAATCATGCAGCGGCAGAGCCTGAAGCGAGAGCTGTTGCCGGAGGACGTGGCGCGGCTGGTGTTGTTTCTTGCGTCGGACGACAGCGCTGCGATTACAGGTCAGAGCTATGTGATCGACGGAGGATGGGTTTGAATGGCAAGTCTGGCGCGGCCTTTGGAGTGATTTCAGGCGCGATGCCCAATTCGCAGGCTATCTGGTAAACGCCCACTGGTGGGCCACGAGCGAAACCTCAGAGGCTAAAGCCCGCATCTTTATTGACTCTTTACGGCACGGCTGGAAGCCGTGCCCTTCCCGAACCCATTCATGAAACGATGTTCAGTTATCTTTTCCAACGACGATACTGGATGAACGACAGAACTGCTCCAATAACCGCGAGGCCGATGAGAATGGCGACCGCCGGTTTGTAGTAGCGAGAAAAGAAACGCAGGACGTGGGTGCCGTAGTGAAATCCGAGAGCGGCGAGGATGGAGTAGCGCACCGCGCGGCCGAGTGTGAGGGCTGCGACGAATTTTTTTCGGGAGTACTGCATCGCACCCGCCGCCAATAGAAACGGAACGAATGGAAACGGCGGAGGGATGAGAGCGGGAACTGCCACGGCGGCGAATCCCCAGCGTTCGAAGGCTTTGCAAAACCGCGTGGCTCTTCTTTTTGAGAGCTTGCGTTCCATGGTTTCTTTGCCGCCTTTGCGGGCCAGCGCGTAGGTGATGTAGCCGCCGAGAACCGCGCCCAGCGTGGCCATCAGGGCATAGTAGGGCCAGGGCTCCCGATGACGCGCGGCCAGCCAGATGGTGAGAACGTCCATGCTGCCGGTGAGCGGGACGACGGAATTGTCGGCCAGTCCGAGCAGGATTAGACCGACGCCACCCAGGTGGCGAAGGCGGTGCCAGAAGGGGATTGCCAACAGAAGATGCAGATTTGGCAGCATTTGAGCTTTCGAGGAGTTTACAGGGAGGGGGCTGGGTTGCGCTAAAGCGCGATTGAAACGACTGCCGTGACGGGGCGGTCCTGTTAACCGCAGTTTAGAGTGCGGCTGACGTAAGGTCCCTCACCGGGCCTTCGGCCCGGCTCAGGATGACAGGAGTTTATGAGGCCTCAGTGCTAAACAGTTGCCACACTTGCGGCAGTCAGAAAGCACAGCTCTGGCGCAGCGGGCAGGGCGCCGATTTCGGCGGCATAGCGGTAAAACAGCTGCAGGCCTTCGATACAGCCGGGATCAAGTTCGTAGTGGATGCTTTCGGTGAGATAGCTGCGGATTTCGTCTTCGCGGAGACCGAGGCGAGGAGCCCATTCGCGGGCGATTTGATCGAGGCTTGAGGGCTCGAGTCCGTGGTCGCGGGAATCTTGAAAGACCTGCGCCAGATCCGGCGCGGGCGCGGCTTCGCGCAGAGAGTCTTCCTGAAAGGCTTGGCGGCGAATGGCCCAGAAGGCGAATACGAAAGGCTTGCCAGTGTAGCGAATCCATTCTTCGGCGAGGTCGAGCGTGAAATAGCGCGAGCGGTCGACTTGAAGTGCGGGGTCGCCGATCAGCAATCCGGCGTCGTTGGTGGCGAGCATCTGGTCGAGGTTCGGTTCCATCGCGCTGAAAGTTCTTCCGCCGCCCAGCCATTTTTCGAACAGGATTTTCGTGAGGGCCACCGACGTCAGCGAGGACGTGTCGAGCGCGATCGTGCTAATTTTTTCGACCGGAACTTTGCTCACCAGCAAGATCGAGCGCACGGCGCGGCGGGAGGCAATGGCTACGCCGGGGAGCACTTGCAGTCCGGGAATTTGCGCGTAGGCGGCCGCTGGAATTATGCCGATGTCGGCGGCTCCGGCTTCGAGAGCGCGGGCGCAATTGGAGGGCAGGGTGTAGGAAATATCGAAGTTTCGGCCCGGCTCGCCGCGTTCGAAATCCCACATCAGCGGGGCGGTGTTGAGATAAGAGATTGCGGAAATTCGCAGACGTCTCATTCCTGTTTTGATTCTAACAGACGATTTTGAACAGGCGGTTGTGACGGGTTACCTTGACTTCGGTTTCCCGGCGTGACTACAGTCCGGCGAGGTCGGGACCTCTGGGGCTAAAGCCCGCGCTCAAAGGTAAGACGTAATCGCAGCGCTGGAAGCGCTGCGCCACCCCAAACACGGACTGGGTAGAGCGCAGGGGTCAGGGGTCAGATTTCAGACGTTGGATTTCAGATAGGAATTCCTCATGCTGAATATTGTTGCTCCTTCGCCGACTGCTACACACTTGCTGGAATGGGTTGCGCTGACTATGACGCCGGGGCTGGGGCCGACGCGGGCGCGGAAATTGGTGGAACGGTTTGGCTCGGCGGACGCGGTTTTTCGCGCGTCACTCACAGAGTTGGAGAGCACGGGAATTCAGGCGGTGTCGGCACAGGCGCTGGCTACAGGGAAGTCGGCGGAACTGGCACGGGAAGAAATTGCTCGCGCGGCGGCAGCGGACGCGACCATGGTTTCATTCGACGATGCGGGTTATCCTCCGCGGCTGAAGGAGATCTACGATCCGCCGCTGGTTCTCTATGCGCGCGGAAATGCGGAGGTGCTGACTCGGCCGGGGATTGCGATGGTGGGGACGAGGCATCCGACGCCTTATGGTTTGGGAATGGCGGAACGGCTGGCATGCGACCTGGCTACGCACGGACTGGTGATTATCAGCGGCATGGCGCGGGGCGTGGATACGGCAAGCCATCGCGGCGCGATCGCGGCGAAAGGCAAGACTGTCGCGGTGTTCGGGACGGGCGTGGACGTGATCTATCCCAAGGAGAACTCCCGACTCTCGGAACAGATTCTGGCGCTGGGCGGGGCGCTGATTTCGGAATTTCCGATTGGCACCCATCCCGCGCCGCAGAATTTTCCGATTCGCAACCGCATTCTTAGCGGCATGTCGGTGGGCGTGCTGGTGGTGGAGGCTGCGGAATATTCCGGAACGCGTATTACTGCGCGCTGCGCGCTTGAGCAAAATCGCGATGTGTTCGCCGTTCCGGGCAATGTCACCAACAAGAATTCCTGGGGACCGAACACACTGATCAAGCAGGGCGCGAAGCTGGTTGCGACGTGGGAAGACGTATGGGAAGATCTGCCAGCGGAAGTGCGACTTGCGCTCACTCCGACCACCTCGCCTGAATCTTCCGCGTCCTCCTCGGCATCTCTATTCCCGGATGAAGGGCTTCCTCCTCACGAGAAGCGAATCCTGGGCCTGCTGAAATCCGACGAGTCCACTCATATCGATGAAATTGTGGAAAAGCTGGAGACGGAATTGTCGTCTTCGGAGATCTTTGCTGCTCTCTTCGAGTTGGAGCTTTCCGGGAAAGTGCGGCAGATGCCGGGGAAGAATTTTGTGAAGAGCTTCTAGCTGCGGCTCTCAGCTCTCAGCTGTCAGCTCTCAGCTTAGCCGCTGGTGAGGGAGGGAATATGCAGGACTTCAGGAATCTTAAGGTTTGGGACAAGGCTCACGCCTTAACGCTTGCGGTCTACAAGTCCAGCAAGACATTTCCGAGAGATGAGATGTACGGATTGACCAGTCAGATGCGGAGGGCGTCGGTTTCGATCGGCGCTAACATCGCCGAGGGCACGTGTCGACGGGGGGACGTGGATTTTGCTCGCTTCCTGCAGATGTGGCCGCGGGTTCGGCTAGCGAATTGGAATATCACTTGCTCCTGGCACGCGATCTGGACTTGCTGAAAACCTCAGATTATCAGCGCCTTTCGGAGGCTGCTGTTGAGGTAAAACGGATGCTGGCATCGCTGATGCAAAGGCTGAGAGCTGATAGCCGATAGCTGACAGCTTCTTGCGGTAACTTGTTGCCGCTGTCCCATTCGTGCTAGCTTCGGAAACAGAAATTCGAGAACTGAGAGGAAATTGGTGAAAGGGTTAGTCATTGTCGAATCGCCGGCGAAGGCGAAGACCATCCAGAAGTATTTGGGGAAAGGCTTCACGGTCGAGGCTTCGCTCGGCCACGTGAAGGATCTGCCCAAGAGCATTCTGGGCGTGGATACCGCGAACGATTTCGCGACCGATTACGTCGTCATCCCGGGCAAAGAAAAAGTTCTGGCCAAGCTGAAGAAGCTGGGCGCGTCCATGGACGCGATCTATCTTGCGCCTGATCCGGATCGCGAAGGCGAGGCCATTGCCGCGCATCTGGCGGGGGAACTCGAACTGAACGGCGGAAAGAAGAAGAAAGCCAAGAAGCTGAAGAAGGGCGAGGTGGAACCTCCTCCGCGCATTCAGCGGGTGACCTTTAACGAAATCACGAAGCGCGCGGTGCAGGCGGCGTTTGAACATCCGCGGGCGATTGACCAGAACCTGGTGGACGCGCAACAGGCGCGGCGCGTGCTTGACCGGCTCGTGGGATATCAGGTATCGCCGCTGCTGTGGGATAAGGTGCGGCGCGGGCTTTCCGCGGGACGTGTGCAGACTGTGGCGCTGCGGCTGATCGTGGAACGCGAACGCGAAATTAAGGCGTTCGAGAAAAAAGAATATTGGACGATTGACGCGAACCTGGCCGCTGCCAAGCCGCCGGCATTCGACGCGCGGTTCGTGGGCAAGGGCGAAGAGAAGATCGAGGTCACAAACGGCGAGGATGCGGAAAAGATCCGCGTGGCGCTCGAAAAAGCTGATTGGATCGTCCGGTCGGTTGACAAGAAGGAACGCCGCCGCAATGCCGCGCCTCCGTTCACCACCAGCAAGCTGCAACAGGATTCGTCGCGCAAACTGCGTTTCAGCGTGAAGCGCACGATGATGATCGCGCAACGCTTGTATGAAGGCGTGGAGTTGGGCGAAGAAGGCTCGGTGGGCCTCATTACTTATATGCGTACGGATTCGACCCGGGTTGCGCCCGAGGCGATTCAGGAAGTGCGCGAGTATGTGGGCAAGGAATATGGTGCGCAGTATCTGCCGGAGACTCCCAATACATATAAGGAGAAGAAAGATGCGCAGGGGGCGCACGAGGCGATCCGGCCGACTTCGGCGATGCGGCATCCGGATCAGATGAAGCAGTATTTAAAGGAAGATGAATTCAAAGTTTACAAGCTGATCTGGCAGCGTTTTGTGGCGTCGCAGATTAATCCGGCGGTTTTTGACCAGACGACCGTGGACATTGACGCGAAGAATGGTGGCGAGATTTTCTGGTTCCGCGTGACGGGATCGGTGCTGAAGTTCGACGGCTTCCTCAGGGTTTACGAAGAGTCGAAAGAAGGCAAAGACGAGGAAGACGAAGAGTTGAAGCACAAGCTGCCGGCGCTTGAAGCTGGCGAAAAACTCACACTCAAGGAACTGAAGCCGGAACAGCATTTCACGGAGCCTCCACCACGGTTCAATGAAGCTTCGCTGGTGAAGGAACTGGAAGAACGCGGGATTGGACGCCCCTCGACCTACGCGGCGATTCTTACCACGATTCAAGAGCGGCAGTACGTACAGAAGATCGGCGGCAAGTTCACGCCCACGGAGATTGGGTTGGTAGTCACCGACCTACTGGTGGAAAACTTTCGCGACATTTTCGATTTGCAATACACGGCGCGGCTGGAAGAAGAACTTGATGAGATTGAAGAAGGCAAGGAGAAGTGGACCGACGCGCTGAAGGAGTTCTACAAGAAATTTCAGAAAGATCTCAAATATGCCGAAAAGCATATGGAGAACATCAAGCGGATGGAGAAGCCCACGGACGAGAAGTGCGAGCGCTGTGGGTCGCCGCTGGTAATCAAGTGGGGCAAGCACGGATCGTTCTACGCATGCAGCACCTACGACAAAGAGGATCCGAACACCTGCACGTTTACGAAAGAAAATCCGATCAACCTGCCGGACCTGGATTCTGCCGACGTGCAGGAGACCACGCAGGAAGAATATTGCGAGAACTGCGGGCGTGTGATGGTGCTGAAGCGCGGGCGCTTCGGGCAGTTCATGGCGTGCACGGGCTATCCCGATTGCAAGACTACGCGGCGGTTGGACCAGGGCAAAAAAGTTCCGGATATTCCGCTGGATGAGCTTTGCCCGAAGTGCGGGCGGAATATGATGATCCGGCACGGGCGTTACGGGGAGTTCACTGCCTGCAGCGGATATCCGGAGTGCAAGTATGTGAAGCAAAATTATATTGGGGTGAAGTGTCCGGAGTGCAAGGACGGCGATCTGGTTGAGAAGCGGGCGCGCAAGGGAAATACGTTTTACGGGTGCGGAAATTATCCGAAGTGCAAATTCACTTCGGCGCACAAGCCGATTCCCGAGAAGTGCCCAAGTTGCGGCAGCGAATATCTGGTGGAGAAGAATCTGAAAGCCGGTCCGGTGATTGCCTGCCCGAATAAAGAGTGCGACTATGAGCGTCCGGCGCCGCCACCGGAAGCAGCCGCAACAAGCGCCTAAAGAAATCGAGCGATTGGGAGATTGAGTCGTTGAGAGACTTCGTTGGCCCAATCGCCAAGTCACTCAATGATTCAATTCACCCGAGGTGCTCTCATGTCTAAGAAACCGACTGTGGCCGACGCGCAACTGATTCTTCACCTCTATGAACTCCGCCGCGAACCCGAGATGCGCAAGGCGCGCAACTGGTGGGGCGGCGAATTTTTCCCGCAGAATGCCGACGACTACCTGAAGGTGTTGTGGGCAATGAACTCGTCCGAGAACAACTGGCTGCGCCAGGTGCAGAGCTATTGGGGGATGGCCGCGGCGTTCGTCTTACAAGGTGTGCTGAACGAAGACTTGTTCCTGCAGCCCGCGGTTAGCGGTGAAATGTTTCTTATCCTGGCCAAAGTAGCTCCTTTCCTCAAGCAGCTTCGCGAGAAGATGAACGACCCGCACATATTTGCCAACATCGAAAAGGCCGCCACCCGCACCAAGTGGGGACGTGATCGGCTTCAGTTCATGATCAAGCGCGTCGAGACCATGCGCCAGAAACGCGCCGAGAGCAAGCCAAAGTAGCCGCTGCATCTGTTATCCTAATCGGCTGTGCGGATGATCTGGTGGTTCCTGATACTAGGCGTCAGTACGCTGGTGGTGGTGTGCGTGGCCATTGCCCTGTACATGCGGCTGCGCCGCCATTTGCGGCAGGTTCATGCCGCGGAGGCTGCACACGGCGACACCCGTCAACATCCGCCGGATTCAACTCATTAGTGACTGCTGGAGGTTTTTTCATGGCAAGGCCGGCACTGCAAGCCCTCAGTACACCGCAGGAGCGCTTGCTTGAAGCTGCGCGGCAAGTGGCGCTGGTGGTGGGCGCCAGCTTGTTTGTGGCATTGTGCGCGCGCATTACGATTCCGTTGCCATTCACGCCAGTGCCGCTGACGGTGCAGAATTTCGGCGTGCTGCTGGTGGGGTTGCTGCTGGGCAGCCGGCGCGGCTTCGCAGCGTTGATTCTTTATTTGGCGGAAGGCGCGATGGGGATGCCGGTTTTCAGTCCGAGTTCGGTTGGGCTGATGGGCGTTGCGCAGATTCTGGGACCCACGGGTGGATATCTGATGGCTTATCCGCTGGTGGCGGGGCTGGCGGGATTTATTTTCGAACGCGGGACAAAGAGTTTTGCGCGGGCCGCGATCGCTGGTCTGCTGGCTGAGATTGTTTTGTTTGCGAGTGGGGTGACGTGGCTTTATGTGGCCACGCATTCGCTGGCGAAGGCGGCTTACCTGGGGCTTTACTGGTTCATCGCCGCGGAGATATTGAAGGTGATGGTTGCGGCTGCGATCGCGACGCGCTGGGGTCGCGGTTCGGCGACACAGCAGTAGATTTGGAGTCCATTTGATGACCGTAGTTTCTGAACAATCCGAGAAAGTCTCTCCCTCTTCCACCGACCTGCGCGAGATCGCGGTGGCCCATAGTCCGGATTCCGACGACGCGTTTATGTTTTACGGGCTGGCTACCGGCAAGGTGCGCACGCCCGGCCTGCGATTCAGTCACACGCTCTGCGATATTGAAACGCTGAACCAGAAGGCGCGCGAAGGCGTTTACGACGTCACGGCAATTTCGTTTCATGCCTATCCTTATATTCAGGACCAGTACGCGCTCATGACCTGCGGAGGCAGCGTGGGGGATGGATACGGGCCGATGATCGTTTCCACGCGATCGTTCACGCAGAGCGAGATCAAGAAGAAGCGCATTGCCGTGCCGGGCACGCTGACAACGGCTTATCTGGCGCTGCAACTTTTTGCCCCGGGCGTGGAAGTGGAAGTGGTTCCCTTCGACATGATTATTCCGCAGGTGCTTGAAGGAAAACATGAAGCCGGGCTGATCATTCACGAAGGCCAACTCACGTATGACAAGTCGGGCCTGCACCGCATTGTGGATCTCGGGAAATGGTGGCAGAAAGTTACGGGGCTGCCGTTGCCGCTGGGAGGAAATGCCATCCGGCGAGCGCTGGGAGCGGAGTTGATGGCGTCGGTGTCGACGGCGCTGCGCGAGAGCATTCAATATGGTCTCGACCACCGCGAAGAAGCGCTGGCTTACGCGATGCAGTTTGCCCGCGACCTCGACACCGAACAGGCTGACAAGTTTGTGGGGATGTATGTGAACGAGCGCACGCTCGATTACGGCCCTGACGGGCGCGAAGCCGTGCGGCGACTGCTGGATATGGGGCATAAGGCGGGGATTATTGGGCCGGAAGCGCGCGTGGATTGGGTGGGGTGAGGAGCTTTTAGCTCTTAGCTTGAAGCCCACATTGGCGCGGCCGTTAGACACTCCGATCGTTCCGACATGTGAACACCATCGATTGAAACCAACCTGAATCGCTAATAGCTAATAGCTAGAAGCCAAGAGCCAAAGGCCAAGAGCTTGCTTCGCCAGAACCTTCTGATCGACGCGGACGATACGCTTTGGGAAAACAATATCTATTTTGAGCGGGCGATCGCCAAGTTCATTTCGTTTCTTAATCACCACGAATTTTCTGCGGAGCAGGTGCGGGAGGTGCTCAACGATGTGGAGCGCGAGTGCATTGTCACGCATGGCTATGGGCTGCACAGCTTTGGGCATGCGCTGGTTAGCACGTTCGAACGGCTGACTGTTCATCCGGTTACTCCAGAGTTGCATGAGCAGATTCGCGGGTTTGCTCACTCCATTCAGGACCATCCCATCGAAATGTTGCCCGAGGTTCGGGAAACCCTTGACTATCTTTCGGGGCGTCATCGATTGATTTTGATGACCAAGGGCGCGGTCCCCGAGCAAAGTGGAAAGATCGAGCGTTCGGGATTGAAGGGGCATTTCTCGGAGGTTGAGATTGTCGCGGAGAAAGATGTTGCCACTTACGATTCCGTGGTCGAGAAGCATGGTCTGGCGCACGAGTCTACGTGGATGGTCGGCAATAGTCCGAGGTCGGATATTAATCCTGCACTGGCCGCCGGGCTGCACGCGGTGTTCGTGCCGCATGGCGACACATGGATTCTGGAACACGAAGAGGTAAACGCGGCAACGCCTCCGCAGCGGTTGCTGATTGTGGGCAGGTTCGCGGAACTGCGGGAGAAGTTCTAGGAAGGCGCAGAATTGATTATCGGGAACCCTTCCGTATTTGCCATCGAATCGAGCATCAGTCGGGCATACGAACGCTTGAGTTTCCGTGCGCTCGGCTTTTTCGTCATTTACGTCGGCGGTCGCTGCTATGGCAGGTGCTCACCCGATAGCACGATGCTGGCATGTTCGTATGACGAGGTTGAGCGGCGAATCGCAGGACGCGGTAGCCACACCACCCCTTTTGCGACCGAATCGGAGGCTGGGAGAATCGCCGACGCTTTTCGAAACGCAGTTTATGCTGAGAAGCAGGAGGAACGGTATTTCGACATCCCCCTTGCGGATTTTATTGACATGATTCATTCGAAGCGCACCGTGTGGGCACCGGATGGAGATGAGGCTTTTGACGATGGTAGCTACGTGCTTCAGTTTGATGTTGGGGATCGTGTCCGTCTGATCGCGTTCAAGTCCATCGAAAATGGCTGCCTCCACGATCCTGCTGCGCGCAGTGATGTTTGGCTTGCGGCGGATGATTTCTATCGTATCCTCCAAGATTGGCGTGACGCCTTCGAGGCTGAGTGGGCGTCGGCGCCCAAAATATCAGAGGCTGACGAGCACCCAGGAACATAACTCGTAGGCTTCACGCTGTAAAAGTTTTCCCGACCGAACTGGCGCTTCTTGGCGCCATGGCCTGCTGGTGGCGGAATCAGCTTCGTCACCGTGTTTTCATTATCGTTACTACCGCATCAAACTAACCAACAACGCGATCGCGCACGGAGCATTTCGGCATGGTACGCTCGTTTTGCTCTGGGTTCCGCACCCACTTCGTCGTGACGGTGCAGACCAACAATTTCCGGCGGCTATTGCGCACGGTTGAGGCGCTTTCCGAGCTCGGGCCCGAACTGACGGCCGAGCGCGAGTTCTCGGAAACTTCGCGTCTTATGCTGTCCGCGATTATGGAGGCGGCGGGCGCTCGCGAGGGCACGCTTTTTCTGTTCAGCGACAAGCCTGCCATGCTGACTTCCACAACTTCTCAGGGTTTTGCCCTGATGCCGGACCCGGCCTTCATTCCTCTCCTTCCGAAACATGTGCACGCTTTATCCGCGGCGCGCGGGCCCATCGTGCTGAATGGATCGACGTATTCGGTGTTCCTCAGCTCGAACGGAAATGTTGCGCCGGAACTTTTCAAGTGCCTGGCGCCGCTCAAGGCGGCGGGCAAACTCGCGGGCGTAGTCGCGCTGGGGCGGCGTCCGGGAGACGCGCTCTACGAAGACGACGAACTCGCGGCCATGGAACTGCTGTGCAGCTACGTGGCCCTCGCGGTCCAGAACCATGCGCTTACCCAGACCATTGCACAGCGGGTGTCCGAAAATCTTCGCCTGATGGCGTCTCTGCACGGATTTTATGACAACGCGCTGGAGGCATTCGCCACCGCCATCGACGTGAAGCACGTCAACATTCACGGGCATTCCCTGCGCGTGGGCCGTTACGCCTCTGCGATTGGGGAAGCCCTTGGAATGGATGCGAGCGAATTGGCCGCACTGCGAAGCGCAGGCTACCTGCACGACATTGGAAAAGTAGCCGTCGATCGCCGGCTTTTCGGCAAAGCCAGCGCGCTCAATCCTGAAGAATTTCGCGAGATGGCCGATCACACCGTGGTGGGCCACCAGATTGTGAGCACCGTGCAGTTTCCGTGGCCGAAAATTCCGGAAGCGGTGCGCTCGCATCACGAACGCAGCGATGGTTCGGGTTATCCGGATGCGCTGATGCTTGATGATTTATCGATGCCGGTGCGAATCATCGGGATTGCCGACGCTTTCGACGCGATGACCAGTGCGCGGCCTTACCGCGAGCCGCTTTCCGTGGGCAGCGCGTTGAGCGACCTGGTGCGGCTGGCTCCGCAGAAGTACGATCCCAACGTGGTGCAGGCGCTGATGATCCAGGTGCGGCGCGACGCGGTAGGCAGCAGCCGGGCTCCTCTCCTGGCGGACAGAGTGGTCAACATTGCTCCTGGTGACATTGACCATCTCGCCGCCACGCTGCAACACAAAGTGTCCCGCGGCAAGGTGTATGTAAGCCAGCCGTAGCGGCTCAGAGTTTTTGAGCGCATTTTGCGTTCGAGAGTCCCTCCAACACTTATCCGTAAGTCCTGAGTAATCTGTGGTTTCCGCCTCTGGATCCTGAGCCGTTCTGGCAGCAACTTAATCCCGTCGATTGGGTTCATAATGAGGAAGGTTCTCGTTTTCTTTCCTTCGGCTCGATGGAGCGTCGATGAAATCCTTTCACCGCTGGGTCGCAGGAATTTTCCTGTCGGTGAGCGTTGCGAGCGCGGTTCCACTTCTGGCGAAGAGGAAAGATAATCCCGCTCCGAGCCTGGCCGAACAGAAACGCGCGGTGCACGCGCTGAATCGCCTGACTTTCGGTCCTCGCCCTGGGGACGTCCAGCGGGTGATGGCGATCGGCGTGGACGCGTGGATCGATCAGCAACTCCATCCCAGCAAGATTAATGATGATGCTTTGGAAGGTCGGCTCGCGCCGTTCCGCACGCTGCGCATGAGTCCGCGGGAAGTGGCCGAGGATTTTCCCGACGGCGGACTGGTGAAACAAGTGATGGACGGAAAGAAGTCGATGCCCTCCGATGCCGCGAAGCGCGCAGTGTATCAAGTGCAGATCGCGCGGCAGGAAGAGAAGCGAGAGCGGAAAGCTGAGGCGGCGGGTAACGGTGCTGGCAAGCCACAGGCTCCGATGAATGATGCGGTACGAACGGTGGAGACTGCCAGTTTGTCTGCCGCGAATTCCAGTGCCGGCATGTCGAGCACGACCGTCTCGGGCACGACGATGGAGGCTGCCGCGAGCGGGGATGCGGACAGCGGGATGATGAGTGCGGCAAGCAATTCGGATGGAAGCAACGCGAGCGGCATTCCGGCGACCCGTGACGCAAGGGTCGGTTCACCCGCTTCCGGTGAAAATCTTTTGTCGACGGCGGGGTCTCTTCCACTGGACACGAAGCCCCCGGCTGAGTACGCCGAGGCGAAACGTCGGGAAGAGCGTTTGTACGCGGACCTGGAGATTCGGAAACTGCCTGAACTTCCTCCCGACCAGCGTTACAAGAAAATTCTGGCGATGTCGGTGGACGACCAGGTCGCATTTGCCGACGCGATGCGCGGAGGTAAGGGACAAGATTTTCTTGCGGGGATGGACCCTAAGCAGAAGGAAACGCTGCAGGCCATGAACAATCCGCAAGGCGTGGTCACGGACGAACTACTCCAGGCTAAAGTGCTGCGGGCGGTTTACAGCGAGCGTCAACTGGAAGAAGTGATGACCGATTTCTGGTTCAATCACTTCAACGTTTACGTAGGGAAGGGCCCCGACCGGCTGATGCTCGCCAATTACGAGCAGGACGTGATTCGTCCGCGGGCGATGGGCAAGTTCGAAGATCTGCTGGTGGCCACGGCTAAGAGTCCGGCGATGCTGTTTTATCTGGATAACTGGCTCAGTGTGGGACCGGCCTCGATGAAGGCGCTAGGAATTCCGGCGGGGCCACGAGGACGCTACGGTTATCCGCCACATCCGCCGAAGAAAAATGCCAAACAGAACAGCGGTTTAAACGAGAATTACGGGCGCGAACTGCTCGAACTGCACACGCTCAGCGTGAACGGCGGCTATTCGCAGCGCGATGTTACCGAAGCTGCCAAGGTTTTTACTGGCTGGACGATCGATAAACCCAACGACGGCGGCGGGTTCAAGTATGACCCGAATATGCACGAACCGGGACCCAAATTTGTTCTTGGGCATCGCATCAAGCCGAAGGGTGAAGGCGAAGGCCTGGAGTTGCTGCACCGGCTGGCGACGAGCCCGCAGACGGCGCATTTTATTTCGCTGAAACTGGCGCAGCGTTTTGTCTCGGATGATCCGCCCGAGCGTTTAGTCGATCAGATGGCGAAAACTTTTCTGAAGAAAAAAGGCGACATTCGCGAAGTGTTGACCACGCTGTTTCATTCGCCGGAGTTCTGGGCCGACGGAACTTATCGCGCGAAGGTGAAGACGCCGCTGGAGTTTGTCGCCTCAGCGGTGCGCGTCACGGGAGCCGAAGTGGATGATGCATTGCCCCTGTCGCGGCAGTTGGGCAACATGGGCATGCCGCTCTATGGAGCGCAGCCTCCCACGGGCTATTCGATGAAAGCGGAAACGTGGGTGAATTCCTCAGCGCTGCTCAACCGCATGAATTTCGCGCTGGCGCTGAGCAGCGGAAAGATCAAGGGCGTGAAGATGGATTCAGCCCAGCTTACGGGCCAATGGGCTTTGCCCGTCGACTCGACGCTGGCGTTGCCGATTCTGGAGAATAATCTGCTAGCGGGAGACGTCTCGAAGCAGACGCACGATTCGATTGCGGCGCAGATCGCTGATGCGAAGAGCGTTGATCCGAAGAGCGTTGATGCGAAGAATGCCGCGGCGGAAAAGAAACCTGCGGCGAACGAAACAGATAAGCAAGGGCGGAATCGACGGACTGCGGCGGGGGCCCAGCCTGCGAACGTGAGCGTGATGGCGGGATTGTTGCTGGGTTCACCGGAATTTCAGAAGAGATAGCGGCTTTGTAGAGACGTAGCTTGCTACGTCTCACATGCCGCAGAGAGAGGCGTAGCAAGCTACGTCTCTACGGAGTGTTTAGTTATGTCCATTACGCGTCGCATCTTTCTTCGGAACAGCGGGCTGGCCGTCGTTGGTACGGCGGCGGTACCTGGCTTTCTTACTCGCGCGGCGTTTGGCGCGGCGCAAGTGACGGGCGGGCGCACGAAGCGGCTAGTCGTCATCTTTCAGCGGGGCGCGGCGGACGGGCTGAACATTGTGGTGCCGCACGGGGAGCCGCAGTATTACGCGATGCGGCCGAGCATCAATATTCCGCGCAAGGCGGTGTGCGATCTGAACGGCTTCTTTGGGCTGCATCCTTCGATGTCGGCATTTCAGCCGCTATGGGAGCAGCGTCATCTGGCGATTGTGCACGCGGCGGGATCGCCAGATCCCACGCGCTCGCACTTCGACGCGCAGGATTTTATGGAATCGGGCACGCCGGGGATGAAGGCCACGGAAGATGGCTGGCTCAACCGTTCGCTGCACGCGCTGCCGCAATCGGCGTCGAGTACGGCTTTCCGCGCGATCGCGCTGGGGCCGTCCCTGCCGCGCATTCTGAGCGGCTCGGAGCCGGCGGTGGCCATGAACAACATCAACGATTTTTCGATCGGAGGAAAAAATCCGAAAGGCTCGCCCGTCGCCAATGCGTTCGAGGCGATGTACGACCACTCCTCTGACGCCGTGCTGCATGGCACAGGCGCGGAGACTTTCGACGCGGTCAAGATGATGAAGGCTGCCGATCCGGGAAAATATACGCCCGCGCCGAACGCGAATTATCCCAAGGGACGTTTCGGTGACAGCTTGCGGCAGCTCGCGCAATTGATCAAAGCGAACCTCGGCGTGCAGGTGGCGTTTGCTGATATTGGCGGCTGGGATCATCACGTGAACGAGGGCTCAACCGAAGGACAGATTGCGAATGTGCTCAGCGACTTTTCGCAGTCGCTAGCTGCGTTCTGGACCGACCTGGGCGATCTGGGCGAAGACACGGTGGTGGTCACCATGTCAGAATTCGGGCGCACGGCGCGGGAGAATGGCAATCGTGGCACTGATCACGGCCACGCCAATGTGATGTTCGTTTTGGGTGGGCCGGTGAAGGGCGGCAAGGTTTACGGACGCTGGCCGGGCCTGGACCAGTCTCAACTCTACGAGGGCCGCGATCTGGCGCTGACCACGGATTTTCGCCAGGTGATCGGCGAAACGGTGGCGCGGCATATGGGGAATGCGGATTTGAACGCGGTGTTTCCGGGATTCGAGAACCAGCCAGGGAAATTTCTGAGATTGCTGGGGTAGGACTGTTTCAGGCTCTCTGTTCTCACCTCAGGATTAACCTCTCGACACGTGCATCTGGCCATGCGTGGAGGAACGAGTAGGTTACGCAGAAAGAAATCGAATAAGAGCCTGCCAAGAAAATGAATACGCCACCTAACTGGTGCCGCACAGCGAGGGCTAGACTTGCGAGGAACACTGATACCAAAAAAATCCGAAGTGAAATCCGCATCCAACGCGGACATCCGCGAAACACTCCCCTCCATAGGAGCCTGTCCCTGAGATTGGGAGCGAGTTTTTCCATGAGTAAGTTTGTCGGAACCCCGTGACAAACATGATTGCAAAAAGTATCTTGATGATGCGCAGCTCCAATTCGACGTCCACGTTGAAACCGACGATTAGGAAAATCAGGCTGGCAATCGTACCGGTGGCTGACAACAGAAGCATCGAGTGTGTCACAACTCTCGGCATTTCGCGGATCAAACCGAATCCACCATTTCGCCTCCGTCCTCGCTATCCCAGGTCAATGAAGACTTCGCCGTTCTCAACCTTGATGGGATAGGTTTTCAACCTCTCATCGGGATGGTCTTCGGCCGCGCCGGTCTTCGGATCCCACCGCCAGCCGTGCCAGGGGCAGACCACCTTGCCATCCTCGACCACTCCCTGCCCCAGCGAGCCGCCCTGATGCAGGCATTCGTTGTCCATGGCGGTGATCTTCCCCAACACGTTAGCAATGCAGATCATTTTCCCGTTGCAAGGAAAGTCTCGTGCTTCGTTGACGTATGGAAGGTGAGCTTGAGGAATGATTTTGACGAAGGCCATAGTCGGTTCAGTGGATACGTAGGATAGCTTAGAACGTGAGCATGGCGAGTGGAAGTTGCTAAATTGGATTCTCACCAACGTTCGCAACGCAGTCACTTCGGTTGCAGCGTTTGCGCGATCATCACCTGGCGCTTGAAATTTTCCACCATGTTCGGGTCGAGGCGGACTTCGGTCGGCTTCCTCGCCAACGTCATGGTGTCGATTTTGTCTTGCAGCTTGAGCAGGGCGTAGAAAAGATTTTCCGGGCGGGGCGGGCATCCGGTGACGTAAACGTCCGTGGGGACGATTTTGTCCACGCCCTGCAACACGGCATAAGTATTAAACGGACCGCCCACGGAGGAACACGCGCCCATCGAGATCACCCACTTGGGGTCGGGCATCTGGTCGTAGATGCGCTTCACGACCGGCGCCATTTTCAACGTCACGGTGCCGGCGACGATCATCAGGTCGCTCTGGCGCGGGCTGGGGCGAAACACTTCCGAGCCGAAGCGGGCAATGTCGAAGCGCGCGGTCGAAGATGCGATCATCTCGATGGCGCAGCAGGCCAGACCGAAGGTCATCGGCCACACGGCGGACTTCCGCGCCCAGTTGAAAACGTAGTCGACCGTGCTGATCATGAAATTCTTTTCAAACTTGTTCTGCAGCCAGCCCATGGAGTGTCCTCGGGGAACGCCTACATTGGCAGTCTAGGGAGCGGGTAAAGGGTTGTCAATTTTGGCGGCGTGGCAAGTTCGTAAACCACAGGGGACACGGGGCCACAGGGCAAGGACAGAGTCCCAGAGAGCGGAGAACGCGGGTAGCTTCGGCGGAGTCCGCGGGCAGGGCGGTTTCCTGCCGAAGAATTGGAGAACGTGGCACACTGGAGGCCTATGGCTACGGTCGCGAATCCAGGGCTGGCAGATCGGGTTAAGAGGAATCTGTTCTGGCTGGTTTCGCGGGTGGCATTGGGTTGTTACCGGCGCGTGCCGGTGTTTGGGCGGCTGCGGGCCTCGATTGGGATTATTCGGAAGGGAGATCGCGTGCTGGTGATTCGGCGGAACGATGGACGCGGATTTTGCTTTCCGGGAGGGTTGGCTTATCGGTGGGAGACGGACGAGCGGGCGCTGGTCCGCGAGACTGGCGAGGAAACCGGGCTGAACGTGCAGAGCTTCAAGTTTGCGTTTCGTTATGACAGCTCGGGGGAGATTCCGGTGCGCATAGCCGTGTTTTATGTGACGGCCGAAGGGGAACCTCGTGGATCGTGGGAAGGAACGCCCGAGTGGATGGAACTGGCGATGGTTCAGGCTGGAATTTTGCGGAGCCAGAAATATGTGGTCGAGCGGCTTCTGCAAGGGGGTAGCCGGCCGCAATGAACCTCAGCCGTCGCGCCTCAGGGGCTGAAGCGCTGCGCCACCCAAAGGCCCTAACCGGCTACTGCTGCACTTCTACATCTGCACTTTTACTTCTGCGCTTTTACTTCGGCACTTCGATCTCGACTTTTTCTACGTGGATGGTCTTGGTTTTGGGATCCAGGGAACCGGTTATCTTGGCCTTCTGGCCGGCGAACTCGCGCACGGCGTCCTGCTTGTCAAGGCGGTAAACGGTTTTGCCGGCAGCAAGGACGAATTCGCCGCCCAGGTTCTTGATGCAGTAGAGCGAACAGGAAGTGGAGGTGCCGCCCATGGACTTGGACTTGAGCATCTCCTGGTGAGAGCGGGTGAGCGAGTGAATGTTGAGTGCGCACTGGCTGTCAGAGACTTCGCCGCGGAAGACTTTTTGATTCTCCTGGTGATTCTCGCTCTGGGCCTGCGCGGCTATTGCCCAGAGTATTAGGCATGCCGCACTCCAGATCGCAATTCGCTTCATAGCAACTCCTGATCCAAACGTCCTGATCCAAACCACTCAGGGAAGAACGGTGAACTTCATGTTCATGCCTTCGTGGTCTTCACTGCAAATCACGGTGCAGACAACTATATAATCGCCCGGCTCCGAGGGAGCGACGAGATGAAACTCCTCGGTTCCCGGCCGGAAAAGCAGGCTCCATCCTTCGACCTTGGTCCGGTCTTTGGCTAGCAGCAGGGAGAAGCCATGAATCGATCCATCGCGATTCCAGGTTTTGCCTCTTCGAGCGGTTACTCGCAGAAGCACCGCTTCGCCGGCCTTGACTGTGATCTCAGGCGTGCGCAGGCCGGACATCTTGTAGCGGCTGTCACGATCAGCCAGCAGCTCAATGACTCGTTCCTGAGCACGAGCGCACGGGGCCGCAGCGAACAGCGCAGTGCCAAACGCCATCATGATAGCAGCGCGACGAAATCTTGTTCTGGTGCGCATCGTTTTCGATCTTTGGCTCGGCGTTGGCTTGTTCGACGTTGATTGACCCGGCGTTGCTCGTTTCCTATGTATTGGTTCGGATGACCGTTTCGGCTACTGCGACATGTAGAACAGGACTAGCCGCATATCCTGGTCGGTAATGGTGGCGCGCACGCGCATGTGGCGCAGGACGGTCGCCATCATGCGCGGCGGGAATTTCTGAGGAGCGGCGTGACAGCGTCCGCAGTTGGCACGGAATCTTTGTTCGCCTTGCACCCGCAAGGCGTCGGCATCGTAAGTGTGCACGACCGCGGCGCTGGTCGGGGCCTCCTTCTTACCGGAAGGCTCGGCCGGCCGCGGAGGATCTCCTGCAAAGACGACCACGCTGAGAGCGAGCATGCAGAGCAGGATAGCGGGCACCGACTTCCGAGGGCTGAGGGCTTTCGTCATTGTGATATCCCTCCCTGCGCCGGCAAGCCTTGTTCGCCCATGCTCTGTTCGCCCATGCCTTGCGGACTCATGCCTTGTGCGCTCATGCTTTGCCCGACACGCCCGAGGGGAAACAGGAAGCGGTAAGTAATGCCGACAGTCCAAAGATTGAGATTGCCGGCCGAACTGAACTGGCGCCCGTAGCTGGACACAAGTCTGAGGCCGTCGTGCAGGTAATAGTTCAGCCCGAATTCACCTTCACGGGTGTTCGCGGCCTGCAGTCCGAGGGCCTGAGCCTCGTCGGAGCTGATCGAGCCGAGAAAAAATTGTTCAGCTCTCCCTGCGAACTCGGCGTGGCGCATCACTTTCTGCCAGAAATGCAACTGGCTCAGGCGATAGGCGCCGTCCACCCAGTATCCGCTGCCCTGGTTGGAGCGGGCATACTCGGCGTGCATATTGAGAGGAAGGCGCGTCGACAGCCACGCGAAATGAAATCCAAAAGAATTGGTGCGTGTGTCCTGTAACAGCTTCTGAAAAGACGCTCCCACCTCGATCCGCGGACCGGGGAAGAAAAACGCCATGCGTCCGCCGACGTCGCGAGTGGACTGCAAGTTGTTGTGTCCGGTGCTGACTGCCGAAACATAGGCCGCGTAGTTGAAGTTGGCCTTAGCGTTGGCGGGAAAGCCGCCGCGCAGCATCATGCCGTCATTCGATTCTGCGGACAGCGGCAAAATCAGGGGATCCTGCTGCAGGCTGCGGATCCAGATGGGATACAGCCGCTCGTTGAAGATGCCGAAGGGCGTGAGGAAACGTCCGAGGGTGACGGTCAGATGCGGGTTGGCGATGTAATCCGCCTCCAGGTAGTCCAGATTCTTGCTGACCTGGCCACCGTAGGGGCCACCGCCGTCAGGGCGCTGAAACGCGCCCTCGCACTCCATTCTCCCTTCGACAAGCCAGCGATCGCCAAGTGGTAGAAGAAGAACGGGATTGATCTGCGCGTCGATTTGATTTTGGCCGGCGGTGACGAAATTGAAGTAGCCGGCACTACCGCTGAGGATCGGGACTGGCTTCTCGGAATCGGATGTTTGAGCGGCCGCGTGGCAGGGTATAAGCGATTGAAAACACAGGGCGGCAATTACGGCGACGACAGCAGTCCGCAGTCGGCATTTCCCCGCTTTTCTTTCCGAGTAGGTCGACAGGTAAATCAGGACACAACTCCACGTAAACCTATGAGCTGATTGTGCTTCAGGGCGTGGACAAGTAGAACGTAACGGAGGTAATGACGGAGTACGTCGGTACTGAAATGGGGCCTTTTCCGGTTTCAACACTCACAATTTCGGAACTGCCGAGTCTAAAGCGTGGAATGTGGAGGGAATCATGAACCGCCAACGTCGTTTCGCCACCTGGAGTTTCGCAACCCGGAGTTTCGTAACCCGGAATTTCGCAACCTGGACCGGTGCTGCTCTGGGAACGGTTTGCGCGCTATTTGCCCTTTCCCTGGTCGCGCGTGCATCGGATCGCCTAACTGATGAATTCCACAAGACTTATGCCATCAGTGCAACGGGCCGGGTCGAGCTGGATAACATTAACGGGGACGTGCACATTTCCGTCTGGGACCGGAACGAAGTGAAAGTGGACGCGGTTAAGACGGCCGGCACCAAGGAGAGGCTCGACGAAGCGCGCATTGAAGTGGAATCGGGCGCAGACTATCTCTCGATTTCAACCAAATATCCCGATCATGACCACACGTTCAATTGGGGCTCGCACAACAATCCTGCCAGCGTGGAATACACGCTGACCGTGCCCCGCGGAGTGCGGCTGGATGAAATCAAGCTGATCAACGGAGAACTCGACGTGACCGGCGTCAGCGGCGAAGTGCACGCTTCGTGCATCAACGGAAGGCTGGAGGCGCACAATCTTTCGGGCCGGGCCGAGCTTTCGACCATCAATGGAAAGCTTGATGCGCGGTTTGACCAGTTGGCGGGATCATCCGTGGAACTGAATTCCGTCAACGGATCGGTCGAGCTCACGATTCCTTCGGATTCGAAGGCGGAGATTGAGGCCAGCACGGTTTCCGGCGGCATCGATAACGACTTTGGGCTGCACGTTAACAATCACCGGTTTGTGGGACACGATTTGCGCGGCGAACTCGCGGGCGGGGGGACAAGGATCGAACTGAAAAACGTCAATGGAAGAATTGCGGTTCATCACGCGTCGGACGGGCGGGCGTTGAGTCCGGTGAAGGACTTGAGCCATCGGGACAAGGACGATGGGGACGACAGCGAGATTTAACGCCGGTAAGTAAAGCTCAGTAGATCGTGTACCCCGGAGCGGGGGTACGCAGGTCGGGCTTGGTGGCCGTCAGCAGCAATGCTCCCATCCGCTTGAAGGCTCGCAAGTCTTCGAGACTGTTGAACGATTTGGTTTTGTAGTCGTCGGGAGTAGGCGTGTCGTCGGGGATGCGGCGCGCCTCGACATTTTCGAAAGCGTGTTTTTTCAGGAGGTCGATGTATTCGGCTTCGGAGCGCACGTGGACCGGCACTTTCAGCTTGTCGACCCACTGCAGCGAGTATTGGTTGTCGCGGTAGAGATTGATCAGGATGAAGAGCCTGCCGCGCGGCGCCATTACGCGAAATAATTCCATCAGCGCGCGATCCTGATCGGGATAGTAGTAGAACGACTCCACCGACAAGACGTTGTCGAAGAAATTTTCTTCCCAGGGAATCTGCTGCGCCGATCCCCACACGTAGAGAATGTTGTCGAAATCTTTCGAGGCGGCGCGAGCCTGGCGAACCATTTCGTCGGCAACGTCGACGCCCACGACCTGGCCGAATCCTTCCGGGCCTTCGCCCACCAGCCGCGCCAGCAGGCGTGTGGCCCATCCTGAGCCGCATCCCAGGTCGAGCACGCGTTCGCCGGGACGAAGGTTCATCAGCCGAATTGTTTTTTCGGTGATGTCGAGATGATGGCGCTCCATCTTCTCGCCTTCACCGTCGGCGGCCCAGCGGTTGAATTCGAGTTGCAGCTTCTGGTCGGGGGTCTGGGGCTGATCGGGCATGGCTTTCTTCGTGGACCGTCGTGTCCTTCGCGGTTTGAAGTTTAATTCTATAACCACTAAGGGCACAAAGGTTCACGAAGGACGGCCTCAGCCAAGAGCGAAGTTCGGGGGACGCGAGGACCACCACTATGCTACAGTTTTCCTCCTCATGGCGACACGCCCGCAGAATTCCTCGCCGCAGCCCGGCCCGCTTTACTGTCCCAACTGCGCCGAAGAGGTACACGATCCGCTCACTTGCGGCGACTGTTCTGCGGTGATCTGCCGACGTTGCGGAACGCCGCTGGAATCGCCGGACGAACTCGGAATCGGATAATGGACTCCTCGCTCGCCGCTTCCGCTACCGATGCTCCTGCTTCTGGCTCGCAATCCACTCCCGGTCAGAAAAATCCGGGTCAGCCCACGTTGGTTCGCGGGCTCAGCCTGCTTGACTCGGTGTTGCTGCTGGTCAGCGGCATCATCGGCTCGTCGATTTTCCTCACGGCCAAAGATGTTGCCGGACCTCTGCCGCAGCCTTTGCTGTTTCTGGGCGTGTGGGTGCTGGGGGGAGTGGTTTCGCTGTTCGGCTGCGTTGCTTTCGCCGAACTGGGATCGATGTTCCCCGACTCGGGCGGGCAGTACATCTACTTGCGCGAGGCTTACGGCGACCTGGTGGCGTTTCTTTACGGCTGGATGTTGTTCGCGGTCGCCAACGGCGGCTCAATCGCAGCACTTTCGGTCGCGGCGGCCGCCTATACGGGACGAGTGTTTCCTGTCGTCTCGCAAGAGCACGTTGTGCTTTCGCTCGCTGGAATCGTCATCACCCGGGCGCATTTGTTCGGCTTGCTGCTGATCGCCGTCCTGACTTATGTGAACGTCGTGGGATTGCGCTGGGGCACATTGCTGCAGAATCTTTCCACGTGGACGAAGTTTGCGGCCATGGCGGCGTTCGTGGTTCTGGGATTCGCCATCGGCAAGGGCGACTGGTCGCACTTTCACGCGCACGGCGTCGGCCTCACCATGGGACTTCATCCCGCGCAGCTGATCTCCGCCATGGGAGTCGCGTTGATCGCGGTGTTCTGGGCCTACGACGGATGGGTTTACATTACGTGGGTCGCCGGCGAAGTGAAAGAGCCGCGGCGCAATGTGCCGCTGGCCATGGTGCTGGGCGTGCTCGCGGTGGGCGCAATCTACGTTGCGATGAACATGACCTACTTGTACGCGCTGCCGCTCAGCGAGATTGCGCAGCATGAAACCATCGCGCACGCCGCCGCCACCGCACTGTTTTCTCCGCACGCCGCGGTATGGCTTTCGCTCATGATTGCGGTTTCCTGCTTCAGCGCCGCAGCTACCTGCACGCTTTCGGGCGCACGCGTGTATCTCGCGATGGCGCAGGACGGTGTTTTCTTCAAGCGCATGGCGGTCATCCATCCTAAATGGCGGACGCCTGCCTTCAGCCTGATCGGGCAGGGCATCTGGGCCGCGCTGCTCACCGTCAGTGGCCGCTATGATCAGCTCTACACTTACGTGATTTACGGCATGGTGCTGTCCTATACGCTGACGGTAATCGGCTTGTTTATTCTGCGCTGGAAGCGGCCGGAAATTCCGCGTCCCTACCGCTGCGCGGGGTATCCATGGCTGCCTGCGATCTATGTGCTCGTCGGCACGGCGTGGACGCTGAACACCATCATCACGCGGCCGGCGGAAGCGTTCTGGGGGACGGCGATCGTGCTGGTGGGCGTGCCGGGATATTTGTACTGGAAGCGCAGCAACCGCAAGGCAGCCGCAGTGGAGTAGGCGAGCGCGCCTGGAAGAACGCTCTTGCTACGAACCTCAGCCGGTGTTATTCCTCTTGTTCCTGTTTACGCGATCCTGACCGCCGGACACGCCATTGTCACAACTCAACCCAGCCGACCAGCCCGAACGAATAAGCCTTCTTTCCGCAGGCGTTTCCATCGCCGACGCCGAAGACCCGAACCGTCCGCGGCAAGTGATGGGGCTCCGCGACCTCGTTTTGTTTTATGTGATCACCGGGATCAGCTTGCGCTGGATTGCCACTGCGGCGGCGGCCGGCCCAAGTTCCATCATCATCTGGGTAGGAGCCTGGCTGTGCTTTTATATGCCGCTGGCGCTATCGGTGCTGGAGCTTTCTTCGCGCTATCCCAACGAGGGCGGCCTCTACGTCTGGAGCAAGCACGCGTTCGGAGATTTTTCCGGATTTATGGCGGCCTGGACTTACTGGACCAGCAACCTGCCCTACTTCCCTGCCGTCCTGTATTTTGCCGCCAGCAATATTCTCTTTATGCGCCAAGCGGCGTGGCAGCATCTTTCGGGCAATGCAACGTTCTATATCGTCTTTTCCCTGCTCACGCTGAGTGCGGCCACGCTGATGAATATCGTCGGGCTCGACGTGGGCAAGTGGCTGCACAATGTCGGCGCGCTGGCCATGTGGATTCCGGTGTGCATCGTGATCGGGATGGGGCTGTTGGCTTGGCATCGCTACGGATCGGCAACGTCGTTCACGGTGCGGTCGATGACTCCGAGTACGCATCTCAACGACATTATTTTCTGGTCGGTGCTGACATTTGCGTTTGGCGGATGCGAAACGGCGTCGTTCATGGGAGAAGAAATAAAGAACGCGCGCCGGACGATTCCCATCGCGCTGCTGTCTGGGGGAGTCGTAGTGACCATCTGCTACATTCTGGGAACGGTCTGCGTGTTGCTGGCGCTGCCCTCGACTGAGGTGAACAGCCTGCAGGGCTTGGTGCAGGCCGTGTCGAAAACCTCGGCGCGCGTGGGATTTCCGGGGGTGCTGCCGCTGGTTGCGTTCCTGATCGCGCTCAGCAACATTGGAGCTGCGGGAGCTTATCTCGCGGCCGTCGCCCGTTTGCCATTTGTGGCGGGGCTTGACCGGTTTCTGCCGAAGGCGTTCGGCGCGCTCCATCCGCGCTGGAAAACTCCGTGGGTCGCATTGCTCACGCAATTTGTTCTCGGCGTCGTATTCATTTTTCTCGGGCAGGCGGGCACCAGCGTCAAGGGGGCGTACGACGTGCTGGTCAGCATGGGAGTAATCACGTATTTCATTCCCTACCTGTATTTGTTCGCCGCGATGATCAAGCTGCAACGTGAACCGGCGGGGCCGGAAGTGATCCGCGTGCCCGGAGGCAAGACCGTCGCTAAGCTTGTCGCTGTGCTCGGATTCCTGACCACCACCGCGACGATCGCTCTGTCTCTGATTCCGCAGGCCGATGAGCCCAATAAGCCGTTGGCGCTATTTAAGATTTTGGGTGCCACGACCGCGCTAGTGCTGGTGGGAGTGTGGATTTACGTTGCGGGAAAGCGGCGGGCAGCGGGGACCGCGCAGAGGGAGACTTAGCAAGCTACGTCTCTACGACCGTGTTTTTGAGCCTGGGTGATCGCAGCACTCTACACTGGCGTCGCCGTTTTCCGCGGCGGATTGTAGAACGGCAGCGCAGCGACCTTGACGTTGGTCTTCAGTCGGACGGCTTCGATCGTAACTTCCATTTGCAGCGATGTCCCCGGCTTGGAATACTGTGTTTCGATGCTCGCCAGCGCAATCATCTTCTTCAGGATCGGGGACCAGCTTGTGGTCGTAGCCTTGCCAACTTGCTTCTCTCCCGAGTACACCGGGACGGCCACGCGCGAAGCCTGCGCGGGAGCGGCCGGGGTCAGGCCGTAGCGTTCGTAGAGCTGCTCAACATCGGTCCAATCCACTTCGAGGCCTACCAGTTGACGCGGAACGCCGTTTTTCGCATCCTGTTCCAGCGCGCGCTTGCCGATGAAGTTCTCTTTGTCGAGATGCACCATCTTGGCGAAGCCCAACTCGTACGGTGAATATTTCTGCGATGGAATCAGCGCTTTCTTGGAACTGGTGTAATCGACCTCGATCAGGAGAAGTCCTGCTTCAACGCGGGCTACATCGAGCGCAAGCATGCCCGCCGCATGAAGGTCGAACTGCTTTCCTTTTTCCGCCAGAGCATCCCAAACTTTGACCGCGTCGCTCCACGGAGCCCAGATTTCGTAGCCGAGGTCGCCGGTATAGCCGGTGCGGGAAATGTCGACGGCAACGCCTGCAATCTTGCCACGGGTCACGCGGAAGTATTTGAGATTCGAGATGTCGGCTTCCGCCGCGGCTTTCAGCAGTTTGGCCGAAGTCGGTCCTTGCAGCGCCAACGCTGCAACTTTTTCCGAAATATCTTCGATCTGAACGTCCATGTTGAGGCCGTTTTGCCGGAACCAGCGCAGGCTTGGATCGGCGGCCGTCCAGCGATAAACGTTTTCTTCGAGCCGCGAAATCGTGCCGTCGTCGATCACCTTGCCCTGCTCGTCGCACCAGCAGCAGTAGATCACCTGGCCGACTTTCACTTTGTTGATGTCGCGGGTGATCACGCGGTTCACTAGCTTGGTGGCGTCTTTGCCGGTGATCAGATACTTGTAGAGCGGCGAGATGTCGATGAGCGCGGCCGCGTTGCGGATGGCGTTGTACTCGTGCTCGTGATGCACCTCGTAAACGCTGACCGTGTAATAGCCCGACCACTCACGGTAGTTCAGGCTCTGGCAAAGGGGGAATGTTCTCTCGTGGAATGCGGTTCCAATCGGCAAAGTGGTTTCCTCAGGTTCGACTTCAATTGCTGAAGCCGGATTATAATTCACCATCGCACTTGCACAGCAACTGGGCGCATGACTTCCAGTCACCGCAGATTCAAATGGGCAGACAAAACTCCCCGTTCCCGATAGAATGGCGGTTCGGTTCCTGTCATGCGTTCAATCATTCCAATGTCGTCGAGTGTCCTCCGCAACTGGAGCGTTCTTCCCAGCGGCCTCTAATACGCGCCCGAAAACTGCGCTATCGTAATTCTTCACGCTACTTCCCATCTGGCAAGCGAACGGCTAAAGGCTAAGAGCTTATGGCTAATTCATACGACGTAATCGTGATCGGCGGCGGCCACAACGGGCTGGTCAACGCCGCCTACCTGGCGCGCGCCGGAAAAAAGGTTCTCGTGCTGGAACGCCGGCACATAGTCGGCGGCGCGGCATGCACGGAAGAAATTTTTCCTGGCTTCAAGTTTTCGGTTTGCTCGTATGTGGTGTCGCTGCTGCGGCCGGAGATTATTCGCGATCTCGATCTGCCCCGCCACGGCCTTGAGATTCTTCCGCTCGATGGCACCTTCACGCCCATGCCCAGCGGCGATTACCTGTGGCGCGTGAATGATCACGGCAAGACACACCGCGAGATTGCCCGCCATTCCCGCGTTGACGCCGAGGCTTACGACGAGTTTGGCAAGGCCATGCAGGCGATGTGCCGCTTCGTGAAGCCGATTCTCAGCATGGTGCCGCCCGATCCTACAACACTCAATCCGCGCGAACTGATGAAGCTGCTGTTCATCGGTCGCCGCTTTCAAGGCATGTCGAGCGAGGACAAGTACAACCAGGTACAGCTCATGACCATGAGCGCCATCGACTTTCTCGATCAGTGGTTCGAGACCGATGTGCTCAAGGCGACGATGTCGGCGTCGGGAATCATTGGAACTTTTCTGGGCGTGCGGTCACCGGGAACGGCCTACGTTTTGCTGCACCACTACATGGGCGAGATCGACGGCGCGTTCCGCGCATGGGGCTTCGCGCGCGGTGGCACGGGCGCGATTTCGAATGCCATCGCCGATGCTGCCCGCGAGGCTGGCGTTGAGATCCGCACCCAGTCCGGCATTTCGCGGATCATCGTAAAAGGCGGCAAGGCGAAGGGCGTGGTGCTGGCGAACGGCGACGAACTTTATGCCGATATTATTTCTTCCAGCGTCGATCCGCGCCTCACGTTCACCAAGTTCATTGAGGCCGAACATCTTCCCGGAGATTTTCTCGAAGAGGTGAACCGCTTCAAGTTTCGCGGGTCGTCCGGCAAAGTCAACATGGCGCTTGATGCGCTGCCGAATTTCAAATGCATGCCGGGACCGGGCGCGCATCTACGCGGCGCGATTTCAATTTCGCCTTCCGTCGAGTACATGGAGAGAGCTTACGATGACGCCAAGTACGGAAATTTCTCGCGGCATCCGTATATCGACATGGTGATTCCGTCGCTGACTGATCCTTCCGTAGCGCCGCCGGGCAAGCACGTGCTGTCGTGCTTCGTGCAGTATGCCCCTTACAAGCTGCGCCCCGGCCTCAACTGGGACACCGAAAAAGAAGCGTTCGGCGATACCGTCGTCAACACGATTGCCGAGTACGCTCCCAACATCAAAGACATCATCCTTCACCGGCAAGTGGTCACGCCGCTCGATCTGGAACGCGAATGGGGACTGAGCGAGGGCAACATTTTTCAGGGCGAGCTTTCGCTCGAGCAACTTTTCTTTTTGCGTCCGGTCGCCGGCTGGGCGCAGTACCGCACGCCGATCAAGAACTTATATATGTGCGGTTCGGCTACGCACCCGGGCGGCGGCATCATGGGCGCGAACGGACGGTTGGCGGCTCTGGAAATTCTGAAAGACGTGAAGGGAGCGGCCTGACATGTCAGGACAATCCCAGCGCGATATCGTCATAATCGGCGGCGGCCACAACGGACTGGTTGCCGCGTTCTACCTGGCCAAGGCAGGATTCAAGCCGCTGGTCATCGAGCGCCGCGAGCAGGTAGGCGGCTCGGCCATCACAGACGAGTTCCATCCCGGCTTCCGTTGTTCTACGCTGGCGCACACCGCCGGACCGATTCGTCCGGAGATCGTTCGCGATCTGCAACTCGAGAAGCACGGATTGCGGCTGATCACGCCTCTGGTTGGCGTCACCGCGCTTTCGCCTGACGGGCGGGCACTTTCGCTCTACCAGGATGCAAACCAATCATCGCAGGAAATTGCTGCGTTCTCGCAGAAAGACGCGGCGAAATACTCAGCGTTTCAGGAATCGCTGGGGAAGATGGGCAAGGTGATCGCGGAGGCGCTTGCCACGACGCCGCCGGACATCGACCACCCGAGCGGCGGCGACCTGTGGAGCATGCTCAAGACCGGACGCGCGATTCGCAACCTGGGCAAGAAAGATATGTTTCGCCTGCTGCGCTGGGGGCCGATGGCAGTTGCCGACCTCGCGGCAGAATATTTTGAAACAGAATTGCTGCGTGCGGTGGTTGCGGCGCGCGGAATCTTCGGCACATTTCTTGGTCCCTGGTCTGCGGGGAGCAGCCTGGTTCTGCTCATCCGCGCCGCTGGAGATCCGCATCCAGCGGGCTCGGCGCATCTTGCCGCGGGCGGGATGGGCGCGCTGACGCAAGCCATGGCATCGGCCGCGAAGGCTGCCGGCGCGGAGATTCGCAGCGGCGTGGAAGTCATCGAGATTCGCGTGAAAGACGGCGCGGCCACGGGCGTTCTGCTCTCGACCGGCGAAGAAATTGCGGCGAAAGCGGTGGTCTCCAACGCCGATCCGAAGCGCACGCTGTTGAAGCTGACCGACTCCACTCATCTCTCTCCCGATTTCGTGCAGAAGTTGCAGCACTATCGCGGCAACGGGACTGTGGCCAAGGTGAATCTCGCGCTCTCAGGCTTGCCGAACTTCACCGCGATCAAGAACGGCAACACCAACGCGCTGAAAGGCCGCATCCACATTGGGCACGAAATCGATTACCTGGAACGCGCCTTCGACGAATCGAAATATGGCAACTTTTCGCGCCAGCCGTATCTCGAAGCTACGATTCCTACGCTGACCGATCCCACGCTCGCGCCAGACGGCAAGCACGTGATGTCCATCTACATGCAGTACGCGCCTTACAAGCTGAAGGGCGATTGGGAAAGCCAGCGAAAAGAACTCGGCCAGACTGTTGTGAAGACGCTGGCGCAATATGCGCCGAATCTGCCGGAACTGATTCTGACGCACCAGATCATCACGCCGCTCGATCTGGAGGAAAAGTATGGGTTGACCGGGGGGCAAATCTTCCATGGTGACCTGGCGCTCGATCAATTCTTCACCATGCGTCCGCTGCTCGATTGGGCCCGTTATCGAACGCCGATTCAGAATCTATATCTGTGCGGCAGCGGCACGCATCCCGGCGTAGGGTTAACCGGCGGTTCGGGAGCAAATGCGGCGCGGGAGATCTTAAAGGAATTAAAGAAGTAGCCCCGCATGCAGAGACGTTGCAAGCGACGTCTCTACGATAGATTGCTTGCTGCGTCTCGCCCGCACGACGGTGGACATCTACGATGAAAAACTCCGCCATCCTGCTGATCTCCTGCCCTGACAGCAAGGGTGAAGTCGCGACTATCGCCGACTTCGTCTATCGCCACAACGGCAACATCCTGCACGCCGACGAGCACGCCGACGAAGAATCCGGCCTGTTCCTGATGCGGGTGGAGTTCGATCCCAAAGATTTCGACATTGACCTGACCGACAAAACTCTCGCCGACTTCGGCAAGCACTTCGCGCCGATCGCCGAAAAGTTCAAGATGAAATGGCGGCTGGCTCAATCGTCGCAACGGCCGCGGATGATGATCTTCGTCTCGAAATATGATCATTGCCTGGTCGATCTTCTTTACCGCCAGCAAAGCGGTGAACTGGCTTGCGACATTCCGCTCATCATTTCCAATCACGCCGACAATCAGCGCTTGGCCGACTTCTACAAGATTCCCTACGAGGTAGTCTCCGTCACCAAAGATAAAAAGCAGCAAGCGGAAGACACGATTCACGCGCTGATCGCCGAGCACCGGCCGGATTTCATGGTGCTGGCCCGCTACATGCAGATTCTCTCTAACGACTTCGTCAATCGTTATCCGCAGCGCATCATCAATATTCATCATTCGTTTTTGCCGGCCTTCGTAGGCGCGCGTCCCTACCATCAGGCCTTCGAGCGCGGCGTCAAGCTGATTGGAGCCACCAGTCACTACGTCACTGAGGTGCTCGATGACGGGCCCATCATCGAGCAGGACGTGGTTCGAGTGTCGCACCGCGACACGGTCGATGACCTTATCCGCAAGGGGCGCGACCTCGAGAAGGTGGTGCTCTCGCGGGCTGTGCGCTGGCACGTGGAAAATCGCGTGCTTGTCTATGGAAACAAGACCGTGGTTTTCTGAGATGTTGTCGATTCTCGCTGCCGCGGCTAGAGCCGGTTGCGAGGGCCTTTTACACTGCGGATCTTAGCTTCGTGGGGAACGCGCGAGGCGCCCGTCCCCACACAAGCATCCCGCACCGGCATCGGCTGAACTCCTTTTGCCGCAGAAGGTCATGTCCTTCCGAAGAGTAGAAGCGTTCTCACCCCGGTGGTAACTTGCACCACCAGTAACTTTCGTCTTTACTTGAACATTAGTAAAGAATTAGCAAAATGCAACAGGGGAGAGTCTCGCTCTCGGAGACGTTTCTTGGCCGAAGACATCAGATTTGAGCTGGCGATTCTGGCGACCGTGCAGGGCTTCTATCAGAAGCTCATGCGCGAGTCGCTGGGGGGAGACGTTCCGATTCCGAGCGGCCTCGACGAAGAGGCCCTGCGCGCGGGACGCGAGCTGGCCACCACGCTTACCCGCATGTACCGCTGGCTGCACCTGCTGGATATGGCGATCACGCCCGCCATGCTGCGCCAGGCGCTTACTCCCGATACCGATTCGGAAGTTGCGGAGGCCCTGCTGCGTTACTTCGTGCGGCGCCGGGAAGCCAGCGACATTAACCGCGACAAGACCGACGTGATCGCGACATTTCTTTACCGCCATCCGCGTGTGCCCGGGCAATGGCAGCAAAGCGGATACGGGCTGGATGGCGCGCTGCCGCTTTCTCCGTTCGAGATTGCGTTGATTGAAATTCTGGCAGACACCGATGTGCCTTCGTTGCCCGAAGAACACGTGCAGTTGCTGCGTCGCTTCGATCCGATGCGGGAAGAAGTTGCCCGCTTCCGCGATTTCAACGCGCTGATGGATTCCGGCGTGATCTCGCGAGTGCGCGAATTGAAGCAGTGGCTGGATTCGTCGTTTTATCATCCCGGCGTGCTGGCGACGGTAGCCTCGTATAACGCCGCATTCGGCGCGCGTTTCGACGAGCTCTTCAGCAAGGCGCTGGAGGAAATCAAACAGTTCGCGGGCGCGCTCGACGAAATGGGCGGCAGCATTCTGAGCACTGTCGACGGCGTCGAAGTGACGGTGGAGCATGTGGCTGCCATCGAGCGAAATGCCATGCTGAAGGCCGATTACGGCAGCGCGCTGGAAAAATTTCGCCGGGTTTCCCGGCTCAAGAAAGAACTCGATCGTCGGCCGCCTATCCGCAAATCGCTGTTGGGACCGGCAGGTGCACGCCCGACCCGCGTTTCCGGTGGCGCCGCCGCTGCGCCCAAGGCCGCGAAGGTAGCCGCGGCGAAAGTATCCGTTGCTGCTTCCGTGCCTGTGTTCCAGCCTATAGCCGTCACTGCGCAGCAGATCGCAACGGAAGAAGGAAAGCTTCGCCGGGTAGAAGAATCCATTCGCGTATTTGAGCGCGTCGCGGACCCAAAGTTCCGCCAGGTTGTGCCCATGCGCTATTTCAACCTCACGCTGACGGTGGCGGAAGCTGATGCCTACAATGCCAGCTTTCTCGAAGAGAAGAGCCTGCGCGCGGAAGTGGCGCGAACCTTGATCCGCCTGGTGTCGATTTCGGCGCGCGTTCACACCGAACTCGAAGAGCTCAAGCGGAGCCAGACGATGTCGTCAGTGTGGAAGCTGCATGCCGATGCGCTGGTGGTCTTGCTCGACATGGCCAGCACGGCCGCGGAAGACGCGGGCGGCGTGGGCAAGTCGGCTGAACAAAATGGATCTGGAGTGGCAGCCAAGGCCATTCATGAGTCAGTGAAGAAACTGCGCGTCCACTCCGACGCTGCGGTGAAGGCGATTGCGCAAGCTAGTAGCTAGGAGCAGTTCTCAGTTCGCCGGATTCGAATCCAAAGAAAGACTGACCGCAAAAAAGGACGGGCGCTTTCGCCCGTCCTTGCCTAGCTAGAAGCCAGTAGCTAGCAGCTAATTAATATCGAACTGTTCCTGATGCAGCGCCGGATCGCTTTTCACGATAATGGTGCGCTTGGTGAGTTCTTCGATTTCATTCAACAGGCGGCCATTGTTGCCTTTCAATTCCTTGGCCACGTCCGGATTCACGCGCAGCATTACATCCTGACGTTCGAGATGTTTCGCGATCTTGCGGATCTCCACGTAAATCTCGTTGCAGACCGTGGTCACCGATTTCACGTAGCCGGTCGATTGGCAATACGGACACGGCGCGCCGATCGTGCGTTCCAGCGATTGCTTGACGCGTTTACGCGTAATCGCGACCAGTCCGAAATCGTTGAACTGCAGGACTTTTGACGGTGCGCGGTCGTGCCGGAGTTCTTCCTCCAGAGCCTGCATCACGCGCTGGCGGTTACGGCGCTCATCCATGTCGATGAAGTCGATGATAATGATGCCGCCCAGATCGCGCAGCCGAATCTGCCGCACGATCTCTTTGATGGCGTCGACGTTCGTCTTAACGATGGTGTCTTCCAGGCGCGAAGTCTTTCCCACATACTTGCCGGTATTGATATCGATCGCGACCAGCGCCTCGGTCTGGTTGATGACGATGTAACCGCCACTCTTCAGCCACACCTTCGACTTGAGCGCCTTGTTCATTTCCTCAGCCAGGCCGAACTGTTCGAACAACGGCGTTTCCTTCGTATAAAGTTTCACGCGCTTGACCAGCGCGGGCTGGAAGCGGTTGAAGAAGCGCAGCACTCGCTCGTATTCCGGTTCCGTGTCGACCCAGATCACGGAGAAGTCAGAGGTGACCTGGTCGCGCAGCACGCGCTCGACAACGTTGAGATCGTGGTAAATAAGTGCGGGCGGCTTGGAGCTTTCGGAGCGGCCTTTGATGTCGTTCCACAAACCCTTGAGGAAACGAATGTCGGCGCGCAGTTCGTCTTCGCCGGCGTTTTGTGCGGCGGTGCGAACGATGAAGCCTCCATGTCCGTTCTCGCGCTCGCTGAGGATGATGCGTTTCAGACGCTGGCGCTCTTCTTCAGAGGCGATCTTGCGGGAGACTCCGGTGTGGTTCACGGTGGGCATATACACCAGAAAGCGGCCCGGCAGGGCGATGTGGCTGGTGATGCGAGCGCCTTTTTTCCCGATGGGTTCTTTGGCAATCTGCACCAGGATTTCCTGACCTTCCTTGAGCAGGTCGCTGATCAACGGGACCGGCGCCGATTCGCGACGGCGGAAACGGCGCGGACCGCGGCGTCCGCGCGGACCGCCGCCCGGGCGGCGATCAGTGCCCGGACGATCACTTCCCGGACGCTCGGTACGCTGGGTGTAGCCGGCCGTCGACGCTGGCGCGCGAACTTCCACGCGGGCATCCACGGTGCCATTGCCGCGCGCTTCGGCGTCGAGCAAGGCTTCCGCTTCGGCCTGCGCCTCTTCCAGTTCCAACTCTTCCGAATCTTCTTCGGTTTCCGGCGCTGCGCCTTCCGTGACAGGCTGCACGCCGGCCTCGGTCAGCGAGGTGTTGTGGATTTCAGAAACCGTTTCGCGTGCAGCGGAGACTGCAGGATTGACTGCGTCGAAGGATGACTCGCCAGCTGCGCGGGTCTCCTCCTCAAATTCCTCATAGCCATCATCCGACGATTCCTGATAGCGAGCCGTGTCCGCTTCTTCCTCTTCGATGGTCTCCTCTTCCATGGTGCCGGGAGCAGCGAAAATCGGCGCGGTCGATTCGGGAGCTGGCATGGTGGAGTGCTCGTCAATAAGATGGGCAGCGTGTTCCCCGGCATGCTCCCCTGCATCGGCAAATCCGTCGGCTTGGCCGAGAGCTTCCTGGGCCGCAGTTTCGGCACGATCCGCCTCCGAGGCAGAACCGGCTGCGGCGGCAATCTCAACCATCGGGATTTCTGCCCGGCGGAATTCACGATTCCAGTCGACTGACGTAGAAGCTGCCTCGATCTGCTCTTCGTGAACGGCACGCGGTTCGTCGTGGTGCTCTTCGTGCAGAGGCTCAGCCGCGGCCTCCCCGGCAAAGAATGGTTCATCCTCCGGGAAGGTCGCCGCCGGGGCCGACAATGGCGCAGAGCCGGCCGCTGGAGCTAAATCAGCCGGGGATTCTTGCGAAACCGGCTGCGGCGCTGGCGGCTGCGACGCGAAACGCTGGTATTTCGAGATGGATTCGCCGGGAAGCAGGATGGGCTGATATCCCGCAGGCGGCCCGAAGGATTGAGTTCTAGATGATTCCTGGTGGCGAGGAGGCGCACTCTCGGTCGGGCGGGAGAAGCGTGGTTCGGGCACGCGCTCTGGTCCGCGGTCTCGGCCCTCGTTGCGGCCCTCCGTGCGACCTTCGCTGCGCACTTCATTGCGGCCGTCGCCGCGTGAGTCATTACGACCTTCCGGTCGGCCATCCCGGCGTCCACCGCGGCGGCGGCGGCGGCCTCGGAAGCCTCCACGCTCGCGGTCTCCACCTTCGGAAGACTGCTGCCCCGCCCCCGGAGCCGCATATGGGACCGCGGCGCTATGTTCCTCAGACTCCGAAACTTGTTCAAGTGCAGACTCGCCCTCGGCGGCGCTCGCTGCGGAATGATCGTCGGGGACCTGATCCCCTTGGGGACTTCCACTCTGCGCCGGCTGCGAGCGTAAATCCTGCACGCCTCGGTTGGCGGGGACAACGTCGGTCATATCCTCGTCGTGCTCTTCCAATTCCATGAAATCGGAAACATAGAGGAATGCATCGCGTTCGAGGCCGATGTCGACGAAGGCGGACTGCATACCGGGCAGCACGCGGGTTACGCGGCCTTTATAGATGGATCCCGCGAGGGTGTATTCGTTTTCGCGTTCAAGGTAGATTTCTGCGAGTAGATCGTCTTCCACCAACCCCACTTTCGTTTCGTGGGGCGTGGAAGAGACAAATAATTCTTTGTTCATGCAATACTCCGGTTCCCGCCGACTTATTGATGTCGGGTGGATATCACCGGGGCTGAGTGGAAAAAGACGGGAGGATCGAGCGTCGCGATGCTTGCCCTGAATGAGGGACGGGTGGGGCTTTGGAGTTTCCTCCCTAGCCATCTCCGCTGCGCAAGCTGGGAAATCTTTTGCACTTAATCGCTTTGCGCCGCCGGGTTTGTGACCGCACTCTCAGACCGTTGTTCTGGTCGGGGGGCCGTTCCCTGCCGTCGGCGTTGTAGCTTCAATCCTGCCCGGCCTACCTGCTCTGCCGGCCGGTAAATGCCCCCTTTACGCGAGGGCGATCGATATTTTTGGCTGCGCCATCCGGGCGCAGGAACTGCTTCCCCACTATCTTCCCTAGCTCAAGCTAATTCACGAAGCGGCGCATTCGAACGTTCATAACCATCCCCAGCGCCAGAAACATGAACAACACGGAAGACCCACCATAACTCATCAGCGGCAGGGGTATTCCGGTGACCGGCATAAAACCGACCACCATGCCGATGTTGACCATGATATGGAAGCTAAGCACAGCCACCACACCCATGACCACAAACGTGCCAGCGCGGTCGGGCGCTGTTTGCGCGTTCTGGGTCAAGCGCATCAGCACGATGAAGTATAACAGCAGAACCCCCAGCGCGCCTACGAATCCGTGCTC
>Ga0302326_10000806_pt1 | contig 81853 bp, 68 predicted proteins | sample Palsa_T0_3_FD_202264 | JGI IMG/M metagenome (GOLD analysis project Ga0302326, IMG submission 202264) | Peat permafrost microbial communities from Stordalen Mire near Abisko, Sweden - Palsa_T0_3 | ecosystem: Environmental > Terrestrial > Soil > Palsa > Peat permafrost | place: Sweden: Abisko...
GGCAGATTCCGTTTCAAATCAGCAGCGATCCACTGCGTCTCAAGCAGGTCCTGATGAACCTGACCGGCAACGCGATCAAGTTCACCGAAACCGGCGAGGTGCGCGTCAAGGTATTGGTCGAGAAAACGGGAAACAGCAGCCGCATGCGATGCGATATCGTCGATACAGGGATTGGAATGACGCCGGAGCAAGTGGCGAGGCTGTTCCGCCCGTTCGTCCAGGCGGACGAATCAATGACACGAAAGTATGGGGGAAGCGGACTGGGTCTTGTCATCAGCCAGCGTCTGGTGAAATACCTGGGGGGGGAGTTGACCGTTCAATCCGAACCGGGACGGGGAAGCACGTTCAGCTTCTGGGTGGACGGCGGATCGCTTACAGGAATTCCTATGCACGAAGGGCTCACCGAATCGGTCCTGGGAATTGCCACGCAACTCGCGGAGCCCAACCAGTTGACCTTGTCCGGGCGCATCCTGCTGGTCGAAGACGGGATTGATAACCAGTATCTGCTGACAATGTACCTGACGATGGCCGGCGCAGAGGTGCTCGTCGCCGAGAACGGGCGTATCGGGCTCGAACAGCTTCGGCAGTTCGCGTTCGATCTGGTCCTGATGGACATGCAGATGCCGGAAATGGACGGCTATACCGCGACAAGCGAAGCAAGGCGGCATGGTTACACCCTCCCGATCATTGCGTTGACCGCACACGCGATGGCTGGTGACCGAGCCAAGTGTATCCAAGCCGGTTGCACGGACTACCTGACCAAGCCGATCGACCAGGAATTACTGATTCGCACCGTGGCCGGTTACCTGAACAAGGTCAGAGAGGAGCGCGGTCTCGTGGAGCAAAAGGTCGCCGCGGCGCCTGATAATGCTGCGGCCATTTCAACCCCGCCCGTCAAGCCCGCGCAGTTCATTTCGAGTCCGCAACGTGGAAAGGACGCAATGGCCGCCACGATGCGGCAGGCCGTCGAAGGCTATGTCGCGCGTTTGCCGGCAAAGGTGGATGCCCTGATGTCGCTCACCTCGGCCTCAGACATGGAAGAACTGCGTCGCCTGACCCATCAGTTGAAAGGCGCGGGCTCCGGATTCGGTTTTCCGAAGATCACTGAGCTTGCTGCCCAGGTTGAAAGCAACATCAAGGCACAGGGCGCGGCCCACCTGATCAGCCAGGGCGTCGATGAGCTTATCACTTTGATTCGAAGCACATCGGGGTATGACCGCAGCAAAGAGAAACCCGGACAGAAAATGGAGATAGACAATGCCCTTCCAGAAACTACTCATCATTGAAGATTCGCCCGACATCCATGAACTGGTGGTGGCCTGGCTGACGGACGAACCGGTGGAGATCTTCCTTTGCCTGACCGGTGAAGAGGGGCTCGCCTCCTCGGCGAGGATTCGTCCCGATCTGGTCCTGCTCGACGTGGATCTTCCGGGCCTTGACGGGTTCGAGGTCTGCCGACGCCTTAAGTCAGACCCGACGACCGCAGATATTCCCGTCGTTTTCCTCACCGGCGCTTCGTCAACGGACGAGAAGCTGCGCGGGCTGGAATTGGGGGCTGTGGATTATATCACTAAGCCGTTTGATCCGGCGGAACTGCGCGCTCGCGTGCGCTCATCGCTGAACACCAAGCGGCTGATGGACCTCCTGGCACAGAAGGCCCTGATCCTTCAGGAAAGCGAAGAGCGCTCCCGCGTCCTGGCTTATCGCGAAAAGATTCGCGGCGAAGTCCTCGAAATGATTGCCCAGGGTCGGCCCCTCGATCATGTCCTCCGGCGTCTCACCGATGCCGCCGAGCAGTTGGATCCCGATGCCATGGCGGCGGGCGTCATGCTCAAGGCCGGAACCATCCACCACTGCGCCCCACACCTTCCGGCCGCCATCGCCGCTTCCATCGAACGCCAACTCTACACCTTTATCACCCGTTTCAGCACCCTGGCCGCGGAGAGCCAGGAACCCGTCATCGTCCGCGATCTCTTGACCGATCCCGCCTGGGAAGAGCTTCGACCCGCCATTCGCGAACATGCCCTGCGAAATTGCTGGGCCATCCTGATCGGCGTGCGCCATAGGGACGCCTCCGGTGTCTTTGTTCTCTATCGGCGCGATCTCAAACTCCCTGACCCGGCCGCCGTCGAGATGCTCAAACTAGCCGGGACGCTTATCGAAGTCGCCGTCGAGCACGACCAGTTGAATCAACAACTCACATTCCAGGCTCAGCACGATGCTCTGACCCAGCTTCCCAATCGGACGTTGTTTGCAGACCGGTTGCAACACGCCCTGGCAAGGGCGAACCGAAACTCGCGCCCCGCGGCGGTTCTGCTCATCGACATCGACCGTTTCAAGCACATCAACGATACATACGGACACCAGGCAGGCGATGAGATGCTTTGCCAGGCCGCACATCGGCTTAAACAGCGGATGCGCGCCACCAATACCCTGGCTCGGATGGGAGGCGATGAATTCGCCGTCATTCTGAGCGATCTGACGAATCCGGACGACACCATGGCCGTTGCCCGCTCGCTCAACGAGCAGTTCAATGAACCCATTGATTTGCAAGGTCGCAAGCAGTTCGCGACCATCAGCATCGGAGCCGCCGTCTATCCACGCGACGCCTCTGATGCGACGACTTTGGTGAAAAACGCTGACCTCGCTCTCTACTGCGCCAAGGACGCCGGACGCAATACCGCCAGGGCTTTCATATCGGAAATGAGCCGGGGATCGTCCGAACGCATGGAAATTGAAACGGACCTTCGCCAAGCGGTCGGCAATGGGGAGATGCGCCTGTACTATCAACCGAAGGTCAACTCGCAGATAATGATCGTCGGTGTTGAAGCGCTGGTGCGATGGCAGCACCCCAAACTTGGATTGGTTCCACCGGCCAAATTCATTCCCCTTGCTGAAGACACTGGATTAATCATTCCAATCGGAACGTGGGTGTTGCAGGAAGCGGTGCGCCAGTGCCGCGCGTGGCTTGATGCGGGTCTGGGCGTCGTTCCGATCGCGATCAATGTCTCGACGATGCAATTTGCCCAACCGGATTTTATTTCGGTTGTTTCCAAGGCCCTGGAAATCGCCGTTATCCCACATCCCTGGCTCGAAATCGAATTGACCGAAACGCTTCTGATGCACAACATCCGCGACGCCGGTGATAAGCTGACGCATCTGCGGCAGATGAATATTACCCTCGCAGTCGATGACTTCGGAATCGGCTATTCGTCGCTCGCCTATTTGGAGCGGTTGTCGCTTGACGCCCTGAAGATCGACCACTCATTTGTCAGCACGATCCGGGAATCCGACCCGGCACACCCCGATGCGGCGCGCGCCGGCGCGCACGGCCGCACGATCGTCGGCGCGATCGTTGCCCTGGCCAAGAGCCTGGGGCTGCAAGTGGTCGCCGAAGGCGTGGAAACGGACGTCCAGCGCGAGTTCCTGATCAAGTTGGGGTGTGACCAGTTGCAAGGCTATCTTTTCTGTTCGCCCAAACCGCCGGAACACATTGAAGCGATGATACGGAAACAGATCATCGACATGCCGCGCTCACTGGTTCGCTCGGCTTAGCCCGGATTATTCGCCGCAGAGCACGCGGAGAATGAATTCTGAGAATAACTTCCGTCCAATTTAGCGAAATAGCGTTGTCGCATCTTGCTCGCCTCCATGGTTCGGACGGCGCCAAAGGAGTGAGATTCGCATCCCGGACACGAGATTTGCAGCACGTTCAAGGCATTGAGAACATCCTGCTTAACTTGGCCTTGAAGCGTGACGCAGGTCCGCTCTGTCTGAGAGCGATATGCGAAGTGCAGTCCACGTATCGGTCACACTGGATCATGGTTTTTAATCAGGCCGCGGCCGAACTTTCACGGCAACAGTCGCGTCGGTGATCGTGTAACGAGCTGTGTCTCGACACAGGTTCCCTTTTTTCTCGATGTATTTCAGGGGATCTCTATGCACATGAATCCGCGTTCGTGAGGCGAAATGCGCGGTTTTTCAAGGCCTGAAAATCCATGTGTCGCCGGTTCAATTCCGGCTCTGCCCAATAGAATGGAAACTGCGTTTTCTCACGGATAATCGATGGTTGCATTCCTAGAGCCCCTCCGCACCGGGGCGTCCAATGCGCGAACCGCATTCCGAACTCAACGCACTTGACGTTGAATTTGTTCCCCGGTTATTTCGGATCGGACGAGCGTGAAGATCGTCGTCTGCGGCAACGGAGAATTCCCAATCCGGCCATTACCGATATCGCCATGCTCGCCGGTTCGGGCACATTCGCCAGGCTGATGCCGTTTGCGGCGGCGAAGGAATCCAGAGCGGCCAGATCGGCGGCCGAGACGTCGGACTGGCTGGCGAAATCGTTGAAATTGTCGGCGAGCAGAACGAAATCGGCGCCGTTGACCTTGTTGTCGTAATTGAAATCTCCTTTGTCCCAGCCGTTGGTGACCTGGTCATTGAAATTCGCGGCCATCAACGTGAAATCCGCGCCGTTCACTTTGTCGTCCAGGTTTGCATCACCCAGCAGCGTGTATTTGATTTCGATCTGATTGGAGGCCAGGCCGGCGGGGTTCCCCGGATCGGCGGAGTCGGCATAGCCGATCGCGTAGCTGCCGGAATTGGATTGCGCGGTGCTGGACATAATGCCCGCCCCATTCCAGGAACCACCGGCGTAACCGCTGACAATCATGGCGACGATGGATGAAATGGGATCGTGCCCGCTGGTGTAGTTGATCAAAAGATGATTATCGGTGATATCCAGCTTGCCGGTTCCCGTGATGGACAAAGAGCCCTGGCTGCTGCCGCCAGTGCCGGCAGCGAGGACGAGCGTTGCGCCGGAAGTGGCGCCGAGGGTTCCCGTGCCGCTGATGGATTTGTTGAGAAGGATCTCATGGCCCGATACACTGGCGCTGACTGTTCCGTTATTGATCAGCGCGGTATCGATTTCGCCGACGCCGTCGATAGTCTGGTTGGTATCGACCGTCAATGTGGCGCCCGCGGAACTCGTGAGGCGGGCATTAGGGGTGTAATCATCCAGCATGACCGTGCCCGAGCCGGTGAGCAATGTGTTTGAGCTGACATTCAGATCCGCATTGGAAGAATCCTGGTCGATCTGGATCACCCCCTTGTTGGTTATCGTGGGACCCGAGAGAGTCAGCGTGTCGCTCGGCAGAACGATCACGTTGCTCCCCGCGGCGATCGTCAGATTGGTGAACGTGGCGCTGGTAACGTCAATATTGCTGCCCGAGGCAGCGCTGACGGTTCCACCGGAAATGGTGGCTCCGCCGACCAGGCTCACCAGGCCTCCCGCCGCAGACACCGCGCCGCTCATCCCCTGACTGACCGTGATCGTGTTGATCTCCAGCGTGCCGCTGCCGGTGGCTTCCATCAAATTGTTGTTGGTCGTGTTGCTCGATTGCAGAATCAGCATGTGACCGGAATTGTTGGCATTGACGGTGCCGTTATTCACGAGGGCCACGTCGATCTCTCCATCGCCGTCGATGATTTGGCTGGAGCCGACGGTCACGGTCGCGGTGCTGGCGCCGGTGATCTTGGCAGTGGGGCTATAGTCATCAACAAAGACCGTGCCGGAGCCGCTCAGCGAAACACTCTGGGTGAAATTCAAATCGGCGCTGGAAGAATTCTCGTCGATCTGGATCGTCCCATTGTTGGTGAGCGTGGTGCCGGACACATTCAGCGTGTCTCCCGGCAGGATGATGACGCTGCTGCCCGTGGCAACCGTCACGTTATTGAACGTGGCGCTGGTAACGTCAATATTGCTGCCCGAGGCAGCGCTGACGGTTCCACCGGAAATGGTGGCTCCGCCGACCAGGCTCACCAGGCCTCCCGCCGCAGACACCGCGCCGCTCATCCCCTGACTGACCGTGATCGTGTTGATCTCCAGCGTGCCGCTGCCGGTGGCTTCCATCAAATTGTTGTTGGTCGTGTTGCTCGATTGCAGAATCAGCATGTGACCGGAATTGTTGGCATTGACGGTGCCGTTATTCACGAGGGCCACGTCGATCTCTCCATCGCCGTCGATGATTTGGCTGGAGCCGACGGTCACGGTCGCGGTGCTGGCGCCGGTGATCTTGGCAGTGGGGCTATAGTCATCAATGAAGACCGTGCCGGAGCCGTTGAGCGCGGTATTCTGCGTGAAATTCAAATCGGCGTTGGAGGAATTCTGGTCGATCTGGATGACTCCGCTGTTGCTGACGGTCGGTCCATTGACGTTCATCGTCTCGCCGGGGCCGATGATCATTGTCGCGGTGGAAGCAACCGTCAGGTCGTCGATCGTGACCCCAATATTGAGCAAAGGGTAAACGTCGGGCGACGTGACGCTGTTGATGACCACGTCGAAATCGCTGATCGAATCGTTGCCGTTGCTGGGATCGGTGTTGCTGGGATTCCAGTTGCCGGCGGCGCTCCAACTATTGCTGCTAGCGCCGACCCATGTCGATGTCTGGGTGGCGGCATGCAAAGTGGATCGGGTGCAATCGACCGCCGCAATTGCGCCGACCAGCGCGAGCAGCGCACGGCGTCGGATCAAAACTCGCTGTGAAGACGACGGCCCCTGGGTCGTTTGTGCGCAGTCATGGAAAACGAAGCCGCGGAAATAACGGGATTTCATTTTTCTGCCTCCCTTTCAGTGTCCAGGTCCAGGGCAATGACGTGAAATACGCCCCCGGAAATTCATGCCGAGGTTCGCCTTTCATGGTAATCCGATTGAGACTTCACGCAAGATTTTTCTAAGAAAAATTTCGCGATGAGTTGAGTTGAGTTCAGCAATCACCCCTTACCGCAACTTCCCCCATTGGGCATAATAATCCCAGCCGCATGGCTGCCCAATCATTTCACCGTTCCGCTCCGCTGCTTGTACTGGTGTGCGTTGTTCTGTGCACATCTTTTTTGTTTCCCGGGGATGCTTCGTTCGAAAATGATGAGCCGACTTTGTTGCAGCGGGCGAATGACGCCAATCATACGCCGTGCGAGGTTCTCGGCGTTTCGCTTTCGTTCACGCCGGCGCGGGTGGGTCTTGTCGGCACGCGCGGCGTCAGTTATGGGCCGCTGCCGATCTGGTTTTATCAATTGATCCTGGGCATCACGCACGATCCGATCGTGATGGTTCGAATTCACGCGCTGCTGTTCAGCGGCGTGACGGCAATCGCTCTTTTCCGGTTGACGCGGGCGATGCGGCTCAGTCCCTGGTTCGCGGCGCTTTCGATTTTCTCGCCCTGGCTTTGGCAGTTCAACCGGATGCTCTGGGACAACACTTTCTGCATCCCCCTGGCGGCAATCACCGTCGCGGGTTATGTCGATTTTCTGGCGACTCGGCGGCGAAGGGCTTTGACGCTCGCTGCGATCAGCCTCGCGGCCATGACGCTGGTTCATCTGATGTCTCTGGCGCTTGTCGGCGGAATGATGCTTCACTTTGTCCTTTTTGAGCGACGGTCACTGGTTCGATTTCGCCGGCCACTCATCGTGATCGGAATTTTGTGGGCGTGCGTTTTCGTTCCGTATCTCAAGGCGATGTCCGAGGTTCATCAGCCGCCGGTTGCGGCTGCGATTGAATCGACATCCATCGGCTGGTGGCATCCGCTGATGGGCGCCCTGCATCTGACCGCTTTCGGCTGGCTGGCGGGATCGCTGTCTCATTTGCCGGCGATCGTTCGAACCTGTGAATCGCTGTCGCTGATGGCCAATGTCGCGGTCTGGCTGGGGATGGCGCTGGTTCTCTATCGCGCTCGCAGCCGCGCCGGGCTCGGGGCTTTCACGCCGATGGATCAGTGCGCTCTGATGTGCTTATTCGTAGCCGCGTGCCAGGCGATTCTTGACGGATTTGAGCGGATCGATCTGATGCCGCATTACTTCAATGCCACCTGGATCGCGTACGTGCTGCTGGCCTGGTATGGCGTGGATGCTGCACGCCGCCGGTCGCGAAGATGGGCGATGGGGGTTTATCTTTATGCGGCTGCGTACATCGCTCCAGTGCTCATTGTTCTGGTCACCGGCATCTATTTTATTCACGTCAACAGCGGCACTCGCGCGGTGGATTATGGGACTGTGCTGCGGGAACAGATGCGGGCGGCCCAGCGCATCAACGAGTTTTCGCCGGACTGCCCGGTGGACATGACTTATCCGCAGTGGTCGCTTTTCCCCTGGGCGCTGCGGGATTTGATCGCGCTGCTTCCGCCCAAAACCAGCCCGCGGCCGGTTCGTCGCCTGGTGGTGCGATATCGCGATGCGTATCCCGACGACGCCCGCATCGCGGTTGACGATTTTCCGATGTGGAGCAACTCGCCGTAGATCCTGCCCGCTACGCCGCCTTCGCAGCCGGCGGACCGATTTCCCTGCCCAGCGCCGCGAAGCATTCCACGATCCGTTCGCGCACCTCCGGCGATTCCGCTGCCACCTGCAGCGCTGCCGCGGCGGAATAGATTTCGGTGAAACCGAAACATCCGGAGGTTCCCTTCAGTTGATGCGCCAAATCCGCGACCTTAGTGAAATTCTCGACCGACATCGCCGCCGATATCTCGCGGATGCGGCCGGGGATTTCCGATTCGAACGATTGCCGCAGAGCCGCAAATTCCGCATCCTCGGCGGTGGGCATCGGCTGCTGCGATGTCTCTTCCGTGGGAATCACCGGCTTCAGATATCGCGTCATCGTGCGCAGAAATTCTTCCTGCTCCACCGGCTTGGTCAGAAATCCATTGCATCCGGCGGCGAAGCATCGACCGCGTTCCTGGTCGGTCGCGTTGGCTGTGATCGCCACGATCGGCTCGGTGTATCCGGTATCGCGCAGGAAGATGGTTGCCGCGCGCCCGTCCGACTTGGGCATCTGCACGTCCATCAGGATCAGGTCAAACGTATTTCCCTGTTTCCAGGCGAAGAGCGCCTGCTCGCACGCCTTTTCGCCGTCGGGCACGATCGTCACCTCCGCGCCGACCGATTGGAGATAATATTTGATCACCTGCTGCAGATCGGGATTGTCCTCCGCCAGCAGGACCCGCCCGTTGAAGCGCGGGCCGGTGGACTCTCGCGCCGCCGGCGCCGGCTCGGGCGTTTGCGGCAGCGCCTCCATCGGCGATAGATGGTGCAATCCGCCGGGCTGCGGTTTTCCCGGAATTTTGAGAATTTCGTTGATGGCCGTCATGATCTGCGACGCCTGCCGGCGGATCGAATCGAACCGTTCCTGCACCGGCGTTGGAGATTCCGCCGGCAGATCGCAGTAACCTACTATTGCCGTCAGCGCGCTGCGGATATCGCAGTGCGCGCGTGCCAGAAATGCGTTGCGAAGTTTCGCCTCTTCCTCGGCTTTCCTTCCCGCCTCGCCCGCAGCACCCGCGGCCTTGCGACGCTGGTTCAGATGCGCCACCGCCAGCGTGTAAAACAGGCAGAGCGTCGCCGTGCACATCGCCACCGAACGGACAAACGCCCACGGCTGCGACGCGATGATTCGCTGAAGCTCGATTGTCTGCTGCGCCAGCAGGGACATTTCCGCTTTTCGCATTTCGGCAAGGCGCGCGCGGATATCATCCAGCGACACGCCCGCATCGGCATTTCGCGCCGAAGCCATCAGCGGCTCCAGCGCCGCCAGGCGCGCCCGCTGCGGCGCATCATCGGCAAGCTCCGACCAGAGCTGGCGCATTTTCTGCTCCACGTCCGCGGCATCAAAGCTGCGCGATCCGCCGAATGCTATGGCGACATCATCCAGCGTCAGGCAGACTTCGCGCGTCTGCTGCGCAGTCGCCTGGGCCTCCGATGCGGAGCGGCTGGTGGTGTACACAAGCAGAATCACCGCCGCCAGCAGCGACAATGTGACGACAAAACCAGCGATCACGGAAACCCGCGTTTGCCGCTCCTGGAGCGCCAGCGCACTGGCGGAAGCGGGGAATTGCATCTCGAGGCTCATATCTTTCCCTTCTAGGCCGCGCCGGCCGTTTCACTGGCGGCCAGCAGACTTCCCACCAGCCGTTTGATTTCTCCCGGGGCCTGCGGGCCCTTGCAGACAAAATGCGCGCCCATCTGCGCGCAGCGCCCGCGCGTCGATTCATCGTCGCGCCCGCTCAGAATGATCACCGGCACCCGGGACATGTTCTTGTCGGATTTGAGCATCTCGCAGGCGCTGAGCCCGTTTCCGCCCGGCATGGAGATGTCGAGGATCACGACGCTCGGCGGCGAGCGCTGGATCATCGCCAGGGCCGACGTCGCATCGTACGTCTCGCGAATCTGGATCGACATCGGTTCCAGGATCGTCCGCAGCAGGCGAATCAGGCCCGGATCGTCATCGGCGATAAGAACTGTGCGACTGCTCATGGGATGCTCCATTTTTACCCGTGAAAACTCGCCGGCGCGACAGCGCCGGCATCAGAAAGCGAAAGCAACCGGCAGAGCAGGTGCTTCACATCGTTGACCGCGTCGGGGCCCTTGCGGACGTAATGCGCCCGCATTCGCTGGCAGCGCATCAGCGTCGATTCGCTGGAATCGCCGCTGAGAATAATCACCGGGACCTTCGACAGCCGGGCATCGCTGGCCAGCATCTCGCAGGCGCTGAGCCCGTTTCCCGCGGGCATATTGACATCGAGAATCACCAGGTCCGGCGGCGATTTGTGGATCATCGTCAGAGCGAACATCGCATCGTGCGCTTCCTGGATGTTCAGATCCAGCGGCCCCAGCGCCAGCCGCAGGAGGCGAATCAGCCCGGTGTCATCGTCGGCAATCAGGATTGTGCGGTCGGACATAAACGTTTCCTCGCTAATTTGCTTCGACGGGAATGCCGCCCCTGAGCACCGCGCGGATCGCGGCGATCAGGTTCTTCACCTCGTACGGCTTGGGCAGAAAGCACCGCCCGCCGCCCGCCAGCGATTCCTTGCGCGTCGTTTCCTGCGCGTGGGCGCTGAGAAAAATCACGGGAATCTCAGCCAGATCGGGCATCTGTCGAAGTTGCCGGTTCACTTCAAAGCCGTCCATTTCCGGCATGCGGATGTCCAGCAGGATCAAATTCGGCCGATGTTTGGCGATCGCCTCCAGGCCGCCCTTGCCGTCGTTGGCGATCAGGACGTTGAATCCCGCGGACTTCACCCAGAGGCTGGTGAGCTGCGCGATCGCCCGGTCGTCATCGATGATCATGATCGTCTCAGGCATGGATCAGCTCTCCCGGGGCAAACTCCTGCATCATCCGCTGCATGGCCTGCTGCTCGGCGGCGGGCCACGGCCACGCGCCCAGCACGTCAATGTGAATCGGCTCGCGTCCGGTGGGGGAGACAAGCTGCGATTCGAATTTCGCCGCCGCCTTTCGCAATCGGTCCACCCAGGCGCTCAGATCATCGGTGTATCCCACGAGCAGAAAGGATCGCTCGCGCGGGCCGTCGAGAACAAGATCCGTCGGCTGGAGCGTCGCGGTCAGAAAATCGCGTATGTTTTCATCCAGCCCGTCGCCGCTCGGGCGCTGGGCGCTCAGCAGCCCAAGCGTTCCTTCGCGCTTGGGGAGGCCGCGCAGATAGTCCATGTACGTCTGCAAAACGGTGCGGGGATCGCCCGGCGGCAGCGTGAAGGAAAATGTGCTTCCCTGGCCCGGCGAGCTGACGACGCGAATCCGTCCCAGATTCAGCGCGACCAGATCGCGGGCGATGTTCAGGCCAAGCCCGAATCCCTTGGTCCCGCTGTTGTGCGAATCGCCCACCTGCCGGAAGCGCTCAAACAGCAGGCTCTGATTTTCCAGTGAAATTCCCGGGCCCTGATCAGTCACGCCGATTTCCGCACCGCCCTCGGCCGCGCGGCGCGCCCAGATAGTGATGCGGCCGCCCGTCGGTGAAAATTTGATTGCGTTCACCGCGAAATTCACCAGCACGCGGCCCGATTTCTCCGCATCCGCATACACATCCGGCAAATCGTCCGCCAGATCCTCGATGACTTCGATCTGGTTTGCCGACGCCTTGGAAGTGATCATCAGCCGCGCGTGGGCGAAGATCTCCTCAACGCGCCCGGGTTTGCGGTCCACCCGCATCGTCCCCGCGCGCAGCTTGCTCGAATCGAGCAGGTCGTCCACCATCTGCGCCAGATCGCGCGTGCGGTCGGAGACATACCCCAGATATTCCCGCTGCTCGCCCGTGATCGGGCCGGCCAGGCCGTCCGCCATCGCTTCGGTGTATCCCTTCACGACGGTCAGCGGCGTGCGGAATTCGTGTGAGACATCCTCCACGAATCGCTGGGCCGTTTTGTACAGCTCGGCAAATTTTACGTTCGTCCGCTCAAGCTGCTGGCAGACGCGCCGGCCGTTTTCCTCGCTTTCGCGCAGCGCCTCTTCAATGCGTTTTTGCCGGGTGATGTCGGTCACGATGCTCACGAACCCGCGGAGCTTTCCGTCGTCGGCGATCTCCGGCACGGCTTCGTTGATCACCCAGGTGATCGTGCCATTGGGATGGCTAAAGCGATATTCCTGCGCGAAAGCCGCGTGGGTCCGTACCGCCTCGCACCAGGTGGAAACGACGCGCTCCCGGTCGTCCGCGTGCAGCGTGCCGGTCCATCCTTCGCCGCTGGCCCGTTTGGCATCCAGCCCGGAGATCGCGCTCCATCGCTCGTTGACATCCAGGCATTGTCCCTCGGCGCTGAAATGCAGAATTCCGACCGGGGACACGCGCGCCAGCATTCCGTAGCGATGCTCGATTTCGTGCAGCGCGAGGCGCGTCTGCTCCTGCAATTGGCGCATGCGGCGCGATTCCAGGGCCTTTTCCACCGCCGCGGGCAGGCGGGCCATCCGGTCTTTCAGCAGAAAATCGGCTGCCCCGAGCTTCACCGCCTCGACGATAAATTCATCGCGGACGATTCCCGAAACGATGATCAGCGGCGTGTCCATCTTCCGCTCACGCAGTAGCTGAAGCGTCCGCACCGCGTCGAATTTCGGCAGGCTGTAATCGGCGATGATCAAGTCCGGCAAGCCGGCAAGACCCGCCAGGTAATCCGCCTCGGTTTCCACGCGCTTCCAGTTGGGATTCAGACCGGCGGCGCGAAGCTGCGACATCATCAGCTCCGCGTCGTCCGGTTGATCCTCGAGCACCAGCACATTGATTGGATTCGTCATGATTCTTCAGTCCGTCGGTTTATCCCATCCGGGTAAAACAGATCAGACGTTGAATCGACGAAAAATCCGCCCGAGTTAAAGCGGGAAAAAAATCACCGCGGGGGAGTGAGATGCATCACCGTGCCGCCGAAAGGTGCGCGAGATACCGCACAGAAGAAATGCCGGAGCCGATGCGGCTCAGTGTTTTGCCACTTCGTATTTGCGAACCGTGTACTTGTTTCGGAAGCAGGCGTAGATGGCGTTTTTGTCGTCGATGGCAATGCCGAAGGCGACTTCATTCCCGCCGAAGCTGTCGATATAAGTGCCGTCGCTGTCGAACACCTGCACGGGCGGTCCGTCATCGGTCACGAAGACGCGCCCCTGCCCGTCGATCGCGATGCCGTTGGGCGACATGAGATGCCCGGGCCGCGGCGCGGCGATGTCTTCCCCACCGCCACCGAAACGGTTGATGTATCTCCCATCGGCCGCGAATTTGAACACGCCCTTGGTCCGGTCCACCGCGTAAATCTCGCCCGTGCCGGCGACGGCGATGCGTTCAAACGACACATCCTCGCCGACTTTTTCGCTTTCGTTGACGTCGCTCTTGATATGCCCGTCGCTGCCGATGTCCACGATGTCCGCATTTCCCGCCAGCGCGTAAATGTCGCCATTGAGCGCCAGGCAGGCGTCCATGTAGTCCTCGGGGTTGTCGTTGAAACTGTTGTCGAGCTGCGTCTGGGGCATTCCGGTGGCGCCGTCATATTTGGTGATTTCTCCCGGCGTCACCACGTACACATTGCCGCGGCGATCGGCCAGGAGATTCATCATGCTCTGCTTCTTGATCCCCCAGGCGGAGACGAATTTTCCCTGGCTGTCGAACACCTGCACGCGCCCGTCGGAATATTCGCCGACGTAAATGTTGCCGTTGCCATCCACGGCGACGCTGCGCGAATCCTTGAACTGTCCCGCGCCGATCCCTTCGTTGCCGAATTCCAGAACCATATCCGCATAACTCGGCGGCGGCGGGGGGGTTGTGGGAACGGTCGGTTCGGAAATATCCGGCGTAACCGGCTGCGGCTGAACGGGTGTGCTGGACGAAAACGAATGATGCAGTGATCGCATCACGGAAGTCAGGATAATCCCCCCGATCAGCAGAATCGAAAAGGCCAGCCCACATCCCAATCGAAAGAAGTTGGCGCCCGGATTCACCGGCGCCAGCGGGGTGTAATGCGGCCCGGGTCCCGCGCCATGATCCGGCGGTTTACCCGCCGCGATATTTTCGACCGCCGTCTTGGCTGACTCCAATCCCACGGAATAGGTCTGGCGATAGACCTTGATCGCCTCGATTTTTTTGCCGTCCCGAAGCAGCTCGGCCACCTTGGCCATCTCCAACGCCTTGCCGACCGTCGGCCCCAGGGCAGCCGAAAGGTCTTCCACCTGAACGTTCTGGGCTTGTGAAGTGGAGGTCGTGGCTCCGGGGATGACGACGGTGCAGTTGCAGTAGGGGCACCGCATCGAGGTTGCACCGGCGGGGGGATAGTCGAGCGGAGCCGAGCAGGATGGGCATTTGAGCGCTTCGGGCATGGATGTCTTCTCTCCTCAGTTTTGGCCCCTTTTTCCGGGTTCGGTGGTATCTTAGTCGCTTGAAGAGACCGCTGCGAGGCTGGTAAAGCCCATTCTCAGCGAATGAGGGGGTTTGTCAGCGCTGAGTTCCGCTTTTTTTGGCCAGATCAGGTGCAGCTTTTATAATTGGTAACTGGCGACCGCGATGCGTAAAGTGGCCGGGCGGCGGAATTAAGCGCGACGATCCGTTTCCCCCAGCGAGGAGAAAACCGATGACCGATGTGACCTATCATGCGAAGCGGCGCGGCCGTAATCTGGCGGTGGCGATCCTTCTGGTGATTGTCCTGGGCATGCTCGCCGGCGCAGTCGGATATTACAAGCTCGTCGAAATTCCGATTCAGTCCCGTCTGGCCAACGAAAACGATCTGGTTCTGCGTCTCACCGGCCTGCAAAATCCCGTCGTCAACCGCCTTAATCCAAAGTTCACTGATGCCGACGGCGATTTGATCGCCGATGCGCCCACCGATCCTGCCCAGCAGATCGACCCGGCCACGCTCGTCTTCAGCTACGTCGCGGTGGAAGATCCTTCCGAATACAAAACGGCCTTCGCCGATTTGATGACTCATATCAGCAAGGTCACCGGCAAACCGGTGGTCTATTTCGGCACCACTTCCACGGACGATCAGCTTCGCGCCTTGCGCGATGGCAAGCTTCAGATCACCGCGCTCAATACGGGCAGCGTTCCCATGGCCGTTTGCGAGGCGGGCTTCGTGCCCGTTGCCGCGCTGGGGGATGCTTCGGGGACCACGCATTACCAGATGGAGATCCTCGTGCGGGCCGATTCACCCATCATGACGGTTGATGACCTGAAAGGGCACGAGCTGACCCTGACCGATCCCGGCTCCAATTCCGGTTACAAGGCCCCGCTGGTTTTGCTCAAGAGTGATTACGGCCTGCTTCCCGGCCGGGATTTTGGAATTCGATATTCCGGCGGGCATCAGCAGTCCATCCGCGGGCTGGCCGCCGGTACGTATGAAGCCATTGCCGTCGCCAACGATGTGCTGGCCCGGGAAATTTCCGACGGCAACATCAAACAGGCGCAATTCCGCTCGATTTACAAGTCCGAAAATTTTCCGACCGCCGCCATCGGATATGCCTACAACCTCAAGCCCGCGCTTGCATCGCAAATCCGCTCGGCCATCCTCGATTTTGACTGGAAGGGGACCAGCCTGGAAAAAGAGTTCAGTTCCTCGGGCCAGACTCGTTTCGTTCCCATCGATTATAAAAATGACTGGGCGCTCGTTCGCCGCATTGATGATTCGATCGGATTTACCTATCAGATCAAATAACCCATCTCCTGCCCCAGCGATTTGAAATTTATGAATCACATTCACTCCCGGCGGATTCTGCTTCTCCTGGTTTTGGCAATGCTCGGAGGATGTCAGTCGGCAAACGGCGTGTTCGAGGTGAGAAATTTTGGCGCTCGCGGCGATGGCAGGCATCTCGATACCAGCGCCGTCAACGCCGCCATCTCCGCGGCCGCGAAAGCGGGGGGCGGCACCGTCCACTTTTCCGCGGGGACGTACCTGTGCTATTCCATCCATCTCAAGAGCAACGTGACGCTTTATCTGGAGAGCGGCTCAACGATCAAAGCGGCCGGCACAGTCAATCGGGCCCAGTACGATCCGCCCGAGCCTTTTCCCTTCGCCGACCAATACCAGGATTTCGGCCATACGCATTGGCACAACAGCCTGATCTGGGGTGAAAATCTACAAAACATCGCCATCCTCGGTCCCGGATTGATCGACGGAAAAGATGCGCTCAATCGCGGCACGCCACCCCCCAAGACGCCTCCCAAGCCCGCAACCCAGCCGTCCACGCAGCCCTGGCAGGACACGACCGAGCCATCCCCCGACACGGAGGAGCCCTGGGATGTGGAAATCGCCCCGGGCGACATCCGGCCCGGGCCCGTCACCGAACCGTCGGTTGACGCCGAGCCTCATCGCTGGCGATGGGCCACCTCCAGAATCTCCACCGACATCGACACGCAGGATTATTCGGCCATGTTCGTGGCAACCCAGCCGTCCACCGAGCCGACCACGCAGCCGACCACCAAGCCGGAATATCCCAATGACAGTGACACCCTTCCCGCGGGCCTGGGCAACAAGGCGATCGCGCTGAAGAATGTCCGCGGCTGCATTTTGCGCGATTTTTCCATCTTTGAAGGCGGGCATTTTGCCATCCTCGCCACCGGCGTGGATGGTCTCACCATCGACAATCTCAAGATCGACACCAACCGCGACGGCATGGATATCGACTGCTGCCGAAACGTGCGCGTCTCCAACTGCTCCGTGAATTCTCCCCATGATGATGCCATCGTGCTGAAAAGCTCTCTCGGGCTGGGCTATGTTCGCGACACCGAAAATGTCGCCATTACCAATTGCTTAGTCAGCGGCGGATATGTCGAAGGCACGCTGCTCGACGGGACATTCCAGAAAATCGGTCCGTGGTACGACTACGACAAGGCCACGATGGAGAAGCGCCACACCGCGCGCACGGGCCGGATCAAATTCGGCACCGAATCCAACGGCGGATTCAAAAACATCGCCATCTCCAACTGCCTGTTCGACGATTGCCAGGGCCTTGCGATCGAAAGCGTCGACGGCGGCGTGATCGAGAACGTGACCATCTCCAACATCGCCATGCGCGATCTGACCAGCTCGCCATTCTTCATCCGCCTGGGGCGGCGTCTGCGCGCTCCAAAGGGAACGCCCATCGGGGCGATCCGCCATGTCAGCATCAGCAATGTCGTCGCCCAGGCCCGTTCGCTTCGATACGCATGTTTCGTCAGCGGAATCCCCGGGTTTGAAATCGAAGACCTGCGCTTCAGCAACATCAACCTGATTTTCCCCGGCGGTCAGAAGGGATCATGGACACGCCGCGATCCGTGGGAATCCATCACCGATTACCCGGACCCCACCCGCATCGGCGGCGAGCCGGCCTACGGATTTTACATTCGTCATGTGAACGGCCTGGAGATGGACGATATCGCCATCACCGCACAATCGCCCGACCTGCGCCCGCCATTTTTCGCGCGCGACGTGCAGCATTTCTATCTGAATAACGTCAGGGCCACCCCCGGCGGCCGAACCCCCATGATGGAATTGCAGGATATCCAGGATTTCAACGCCCGGAACGTCCCCGGCGTCCCCACTCAGGAACATTACACGATCGATCAGCAAAACTTCTGATTGTTTGGCGAGGCGCGTTTCTTAAGCCGCTGCCGCCAAGGAGAAAATCTTCACGCAGTTTCGTCCCGAGCGCTTGGCCGTATAAACCGCCAGATCCGCCGCCTTCAGCAGATGCTTCGGGTCCGTCATCGCGCCACCCGCCTCGAACGTTGCGACGCCGATGCTGATCGTCACCGCGATCGCATTGCCCATGGCCTGGATCGGCTGCTTGGCGATCGCCAGACGGATCGTTTCGGCAATCGCCGATGCGACGTGCCGCGGAGTTTCGGGGAGCACGATCGCCATTTCCTCGCCGCCGTAGCGCGCCACGATATCCTTGGCTCGCGCTGCCGCTTTGAGTATCTTCGCCACCCCGCCCAGCACCTGGTCCCCTGCCTGGTGGCCGTAGCGGTCGTTCACTGTTTTGAATTTATCGATATCCATCATCAGCAGTGTGAGCGGCTTGCCGCTGGCCCTGGCGGCCGCGAAGCGCTCGCTGAACGCCTCGTCGAACGTCGCCCGATTGCTCAATCCCGTCAGCCCGTCCGTCGTCGCCTTCTGGTGCAGAACTTCGTTCTGCTGCTGCAGCTTGGTGTTCTGCATCTGCGATTCCAGCGTCAGCTCCACCAGCGCTTCGTTCGCCTTTTTCAAGATCGCTTCATAATTCGCCACGCCGCCAATGTTGATTTCAAACAGCGGCACGACCTCCTTGGTCTTGACGCTGATCTCCTGCAGAAGCTGGTCGCAATCCGCATCGGTCATCTTGTAAGCCGCGGCGCACGTGGCGCGAACCTGTACGATCGCCTCCGCCGGCTCTGCCTCAACGAAAACATCCGCGCACTGCCCGGCGACCTGCACCACCTGCGCGATCCGCCGCAGCGCGGGATCGGTCACCTTCGTCGAATCGTGGCTGGCCCCGACCGACTGGGCCAGAATCGGCGGGAGCTTCCACTGATCCGCCAGAATCGCCCCCGCCTCCGCGTGCGTCATCCCCAGCGTTTCCTGCTCGAGCTTGATCAGCTCCGCGTGTCCTTTGGCTTTTCCCGAAATCTCGCCGTACTGCGCGCTGATGACCTGGTTCAGCACCAGCATGCCGATGTCCTGCAGCAGGGCAGCGAGGAAGACTTCCTCCTGCTGCACGAGCTTCATCTTTGTCGCCAGCGTGCGCGCCGCCGTCGCCGCGAAAATGCTTCGCCGCCAATATTTCAGATGGTTAAACCCCGTGCCCTTGTTCTTGCTGAGCGTCGTGACCAGCGAAAAACCCAGCACCAGCGTCTTGACCGACTGCAATCCAAGAATCACCAGCGCGTGGCTGATCGTGCCGACGTTCTGGCTGCGCCCGTAAAAGCTGCTGTTGACCGTCCGCAGAATCTTTCCCGACAGAGCCGGGTCCTTGGATATTCCCCGCGCGATCTCGGCGATATCCACATCCGGCTTGGCGGCCAGGTCGAGCACCTGCACCGCGATCGACGGAAGCGACGGGAGATTGGGACACTGCTGGATTTTCTTGATAAGTTCACTGTTCATGCGATTATTTGCCGAGGCTTGCTGACATCAATGTCTAATTGCAGATGAGATCGGCAATTGAGCGCACAAACTTTGTATTATGTGTTAGACCGACCAGAGTTCGGAATTGGGCGTTATTGGAACGCGAAAAACAGGCTATTTCTTGAGGGCGGTATCGAGAATTGCGCGAATCTCATCTTCGTTGCCGGCCATGTGATCGGCTTTGATGACTAATCCATCTTTCCCGATAATCGCCGTCGTCGGCAATCCGTTATCCGGAATATACTGATTTGCGACACTGCCGTCCGTATCCAGCAAAACCGGGATCGATAACTTCGTATCGTTCACGTATTTCTCCACGGCGCTTTTGTCTTCCATATTATCGACGGCGTAGAACTTCACGCCCTTCATCTGATATTGCTTGTAAATCTCATCCAGCTTCGGCAGAGATTCGACACATGCCGGGCACCACGTAGCCCAGAAATCCAGCACGTAGACGAATCCCTTCAACTCCTGCGAGTTCACCTTCGAGCCGTCCAGCGCCGTCAGCGAAAAAGCGGGGGCGGGTTTATTCTCCAGTTCACCGCCTGCATCGGCAGCCCTCAGCGGCTGCGCGCCTGGCGGGGGTGACCAGTCAAACGCATCCGCTTCCGCCGGCGCTCCCGGTTGATTGGTGAAATTCGTCGTCAGCAGGGCGCTTTTAACTACCGTCGCGCCCATCAATTTGGCGTTTCTGCTCAGGTCCACCGTTGTCCGGCGCAGCAAATGCGTCTGTGGATCGACGCTCAGGGTGATATCAAACCGCGGATAACTGATCGAGATCGTTGGAAGCGATTGCCCGTCGATTTTCACATCTGCCACGCGGTCGATGTTCGTCGCCATCTGCAGCAACTCCGCCGCCGCATCGCCCGAAACCGCCAGCGCCAGCGATAAATTCTGGCTGCGGAGGATATCGGCAAAATCGTTGCCGATGGAATCCAGATCGATCTTACCTTCCGGTAAATCCAACATCGCGTAACCATTTCGCTGCGGCAGATACACAAAGAGATTTTTGCCGGTATTGCCCAGCAGTGTATCCACAACGGCCGGCTGCGTGGCGGGGGGGTCGCCGGGGGCGGCGGCCTGATTGTCCGTCTCCTTCACTTCATTGCGGAAAAGTCCCGTGGAACTAAACAACCCGCTGAATTGCCCGTGCCGTGTGCTGACGGCGCCGTCGACATCAAAATTTCCGTCCAGCGTCCCCGAAATCGCCAGCGTCTTGAGCGATCCATATCCGCTGCGAATCTGATCCAGAAGGCTTTGCGCCTGCGGAGAGACTGCCACATCCGGCTGCGTCGAAGCGGACTGCCCGATCGTTTTGGACCGTATCGCCAGCGCAACCGCCACGGCCGCAACGACCACCAGCCCCAGCAGAATATTTCGTTTCACCATCGCGACTCCTCGGCTGATTGTAGGCGGCAAAAATCCCAAAACGGAGCCCCCATCTTTTTATCGGCCGGCCGCGCCCCCTCAATCATCGAACTCGTCCCCACGGAAGGTATTTCCGAGATAGGCGCTGCGAACTTCCGGATCGTTGATAATCTGCCGGGGAGTGCCATCCTTGAACACCTGCCCATCCGTGATAATCAGCGCCCGGTCGCAAACCCGGAGCGTCTGTGCGACATTGTGATCGGTGATCAGCACGCTTTTGCCGAATTCATCCTTAAGCCGCCGCACCTCTTTCTGAAGATCTTCCACGGCGATCGGATCAACTCCGCTGAACGGCTCATCCAGCAGAATCAGCTTTGGATCGGTGACCAGCGCCCGGGCAATTTCCAGCTTGCGCCGCTCGCCGCCGCTGAGCGTTTCCGCCTTCTGGCCGCGCTGTTTGGTGAGGCCGTATTGCTCCAGCAGCGCCTCTGCTTTCTGCATCCGGTGCCGCCGCGTCAGGTTCAGTGTTTCCAGAATCGCCAGCAGATTCTGCATAACGGTCAACCTTCGGAAATCGCTGCGTTCCTGCGATAAATAACCGATCCCCAGCCTCGCCCGCTTGTACATGGGCAAAAACGTGATGTCCTGTGCGTCGAAGGCGACCACGCCGCTGTCGGGTTCGACCATCCCCAGAATCATGCGGAACGTGGTCGTTTTCCCCGCGCCATTGCGGCCAAGCAGGCCCACGACTTCGCGCTGATGGATGAGAAAGCTCACGTCATTCACGACAACGCGGCCGTTGTACGATTTGACAAGCTTGGTGACTTCCAGAAGGTTCATTTATCCCTTGGGCGCGGGGCGGATAGTCTCCCGCAACAAGCCCGAAAATCAAGCCCCGTAAATGATTGTGGATAACCCGTGGATAAATCCGGTCCCCGGCCCCCATAACCATGAATATCCGCCGAAAGATCGCCTCCGTCCATCAAAACCTAACAAAGCATGAAAATCATCTTCACCATTTCAACATGTGGTATATACCTATAAATATTTATTTGACAAATAGTTATATCGCAGCAACTTTTGCAATGCTAAAAATCCACTGATTTTTCAGGGGTAAATCGCTCGCCACCCCCAAAAACCCCGGAAATAACCGGCAAAATTCGCGGCTTCGGTGAGCGGATTGTGGATAACTGTGGCCCGGGATGCGGAAAACATGGGCCTTTTTTGGAGCGTCGCATCCAGCATGGTATGGTCTTGCTCGAAGGCTGAAAAAGCGCCCTCTCGGCAGCGGGGTGTTTTCACGCGGGATCGGCTCGCTGAAATCGGTTTTTTCGGCTGCTGACGCTCTCTCGGCGTCCATTGCACATCTGAAGGAAAGGAGTGGCTGTATGGCCACGGGCAAGGTCAAGTGGTTTAACGACCAAAAGGGTTTCGGGTTTATTGCTTCGGATTCCGACGGCAAGGACATCTTCGTCCATCACACCGTCATCGAAGCCGAGGGCTTCCGCACTCTCCTCGACGGCGAAACCGTCGAATACGAAGCCGAATCCGGCCCCAAAGGCCTCAAGGCCACCAAAGTGCGTCGCGTGGGCGCAAGCGTTCCCGCCCCGGCATCGTGATCCCTCGATAAAGAAAATCTGGAATTCCCCACCCGCCGTACAATGGCGGGTTTTATTTTTCACTACACATGCGTGTGCGTGCCCCTCACGCGATCGTCTTCTCCACCTCATCAAACCCCGCCACCCCCTCGGCGATCAGGCGATAGCCGCTCTCCTCCATCGAAATATATCCCTCGGGCGTCAGCGCCGCCTGGCAACCTTCGATCGTTGGACTCTTCAAAATCGCGTCCCGCAATTTCGGTGTTGCCACCATCACTTCAAACACCCCGCGGCGGCCGAAGTGTCCCGTGCCGAAACATTTCTTGCATCCCTTGGGTTGATACACCTGCTTCACGCCGGTGATCCCCAGGCTCGCCAATTTTTTTGCCTGCGCCGCCGACGGGGGCTTGGCCACTTTGCAGTGCGGGCAAAGCTGACGCACCAATCGCTGCGCCACCACCACATGCAGCCCGGAAGCCACGACATACGGCTCGACGCCCAGATCGAGCAGCCGAAACATTCCGCTGATCGTGTCGCGCGAGTGGACCGTGCTGAAGACCAGGTGCCCGGTCATGCCCGCCTGCACCGCCACGCGCGCCGTTTCCGCATCGCGGATTTCTCCCACCAGAATCACATCCGGATCCTGCCGCAAAACGCTCCGCAGTAGTGCCGAAAACGTGTTCCCCTGCGATTCATTCACCGGAATCTGCGTCACGCCGTCGAGCTGAATTTCAACCGGGTCTTCGATCGTCACCACATTCCGCTGGCCAAGATCGATATCGCGCAAAATCGCGTAAAGGCTCGTGGTCTTGCCAGAGCCCGTCGGTCCGCACACCAGGATCATCCCCGCATCCTGCTCGCTGGTTCGCCGGATGATCTCCCGCGCCTTTTGCGGAAGCTGAAGATCGTCGATGTGCAGGGGCGCGTTCGCCTCGTCCAGCACGCGGATAACCAGCTTCTGCCCGTGCATCGCCGGCGCGAAGCTCACGCGGTAATCCACCCGCCGCTCCGCCATCTCCTTTTTCGTTTTCGTCGGCACCCGCGCGCTGAAATGGCCTTCCTGCACGATGTTGCGCTGCGAAATATCGATATCGCAAATCACCTTCACTGCCGACAGCAGCTTCACACCTAGCTCCTTGCTGAGCCGCACCGCATCCACCATCGTCCCGTCCACGCGGATGCGCACGTGCACATCTTCCATCTTCGGCTCGATGTGAATATCCGTCGCCCGGCTGCGGAAACAGAGGAGCATGATGAGCCGCAAAATCGTGATCGCCTCCCCCACATCGTGCTTGGGATCGTTCGAATATGCCGTCTTTCCCCGCGCGTTGATCAGCGCGATCTGCCGGTCGCTGAACGTCCGATCCGACAGCAAATCCACCCGCTCGCGAAGCTGCCGCTCGTATTCGTTGGTAACCCGCGTGGGTTCGGACGGCGATTCATCCTCGTCGGATTCATCGCTGTCGCTGACCAGCTCGGCAAACTCGGCCATTGCCGTGTCCGCCGGTCCTTTCGCCGTCATCCCATGCGCCGGCCGCGCCGCGGCCACCACCAGCTTCATTTCCGTTTTCCCGATCTTCACCACGTCGCCGGGCGACATCGGCGCATCCCCGCGCACGGGCTTGCCGTTGAGCATCGTGCCGTTGCGCGATTCCAAATCGCGCACGAGGAAACCGTCGGACGTTTTCTCAATCACGCAGTGAAACCGGCTGGCCATCGGCTCTTCAATCACCAGCAAATTGGTGAAATTCCGCCCGACCGTCAGCGGCCCGCTATCCAGCGGCACCTGCCGGGAACCTTTCGATTCCGTGATTTCCAGGTAAGCATTTTCCATCGATTCGTGGCCCGCGGATGATTTTACTCCAAGGAGCCTCATTTGTCAGACACGCCTGCGATTGCTTTGGGATGTGATTGCTGAAATACGAAATCATTTTTATCGTTACGCGGGTGATGCCGAATACGATCTTTTGCTCGAATGATGAAGCCGGTGGCCGATTCGAGCGGGCGTGGTGGGCCGGTTGTTGGTCGGGGCAGCCTTTGGAGTGGGACGCGGGACGCCGGCGGCGCCGGTGCTATGCGACGTTTTTTTCCGGTGGAAATCCCCAAATCCGAGGGTAAAATAATCCCGATCACCGCCTTGTACTCCCGGCGATGATCATAGTTCCCGGAAAGGCGTTTCCGGGGGAAAAGCCCGGCGGCGGCCCAGATTAAATCTGTGCGCATCGCGACGGCTGGGTATGACCCGATAGGCGCCGCGTCCTCGCGTGTGTCTTATCCGTGAAATGGAGGTGATCCGTGACCAATTCTGACTGTACGTGCGCTGCTGAAAGCAGCCTTCAGGGGTGAGATTCCCCTGATGCACGCAGCTGCTTGCAAGCAGCTCACAGCAGTTCACAGACTGCCGAAGCTCCGGAATTACTTCCGGAGCTTCTTTTTTTCAGTCACGAAATCCGCAGCCGCATCTCTTGTGGCAATTGCCTCAAACCCCGCTTTCAAATAAATCGCCCGCCCCTTTTCCATCGCGTGCAGCGATACCTTGCCGCACCCATTCTCCCGCGCATATTCCACCAGCATCTCCAGCAGCCTGGTCGCGATCCCGCGGCGGCGATATTCAGGGACCGTGTACATATTCATGATGTACGCCTCGCGGCCACTGGGATTGTTCACCGAGGGTGGATGCCGATGAATCACCAGCCCGCTCGATGCGATCACTTTCGAATCCGCCTGCGCCAAAAACGCCACGAATTCCCCGCTGCTGATTCCATTATTGAAATACCCCGCCAAAGATTCGTCCAGCTTCGAATCCGAAATTTTCGCCCCAGATATCTCTTCCAGAAATGCGATGCGCAGCGCAACCAGCGCAGGCACATCCTCCATTTTCGCCCGGCGATAAAAAAAGATCGGATCCATCGCCCCCGCAGCTATGCCTTCGGCGGTTCCTTTGCTTTCAGCCACGGCATCATCTTCCGCAGCCGCCGGCCCGTCACTTCCACTGGATGATTGTTATCCGCCTCATACAACCGCTTGAAATTCTTCATTCCCGCTTCGTATTCGCCGCGCCATTCCTTGGCGAATTGCCCACTGGTGATCTCGCTGAGAATCTTTTTCATCTCGGCTTTCACCGCGGGCGTGATCACCCTGGGCCCGCGCGTGAGGTCGCCGTATTCCGCGGTGTTGCTGATGGAATATCGCATGTAATCCAGCCCGCCCTGATAAATAAGATCGACGATCAGTTTGACCTCGTGCACGCATTCGAAGTAGGCCATCTCGGGCGGATATCCCGCTTCGGTGAGGGTTTCAAATCCGGCCTTGATGAGCGCTGAAAGGCCGCCGCAGAGGACGGCCTGCTCGCCGAACAGATCGGTTTCGCATTCATCCTTGAAGGTGGTTTCGATCACCCCGCTGCGCGCGCCGCCGATGCCGCGCGCCCAGGCCAGTCCCATCTCGCGCGCTTTCCCCGAAGCGTTCTGATGTATCGCCAGCAGGCAAGGCACGCCGCCGCCGCGCTCAAATTCGCTGCGCACCAGATGCCCCGGCCCCTTGGGGGCGACCATGATCACATCCACGTCCTTGGGCGGAACGATCGTTTTGAAATGAATGTTGAACCCGTGGGTGAACCCCAGCGTCTTGCCCGCCTTCAGATTCGGGCCGATGCTCTTGGCATAGACGCCCGGCTGCACTTCATCGGGAAGGGTGACGATCACGAGATCGGCCGCCTTCACCGCATCCTCCACCGGCATCGGCTCGATCCCATTCTGGATCGCCAGCTTTCCGTTGGGGCTGTCCTTGCGGTTTGCGACGATCACTTTGACGCCGCTGTCGCGCAGGTTCAGCCCGTGGGCGTGTCCCTGCGACCCGAACCCAAGGATCGCGACCGTTTTGCCGCGCAGACCGTCGAGGGGGGCGTCCTGTTCGTAGACCATTTTGAGAGGCTCAGGCATTGAATCAATCTCCGGTTATGGAATGGGGCGTGGATGGTAAAGGCGCTGGCGGGATGTGTCAAAAGGGGGATAGCGCTAAGCAGCAAGGACATGAGAAATGGTGCGCTTCGGTGCGCTTTTCGTTGTTTTTTGGATCGGCGGCCAATTGTTAGCGTTCGCTAATATACAATAATTTCGGAGTTATTATGCGCGCTGTCAAAAAACACGTCCAAAAGTTTCACACGCTCACGCGGAGGCGTAAAGGCGCGGAGAAATCAAAAGCCCCCGCCTCGACAATTTCTCGATGACAGGGAGCCGGGAATGCCGTTATAATATGGGGCTGCCGATTAAGAGGATTTGCCCATGCACCAAGTCCAACTGAATGAAAGACTTTACAAAGAGGCCGAGCGCCGAGCGGCGGAAGCCGGGTTTTCGACCGTTGACGAATACGTTGCCGACGTGGTGAGTCACGATCTGGTGGAAGATTCCGGCGGAGAAACTCCGAATCTTGACCATCTTTTCACGCCGGAGCGGCTGGCACATATCGACGCGGCGGAAGCGGAGATAAAAGCCGGTAACTTCTACACGGCTGAGCAGGCAGACGCCGAACTCGCGAAGCGCAGGGCGGAATGGCTTCGGAACAATCCCCGCTGACGGTCATTCGCTCCTCGACGGCGATTGATGAACTCGATGGCATTTGGCGATGGAATGCCGCACGTTATGGCGCACCCCATGCCGACACATATCTTCAATATCTGAAAGAGAGCATCGCAGGCCTGGCGAGCGGATACGCCAGGGGCAAGACAGTTAGCACGCGTCCCGATCTGCACTACGTAGTCATCAGGCGAAGAGCCGGTGGGCATGGCCATATTGCCGTTTACAAATTCGATGAAAGAAATGTTCATGTCCTGCACATCTTCCATTCCGCCCAAGACTGGCAAACAAAGCTGAAAGAAGAAGCTGAGGAAGATAAATAATTTCCCAACGCCCAATCCGATATCATTGCTCCAACGAAACAGGCTCAAAGCCTTTTATCGCAGGGCAAATTCGATCCGCTTTCCCAAAAGATGAGCCACTTTGGCCATCGTGTTGAGCGTGATGGACGTGTTGCCAGGATCGAGTAGGCGATCAATGCCGGTTCGGCTGGTTTTGAGCCGCTTTGCCATTTCGGCTTTGCTGATCTTCTGTTGATTCATTGCCCTTTCAAACTCATGAGCGAGCTTGAATTTGATTGCGGCCGCCCGGCATTCTTCGAGAATACCCACCGATTCAAGAAAATCTTCAAATTTTGAACCCAGATGTTTTTTCTTCATGACATTGCCTACTTCAATGCGAAATGCTTAAGGGGTGTGAGTTCATTCCCACCAAAAACACTCGCCTCGTTCAAATAAAGTCTCCGTTAGAATGCCCCGCCACTTACTATGTCCCGGTAGCACTTTGTTTTTTGAGTTCCGGCCACTTTTCCCCAATCACGGCCCAACCTAAGTCCGTTGCATGCATTCCAAAGAACTCTATCGTGCCTCGTGTTTTTGGCCAATCGGTCCAAATAAGTCGCGTGCGAAGCAATTCGCGAGTACCAGTGTCAAAGCGCTCGCGAGCGCGTCCGTCGTTCGGAAATATATTACAAGCAATGTCCGCATGAAGTGAGTTTATAGGATCCTGGCGTTGGATTGCGCCGTAATGCCTAAGACAGAAGATTGCATCTGGAGATAGAGTTGCGGTGATCGCGGTGATGTGCCGTTTCGTATCAGCCTCAAACGCTTTTGCGGCGGCAATCAACGCTTCGGCAATCGCATCGACAGAATCGTCATTTTTGTACGAGATCACATTATTGTTCCGAATGTCAAAGTGTAGATCGCTCAATTTGCCTTGTGTGATGAGGATAATCTGTGGATTGGGTTTCAGGCCCAAGGCGATTCCAGTCTCAAGTAGCACGCCAGCGTTTTCAAAAGTCAGGTCTGCGATAAAAAGATGTGACTCCAAAATTTTAACGATAATCTCTTCTGTGACCACGCGTGCCGTGCCGGCGAGCTCATCAATACGCATCGGCGGAGCGAAAGGTCGCGCGGGTGATTTCTTTTCGTTCGCCAGCGTCGCAGCCTTCTGGATCACATCGCGAAGTATGTCGCGTGAGTGATAGCTGAATTGATCGCCAAAAGGCATAGCCACAAATGTCGTATATTTTGAAGCGGTCACTTGCTTCGCGAGCGCATCTTCACGGTATTGGCGGTAAATGCGATCTGGATTCATTGGAATCGTTCCAGGTTATCATGCAAAACGGAATTGCTACTTGGCGCTCTTCACCGGCTCGGCCAGCATCCGCGCGATCTCGTCGAAGATCGTTTGCGGCTCCGTAAGGCGGCCGACGCCGACGTTGCGGCAGGCGAGCCAGCCGGGGTCGGGGCCGATGAAGCGGTAGCCGAGGTTGGAGAGTTTCGCGACGTTTTCCTGGGCGATGGGATTCTCCCACATGCGATGGTTCATCGCGGGTGCGAAAACTACCGGGCAGGCGGCGGCGCAGACCAGCAGGCTTACCAGGTCATCGGTTAATCCAGCGGCGATTTTGGCGATCGTGTGACTGGTGGCGGGGGCGACCAGCATCAGGTCGGCGTGCTCGGTGAGGGAAATATGCTGCGGATCGGAGCTGTCGGTGAGATCGAAAATCCCCGTGCGCACGGGGCGGCCGGAGAGGGCCTGGAACGTCAGGGGCGTGACGAATCGCTGGGCATCGGCGGTCATGGCGACGGTGACGCCGGCGCCGGCCTGGACGAATTTGCTGGCGAGGTCGGCGACTTTGTAGGCGGCGATGCCGCCGCAGACGCCTATTACGAGTTCGCGGCCTTTGAGGGTGATGTCGCTCATAAGAAAAACGCGCCCCGCAAGCGGGGCGGCTAAACGGGGAGCGCGATTCGTCTCGTCGCGCGTTTTATCCCTGCGCGGGTTCGTCCAAACCGCTGGCTTCGTAGTCGATGGCGATCTTGTCTTGCAACACTTCCTGGATGGCGACTTCCAGGTCGGTCATGTTGCCGCGCTCCACCAGGGGACGGGCGCCGTCCATCAGTTCCAGGATGCGCTTCTGGATGAGGGCCGTCAGCTTGAATCGGCCGCCGACTTTGGCCACGATATTGTCGCTCTTCAATGCTTCAATCATAAATCAGATACCTCCACTGCGTTTGTGTTTGATGATCTTGATAATCTCACCAACGGCTCGATCGAGATCGTCGTTGATGACCATGTAATCGAACGTCCGGCTTCCCTTGGCCATGTGAATCTCGCGCTTGGCGGCGCGAAACCGCTTGGAAATCTCCTCGGCACTCTCGCGCCCGCGGGCCTTGAGCCGGTTCAATAGTGTAGGCTCATCGGGCGGAAGAATGAAGATGGCCAGGCACTGGGGATACTGATACCGCACCTGCAGGGCCCCCTGCACGTCGATTTCCAGCAGAATATCCTTCCCCCGGGCCAGCAAATCGAGCGCGGGATGCTTGGGCGTGCCGTAATAATCGTCGTAATTCTGGGCATATTCCAGGAATTCATCCGCCTCGAGGCGCCGGAAAAATACCTCCTTGCTCAGATATTCATATTCCTTTCCCTGGTCGTCCCCCTTGCGCTTGTGCCGCGTGGTGGCGCTGGAGATGTAGCTGACCTGGTATTTCTCGGCCAGTTCGTGCGAGATGGTGCTTTTGCCGACGCCGGATGGCCCGCACAGCACGATCAAAAGCCCAAGTTGTTTTGCGCCGGATGCCATCAGAAATCATTCCACGTTCTGCACCTGTTCCTTGAGCCGGTCGATCGCGCCCTTGATCTCCACAATGTGGCTGGCGATCTGGGCGTCATTCGCCTTTGACGCGATGGTGTTCGCCTCGCGCAGCATTTCCTGGGCGATGAAATCGAGCTTGCGCCCGGCATGCTCGCCGGTTTTGCACGCATGCTCGAACGCTTCCAGATGGCTGGTCAGCCGCTGAATTTCCTCGCTGATGTCGGCGCGCTCGGCGAAGACGGCGATTTCCTTCAGCAAATCCGCCTGGTTCACCTGAAGCTCCGCCTTGCTCAGGAGCAGGTTGACGCGCTGCGTGAGCCTGCGGTGATAATCATCGATCACCAGGGGGGCGCGCTTTTCAATCTCCCCCAGGTGCGACGCGATCAGTTGTGAATGCTTGAGCAGGTCGGCCATGAGGGATTTTCCCTCGCGGCCGCGCATGCCGGCGAGCTTTTCGATGGCGGTCGACGTCAGCTCCCGAATCACCGCGCCGTGGCGGGCGATTTCATCCGTCTCATCGCGCGGCTCCTGGCAGACGCCCGGCAGTTGCACGAGGCTGGCGAGGTCGATATGGGTCATCGCGCCAAGCCCCTTGATCTGCTGGATCTGCTCGAGATACGCCGCCAGCGCGTGCGTGTTGATGTGGTACGCCGCCTCGGCGCTGTCGGAGCGCATTTTCAGGATAAAGGTGATCGACCCGCGTCCCAGCCCTTCGCGAAGGAGCGTTTCGATTTCCGGCTCCAGGCCGCTGACGTTATCCGGCAACTTGATGACCGGTTTGAAAAACCGGTTGTTGAGCGAGCGGATTTCGACGGCGTAGTGCGTCCCGCTTCGTTCGGCGCTGGCGTCGCCAAATCCGGTCATGCTCACAATCATCTGATCTCAATCCCTTTGATATCACTCTCCCGCACAACGCGTGAGATGAATCGCTCACGAAGTGAATTCATTATTTGCCCGATGAGGGGGATCCGGGCGCGCCGCCCGCGGGAAGCTGCTGCGTTTGCGGCGCCGGCTGTGATTTGGGACCCATGTTGTCGCAGACCAGGTTCAGCACGACGGCGAGGATAACAAACAGCGCAAAGATAACGCTCGTCGCCCATGTCAGGACGTCGCCGGTCTTGGCGCCGAAAGCGGTATTGCCCCCCGAGCCGCCAAACGCGCCCGAAAGCCCGCCGCCGCGACCCTTTTGGATCAGCACGATCAGGATCAGCAGAAAGCTGATGAACAGAAACAGCGGCAGGAAAATCCAGTAAAGAATGTTCATGACAACTCCAGACCCATTATACGGCCGCGGCCGCGATGGCAAGAAATCCATCCGCCTTCAGCGAAGCGCCACCGATCAGCCCGCCGTCCACGTCCTGCTGCGACAACAATCCCTTCGCATTCTCCGGCTTCATGCTGCCGCCGTATTGAATCCGCACGCGATCGGCGAAATCCTTGTTCCACATCTTGCCGATGTGCTGGCGAATATAGGCGTGAACTTCCTGGGCCTGCCCATCGGTGGCGTTGCGGCCCGTGCCGATCGCCCATACCGGCTCGTACGCGATCACCAGCCTCTGTGGATCGGTCATCGCATGGGTCAATTCCTCAAGCTGATGCCGAACGATGTCAAACGTCATCCCCGCGTCGCGCTGCTCGAGTTTTTCACCCACGCAGTGCACCAGCGTCAAACCCGCGGCATAAATCGCCTGGGCCTTTCGCGCCACGAGGTCGGTCGGCTCGTGCAGCACATACCGCCGCTCACTGTGCCCGGCAAGGCAAAACTTCACGCCCACATCCTTCAGCATGGCCACGGAAATCTCACCCGTGAACGCGCCGGAATTTTCAAAATACGCATCCTGCGCCCCCAGCAGCAGCGAAGACCCGGCAATCGCCGCGGCCACCGCGTCCAGATAAACAAACGGCGGCGCGATGCCGACTTCCACGCCCTGGGGCGCGCCTTTGGCCACCGCTTTGGCCAGGTCGACCGCGCCGGCTTTCAGCGTGTTCATCTTCCAATTCCCAGCAACAAATGGTGTGCGACTCATATCAATAGTGGCATGGGCGTCCCGCCCATGTTTTAGATAAATTTTTGCAAATACCAAGACATGGGCGAGACGCCCACGCCACTTTTTACTTTTCAAGCACGAACTGGTTCTGCTATCTCGGCAAATTCCTTGTTGAATATCGCGGCGATCTTGCGGAGCTGTGTCATCAGCTCTTTGAATGCCTGCGGCAACAGCGCCTGCGGGCCGTCGCACTGCGCTTCGCTGGGGCAGTAATGAACTTCCACGATGATTCCATGCGCGCCGGCCGCCATGCCGGCCGCGGCGATGGACGGAACGTAATCGCGCTTTCCCGCCGCATGGCTGGGATCGACGATCATCGGCAGATGCGTCCATCCCGCGGTCACGGGGATGCTGGTCACATCCAGCGTGTACCGCACGGAATCTTCAAACGTCTTGATCCCGCGCTCGCAGAGAATCACCGAGCGGTTGCCCTGGCTGAGGATATATTCCGCGGAGAGGAGCCAATCCTTCACCGTCGCGGCGAGTCCGCGCTTCAGCAGCACGGGCTTGCGCATCTTGCCGACTTCGCGGAGCAGGTCGAAATTCTGCATATTGCGGGCGCCGATCTGGAAGCAATCGACATATTTTTCCATCTGCTCGACCTGGCGGGTGTCCATGACCTCGACGCAGATCGGCATCCCCAGCTCGTCGCCGCAGTCGCGCATCCATTGCAATGCGGGGATTCCAAGGCCCTGAAACGAATAGGGGCTGGTGCGCGGTTTATAAACCCCGCCGCGGAGAATCGTCGCGCCGCCGTCGCGGACTTCGCGGGCGATGCGCGTGAGCATCTCGCGGTTTTCCACGGCACACGGCCCGGCGATGCACGCCGCGTGAGTGCCCCCGATCTTCACTTTCGGCACCGATCCACCGCCGACTTCCACAACCGAATCATCCTCGTGAAACTCGCGGCTGGCGAGTTTGTACGGCTTCATGATCGGCACGACTTTTTCGACGCCGTCCAGCGATGCCAGATGGCTCTGATCGATCAGTCCATCCTCGCCCACGGCCCCGATGATGGTGCGAAACTGGCCCTGGCTGAGGTGGGGCTGGCAACCCATGCGCTGAATTTCAGCGACCACGCGGTCAACGGCCGCCTGCGGCGCGTTCTGGTTCATGACGATGATCAAGGCAAATCTCCTGAACGATTCATCTGGGATAATCCGGCGATTTCAGCCCTGCCGGGGCGGAATGAGGCATTGTACAGGCATCTGGCGACCCAAACAACACTGCCCGGACGGCTGAAAAATGCCGACGGATGGCCATCCGTCGGCTTTAGGATCCGGATACCACGCCGGACAGAAGCTCGATTTTTACACGTTTTACCCGCTGCGGCTCGGCATCCAGTACGGTGTATCGCGCCCCATTTTGCTCGTGGATAGCGCCTTTCTCTGGGATTCTCGCCAGAGCGGTTGTCAGGAAGCCGGCCAGCGTCTCGTAGCCGGCATCCTCGGGCAGGTTGAGCCCTACTTGCCGGTTTAAGTCGTCGATGCGAATCCTTGCATCGGCATCCACCGTTTTGTCGTCGATCTTTTTCAGCATGGCCGGCTCGTCTGTATCGTGCTCATCGGATATTTCGCCGACCAGTTCCTCCAGCACGTCTTCGATCGTCACGATGCCGGATGTCCCGCCATATTCATCCAGCACGACGGCGAAGTGGGCTTTCTGATGCTTGAAATCGCTGAGCAGATCGGCGAGTGGTTTGGTTTCCGGAACGAAAATCGCCGATCGCATGATCTTCCGCACGGAAAACTCGGGGATCGCTTCGCCGAGCATTTTAATCAGGTCGCGCGCGTGCAGGATGCCGACGACATGGTCGAGATTCTCCTCATAGACGGGGATGCGCGAATGGCGCGACTCGCCGATGACTTTCTTAATCTGCTCCAGCGTCGTGTCCACCGGGAGGGCGATGATATCGGGGCGCGTCGTCATGATGTGCCCGACGGTGGTGTCGCGGAACTCGATGACCGATTCGATCATCTCCCGTTCCTGCTCGTGGACGACGCCTTCCTTTTCGCCTTCCTCGACGGCGGAGAGAATGTCATCGTCGATTTCCGCTTCGCTGTTCTCGTCGGTCGCTCCCAGCGCGCGGCGGACGACGTCGTCGGTGCCGTGCATCAGCTTCAGCAGCGGGAATAAAATCTGCCGCATCGCATGCAGCACCGGGGCGAAGAACCCCACGATTTCCGCCCCGGAATATTTCGCCGCCGCGTGCGGGATCATGATCGCAACGAAGATCGCGATGATCCCGGCGACGACCACCGTCATCGCGTATCGAATCAGCGTGCCGTAGGGGCTTTGCTCGAACAGCGCGAAGACCAGCACCCAGATGAGGATATTGGCAAACTGCCGGAAAACCGCCGTCAGGAATATCAGGTCGGATGTCTGCTCGGTGACGATTTCATACCACTTGTCGGCGTCGCGGCGGCCGAGATATTCCGCCAGCCGCGCCCGAGAAAATTCGCGCAGCGAATAGGTCATCACCGAAAAGAAAAATGACAGGATGGACGCCAGGACGATGCCCCCGGCGGTCAGGTACAGTCGCATTTTCCGGCTCCGGTTCGTGCGGCAAAGACGGGTCCGATGCCGATGCGGGTAAGAATCTCGTCTTCCTTTGCGTGCATGGCCGCGAAAGCTCGCTGCGTTCTATCGTCGAACCCGCTCAAGTGCAACAAACCGTGAATGGCGTAGAGAAGCAGCTCGTGGCCGAGCGGATGCGACAATCGCCGCGATTGCTTCCTCGCCACAGTCGAGCAGATGACGATCTCCCCGGCGGTTGCGCGCCCGCGGCGATCGCGCTGAAGTTCAAACGTCAACACATCCGTCGGGCCGGAGATATTCAGATAATTTTTATGCAGATCGCTCATCGCCCGCGACTTGACGATCGCCACGGAAAGCTCGCGCAGGGGCGATCGCAAAAGCTGGTGAGCGCTGTGAATTCCCCGTTGAAGCAGCGGCACGCACGGCCGGGCATCGGCCGCGAAAATGGTCAGATCCAGCGGCAAAATCAGGCGAGCTTGATGGTCTGATTGCCGGCCGCCGCCGCCGGAGCAGTTGACGTTGCAGCCGGTGGTGGGGCGGAGGGGGTTTCGGCGCTGGGATACGTGATCCGGCCGTGATAAATCCCCAGCAGCGTCTTGACGATCGCCGTTTCGATCAGCTCCAGCTCCTTGAGCGAGAGATCGCATTCATCGAACTGACCATCGTCCAGCCGCACCCGCGCGAGATCGCGAACTTTCGCCTCAAGCCGGCTTGCGGTCGGCTCGGCGAGGCTGCGGCAGGCGCTCTCGACGATGTCGCACAGCATCACGATCGCCGCTTCCTTGCTGCGCGGCTTGGGTCCGTCGTAGCGGAACTCCACGTCGCTGGGCGGCGGGCTGCCATCGGGCTGCTGATCGTTTTGCCGCATTGCCTTGCTGTAGAAATATTGCACCACCGTCGTTCCGTGATGCTGCTCGATAATCGGCAGGATGCTCGTCGGCAGGTTGTATTCCTTGGCCAGCTCCACCCCGTCTTTTACGTGCGACTGGATGATCCGCAGCGACAGCGTCGGGCTGAGATTGAGATGGCGATTTTCCCCACCCATCTGGTTCTCGACGAAATAGTCCGGCTTGTGAATCTTGCCGACATCGTGGTAGTAGCTGGCGACGCGGCAGAGCAGCGAGTTGGCGTTGATCGCATCCGCCGCCGCCTCGGCAAGCGTCGCCACGCCGTAGCTGTGGTTATATGTCCCCGGCGCTTCCAGCGCGAGCCTTCGCAGCAGGGGCTGGCTGGCGTCGGCGAGCTCCAGCAGCGTCATTCCCGTCGTGATGCGGAAGGCTTTTTCAATGAAGGGAAGAATTCCCAGCACGACAAAGCCGGATGCCATTCCCGCGGCGCCCACGTAGAGCATGTTCCGGGCGATAAACGTAATCGGCTCCATCTCCACCGCGCCGATGGCCCCCGTTGCGACGATCATCGCCAGCGCGCAGAGTCCGCCGACTTCGATCAGCTTGATCCTGGTCCGCAGTTCGTCCAGCAGAAAACAGGCACTTAGCACACCCACCCAAAGCACGAGGAAAGAATTCAATCCCTGGTTCAGCGCCGAGGTGACGATGATTGCATCCACCGTCGCCACGCCGATGGCAAACCGCTGGTCATACGCGATGGTGAGGATCATGGCCGCGATAATGGTCGGCGCGATGCCGAAAGCCAGCAAGGATCGGTTGCCGATGCCCGCCAGTTCCGTCAGCAGCAGCATGGAAAGCAGCAGCCCCGCCATCGCGATCCCGCGGGCGTGATTCTTCACGCATCGCCGCTGAAACCGCGCCACGTACGCAGCGAGGATGAACGTCAGAACACCCGCGACCATCGCCAGGCCAAGCCGGTATTGCCAGCTATGAAACACATCCCCGGCCAGCGATGCGTAGTACGCCTGGTTTTCCTGCCTGAGCAGATCGAAATCGCGCTCGCTGAGCGTGGTCCCGCCGCTGATGATCTTGGAATCGCGCGCGAAGAATTCGATCGCATCAGCGCCGGTAACGGTGGCTTCCGCCTGGTTCTGCCGCTCGCCGGTGGCCTGGTCGTCATACTGATAATTTGGATTGGCGGCGAGTTCGGCGAAGGTGATGTGAGCAATCTTGGGCGCCAACCCCAGACCGAAAACGCCGGCGGCATCCTCCAGGCGCGCTTCGAACGACGGCGGCAAATTCGTGCCCACCACATCCGAAACATCCAGATCAATCTCGCCGGTCTGGTCGCTGACGCCGCTGGGGGGGTTCTGCGCGTCCGGCTTGGCCGGAAGCAGAATCACGTGCCGCACCTGGTCCGGGAAGCGCTGCGCCAGCGCGTTTTCCTCATCCGCGTCCGGCTGGGGAATAATCGCCAGCACCTGGTCTTCGTTCACCAGGTGTTTGCGGGCGTAATTGATGAATCGCTTGACATCGTCCTCGTACACCCGGCGGTCGGCGCCGGTGCGGTCCTGCTCAAGCTCGGTGATCGACCCGCTGTCGAGAATATCCCGCAGCGGCTCGTCGAGTTCCTGCGGCTGATCGCGCACCGTGTCCGGCAACGTCAGCAGGTAATCGCGAATCTTGTCCCACGGATCGATTGCCGCCCGGCGGTAAACGCGCGGCGCGCTTTCGCGCCGATCCTTGATCAGATTGTCCAGCAGCGCATCGTCCTTGAACCGGAAATCCACGCGGGCGACGATGTCATGCGGAACATATTCCCCCGGCCGGTAGGGCACCACCTGATTGCGAAGCAGGAGCAGGGCGGTGATGGCGATCCAGAAAACCCCCGCGATGGCCAGCGATGGAATCACATCGTGCATCGCCACATCGGACACTTTTCGCGCTTCATAATCCGCCCGGTTTCCCCTCACCGCCGAGCGACGCGAACAGACTCGAGATTGGCCAAAGAACGAAAACATATCTTCCCAAAGCCGGGCTATTCGCCGGCCTCATTTGAAGACTCATCCGCGGGCCCGTAGGCATCGACGATGTTCTGCACCAGTCGATGTCGCACGATGTCGCCGCGTTTCAGTTCAATCATCCCTATTCCACGGATTCCAGCAAGTTTTTCCATCGCGTCAGTCAGACCGCTGCGCACTTCACCGTCCAGGTCGATCTGGGTGGCGTCTCCGCAGACGATCATCTTCGAGTTGTGACCGAGCCTCGTCAGAAACATCAGCATCTGGGCCGCGGTGGTGTTCTGCGCTTCGTCGAGGATGATAGCACTTTCGTTCAGTGTGCGCCCACGCATAAAAGCCAGCGGAATGACCTCGATGATGTCGCTGACCATGAACCGCTTGACCTGCTCGAAATCCATCATGTCGTGCAGGGCGTCGAACAGCGGGCGAAGATATGGATTCACCTTCGCCTGCAAATCGCCCGGCAGAAACCCGAGCCGCTCGCCGGCCTCAACGGCGGGCCGCACCAGCACGATCCGCTTCACCTGCCCGCGCTTGAGCATTCCCGCCGCGCTGGCGACGGCGAGGTATGTTTTACCCGTCCCGGCCGGTCCCACACAAAAAGTGAGATCGTTATGTAGAATCGTCTCGATATATTTCTTCTGACCGGCGGTTCGCGGCCGGATGCCTTTTCCTCGCGAGTAAACATCGATCTCGTCGGCCGAGGGGACGTGATGATCCTCCTCCACACCGCCTATCGCCTTTCCCACCTCCTCCACGCTCAGCCAGTCCTGCCGGCGAAGGGCGCGCTGAAGCTGCTCGAGCACGGCTGCGGCTTTGCCGACCTGCTGCTGGTCGCCGCTGAGACGGATTTCATCGTCTCGTGCCACCAACTGTATGCCGAAGCTGTCCCGGATCATCCGCAGATAGCGGTCGGCCGAGCCAAACAGGGCAAGTTTCTTTTCAGGTTGTTCCAGTGCGATGTTCAACTGCACATTAGACTCTTCGCCCCGGGTTGGTTCATCGGCGGCGAAAACTCAGGAGCGATAATACCCACGGTATTTTCGCATGGTCGCCCCCAAAAAGCGAGAGGGGCAGCTCAGTTGAACCGAACTCAACAGCAAAAATGGGCAAAAAACGACGTTTGGCCGCCGGGCTTGCCCGGCGCGTTCCGTTAAAAGAGGCTAAACAACAAATACGCCGCCGGCGCCGCCAGCAGCGGACTGTCAATCACATCCAGCAGCCCTCCAAACCCCGGAATCAAACTTCCGCTGTCCTTCACCTGCGCATCCCGCTTCATGAGGCTTTCCAGCAAATCCCCCGCCTGTCCGACGCCCCCGATCACCACGCCAAACAGGAACGCCTTCGGCCAGTTCAGAGTCGAGAGCGCCGTTGGCCAAATCAGCACGCATACCACCCCTACCAACCCCGCCGTCGCGAGGCCGCAGAACAATCCCTCCCAGGTTTTTCCCGGGCTGAGCCAGGGAATCAGTTTATGTTTCCCAAAACTTCGCCCGCCGAAATAGGCTCCGATGTCGGTGAATTTCACGACGAGCAGAATCATCACCACCGCCTGCGTCGAGCCCTGGAACCCGTGGTGTTCCGAATGCTTCACGCGAATGGCGATCAAAAACCACGCCAGCCCGCCGAGATAGAGCATGGCCAGCACCGTTCCCGCCATGCGGGTGATCGCCTGTTCGGATTCGCGCGCCGATGCCCGGCGGATGGCCGCCAGGATCATCGTCACCACGATGATGAACGCCAGCGTCGAAGCCGCGATCGGCCGAAACCGCGGGAACTGCGTGAGAAACGCATGGATCGCCAAGAGCCCCGATCCCATCACCGCCAGGATGCGGTACGGCTGCACCCGCTCGGCTACGAAAAGCTGCCCGACCTCGCGCGTCGCCAGCGGAAGCAGGAAAAGCATCAGCAGGAGCAATCCCACGCCCGCGACATGAAAATATTTCTCGACCGAATAATCGAAATAAAGCAGCGCCAGAAGCGCTCCGAGCATCAAACTCCCGTACGAAAGGCGCTGGCGAAGTGATTGCTGCATCGAATTAACGGCGGAATCATCGGGATTTTGCGGCATTTCGCAACGCCGCCGGCTCATGCTCTGACGCTTCCCACCGCGAGGGGCGTGTCGCTGGGGCTGGGAAATATCCGATTGCGGATCGCCAGCATCGGTTGCTCGATCAGCCAGAACACCAGGGCGCCGATGGTGATTGCCAGCACCACATATCCCAACGCGACGGGCGCGATTCCCCATCGCGGTCCACGCGCGGGGATCTGGTGGGAAATCATCTGCGCCAGGGCCACATGCCAGAGGTAAATCGAATAGCTGTACACCCCGATGCCGGCGAGGATTCGGACCAGCGGATTCTTCGAACGCGGATTCTGCCGGCTCGAAAACCATGCCAGCAGGACAAATCCTCCCGATCCGACCGCAAGCGCCGCGGGCCATGCCGCAAAAAGCCAGGGTGTATTCCCCAGATCGAATAGAAACGGTGGAAGAAAGATCGCCGTCGACGCCAGGAAAACGAGGGCGGTGAATGGCCGAAGCCAATCCACCCATTTGGCGCGAAATCGCACGATGTACGCCAGCAGCACCCCGAACAAGAGGGAGTCGATCCGCAAATGGGTTGGGAAAAAGTGAATGTACAAATTGAACGGCCGAATCAGCGCAGCGGTCATGATTCGCGCCCCCATGCATATCAGCGCCACCCCCAAGACCAGTCCCGGCAGCCATCGGAACGCGTCGCCGCCGGAATGGCGGCGGTTTTGCGCGATCATCCCCATCAGAACCAGCGGCAGCAGGAGATAAAAATGCTCTTCCACCGCCAGGCTCCAGGTGTGCGGAAACGGCCCGGCGAAATAGTTTTGAACCTGCAGAAGATTCGGCCAGATATCCACCAGGGTTCCCATGCTCGCGCGGGCAATGTTTCCGGGCTGCTCCCCGGCCAGAGTAATGAAACCGAATATCAAAAATGCCACGTACGACGGCCAGATTTTGAACCCGCGCCGGATCACAAACCGGCCGAACCGAATCGCTCCCGTATCGAGGTATTCATCAAACAGTAATCCGCCGATGAGAAAACCACTCAGCACGAAAAACAGATCCACCCCACACCAACCTCCGCGATGCCATACTTTCAGCGCTTCGGACATGTCCGGCGATTCACGCGGCATGTGCGGCCCCATCACCATGAGAATGGCGATTCCCCGCATCACATCGAGATGAATGAGGCGAATTCGGCCCGCCATTGGCGAGCTATCTTACCGGCAACATCTTCACCAGATAAAAATCGGATGCGTGCTGCGCCTGTTGCACTTTCCAGCCGGGCATCGCTTTTCGCGCGGTTGTCTCGCCCCGGCACCAGATCCAGGTCGCCGCATATTCCGCCAACTTCGCCTGCAGTTTTTCGCTTGCGGGTGTTTGCAGCAAAACCACCGGATGATTCCAAGGTCCGGCATAATGCGCGATCGCGAAATAGTCGAAAGCCGGCTCCCCCGCATAATCGTCGGCAAAAATAACAATCGGCTCGGAAGCGGGGACATTGCGCATCACAAGTTGCGCCGCCGCGCGAATATCCGGATTGGGCAATGGCCCCGCCTGCCAGCGCGCAAACCCCGCCGCCGCAGCCGCGATTACGAATGCACCCGGCACAAATTTCCCGATCATCGTCGGCAGCGGGGTCGCGAGAATCGCAAAAATCGCCGGCGATGCCACCAGCACATACCGCGTCACGCTGATCAGATGGGTTTGATGAATCTCGTCCCAAACCAGCAGAAACCCCGCTGCGCATATCGCCCACAGCCACCAGAGCAGCAGTTGCGGATACCGTCTCAGCCGCAGCAGGGGGGTCACGTACACCAACAGCGCCATCCCCCACATCGCCAGAAATCCCGTCTCCATGCTCATGTGCAGCAGCAGCCGGCGGGGCAAATTGAAAAATAAATAAATAACTCCAAACCCCTTCCCCTGTTCATCCCCGTTCACCACCGACATCAGCCCCCGCGTCCGCCAGAACATCGGCGCCCACGCCGCCAGCACAAATACAAACGCCGCAATCAGCAGCAGGATCGCGACCCTGCGTGTTTTCCCCCTCAGCCCCAGGACGCAGAAAAGCCCCACCCCGGCAAAAAACCCCGCCGTGAAATAATGCGTCAGCGCTGTCGCCGCAAAAGCCGCAAACAGCGCCGCCGCGCGGCGTCTCGACGGCCCCTTCGCCTGAATCAGAAAGAGCAGATCCACCGACAGCAGCGCGAGGAATTCGATCATCGTGTACGGCCGCGTGGTCTGGCTGTAATCAATCTGCGCGGGCGCCAGCGCCATCATCGCCGCCGCCGCCAGCGCCTGCCCGGTCGAGCCGCTCGACCGCCGCACCGCATCGAACATCAGCACAATCGCCCCGAGCGAAAATGCCACCGACATCATCCTCGTCGCCACATCTCCATCCCCGAACAGATCGATCCATCCCCGCAGCGTCATGTAATAAAGCGGCGGATGGATCACGCTGGTGATGCCCGTCCAGATGTGCCACATCGCCGGAGCGCCGGTAAACCCGCACGCCGGCGGCGACTGAACGATCCGTCCATAGGGGATATCGAAAATCAGATTCCCCCGCCCCGTCGCGAGATAAACCGCCCAGTATTCATCCAGCCACTGGCTCTGCTCTCCGATCCGGTCGAGCCGCAGTCCCGCGCCGACGCCCAGCACAATTGCCAGCAGTGGAACGATCACAAACATCCGGTGGCTGCTGGCTTCCCAGAAATTTCGCGCCGTCTGCCGCCGCTGCGCGTTCTGCAGCTCCAGGCGAATCGGATTCCCCGCCGACGCGATCAGGTTCCGCAGCTCGAGATCATCGGGAATATTCAGGTGTGAGGTGACTTCGCGAACCAGCTCGCCATCGGCCAGCGCCGCATCCACTTCGCGCGTGGCCCGCTGGCGCAGTGAGAGTTGCACCCACTGCTGGACGGCTTTTCGCTGCTCAGGGGTCATCTTTATCGAGATTCGGCCGGAAGCGTGTTCGTCTGATCCAGCGCTCCGAATCGCCGGTTGCGGCACCCGAACTCCGCCAGCGCCTTGTGCAAATCCTCGATGCCAAAATCGGGCCACAGCACCGGGCTGACGACCAGCTCCGCGTAACTGATCTGCCAGAGAAGATAATTGCTCACCCGCATCTCGCCTGCCGTGCGGATGAGAAGATCGGGATCGGGCATGCCCGCGGTGTAGAGATGATCGCTGATGGTGTGCTCGCGAATATCGCGCGGGTCCAGCTTGCCCGCCGCCACCTTTGCGGCGATCGCCCGGACGGCGTCGGTGATCTCCGCCCGCGAGCCGTAATTCAGGGCAAGATTCAGTTGCAGGCCGTCGTTCCCGGCCGTCTCCGCCAGGGTTTGATTCACCTGGTCCAGAACCAGGTCCGGCAGGTTTTCCAGCCGGCCGATCTGCTTGAAGCGGATATTGTTTTCCATCATCGTCGTGCGTTCCTGTCGCAGATAATCGATGTACATCTGCATCAGAAACGTCACTTCAGACGCGGGCCGCTTCCAGTTTTCCAGGCTGAAGGAATAAAGCGTGAGACAATCGGGCGCGCCATGCTCGCGGCGCAGGCGCGAGCATTCGGTCACGATTCCCCGAACCACTTTCGCGCCCTGCTGATGCCCCTGCGCCCGGGGCAATCCACGGCCAACCGCCCACCGGCCGTTGCCGTCCATAATGATGGCAATATGCCGCGGAATGCTCGAAGCGGGCATCTCGTCGATGAGGGTCATGCTTAGACATCAGTGTAAGACGCCCGCCTTCCACTTTCTACGCCCCAGGCCAATTTAGCCGCGAGCGCGGCATCGCGCTTTCACAAATAATGCCGCCTGCCCCTTTTTCCCTTTGTGATCCCCAATGATGGGCGTATAGTGAGTCCAGCACCGATGTCGCAGGAGATGGACATCTCGTGGCAGGTGCTCGGTCGCATCGTTCGATCATGGGGTGGCGATGCGGCCGAGATCGCCCAAATCCAGCCGCTGGACGGGGGATGTATCAGCACAACCGCCGCCATTCAGCTCACCGACGGCCAGAAAATCGTCTGCAAAATCTCACCCCATCGCGTCGACCGCAGCTATATCAACGAAGCCCATCAACTGAATTTCATGGCCAACCTCGGCCTGCCCGTTCCCAAGGTCTACACCGCCAAGCTCGGCACGCTCGACGATCCGTTCAGCTACATCCTCATGGAGTTCGTCGACGGCATCAATCTGCACCAGGCAAAACACAAATGCTCCGCCGATGAATTCGACCAGCTTCAAACCCAGCTTGCCGAGATGCTCCTGAAACTGCACGAGAGCACCGCTCCGGCGTATGCCCGCCTTGAGGTCGAGCCCGCGCCGTCGCAGTTCGATTCCTGGCCGCAGTTTTACCGCACCGTGTTCGATCCGATTTACAGCGATGTGATCAAAACCCCCACGCTTCCCATCAAAACCCGCAAGCAGATCGGCAAAATCCACGAGCGGCTCGACCGCCTCCTCCAGCACGATGAAATTCCCCGCCTCGTGCACTGGGACATCTGGTCCACCAATATCCTGGCCCGCCAGGGCAGCGACGGAAAATGGACCATCGCGGCGTTGCTCGACCCCAACTGCAAATTCGCCCACTTCGAAGCCGAGATCGCGTACATCACGCTTTTCCACACCTCGACGCCCGCGTTTCTGAAAGCCTACCAGCAGGGCCGCCGCCTGACGGATGAATACCACCGCGTCCGCAAACTGATCTACCAGCTTTATTTCCTGTTGAACCACGTTGTCCTGTTCGGCGGCGACTACGTCCGCCAGACCATCGCGGCGGTGGATAGGCTGGGGGCGGTGGTTTGATTGCTTCAGAGGAAAGGATGTCTCATACGATTTCAATTCAGCAAGCGTCGGGGCAATTGGGCGAACGTGTTCGCTCATTGGGTCCCAACGATGAAATCGTCCTGACGGATAATAACCAGCCTGTCGCCCGTATCGTTCCCAGCGTCGCCAGTGAGCGGCGACAACCCGGACTGTGGAAGGGAAAGCTAGAAATCATCGACGACAACGATGATATCATTCTCGATCACTGACTGAGCGTGGACGTTTCTGCAGAAGAAGGAAGGCGGAGACGAGTATCAGGCAAGCGCTGGTCGGCTCTGGAAGACTGACCTGTTCGGCGACGATCTCGCCGGTTCCGATTCCAAAGCCATTGGAATTGGTCGGATAGTCGCCCCAGACCGCATCAAAGCCCGTGGGCGTTGCCGCCAGCAATCCACTCTTGGCGTTTGTTTCCGTTGGCTGTGTCAGAACGTAGGGGGACCCGATTGGTGTTGCCGAGGAACTGAATTCTTGAACGTCGAGGGCATTGTTGGGTGCCGGTCCCACGCCGGTAACTTCAAAGCTGCCGTCTGAATTTACGGCGATGCCCGGATTATATCCCGTGCTAGCTGTGCTGACCTGGACACTGGAGCCGACCGGTATTCCATTGGAGGTGAACAGCTGAGCATAAACTCCCGGCTGCGTAGAACCGTAATCATCCCAAGCGACAGCAAAGGCGCCATTTGCATTAATGGAGATAGAAGAAAATCGCTGATCGGCGGCGCTGGAATATTGGCTGACCAGAATCGGACCGGAAGTGGCTGTACCATTGGCAGCATAGGTTCGCGCATATATTCCGCCGCCTGTATTCCAATAAGTTATAACAAAATTCCCGGCCGAATTCATCGCGAGGCTGCTCTCAGCACCAATCCCGATAGGGCTGCCGACGGCATCGCCGCTGGAATTGTATTGCTGCACATTATTGTCATTATCGATAGTGTAATCTCCTTGCGCATCCATGCCGACGTCAGCCGGGTTGAATTCATTAGCCGCGCCTCCGGTTGTTGCGGTTCCCAAGGAGTTGCCGTTGGAGTCAAATCGTTCCACTCCCCCGGCCCATGTCACAACATACGCACCGGCCGGGTCCATCCCGACATCTGGCGCGCCAACGCTCCGGCCCGACGCGCCGACTGGAGTTGTAGTGCCGAGCGGTAAACCGTTGCTGTTATAGCGCTGGGTGAAAACCTGCACTGGAGATCCTGATGTTGTTGCGGTTTGGCCCGCCCAGGCCACCACGAAATCGCCCTGCGCATCAACCGCAATATGTGGCTCATCATATGTTGGCGTAGCGTCAAAGGTCATAAAGGACGAGACCATGATCTCGCCGGATAATAAAGTACGATTCTCGAGCGGCTCGATTGCAGAGCGAGCTGGAGAGATTCGAGTCTTCTCTTTAAGCAATCGGATGAAGGCTGCGGTTCGTTTTCCTAAGAGTACAATTGGCCTCCACATGAAATGCCCTCTGCCAGACTGGATCGTTAATGCTCCAGCATTGTACCATCCGCGGGCAGAATTCAATTGAGATTGTCGGTAATGCATGGGAAAACTGATGAATTGGCCGCTGGAATCAGCGGCAGTGGGATTGGTGGCACTGCTCTTTTATTTGCGAACACTCTGCCGGACGGTTTATGTTGGAGATAGTGGGGAACTGATCGCGGCGGTCTACACGCTGGGAATTCCTCATCCGCCAGGTTATCCGCTTTATGTTCTGTTGGGCAAAGCCTTCAGCGTCGTTGTCGCCATAGGCAATCCCGCGATTCGAATCAATTTGTTCTCTTCTTTCTGTGCGGCTGCGGCCTCGGCGATCTTTTTTTTGTCGTTGCGATTCGATGGGCTCTCGGGCGGTGCGGCGTCGGCGACGGCGCTTAGCATCGCTTTTGGCGCATCCATGTGGAGCCAGGCGACCATCGCCCGCGTGTACACGCCGGCGGCGTGCGCGATAAGTCTGACTTTTTATTTCGTGACACGATGGAATCTCAATCCCCAACAGATTGGATGGTTGGCAGCCGCCATTGCCATTGCTGGAACGGGTATTGCGCTTCACCCAATGGTCGTTGTGATGTTACCGGCGACTATCGTGGCAGCCGCGTTTCGGAGACCGTCGCTTTTTACCGACTTTCGGAGCTTGTGGCTGATCGGCTGGATATTGCCGGGACTGGCGCTCTATCTATGGGTACCGTTACGGGCCTTGTCCAAACCGCGCGTCCGGTGGGGAAATCTCAGGACACGTGATGAACTCATTCGATATTTTTTCAGGGGGGCATATTGGAAATTTCGATACGTGAGCACTCCCCGGAAGGCCGCGGAAGTCATTGCATTTTACTGCCGTCGCGTCAGCAAGGAGTACGGAATACTCGGCGCTGTGGCCATTGCGGTTGGTATCCCAATCATCGCCCGTGCCTCGCCCGCATTTTTGGCGATGGTGATTGTGACCGCGGGTGGCAATGCGGCCGCGATGATCGTCCATGCTCGGCGCGAGGACATTTTCTACTGGCCCCGTTATATGATGGCTGCGTGGTTAGCGCTGGCGTTTCCCCTGGGCGCAGGCTGGTGGTGGATAATTGGCAATCTTCCCGCTGCAGTGCGAACACCGGCCCTTTTCGCATTGCCGATCGTATTGGTATTGCGCGGCTTTCGACATCGAGACCTATCCCGTCATCGCTATGCCGGCGACTACAGCCGCCGCATTCTTCGCGATCTGCCGGCGGATTCGATTCTGATCGCGAGGGACGACAATGTTCTTTTTCCCCTGATGTACCTGATGTATGTCGAAGAAATTCGCCGCGATGTGAAGCTTATCGACCAAGCGGCCCGCGACGATGGATCAATGAGATTCAATCCGCGACGCGATTCGGTTTATTGCACACACTGGGAGGCGGCCTTTGTGATGCCCGCGATTGATGGCGCGCCTGGGCTGAGGCTCGTTCCCGAGGGATTATTCTACCGGGTTGTTTCAACGGACATGGACTATGTGGCGCGCAATCTTTGGCGGGATTCGGAGCCAGTAGAAATGGAAGATCAAAACATTCCGCGAGATTACTTGACTCGGCGGCTTCTGGCGAATGTCTGTATTATGCGGGCGGAGTGGGAATCCTTGGATAATAAGTCCGCCTGTAAAACGTGGTGTATCAAGGCTGCGGGCATTGCCTGGGACTGCGATGCAATCCAGCACAATGTCGGTGTCATTTTGGAGAGGGAAGGATTTACCGAGGTCGCCAAGGATTTCTTTGCCAAAGCTGTAAAGATTCGGCGAAATGAGGGTTTCAGGTCGGATGAAACAGGCTGACTTGGCGGCTAGACTTCCGGCACATTTGAACTTTTCAACGGCCGAAATATGACTTGCCGTCGGCGAATTCCCGAAACGCATTCAAAAATGTCCAGTTATTTTCAGCGGTCGTCTGACTGTGCGAAATTTACGGCGTTGTGGACGCCGGCGTGCCGTGCAGGAACATCCCGCCGTGCTCCGGCTCGCCCGGCTCGTAGATCGTCTTCTCGCAACTGATGGCTGCGATGAACAGGGCGGCGGCGGCGATTGCGATGAGCCAATGTCTCATGGATCGAAATCTAGGCACTGTGCCGTTGTTTGGCAAACCACATCCGCCGGCGATCGCGCCGATGATGAAAAACGGCTCGGTTCCCGATGCGATTGCCTCCGGCAGTTCCATATCGGGCGAATCCTGCGAAATGTCTTCGCCGCACGCGAAAAATCGAACCAGCGGCCGACGCTGCTGCGTCACATGATCGCGCATCGTTCCGCGGAGCATCGGATATTTCGCCTCTAGCGCGTCGAGAATTGTTCGAGCCGTCACCGGCGCGCAAGCGTCCACTTCCACCGTGCGCTCGACGCCGGCCAGTGTGCGCAGGTGCGGCGGCAGAATCACGCGGATCATTGCAGTGTTTGTACCTCAACCGCGTAGACGGGCGGAAGGTCGCGCACGATCGCCGACCAGTTTTCTCCCCCATCCGCGGACCCGTAGACCTGCCCGCCCGTCGTGCCGAAATAAATCCCGCACGAATCCAGCGAATCCACGGCCATCGCATCCCGCAGCACGTTCACGTAACAATCCTTCTGCGGCAGCCCGCGCGTCAGGGCTTCCCACTCGTTGCCGCCTGTGCGGCTGCGATAGACGCGGAGCTTGCCGTCCGGCGGATAGTGCTCCGAATCGCTCTTGATCGGCACGACAAAAACGGTCTGCGGCTCGTGCGCGTGGACGTCGATTACAAATCCAAAATCGCTGGGCAGATTGCCGCTGACTTCCCGCCATGATTCACCGGCGTTGTCGCTGCGCATCACGTCCCAGTGCTTCTGCATGAACAGCACATCCGGCTGGGAAGGATGCAGCGCGATGCGGTGCACGCAGTGCCCGACATCGGCCGTGGGATTGGGAAGAAATTCCGAATTCAAGCCTTGATTGATCGGCCGCCAGGTTTTTCCCGCGTCTTCCGTGCGAAACGCGCCCGCCGCCGAAATCGCGATGAACATGCGCTGCGGGTCCGAAGGATCGATCAGGATGGTGTGCAGACACATTCCGCCCGCGCCCGGCTGCCAGCGCGGTCCGGTGCCGTGCTGGCGCAGACCCGAAAGCTCTTCCCAGGTTTGTCCCCCGTCGTTTGAGCGAAACATCGCCGCGTCTTCGGCGCCTGCGTACACCGCCTCGGCATCGCTCAGCGACGGCTCCAGATGCCACACGCGCTTGAACTCCCACGGATGCGGCGTCCCGTCGTACCACTGATGCGTTCCGGCGATGCCGTCGTACACAAATTTGTTGCCCACAGGTTTCCACGTCTTGCCGCCATCATCGGAGCGCTGAATCTGCTGTCCAAACCAACTGCTGGATTGCGATGCGTAGATGCGATCGGGATTCACCGGCGAACCCTTGAGATGATAAATTTCCCACCCGCCGAAGTGCGGCCCGTCGACGCGCCAATTTTGGCGCTTGCCGTCTGAAGTCAGAACGAAAGCCCCCTTGCGTGTCCCGACGAGTACGCGAACGCTGCTCATGCCGAAATCTTACTTTGCGGCATCACCACTTGCCAAGAAAAACTACCCGATCAGCGCTCGCTCGACATGATCACAGAACTGATTGCACAGCCGGGACTGGCTCAGCGATTCCTCCAGCACCGTTGCCGCCGTGCGGCCCATCGACTGCAAATCCGCGGCCGCCATTTCCTGGAATTGCCGGATCGCCGCAATGGCCCCTTCGACATCGCCGTGGCTGACCTGAAGGCCGATGGGGTGGTGGTCGAGCAAGTCGCTGATGTGCGAAGGCCGCGGCCCCAGGAAAAGGATCGGCCGGCCCGCCGCCATCGCTCCGTAAATCTTGCACGGATGAATGATGCCCACCATGTTCTGCCCCAGCGAAACGATGTGGACATCGGCGGCCGACAGCGAATATTTCAGATCGGCAATCGGCTGATACGGCAGCGACACCGCATTGATGAGATTGTGCCTGCGGATATAGTCCTCGACTTCCCGCTTTCCGCCGCCGCCGCCGATGAACAGGAATCGAAGCGTGTCATCGTCTTTCAGCTTCACCACCGCGTCGAGAATGGTCGTCAGCGGATTGCTGGGGCTGTGATTTCCGCTGTACATGATGACGAATTTTCCGGCCAGTTGATGCTTGGCGCGGAAAGGATTTTCGGATTCTTCAGCCGATTCATCCTGGATTTTATCTTCGTGCGGCCAGGGCGGCATCACGACGATTTTTGACCGGGGAATATTCCGCGCCGCAAGTCGATCCGCCATGAATCGGTCCAGCGCGATGATCAGCGTGCTGCGGCGCAGAATCCCCCGGTTGATCCATTCCAGAATCCGCTCGACAAAACTTCCGCGGGCGACTTTTCCCAGCGCGATCAATTGATCGGGATTGAGATCCATCGCCCAGTAGACGGTCGGCACGCGGCGGATGGCGGCGGCCAGCGTCATGCTCCAGCCGATCAGCGGCGGTGAGGTGCTGAAAAATATCCCGGCCAGCCGCGGCGCCGTCAGCGCCGCGCAAAATGCCTGCAGCATGAACACCGCCGTGCCCAGCACCCGCAGCGGCATCGACTTCTTGCCGAAGGATGCGAACGGGAATCGCCGCACATCCGCGTGGCCGATCGTTTCATGGCGCGGATAGACGTTGGTGGGATTCTCAAACCCTCGGGCTGAGGCGTAAACGCGGACGGCGTATTTCCCCGAGGAATATCCGCGCTCAGCGAGCATCAGCGCGACATCGGCCATGTGCTGGCCAACGCTGGCGGGGTCGGGGATGAAGGTTTGCGAGACGACGAGAAGGGTCTTGGGGCGGCGCGGCATGAGTAGCATGGGCGTCTCGCCCATGTTTGGATTTCCAATCAAAAAATAATGGGCGGGACGCCCATGCGACAGTTACCGGCTGGCGATCTGATCGTAAATCCACCGGTAGGTTTTTTCCATGCCGACGCGGAGCTTCGTGTTCGGCTCCCAGTTCATCAGCTTTTTGATCAGCGTGTTGTCGCTGTTGCGGCCATTGACGCCCTTGGGCGCCTTCAGGTTGTACGTTCGCTTCAGCTTGATGCCGGCGATGTCCTCGACGATATCCACAAGCTGATTGATCGACACCAGCTCGTTGCTGCCCAAATTGATCGGCTCGATGATTTCGCTGAAGAGAATGTCCTGCGTTCCCTTGAGGCAATCGCTGATGAACATGAAGGATCGGGTCTGATGGCCATCGCCCCAGATTTCGATTTCATGTTTGCCGGAGATTTTGGCTTCGATAACTTTCCGGCTGATGGCGGCGGGGGCCTTTTCGCGGCCGCCTTCAAAAGTCCCTTGCGGGCCGTAGACGTTGTGATAGCGGGCGACGCGCGTGATCAGCCCGAAATCCTCGCGGAAATGCCGGCACATCCGCTCGCTGAAAAGTTTTTCCCATCCGTAGCCGTCTTCCGGCTGGGCGGGGTAGGCGTCTTCTTCCTTCAAGGCGGTGACGTTCGGATCGCGCTGCTTGTCGGCGTTGTAGACGCACGCGCTGGAGGCGTAGAAATATCGCTGCACGCCGTTCTCTTTGGCGGCCATGCACAAGTGCGTGTTGATCAGCACACTGAGCATGCACAGGCAACGATTGTTTTCGATGAACCCCATGCCGCCCATATCCGCGGCGAGGTTGTAGACGATCTTGGCGCCCTTGAGCGCCTTGTCACAGGCCGGTTTGCCCTGAAGGTCAAGCTGCAGATTTTCGACATTGGGATATTTCTGATACCACTCGTCGAAAGGCTTGATGTCCACCGCGCGGATATCGGTATGCCCCTTGGCGAGCAGGTCGCCGACCAGATGGCCACCGATGAATCCACCCGCGCCGCAAACGACCACTTTATCTTTAAGATTTCGCATAATGACTACCCTGCATCGTCAAAATCAGACCGCAACTGGATGAAAGGAATAAATGCTGCTGGCAGTGTCCCGCACAATGGGGGGAAGTTCAATAGTTATCCGACGTGCTTTCGGATTGTTGCCGCCAGTGGGGCGGGGTCATCACCTGCAGGGCCTGGGCCAGGTCGGGAACTTCGACGAACGGCCACTTTTCGCGCTGGATGTGGGGATCGCTCTGGCCGGGGAAAAATTTTGCGCCAAACCGGTTCGCATAGCGCAGCCAGGTCTCGTCGAATTTGCCGGTCGAGGCATGGTGAATGCAGATGTCGTTGGCGACGCCGAGGCGCATCCCCGCGAGAAAGGCGCGGTAGCTGAAATCGATGTCGTAAAGGTGAAACCCATCGAATGTCTTGGCATCGAATCCGATGCGTTCAAATATTTCCCGGCGGCCGGCCATAAACATGCCGTCAAGTGCCTGGATATTGGCAACCAGTGGAGAGGGCGCGCCATAGATATCCACGCCAAGCCTGCCGCCGGCGGTGGTGTGGACGATCTGCCCAAAGACAAAGGGCGGCCCCGCGAAGATCCAGGCGGGATGGATCAGCTTTGTGGTGCCGGCAACTCCGACGAGATCGCAGGTCGACAGATGCGCCTGCAATCGCCGCGGCATGTCCGGGCTGAAAATCGTGATGTCATCATGGCTGAGAATAATCGGCTCGCCCCTGCTTCGGGAAATTCCCCGCGTGTACCCCTCGGCGAGCGATCGGGCATTATCAATTCGGATGAGTTCCCAGTCGATCCCGCGAAAAATCCCCTCGTACATCGTTCGGGTGGAAGAAAAACGCGCTGAGTCGTTGCTGCAGACGATGACGGAAAACATTCATTTCCCGCTTTCCGCCGACTGATCCGCCCAATACGTTGGCGTCATCACCTCCAGCGCCTCGGCGCGATCGGCAACGACAACCACCGTCCCCGCGAAGGGGCGCCGCTTCGCCCGGGGGTGATTGTTCAGCCATTTGAGGTGAAATTTTTCCGCATAAACATTCCACGCTTCCTTAAAATTTCCGGGTGATGCGTGGAAAGCGCAGATGTCGTTGGCCACCGCGATTTTCAGCCCGCTGCTAAAGGCGCTGTAGCTGAAATCGAGATCGTAAAGAAAGAATCCGTCGAACGTCGCCGCGTCGAAGGAGATTTTTGAAAACACCGATCGCCGGGCGGCCATGAACAGGCCGTCGATCGCCTGGATATTTCCGACCACGGGGCGCGGCGCGCCCATGATGTTCACCGAAAGCCGGCCGCTGGGATGCGGAGAGCAGACCTGGCCAAAGATAAACGGCGGGCCGGCCCAGACCCAGTCGGGGCCGATCAGACGTGACGTGCCCGCAAGCCCGACGATATCAAAATTGGACAGGTGTTTCGCCAGCCGATTCGGAAGATCAGGGCTGAAAATATCCACATCATCGTGGCTGAATATCAGCAGATCGCCCCGGCTTTTCGCCAAGCCGCGGTTATATCCCTCGGCCAGCGACCTGGCGTCATCGATATGGATCAGTTCCCACTGGTGATTCTGAAAATTCCGCTCATACATCGCCTTCGCATCGGCGAAGCGCTTTGCATCGATGCTGCAGATGATGACGGAAAACATTCATCCCGCCTTCTCGTTGGAATGGTCGAGACCATATCGCGGCATCATGATCGCCAGCGCCTGTTCCCGGTTTTCTACCTCAATTCCCGTCCACTGGAACCGTTCCTGCGGCACCGCTTTGCCGGGAAACCATTTTTGCATGAACTTTGCCGCATAGAGCGCCCATCGTTCATCGTAGGTTCCACGCGAAGCGTGAAGAATGCATATGTCATTGGCAACGGCGACGCGCAAACCCGCCCGAAAAGCGGAATAACTGAAATCCAGATCGTAAAAATGAAATCCATCGAATGTGACGGCATCGAACCCGACTCGCGAAAACACCGACCGCCGAGCGGCCATGAACAGCCCGTCGATCGCCTGGATATCCCGGGCAACAGCAGAGGGCGCGCCGAGGATAAAAACCGTGAGCCTGCCATCAGGGCCCGAATTGACGACCTGGCCGAAGAGGAATGGGGGACCGGCCCAGAACCAGGTTGGAGAGGAAAGTCTTGTTGTGCCTAGAACGCCGACAACGTCGAACTCGGACAAGTGCCGCTCCAGCCGCTGCGGCATCTGCGGGCTGAAGATGTCGATATCGTCATGGCTGAGAATGATCAAATCTCCGCTGCTTTGAGCGATGCCGCGCGTGTAACCCTCGGCAAGAGACCGGGCGTCGCCGATATGAATGAGTTCCCACGGTTGGGATTGAAACGCCCGCTGATACATCGCCTTTACCGCGGCGAAACGTTTGGCGTCGATGCTGCAGATGATGACGGAAAACATCGCTTACCCGGCAGCGTGGGAATAGTCGCGCTCGGTCAATTGATTGAGATGCGATTCGAACCAGGCGATGGTTTTTTCCAATCCCTCTTCCAGCCCCGTGCGCGCGGTGAAACCGATCGACTGCTTCGCCCGGCTCACGTCGAGACACCGGCGCGGCTGGCCATCGGGCTTGCTCGGGTCCCAGACGATCCGCCCCTCAAACCGGCTGAGGCGCGCCACCAGCTCGGTCAGGACCTTGATCGTGATCTCGCGCCCGCTGCCGAGGTTCATCGGCTCGGGTGACTCGTATTTTTCCAGCGCAAGAACCAGCCCCTCGGCACAGTCCTCCACGTACAGAAATTCCCGGCTGACCGCGCCGGTGCCCCACGCCGTGATCTGCTGCGCCCCCTTGATTCGCGCTTCCACGCATTTGCGAATCAGCGCGGGAATCACGTGGCTGGAATGGGGATGGAAATTGTCTTTCGGGCCGTACAGATTCACTGGAAGCAGATAAATCGCGTTGAGGCCGTATTGCTGGCGATAGGATTGGCACATCACCAGCAGCGATTTTTTCGCTACGCCGTAGGGGGCGTTGGTCTCTTCGGGATATCCGTTCCACAGGTCGCTTTCCTTGAACGGCACGGGCGTGAATTTCGGATAGGCGCAGATGGTGCCGACCTGCACGATTTTTTTGATTTTGTTCACCCGCGCCTGCTCGATCAGGTGCATCCCCATCGCCAGGTTGGCGAAGAAGAAACGTCCGGGGTTGTCGAGATTGGCCCCGATGCCGCCGACTTCCGCCGCCAGGTGCATCACGATATCCGGCCGCTGATCGCGATACAGCCGGCGCACGTCGGCCTCGCTGGTGAGATCGAAATCCCTGCGGCGGGGGATGAAGATATTCTGATATCCACGCGCGCGAAGCATCTCGACGACAAACCCGCCGAGGAATCCCGCTCCGCCGGTGATCACGATGCGATCGGTCTTTGCAACATCCATAACAATCAGGCTTTCTCGGCGAGCATGCGCTCGCGCCGGGCGAGGGTTCGGTCGGCCTCAATCATCATTCGCGCCAAATCCTTAAAAGTCACCTTGGGCGACCATTTCAGCTCGCGGCGGGCCTTGGACGCATCGCCCAGGAGTAAATCCACCTCGGCCGGGCGGAAATAACGCGGATCGACCTCGACATATTTTTTCCAGTCGAGTTCCAGATGGCCGAAAACTTCGTCGAGAAACTCGCGCACGCTGTGCGTTTCGCCGGTGGCGATGACAAAATCGTCCGCTTTCGGTTGCTGCAGCATGAGCCACATCGCCTCGACATAGTCGCCGGCGAATCCCCAGTCGCGCTTGGCGTCGAGGTTACCCAGGTAGAGTTTTTTCTGGATTCCTTCCTTGATGCGGGCGGCGGCGCGAGTGATTTTTCGGGTGACAAACGTTTCGCCGCGGCGCGGGCTTTCGTGGTTAAACAGAATGCCGTTGCAGGCGAACATATCGTAGCTTTCGCGGTAATTGACGGTCTGCCAATAACTGTACACTTTCGCGCAGGCGTACGGGCTGCGGGGATAAAAGGGCGTGGTTTCGGTCTGCGGAGTCTCCACCACCTTGCCGTACATTTCGCTGCTGGAGGCCTGGTAAAAGCGAATGGGCAGATGCGTGTCGCGAAGCGCTTCCAGGAGATTCATCGTCCCCAGCGCATCAACCGCCACCGTGTAGACCGGCTGATCGAAGCTGACGCGCACGTGGGACTGCGCTCCGAGATTATAAATTTCCGTGGGCTGCACGCGGGTGAGGATTTCGCGCAGACAGGTCCCATCCACCAGATCGCCGTAATGGAGAAACAATCGCGCGTTGGGATCGTGCGGATCGAGGTAGAGATGTCCGATGCGGTCGGTGTTGAACGAACTGCTTCGGCGAACGATGCCGTGAACATGGTACCCCTTCTGCAGGAGCAACTCGGCAAGATAGGAACCATCCTGTCCGGTGATTCCGGTGATCAGCGCCGTCTTGCCCGCATTCGATGGCATGAGTATGCTCCAAAAGACCACCGGAAATTACCGGCATGAGGGCGGGGTTGCAATGTTCGATGGAATGAAATCGATGGATGATATGCGGCAACGGCGTCTCGCCCGTGGAATTCTCGTCGGAGCGATTGTGATGACCGCAAGTGTCTGCGCAGCCGATGCGCCCGCCGTTCCGTTCTATTACGCCAGCGCCAGCGCTGTTGAGCCGCAGATCGCGACCCTGGTCGTTGGCGCCAACCAGAACATCGGCCAGGCGATCGTTTCTTCCGACCGGAAGTACGTCACGCTGGATATGGATCCTAACCTGCTGGGTAACGCTTCGATCCGTTCGTTCACGTATCAGCGCGGCGGGGCGGGATTTGTGGGGTCGGCGCCGGGACCGACACGGTCCGGCTCCGGATTTACACCTTCCATTGCCGCTACACCGGATGAAATCGCACCGGCGGTTTCAATTCTTGATAAACCCGGCATGGTTCTGATTGCGCCACTTGAAAGGTAACAATGACCGAGAACAATTCCGACCCGGCAAACCAGCAGCCCCAGCCGGGAAGCAATGACCCCAACCAGCCGCCCGCAAAGCCGAAAAAAAAGCGGCGCTGGATCCTCAAAACAATTCTCGGCCTCGTCATGCTGGTCATCCTGCTGGTGCTGCTGGCTCCCACGATCCTGGGCCTGGGAATTATTCGCGAAACCGTCGTAAGCCAGATCAACAGCAGCGCCCTCAACGGCAAGCTGCAAATCAAGGACTGGTCCTTTGGCTGGTTCAGCGGCGTGCATCTGGAGGGCGTGGAGCTACAGGATGCCAACAGCATCCACCTGCTTTCGGTGGGGCAGATCGACGTGCCGATTTCGCTGATCAAGGCGGCGACGGGAAATATCGATCTGGGAGATGTCACCATCAAGGATGTGGATTTCAACGCGCAGATCGATTCCAGCGGACAACTGAATTTCCTCAGCGCGATGAAGCCGAGCAAAAGCCAGCCCAGCAGCGGCCCGTCGAAATTGCCGAATGTGAAGGGGACGATTCACATCCAGAACGTAACCGGCACCTTTCAGGATGATGCGGCTCATCTGCCGACCATCGCGTTGCCGCAGCAGGCCCCGCTGAACGCGACGATCACCATCACGGATATCAATCAGCCGATCACTGAAAGCATCGATCTTGGTTTGCAACTCGCCGAGCAGAACCTGATGAAGATCAAAGTCGATGGCTCGGTGTCGGCGATTTCGAATAATCTGGTCGATCCGGGCAAATTGACAGCCGATCAGACGATCCAGCTCTCCGAGGGCGATCTGGCGGCTGTATCGGCAGTGCTGCACGCGATGCATCTTGATCTGGATGTCACGGGCAAGATGGACGGCAAGATCACCGCAACCGTTAATACGCTGGACAACATCTCGGCGACGATGGCGATCAATCTGGCTGATGCCTCTGCCGGTGGAAAACAGCTTTCGGGAGACACGCTGGCGCTGCAAAGCGGGCAGATTGGTTTGACCGCATCGGTTGTCTCCACCAACGGGCAGGATGCGCGCATCAAGCTGGATATGCCCATCACGTTGCAGCCGCGCGGCGCGGCCAAGGCGGATCAGGCGAATGTGCACGTCGACGTCGCGCAGGATTCCCTGATGGGAACCGCCGCCGTCGCCCAGGCGATCACGGCGCATCTGGCGAAAACGCCCGGCGTCAGCGAGGCCATCACGATCCCCGGCCAGGGCGACATTAAGATCTCCGCGAATTTTGACGTCGCGAACTGGGTGAATCAGGTTCCGCACCTGGTGCCGCTGGAAAAGGGAACGAGCCTGACCAGCGGAACCCTGTCGCACGAAACGACGGTCACGATCGGCGGCGGTCAGGCGCTTGTCGCGACGGAAACAAAGCTGATTGATTTCGCCGGCACGACGAGCGGCCAGCCCGTGCGCGTCGGCGACATCGACGCCAAAGCCGGCCTCGCGGCCGTCGGCGGCGATCATCCCGATCTGCGGGATGTGAATGTCTCCATGACCAGCGCGTTTGCCAACGTGACCGGCGGGGGGCCGACGATCGGCAAGCTGAACGTCGATGGCTCAAGCGATCTGAAAAATCTCCAGCAGCAGATCAGCCAGATTGTCGATCTCGACGCGATGCTGCACGCGCCGGCGGGCTCGCATGTGTCGCTGGCGGGAACGCTGGGATTCAAAGCGGACACGAACGGCGATTTCACGGCCGACAACAGCGACATCGCCACCAGCGCCAGCTTTACCGCGACGGCGGTCAATATCACGATACCGGGCCGGCGGGCGATCAGCGAGCCGAATTTTGCCGCGTCGATTTCCGCAACGCTGCATCACACCACGGCCCAGTTTGTCCAGGCGGTGAACGACCTGAAAATCGCGGTGCAATCGCCGGCGATCAACTTCGCCGCCAATGGAAGCGCGACCTTGGCCGGTCGATTCGGCGTGGAGATTCCATCTCTGAAAATCACGCAGGGAACCATCGATCCGCGACTGGCGCAGGAGGAATTCGGCGGCGCGCTGTCGCTGTTCGTGCCCCCGGCCGCCGCCGACCAGACGCCCACGCTGATGCAGAAGATCGCCGACAATTCCGTGCGCGTCGCCTCCGGCAGCATCAACATTTCCGGCGAGATGAAATTTGATTCCACCGGGTTTGGTTTCCCCCAGCCGCTTTCGGTGCAGGTGCAGCCGATGGACCTGGCGGTGGCGGACGACATGGGCACGGTGCAGACCACGCATGTGCCGCAGGTGTCGCTGACGATCTCGGGAAACGGCGCGGTCAGCCAGGACAACGTCGCGTCGGTGAAGAATCTGTCTCTGTCGGTGGTGATGGGCAGCAGCGATTCCCCGCTGTTTGATCTGGAGCTTTCCGCCGATGCGGATGTTTCGATGTCGCAAAGCGGCTCATCGCCGCCGATGTCGATGCCGCGCTTCCAGCTTGCAAAACTCAATGGAGATTTGCCCGGATTGCAAAATGCGCTGGGCCCGCTGTTGCCGCTGATTGCGCCGCCGCCCCCGGTCGCCGCGGGCGCGCAGCCGTCGGTCATTCAGCTTATCACGCAAAATGTGCTGGTCTGCACGTCAGGAAAACTGAGCGGCTCGATGCTGGCCTCGTGCGACGGACAGAAAATCACGATCGAAAAACCGCTGACCATTTCGATTGCCGACCTGACGCTGCAGCAGCGCGGCGCCGGCTCAAATATGATCAACGTGATCAACGATGAAACCATACAGCTCGCGCTGTCGGCGTCGATTGATGGGGACATGTCGGCCGTTCACGATCTGAATCTGACGCTCGGCACATCTCTCGCGAAGTCGATCAGCGTCACCAATGGGCAATTTATTCTGGCCACGCCGCGGGACGGCAAGCTCGTGCCCGTGGGAACTTTTGGAATGGTCAATTCGCTGGACGTGGAAGTTGACGGCGCCGACCTGGCACGGCTGGACGCGGTGGCCAACTCGCTGTTTAACCAGGCGGCAACGCCCGCGCCGGGGGAAACTGCGGTGGTTGTGGTCCCGCCCCCGCAAGTCACCAGCGGCGTCGCCAGCGTGAAAATGAACCTCTCGCGCAGTGGCGATACGCTGACCGCCAACATCTCTCAGGCGCTGGTGCATGGATTGGCGATTAAATCAAACGGCAGCACGACGAGCTGGCCGCACGATATCACCGCGCAATTGTCGGCAACGGTGAACAGCAGCGACGATGCCCGGCAATTGCTGAGCGCCGCGGTGAATTCGCTTGCGGTGGACAGCGGTGTCGGAACGACCATCGGCCTGTCGAACCAGGCGCCGATCGTCGCGGACAATCTAAACGATCCGGCGAATATGTCCGTGCAGGGGGGCGTGCGGATCGTCGGCGATATCGCGCCGCTGGCGCGTGTGGCCGAGGCGTTAGCCAGCGCCAAGCCCAATTCATATCCGTATCAGGGCCATTTCGATTTGAGCGAATCGGTGGCGAAAATCGCATCGCAGCCGCGCCTGCAGATCAGCGGCGGGGGGGCGATCACGCAGTTCGTGGTGATGGGTCAGCCCGGCCCCAGTGGCGCGGCCGCCGCGCCGCTGTTTTCCGAGAGCAATATCACCCTCGCAAATCCGCTGCAATTTGATTTCAGCACGTTTTCGGTGGTGATTGATCCGGCCAATCCGATTGCCGTTTCACTGAATTCCACCGGCGCCGCCGGCGTGAAGGTTTCGGGAACGATCAACGGCGTCGAAGCGAATTGTCAGATCTCAGATGACAATCCGGTGCTCATCAAACTTTCCTACGACCTGGCGAAACTGTGGCCGATCGTCAAACCGCTGCTGTCGCCCAGCACGCAGCAGACGCTGGCGGACCTGACCATCACCGGTCAGGAGCAGCGGCAGATCAAGGCCACCGGCAGTTTCCCGATGACGATGCCATTCACCGATGCGATCAAGAAGCTGTCGATTCGGGGATATCTCACGGTGGACAGTCTTTCCACGCAGGGAATCACGCTGACGGGTTTTGATTTTCCCTTTGTCTTGCGCAGCGGAATCGTTCGCACGGTGTACCCCGATCTGCCCGAAGGGCAAAACTGGCCGCACCCGGCGCAGTGCAACGGCGGCACGCTCGACATCGGCGTGATGAAGCTGGATCTGACGAAGAATCCGATGCTGCTTACCATGCCCTACGTCAACAGCGGCACGCCGAAATATCTGCTGCAAAATATTCAACTCAACCCTGCGATTTCCAAGAGCGTGATGGGGAAGGTCCTGAATAACCCGGCGTTCGTCAACGCCAGTCAGTCGCAGGGGCTGCTCAGCCTGCAGATCACGCATCTGGATCAGATTCCGTTGAGTGGGTTGCTAACGCAGTCTTCCCCACAGAACAAGGGGACGGCGGTGGTGATTTATTCGGTGACCGGCCTTCAGCTTGGCAGCGAATTGCTGGCCGTCTTCGGCAACGCCTCCGTCTCGGCCGACATCAACAACGCGGTGGTGAAGTATGCCAACGGCATCGTTAACGAAGACACGACGATGATGATCGACGGCAACAAACCGCTGCGTTTTGCCGGGTCGGTCGTCCTTGCCACCGAGCAGTTCGCGCCGATGACGGCGTACATTCCTCCGGCCCTGCTCGGCCGCCTGATTCCCGCGCAGGATCAGCAATACGTTCCCGATCAAGTGATCGTACCGATGAAGGGGGACATGAACCATCCCAAACTGGACCTTGGACAGGCGATCGCGCAAACGCTCAAAGAGGCGACGAAGAAGCAGCTCCAGAATGGCGTGGGTAATTTGTTGCAGGGATTGCAGCGCGGTCACTGAAGCGCAAAGTTTGGCGGCCGGACTTGGCTCCCGCGAGCCTGGTCGAGCGGCCCGGCGCGTTCCCCCGCTAAAATTTCAAGTAGATTGCCGCCAGAGCCGGTTCTATCATCCGGTCGGCAAGGAGATACTCCATGACAACAGACAATTCAAACCGCCGCACCTGGATGATCACCGGCACGTCGCAGGGATTTGGCCTTGCCCTGGTCCATGCTGCGCTCGACCGAGGTGACAATGTCGTGGCAACCTCGCGGTCGCCGGAAAAAGTTCGCGCCACTGCTGCGGGCGGAGGAGATCGTCTCTTTACCACGAGCATGGACCTTAACAGTTCCGAGCAGATCGCCGGCACCGTCGAATCGGCCATCAAGCGATTCGGGCGGATCGATGTTCTCATCAACAACGCCGGACACGGCCTGCTCGGCGCGGTTGAAGAGGCCACCGATGCGGAGATCGCCAAAGTGTTTGAGACGAATGTGTTTGGATTAATTCGGGTGACGCGGGCGGTGCTGCCGCTCATGCGCCGGCAGCGCCGAGGGCATATCGTCAACCTCTCGTCGATCGGAGGTTTGGTCGGGCTTCCCGGGTGGGGAATGTATAACGCGACCAAGTTCGCGGTCGAGGGTTTGTCCGAAGCATTGGCACAGGAAGTCGCCCCGCTGGGGATCGGCGTCACCATCGTCGAGCCCGGCCCGTTCCGCACGGATTTTCTCGGTGGGTCGCTGGCAATGGCCCGCGCACACATCGCTGATTACGACTCCACGGCGGGAAAAACCCGCGACTATCAACGGGAAAATAACGGCGCACAGGCCGGCGATCCCGAGCTGGCGGCGAAGGCAATCATCGACGCGGTTGTCGGCAAGAATCCCCCGCTGCATCTGCTGCTGGGCGCTTTGGCCTACCAGCGGGCGACGGCAAAATTGAATTCATTGCGGACGGAATTCGAAGGGTGGAAAGCCGTGACGCTTGCGACGGATTTCAAGGAGTAATTTAAGCCGACAGCGTCGAAGAAGTGCCGGAATCCCCCGGCAGCATCTGGCCGATGATTTCCAGCCGGCGGCACAAGTCTGTCATGCTCTCGGGGCGCTTGGCGGGGGTAATGCGGCAACAGTCCATCACCAGGTTGGAAAGATTTTCCGGCACGTGAGGGTTCAGCTCGTGCGGATGCTTGATCGCGTCCGCCAGCAGGAAGCTATTGCGGGATTTCTTCAGCGTGAAGAGCGTCGGCAATTTGGAGCCGGAAAGCATCCAGTAGAACGTCGCGCCCAGGTTGTAGACATCGGTCTGCACCGTCACCGGCTCGCAGCGGACCTGCTCGGGCGCGATGAAATCGGGCGTGCCCTGAATGCGCTTCTTCACCGAGCCGACGGGGCAGGCCTGGCCGAAGTCGATGATCTTCACCTTCTTGCCGCGGGTGATGAGGATATTGTTGGGCTTGAGGTCGCAGTGGACGAAATTCTGCGCGTGCAGGGCGGCCAGGGCGCCGGCGGTCTGGTGGAAGACATTGATCAGCATGGGCATATCCGTCGGCGGGCGGATTTCGCAGCTTGTGCCTTCGACCATCTCCATCACCAGGGCCGCATCCGTTGGCTTGCGGAGTAGGGTTTTGGTGACTTTCAGATCGACGCAGCGGCGCAGGGCGGGGTGCTGAATCTTCCCGCCGACTTCGAATTCGTTGATCAATTGCTCGACGAAGCGCTGGTCTTTTTCTTTTTTGACGACGACGTGTTTCAGGGCGTAAAGCTGGTTGGTGATCGGATCGGAGGCGGCGTAGATCATGCTGCCGGCGCCTTCACCGAGGAAATCGATAATTTCGTACCCGTAGAGGCTGCGCGGCATCGCCGAACCGGACCGGTCCGTAGACGAACCTTCAAATGACGGCTGGCTGCTCATGTCGGTCGCTGTCCCCAGTGGCTGTGCGGCATTGAAAGATCTAATCAAACTCCCAAACATCGGTCGTTCCCACGCTTTCTCAATACACCACATACGCCCGGCGCGGGGACTTATTTACTAAATCAGGCGTTAAAATTGCCTGTGTTACCGGTTATCGGTCAAAAACCAGGCAGCTTTTTCCGGCAATACCCAAAGTCGGGTCTATCGGCCCCGTTTCCAACTCCCCCCTGCAAGTCTAGGCGCTCGGGAGAGATTACGCAAAGACGCGGAATCAGGGAACCCTGTTTATCCCCAGTTTCGATGGCGCGTCACTCCCCCTTTGTGGCGATATCGCGTTGCCCGGTTACCTGCTATTTCCAATTCTGCATGGAATTTTTGAACGCTATACCCTTTCGATGAGTAACGGCGGAATCTTGACCATTCCCAGTTTTCGCGGGGCCTTGCGAGGGGGAACATCGTCGGGCTGTGAGATTGAAATGAGTATGATCGGCCGGCGTGGTTGTGCCGAACGAGGTCCTTTGCTCGAATGATTACCCGGGCGGTCGATTTGGTCGGGCCTGGTGGGCCCGGCAACGTTCGCAACATCTTTCTGCAGAGGGGCGAATAGAGTTCCCGCCTTCGGCGGCCGGTGCGAAGGAGTTTCGCGCTCGAGCGCGACCTCAACCGTCCAGAGCGACGCCCACTTGCCCGACCTCCCTGGAAGGCGGACTCTTCGCCCCGCTGCAAACGGATGCTCCGACCGTCGCCGGGCCCCCAATGCCCGCTCGAAGCGGCTGCCGGGTCAAACATTCGAGCCCATGTCCGCGTTCGGCATCGCATTCGCAACGATAAAAATGATTCTGAACTTGACCCGTTAAATCCCGGCACTATTGCAGAAACTCGGGATGAATCACGGCGGAATCTGATTGAACCGCAATAACGCATGATTAAGATGGTCATTTCCGCGATCAAAGGAAGGGCCGTGCCGCGAAAGATGCGTCCGAATCGCGCCAGACGTAAAACGCATTTGCTGCGAAGTTGCGCGATCGCCGCCGCGTCCAGCCTGGTATTCGCCGCGCGGTCGCCGGGACTGAGCATCAATCTCAGTTACGATTCCTCAGTCCTTGCTCTCTCCTATGCGTCATCTGTCGAAACCGCGACGCAGTATGCCGCGAATCAGCTTCAGGGCCTCTTTGATAACAACATCACCCTCAACATCAACATCGTCGCATCGTCTTCTTCCAGCGTGTTCGGTCACAGCACGACGCCGTTTCACTACAGCTATTCTTACTCGACGGTTCGCAGCGACCTTCTGGCGACGACCCAGACAACCACGGATACCACCGCGTACGCCACGCTGCCGGCTTCGCCCGATCCGACCGGGGGCGGCAGCTTTTTTCTTTCCACCTCCGAGCAGAAGGCGCTTGGCCTTATCGCCGCCAACGACACGGCCAATGATGGGACCTTCACGTTCGGCGATACCGTCAACTGGGATTTCAATTCCAGCGATCGCGACATCCCCGGCGAATATGATTTCATCGGCGACGCCGAGCACGAGATCACCGAAGCCATGGGCCGCATCCCGGGCCTGGACCAATCCTTCAGCGGGCATTCACTCTACAGCGATTACGATCTGTTCAGATACACCGCGCCCGGCGTGCGCAGCATGAACACCACCGACAGCGGCGTTTATTTTTCCATCGACGGGGGCGTTACCGATCTCATGGATGACAACCCGCCCGGCGGGGGCGATCTCGACGACTGGGCAACCGGCATCGCTGATTCGTTTGATTCAACTTTCATCTCGGGCACGGAAAACGACATCTCTCCGGTTGACGTGGCGGCGATGGATGTCATCGGCTTCCACGCGATCACTCCGCATATTCTCAATCATGTCGGTAACGGAAGCTGGAATACCGCCGCAAGCTGGTCGCCCGGCAATGTTCCGGGAAACGGCGACGCCGCGTATCTCACTTATGACGACGCAGCGAATCACAACATCACCTACGACTACACCGGCTCGGCGGTGACGCTTTATTCGGTGACTCTGGACCTCGACAACGCAACCGGCAGCGAGGCGTCGGAGCTTTCCATGTCGGCCAACAACCTGACGGTCAACGGGTACGAAACGGTCGGCCACATCGGCGTGGGATTTTTCAACCAGAGCGGCGGAACCAACACCATCAGCGGAGAAAACGGCCTGTTCCTCGGGTTCAATCCCGGGTCGACCGGAACTTACGGCCTGAGCGGCTCCGGCACATTGGCGGCAAACGCAAACGAAACCGTCGGCTACAAAGGCGCGGGCGTCTTCAACCAGTCGGGGGGCACAAACACGATCGGCGGCAGCCATAATTTGATTCTCGCCTATAACACCGGCTCAAGCGGCGCGTACACGCTCAGCGGCGGCAGCGCTATCATCACCGGCAGCGTTTTCGTGGGGGGTTCTTCCTCCACGGCGGGCGGCACGGGGACATTGACCGTCAGCAACACCGGCCAACTCACGGTCGACGGCGCAGTGAAGGTCTACGGCGCCGGCAGGGTGAACATCAACGGCGGCACGACCACCATCGGCAGCCTGTCGATCGCTTCGGGCGGCGTGGTCAATGTCAACGGCGCGCTCATCATCGATTATGGCAGCGGCTTCGATCCGATCTCATCGGTTGCTGCCTGGATCACCAGCGGCTACGCGGGCGGAGCATGGAATGGTCCGGGCATCATCTCGACCGCCGCCCAAACCAACGGGGGGAGTTACGGCATTGGTTACGCCGATTCGGCCGACCCCGGAAACCCGGCGGGCCTGCCCTCCGGCGAGATTGAAATTGCGTATACGCTGCTCGGGGATGCGAACCTGGATTACAAGGTCAACGGCGCCGACTTCACCCTGATGGCGGCGAATTTCAACGACTCCGTCGCGCGCGGATGGGACAAAGGCGATTTCAATTACAGCGGGGCGGTCAACGGCGACGACTTCGTGCTGCTGGCGGATAATTTCAACCAGTTCGCCAGCCAGTCCGCGGTGTCAGCGGCCGATCTGGCGGCGCTGGATTCCTTCGCTGCCGCGAACGACATCAGCCTCACCAGTGTGCCGGAGCCGGCGTGCGTGGGAATAATGGCGATCGCCGGACTGGGGATTATTTTCCATCGCCGAAGATCACCATCGCCAAGCCGCACCTACGTGAACGGAATGACGGAGCAAGTTTATGTGTGGAAAAGTTGACGAATTGCCATTGCCCATCCAACGCCGTTCGGCTGGACATGGGCCACACGATGCGCCAAGAAGGACGGCCCAAAAAGGACGCGTCGAAGAAAAACTAGCTGCGTCCCCGTTTCTTGTCCCGTCCCCGTTTCTTGTCCGTCCCTGTTCCATGTCCCCGTCCCTGTTCCATGTCCCAGCTATAGTAGCTTTCCCGCTCATTCAGGGTTTCGTTTCCGGCCCTGCGAGGACATGTCTGACCTGAGAGGAGAGAGGAAGATCAATCCATTTGATATTCTGCAGAATGTAATCTTTTTTTTGCATCGCGACCACCACTCGAACAGTTTCGGGTAAGCTGGAATCCTGGAGCACTTCCGTTATTGCCTCAGCAAGGCCCTTTTCGTTGTTGTTGGTGTGTAGTACATAGATTGCTCTAGGGCGTCCCGGAATTAAACGTAAAGCCTCCAAATCATTCTCCATTGCCGCAGACGGTTGGTATTTGGGGCCCGCCTGCGCAAGTATTTGATCTAGGATAATTGCGCGGTATGTGACGTTTATTTCCGGATTCGGATGTGATTCATACCAGCGCTCCAGCAAATCGATGCTCTGCACACCGATCAAGAAAGACCATCTTTGTGGTACGCCTGGGTGCATTTGCGCGAATAATTCTAAGGACGTAATGAAACGCGACGAATAAGCCTTATCGGAAAACGATTCCAATACATGAATACCCAATGAGAGAGGAAAATCGGATGACAAACTCAGATACACAGCGGCTTCAACGGCGGAATTGAAATTCCGCGTTTTTAGAAATTCAAATCCTACCAGTTGAACTAAAGGAAGTTTCGTTTGCGAAACCATCTCCCAATAGAAGTCTGCGTCTGCTTCATTAGAAATGGGCCTGACACTGGGACAGTTTATCAATTCGTCTAAGCTATAGGTACTATTTGCTTCTAGTTCGGACTCTATTTTTGGCCACGATAGATCTTTTGGGGTTATTGCGGTTTGGGCCAGCAATTTCGGAGACATTGATAGCAATAGATACAATATGACGAGAATTCTCTTCATGTGATTTGACTTCCTGGCGCTAACACGCCGCCACCGGCAAAGATAAATGCCGGCAGGTTTTCCTGGGGACATGAAACGGGGACGGGACATGAAACGGGGACGCAGCTAGTTTTGACACTTGGATTTGAATTTCATCGCGCGTTCCGCGTTATTTCTTCCAGGCTCTCGATTTGAAATCACCCAGGACCTGCTTGAGCCTGGATTCGATATCGCCCGTCAGTTCGCCCTTGGCGGCCAGCTCTGTCCGGAAATCGGCGGCGCTGGCGTCCACGTAGGCGAGGAACGCGGTTTGGAATTCCTGCACCCGCGTCACGGGGATGTCGTCCAGAAATCCCTGCGTGCCGGCGTAGACCACCATTGCTTCCTGTTCCACGGCCATCGGCTTGAACTGGGGCTGCTTCAGCAGTTCCACCAGGCGGGCCCCGCGGTCGAGCTGCTTTTGCGTGGCCTTGTCCAGCTCGGTTCCAAGCTGGGAGAAGGCTTCCAGTTCGCGATAGGCGGCAAGGTCCAGCTTCAGACCGCCGGCGACTTTTTTCATCGCCTTGTTCTGCGCGTTTCCACCGACGCGGCTGACGCTGATGCCCACGTCGATGGCGGGGCGGACGCCGGCGAAGAATAATTCCGGAACCAGATAAATCTGGCCATCGGTGATGCTGATGACGTTGGTGGGGATGTATGCAGAGACTTCCCCTTCCTGCGTTTCGATGATGGGCAGCGCGGTGAGGCTGCCGCCGCCCTTGTCGCTGCTGAGTTTCACGGCGCGTTCGAGCAATCGGCTGTGGAGATAGAACACGTCGCCGGGATACGCCTCGCGGCCGGGGGGCCGGCGCAGGAGCAGCGAAAGCTGGCGATACGCCGCCGCCTGTTTGGAAAGATCGTCATACACGCAGAGTGTGGCCTGCCCCTTCCACATGAAATATTCCGCCATGGCGCAGCCGGCGTATGGGGCGATGTACTGCATGGGCGCCGGATCGGCCGCGCCGGCGAGGATGACGGTGGTGTACTCCATCGCGCCGTGGCTCTTGAGGATATCCACCACCTGCGCGACGGAAGATTCCTTCTGGCCTACCGCGACGTAGAAGCATTTCACGCCGGTGCCTTTTTGATTGATGATGGTGTCGAGCGCGATGGACGTTTTGCCGGTTTTGCGGTCGCCGATGATCAGCTCGCGCTGTCCGCGGCCGATGGGAATCATGCTGTCGATTGCCTTGATTCCGGTTTGCAGCGGTTCCTTGACCGGCTGGCGCTCGGCGATGCCGGGGGCGACGATGTCCATCTTGCGCGTTTCCTGCGACTGGATCGCCGGCCCGCCATCCAGCGCCACGCCCAGCGGATTGACCACGCGGCCGACGACGGCGTCGCCCACGGGCACTTCCAGGAGGCGGCCGGTGCTCTTGACCGAGTCGCCTTCCTTGATGTGGAGATAATCTCCGAACACGACCGAGCCGATGGAATCTTCCTCGAGGTTGAAGACCTGGCCGATCGCGCCGTTCTGGAATTCCAGAAGCTCGCCGGCCATGGCATTGCTGAGGCCGTAGATGCGGGCGATGCCGTCGCCGACTTCGATGACCGTGCCGACTTCGTTGATCTGAAGCCGCTGCTCGAAGCCGGAGATTTCGCGCTTCAGGATGCTGGTGATTTCCGCCACGTTGATTGCCATTTTTTATTTCCTCTTTTTAACAAAACGCCGCGTAAACGCGGCCGCTAAACGGGCCGGTGGGCCAGGAGCTTTTGCCGCATGGCCGATAGTTGCGCCCGCACGCTGCCGTCGATGAGCTGGTCCTGCACGCGAAGCACGATTCCGCCGATGATCGAATCATCGACAAACTGCTGCACCACGGCGTTGCGCTTCAGCGCATCGCTGACGGTGCGGCGAACCGATTCCAGTTGCTCGTCATTGAGCCGATGCGCCACGGTGACATCGACTTCGATGTTGCCGTGCTGCTGCTCCATGAGGTCGTCGTACGCCCCGGCGATGGCGGGCAGACTGCCGAGCCGGCCTTTTTCGTTGACCAGGCCCATGAATTTCAGCATGAGATCCGACGCCCGGCCGTCGAACACGCGGTGAATCAGCTCGGATCGCTCCTGGTTGCTGATCGCCGGATCGGCCAGCACCTGGGCGAACTCGTCGTTGGTGTCGATGAGCTCCCGCAGGGCGTTCAGCTCCTGCCCGATCCCCTCGGCGTTTTTCGCCTCGTTGGCCAGATCGAGCAGCGCCTGTGCGTAGGCGATCGCAAGCGGAGACTGGTGGTTGTCCTGGTGCATCAATTATGTCCCACGTGCTGAAGCTGCTGCAGGCTCTGGTTGACCAGATCGCGCTGATCGTCGGGGTTGAGATTTCGCCGGATGATTTTCTCGGCCACCGATGTCGCGAGGTTTGCTGTCTGCTCGTAGATTTCCGTGAGCGCGGTCTGCTTGGCGGCTTCGATTTCCTTGGTCGCGCGCTCCTTGGCTTCCTCGGCCTCCTCCTGGGCTTTCATGCGGATGCTGGTGCCGATCCTCTCGGCATCGAGTGCCGCCTTGTCGATAATATCGCGGACTTTCAACTCTGCCTCGGCGAGGCGTGAATCGTATTGCCGCAGGGTTTCCTCCGCCTTCATGCGGGCGGCTTCGGCATCGGCGATGTCCTTGCGGATGCGCTCCTCGCGGGCCTTGAGCCCGATCAGGACGTTTTTCCACGCGGTGCGGTAGAGAATGATGGCGACCAGCAAAAAGATCGCCAGCACCCAGACGCACGATGCGACGTTGAATTCCAGCAGCTCGCCATCGGCCAGAAAAAGTGGGATTGCCATAGGTTCGGTTCCGAAAAGATCGAATCAAAGCCGTCCGCCGGCGGTGAAGCGCGGCGGCGGCTGTATTTCGACGCCTGATTTACAGGGCGTGCGCCAGCACGAATCCCAGAACGACGGCGGCGAAGGCGACGCCTTCGACCAGCGCTGCTGCGATCAGCATGTTGGTGCCGATGCGGCCGGCCGCTTCCGGTTGACGGGCGATGCCTTCGCACGCCTGTCCACCGATCTGACCGATGCCGCGGCCTGCGCCGATGACGGCCAGGCCCATACCAATCACGGCGCCACCGACGCCCACTCCCTTGTCGGAAATGAGCGGCGCGGCCTGCGCCACAATATCAATTGCGCTTAACATCTCGAAACTCCTTCCGGGAAATACCCGGAGATAAATGCCGACATTTTGTTTGGGAAGGCCCGGTTGTCGGCTGAACCGGGGAGGTCCGTGAAATTTCTAATGTTCGGGCGCGACCGCGCTGGCGATAAACAGCGTCGTCAGGAACGTGAAAATATACGCCTGCAGCACGGCCACGAATAATTCCAGAAATTGAATCGCCAGGTTGAGCAGCCCCAGCGGGACGCCGATCGCAATCTGAGTCAGTCCCCACGGGACTGCGACGATCAGGCTGATGAGCACCGCCAGCACCGCGTGGCCCGCCACCATGTTGGCGAACAAACGCATGCAGAGCGCGAACGGCTTGATCACCGCGCCGATCAGCTCCAGCACGAGCAGGAACAGAAAGAACGGCACGTCGATGAACCACTTTGCGGAGGATTCGCCCGGCCCCGGTCGGAACGGATGCGGAGCGAAATTCCAGAGATACAGCGGCACCGCCAGCAGGATAGCCATCGCGGGGGTGAGTTTTTTGTGTTCGAGATCGTATTGCTTCAAGAAGACTTTTTCGGCCGGATGCCCGTGATATTCGTCATCATGATAATGATCAGTCGGATGGATCAGGGCATCGGGATCCTGCGGGATATCGGCGGGCAACGCTTCGCCGCGCATGTGATCCAGATCGTGGGCCGCTTCGTGCGGGGGGGTGCCGTTGGCGTCGTGTTCCTGGTGATGGCCGTGCTGGCCGTAGGTTCCGTTCATCAGGGCGTGGGCGACGGCGTCGATGCCGTGAAAATGGATGAAGAAGAATGCGATGATCGCCAGCGTCGCGGTGGTGTTGATGGACCCGGTGGCCGCGCCGCCGAGGTGCTGAATCCGGCCGCCGCTGATCAGCTCGAAGAAATCCGAAAACGGTATGCAGCCAAGGATATTGCAGAACCCGATGAAGAAGAAAACCGTCCAGAGAAACGGGACGAATTTATCGGTGTGCTCCTTGAGCGCGGGTCGAAAAACTTCGAGGCGGAGAAATTCCAGGATCGACTCGAAAAAATTCCGCGCACCCGTCGGGGCGGAGCTGTCGGGCGTGGCGAACAGTGCGGGAAAGATAATGAGCATCAATCCCCCGGCCACCAGAGCCATGAAGCTCTGGTTGGTGAACCACGTGAGGTGATCCCCGAAAAAGGGATGCGACAGCACGTGCTCCATCGGATCAACGGCGAGAATGAGATTCATATCGTTGCGGGCCTTTTGGTAAGGTCGATCGCGGCGAGCAGCCGGTGACGCAGTTGCCAGATCAGCAGGATCAGCGAAAGCCAGTATCCCGCCAAAAGCCAGTAGACAAATCCCAGCTTCATCGCCACAAGATGAACCGCGACGGCGACAGCGGTGAAAGCCACGGCGGCGAAGAGATGCAGGACCGTTCCGACCAGCGCAAGCTGAAATATCCCAACGGCGTCTTTGCGCTTGGAAAACACGATCGGCATGACGCCGAGGATTGCCGCCGAAGCGGAAATCGCGCCGGCGGCGATGGGATCATTCAGTGGAATCCGAATTCCGCACGACATGAGCAGCGCCACCGCAGCCGAGAAAACGGCGGCAATTGTCACGAAGATGAACAGCAGGGATCGCATTTCAGTCTTTATTGGCTTTGAGCGCCTCTTTGATCAGCAGATACATTCCAGAGCCGATGCCTAAAAACGTTCCGGCCACAACGCCCCAGGGGGCGGTGTGGCATTTTTTGTCGATCCAGACGCCGAGCAACGCGCCCAGACCCGCGCCCGCTCCAATCTCAAAACCGAGCGTCGCCAGCACGCCCCATCGTGATTCATCTCCACCGGAGTCTTCCGGTTTCGGTTTCTCTTCATGGGGCTCATCCTGCTTGGCCATTGAATGCTCCGCAGGAGGACATTGTGATATTTTGCACAGACCAGAGCGTCATGCAAGTAGCGATGCGCGGCGGTAACGTAGTGAAGCGGTGAAAGTTGGTCAAGACGTTACGAGTTCTAAAGGGGGGCGCTGCGAGTGGGTCTTAAATCATGATGGTCGGTTATCGTTCTTGTGCCGAACGCGGGTGCCGGCTCGAATGTTGGACCCAATGGTCGCTTCGAGCGCATTGGTGGGCCTGGTGTCGGTCGGGGCATCCGCTTGCAGTGGGGTGAGGACTCTTTGCCTCGCGGCAAAGGGATCGCCCAAGCGTCGTCAGACCCGCCACGCCTGCCTGAATCGAAATCCCCGTCAAACATTCGAGCCGGCACCCGTGTTCGGCACTGTGCCGATCACCGATAAAAATATTCTTTAGCTCGAACGCTCGCCTCGACAGAATGGAACTCAACACCCTGTTGGTCAAGAGAGCCCACTCACTTTACACTAACCTCATGCCCGAAAAATCGCGCGCGAAGCTGCTGGCGGGGGTGCTGGTGGTGTTGGGAGCGGTGATTTTCGGGGCGGGGATCAACTGGGGTTTGCCTTCGCACGACATCGATCGATACCTCTTTCCGCAATCCGCAACGACCGCGGTCAACGCCTGGAACCTCACCGGCGTGGGGATTGTGCGTCTCACCGGCGGGATGAATCAAAACGGCGACCTGCCCGCGGACATGGCGGCGCATCGCATCGGCGATCGGTCGCAGCCGATTGTCCTGCTGGAAAACTTGCCGGGTGTTTCGAACCCTTCGGATGATGTGATGCGGGCTCGAATCCTGAGCCGGTATCGGCTCTACAGTTTCCAGCCGGATGAAATGATTTCGTTTCGGGCGCTGGCGTCGATGCATCCGGGCAAATTGCAGTTCGATCCGAAACTCTATCAATATGGCGGGCTCTGGATTTATCCGCTGGGTGCGATCGTGAAGGCGGCGTCGCTGCTGGGGTATGTGCCGATCACCAGCGATCCCACGTTTTATCTCGATTCACCGGCGATGTTCGGAAGGTTTTACGTTCTGGGCCGGGCGTATTCGGCGGCGTGGGGAATCGTCGCGGCACTGGCGGTGTTTGCGATGGTTCACAAGGCGACGGGCAAGCGGATGCTGGGATGGATCGCGGCACTGGGGTTCATGTGCATGCCGGTGGTGCTCGATCTGGCGCATGAAGCCAAACCGCACCTGGCGGGGACGGCGCTGATGCTGCTGGCGATTCTGGCAGCCTGGAAATACGTCGAAACCGGGGGATGGAAATGGATCGTCTGGACGGCCATCGCCTGCGGCGCGAGCGCGGCGATGGTGCTCAGCGGAATCGTAGCGCTGGTGATTCTGCCCATCATGCTGCTGGTTCGGCGCGATCGTGCGGGGCGAATATTCAGCGCGTGCCTTGCGGGATTTGGCATTGCCGCGGCGGTTTACTTCGCGGCCAATCCGTATGTCGCGATTCACCTGCTGGGAGACCCAGCGGTGCTGCGGGCGAATCTGGCAAACACGCGGGCGATGTATCCAGCCGGTGGAAATGCGTCGATGTTCGGCAATGCACTTCAGCTTCTGCTGGCGGGGACGTCACTGCCGCTGGCGGTGTTTTCGCTGCTGTGGATGTTGCTGGCAGTTTTCATCAAACGCGGCGCTTCAATACGCGGGTTATGCTGGCTGGTGGGTGTTCCGGCTGGGATCGTATTAGTCCAGTTTGTTCTCTTCGCCGCGGGCAAACCGGGCGAATATGGGCGCTTCGCGCTGTTTGCCGATACCGCCATTTTGCTCGCAGGATTTATTTCCATCGCCCGCGTGCTGCGGCATACGGTTTTTCAAGCGGCGGCTGCGCTGGTGATCCTGATTTTCACGATCATGCACTCCGGGGCGTACGAGCGCGGATTTCTCGCCGATGCCGGAGCCGGCAATTCGCGCATGGAGGCGGCCGAGGTGATCGATCAGCAACTGACCGGCTCATCCCCGGTGCTGTACATCACGGCCGAGCCCGCGCCGTACTGCCTGCCACCGGTGAATTTGTTCCGCTGGCGGATGATTCTGCTGCCGCGGGGCGGCGAAGTTCCGCGCGGTTATCCGCGGGGGCTGCTGGTCCGGCCGCATCAGGCGATTGGGCTGATGGATCCGAACTCCACGCCGATCAGTTGGGCGAACATCGGATTTGACATGGCCGAGGTCGGCGGGAAATGATATTCTGCGTCATATGGAAGGTGTTACCACCGCTTGTCTGCTGTTTATTTTTGCCGGGCTGATTCTGCCGTCGCTGATCCAGAACAAGAATCAATATTACGTCGCATTTATCGCGATTCTCGGGGTTATGCTGCTGGATTCGCTGGACCACATGATTCCGAGCAATGCGGCCCAGGCGGTCTGTTACGTGCTGGCGGCGATGGGGCAGATCGTTGCCGTCGTGATGCTGTTCCTGGCGACGGGGGGTTTGACGTTTCGCGCCCTGCAGGGGGATATGATCGAAGTCCTTCGCCGCGGCGAGGAAGAGAAGGAAGTCATCATTCCCCTCAGCGAGGAAGCCAAGCAGAAGATTCGCGCCAACCAGGAGGAAGCGGCCAAGCGCGCACGGCGCGATGAGGATGTGCACCAGGTTTTCAAGATCGACGATCCAGCACCCCGGCCGGCCGCTCCGCAGCCGAAAGCGCCGCCGCCGAATGATCCGTTGCCGTTGGAATAGCGGATTTACGGGCCATTTCCCGATCCAATGTCCATTTGGCACTACTTGACCTCTCGCCGTACAATACAACATCGTCGCAAGACGTTTTCCGTCGGTTCGAGGAGTGTAACGAATGTCGTCTGCTGATTTGGCCGCGATCCAATTCGGAGGGTACGTTGATCCCTGGAAAGTCGGCGGCATCGTTGTTTTGCTGGTGGTTTGGGCCAAGCTGGTGGCATGGATCGACAAGGATTCAGTCGAAGCCCGCCTTCCGCGCGAGGTCATCAATTGCGGAACGATGGGAAGCCTCGTGGTGGGGTATTTCCTCTTCTTCTTCCTGCCGGGATTTGCGGTCGCTTTCAGCGTTCTGTTTCTGCTTTTTGCTCTGGATGTCGGCGCGTATCTGTTCATGCGCTCGCGGACGATCGGGCTGAAGGATTTGCGGGAGCAATTCACCGACTGGTGGAGCGGGCTGCTGAAAAAAGGGAAGGCCAAAGAGGTCAAGGCGGTGCAGGGGGCGGTGCTGATTATCGATGCGGGCGGCGTGCCGCAGGAAGCCCCGGCGGCGGATTCGCCCGATCTGGCGCGGTTCGAGGCCGCCCAGCAGTTTCTCACCCGGCCGCTGCGCGTCGGCGCCGAGCGGCTGGAGCTGATTGCCGGCGAGCCGACTTCCGTGACCCACATCGTCGATGGCGTCCGCTACGACGGCGAGGCGATGGACCGCAACAAAGCCGGCGCGGCCGTGCAATATCTCAAGGAAGTCGCCGGTCTTGACCTCAACGAACGCCGCAAGCCGCAAACCGGCTCGTTCAAGGCGAACCTGGACGGGAAGAAATACACGATTCAGATCACTTCATTCGGCAGCGCACAGGGGGAATCGGTCCGGATGATGACCAATCCCAAGGATCGCCACAACTTCAAGCTCGAGGACATGGGCTTCAGCGACGACCAGATGACATCGATCAAGGATCTGCTGGGCGCCGGGGGATTGGTGCTGCTGGGCGCTCCGCGCGGGCAAGGGCTCACCACGCTTTGTTACGGGATGCTGCGGGCGCACGATGCATTTTTATATCACGTGCACACGATTGAGCGCGCTCCAGAGCTGGATTTGGAAGGGGTGACGCAAAATGCCCTGGCCGCCAACGCATCACCGGCCGAGGAGGCCAAGTCGGTCAACTGGGTCGTCAGCCAGGAGCCGGATGTGCTGCTGGTGACCTCGCTGGAGGATCCGCACAGCGCGCACGATTTGTGCAAGTATGCCAGCGACGAGCGGCGCGTGTATGTCGGCATGCGGGCGGGCAATTCGCTGGATGCGCTCAAGCAATGGCGGAAGCTCGTCGGCGACGATGCGCTGGCGATTAAAAATCTCAAGGCGATTGTCGTCGGCCGGCTGGTGCGGCGGCTCTGCTCGGCGTGCAAGGTGGGATACACGCCCGATCCCAACACGCTGCGGAAGTTGAACATGAATCCCGATTCGGTCGGAAAGCTCTACCAGGCCCGCAAGGAGCCGATGCGCGATGCCAAGGGAAACCCGGTGCCGTGCACGTTCTGCAACGATCTCGCGTTCAAGGGCCGGTTTGGGATTTACGAGGTGATGGTCATCGACGACGAGATTCGCAAGGTGATCGCCGCGGGCGGCGCGGACAGCCAGATCAAGCAGGCGCAGCGCGGCAAGCGCGGGCGGCTGCTTCAGGAAGTGGCGCTGGCGCAGGTGCAGGCGGGCGAAACCAGCGTGGAAGAAGTGCTGCGGGTGCTGAAGCCCGATTCGGAATCGGGCGGTTCCCCACCGCGGCCAAAGAGCGGCCCGGGCCCGATGCCGGCGGGCGGCGCTCCGCCGCGGCGCTCCACCACGCCGCCACCACCGCCGCGGGGCCGCTCACCACAGCCCAAACCGACGGGATCGTAATTTCGTTTACGTAAACGGATCGCATCATGATTTTCTGCGGAATACTGCTCGCACTCACCGCCGTCGTGGCGTTTTTCCAATATGTCCAGGGATTTTTCAGCGCCACGATATCGGCTATCGCGGCGACCATCGCGGCGATCGTGGCGATGGGCTGGTACGAAACCGCCGCTCCGCTGATCTTCAACGCAAAGATTTTCGACGGCGCCGCGCCGATCGCGCTGGTGGTCATTTTCGCGGTGACGTATCTCCTGATCCGGCTGGTGATCGACGCATTCGTTCCGGGAAACGTGCGGGTTCCGTTCATCGTCGAGAAAGTCGGCGCGGGTCTGATGGGACTGATCGCGGCGCTGATGGTAACGGGCATCGTCGCCGTCGCCGCAGATGCGATGCCGTTTGGTCCGGCCGTGGGGATGTATTCACGGTTTGCCACGATGGATCAGAGCGACCCGCAGTTTGGCGGGCAAAACGGCCAGATGCAGGACACCAAGAATTACGACGTCTACACCGGCGACAAATATCCCGACGACGCAAACGAATCGAGCGTCTGGCTTCGGCAGGATGATCTGCTCGCGGGTCTGATCAGGAAGGTGAGCGCGGATGATGGTTCGCTGTCGAGCGGCCATCCGTTCGCCGCTGTTCATCCCGATTTGCTCGTTGAATATTACGGTCAGCGGCTGGGAATCCAGGCCGGCGCCCGGCACACCGCCGTGAACAACGCGGCAAGTCCGGAGGTTTCGGTGAAGGGCATCTACAATCCGCCCCGTCCGATCCCGCAGGTGGACGGCGAGCCGCAGACGATGCGCATCGCCGGCTCATCGCCGGTCCCGGCCACGCTTGCGGCCGATGTGGGGCAGATCTGTCTCGTCGTGCGAATGTCCTTCGCGGGGAAAGACCTCGCGGATGATGCGGATAATCTGATGCGCTATTCCGCCGCTTCGATCCGGCTGGTGGCGGGGCAGCCGGGCAATAACGTGCCGTTCAAGGATTTTTATCCGGTGGCAACTCTGGACAACAAGGGAATCGCCGTCGCCTGCCGGCCGGACGACTTTCTGTTTTCGGATATGGGACAGACGAGAACGATCGATTTTGTTTTCCTCGTCGATCGCGACAACGTGATGGCTGATGCCACCAAGAATCCACCGTTTGAGCTTCCACCGGGAATGTTCGTGGAATTCAAGCGGTATGCGGTGTGCGACATCGGCGGTCAGACCGTGCAATACGGCCCACCGCCGAATCCCGACAAGACGCCGGTCATCCGCAAGCCGTCGGTGGACGCGGCGCTGGCCAAGATCGATGGGCTCTGGACCGGCGCGGCCGCGATAGATACCAGCACCGCCGGCCCATCGGGATCAAACGGCGAGGAATCCAGCGGCGGAGAAAGCGGTCCCACGGCCCCCGCCAGCGAACATCCGCTGGGAGATTCGGGGCTGGGATACATCGCCATCAGCGCATCGAATAAGCTGGCGTATCCCATCAGCGCCGGCACCAGCAACGATGCGGGAACCGTGCAGTTGCCCAGCGGCGTCGGCGGGGAGCTGGATCATCGCCAGTGGACGCAGCTCACGGTAAACGCGGATACCGCGGTCGATCAACTCGCCCAGCCGCCCAGCGAAGACGTGCAGGAGCTGGCGGTCGATCCCAACACGGTTCTGGTGCAGGTCCAATGCTCCGCGCCGGTATCGGGGTCTTCGAATCAGATGTGGTCGTGGGGAAATCGGCTGGCGGACTTTGCCCTGGCCGATGCGACTGGGCAGACATTTCCGTGCGTTGGCGTGTGGGCGACGGCCCAGCGCGGGACCGATCACTATCTCGTCGTCAATTACAAGAATTTCGATGACAAGAACCACCTGCAGCCGCTGTCATCGAAAAAAGGCCGGCCGGTCAATGTGTGGCTCGCGTTCCAGGTTCCGTCCGGCACACCCATTGCCGAAATTCGATTCAGCGCCCAGACGGCAGTGGACAGCTTGAACTTCAAAGCGCAGTAAAAGGATTCCCTTCAAAATCCAGGCAGCGCGTGCAGCTTGATCTGATCCATGGTGCCATCCTCCGTGTGATCCGTCTTGCCTTCCTGCTGCTGCTCGGTCTTCTGGGCATTGGCGCTGAGCGTGTTGGGATTGTTCGGCTGTGCGGGAGCGACCGGGGTCGGTGAAAGCGGCAGCGTCAGTTTTGCGTTTCCGCGCTCCACGACCAGTTGCCCGCCGGTGGTGTAGGCATCGCGGATCGCGTCCGTGCCTTCTTCCTGGCTATTCAGACCGGCGAAATCCGTGCGGACGGTGTGCCCGTCGATGGCGGCGATGATGACGTCATTGGCCCGCAGGCCATACTTCGCATCCATTGGACCGCCGGGCATCACTTCCGTGACCTGCAGATCGAGCAGCTTTCCATCATCGCGCGAGTCGGCGAACACCTTGTACGAATCCTCGACGCGGATGCCGTTGTTGTCCTGCCCATTGAGCTGGTTGAGGGTGGTGTCCACCTTCTTCTGCGCTGTCAGCGACACCTGGATATCGGGGCCTTCCACCTCATGCCAAATCCAGACCATCACACCGAGGGTCACCAGAAGCCCCGCTAAACCGAAGGCCATTCTCATGGGATTGCCTCCATTTCAATGGTAATTATTCGCCTGCTGATGGGTAAAGAGTACCGCAGAACGGGTATTTTTTCTCATTTTCACAATCCTTTTGGAGATTGGCGCGTCAATAGGAAAGGGATAATCAGGCCGGAACGGCCTCAGCCTGCGGAGGTTTGATGCGGCGGATCGTCATTCTGGCAATTGGTTTAGCGCTGGGCGTCTTCGCCGGCCCGGTCAAAGCCGCGCCGGGGGATTTTGCCGCGGGGCTGTATGCGAATCTGCCCAAAGATCAGAATCTAATCTGCTCGCCGCTGAGCATTTACGAAGCGCTGGCCATGACCCGCCAGGGCGCTGCCGGAACGACGGCGGCACAGATGGACCACATCCTCGGCCCCGATGCCCAGGCACGGCAGATGATCGCGGCGCTCACCGCGAGCGATCCGGATTTTCAGCTTCACATCGCCAACGCCCTGTGGGTGCAGAACGGGTTTGATCTCCTCCCGCAGTTTCGCGACACGATTTCAAAAGAATATCAGGGCGCGTGCAACAACGTCGATTTCGCCAACCCCGCCGATGCGTGCATGAAAATCAACAGTTGGGTGAGTGATCAGACCAGCGGGAAGATTCCCGAGCTTTTTTCACCGGGATCTGTTCCGCACGATGCCAGGCTGGTGCTGACCAACGCGATCTATTTTCACGCGGATTGGAAAGAGCCGTTTACGCCTGAGAAAAGCTTTTTGGGTGATTTTCATGCAGGCGGTCATGCCGACCCGGCCCAGCGAATGATGATGCACAAATTGGGTTCTTACCGGGTGATGCACGACGATCAGTTCGATGCGCTGGAATTGCCCTACAAGGGGGACAAGATCTCGATGCTGATCGTGCTGCCGAAAAAGATGGATGGGCTGGCTGCGGTGGAATCGGAGATGACCGGTCCGATGATCGACCGCATCGCGGCGGGGATGGATTCTCATTTTCTTGCACTGTCGCTCCCGAAGTTCCAATTTTCATTCCAAACAAGCCTGCAAACGGCATTAAAGGCGATGGGTATAACAGCGGCGTTCAAACGAGACGAGGCTGATTTTTCAGGGATCGACGGCAGGCGCGACCTGTTCGTGGCGGATGCGGTGCACAAGGCGTTCATCGCCGTGGATGAGGCGGGAACCGAAGCGGCCGCGGCTTCGGGCATCGTTATGATGCCAACAGCCATCCCCTTGCCGCGCGAAGCGTTTACTATCGATCATCCGTTTCTTTTCATGATCCGTGACAACAGCAGCGGGGCGGTGCTGTTCATGGGAAGGGTGCTCGATCCGGGGTCGAACTGACGGCCATTTCTCCCGGATTGGTTTGAAGAGATTTCCAGTTTAAGCGTTTAATTTGCTGATTTCTTACGAAAATTCTCGACAACCCCTTATTCGCAGGTTATATTCACAACGCGGGCTGAAGAGATTTGAATCGAGAGTTCCCGCATCAAGTTCGGCGTCCTAATCAGCAGGACGCCCGCCTAAGAAAAATTTGAAGGTGTTTCGGAAGCGGGTTTCACCCGAGGGGGGAGTTTGACCCAGTAGGGTTTGGCTGTCGCTCCCGAAACGACCGAGTGCACTCGCACAATGTTTGAACAGCGGCGGCAGCCGGAGGGGCGGCCAGCCGCTGTTTTTTTATGCGCCCATCTGTTCATTTCGCGTCTCGCCGCTTCGCCAGTCATTCATCCATAAGTCCGAGAAAAGTTTCCTCCGGCGGTTAGAAATTCGCGCAAATATTCCACCGTCGCTTACCGTCAACACGTTTTTATGCCGATGGTGAAAAACAGCAGCGAGTTGATCTCCGGCAACACTACCTTGGAAAAACATAATGCTTCAGCCAGGCACGCCCCATAAACCGCGGATTCTCATTCTCGACGAGGACCGCATCATCCTGCAGTCGCTGTCGCAGTTCCTCAGCCGCGAGGGATACGACGTGAAAAGCTGCGATCGCCCCGAGGACGCCTTCGCGGTGATGGAAAGCGGGCAGATCGAAGTGCTGCTGGCCGACATCAATATGCCGGGGCTGAAGCCGGCGGAATTTCTGCGCGAAGTTCGCCGCCGGGCCGCCCACGTGGTCACGATCGTGATCACCAGCTACGGGTCGATCGAGGGCGCCGTCGAAGCCACGAAGATGGGCGCGCATGATTATCTCACCAAGCCGATCGTGGATGATG
>Ga0302326_10000808_pt1 | contig 81745 bp, 83 predicted proteins | sample Palsa_T0_3_FD_202264 | JGI IMG/M metagenome (GOLD analysis project Ga0302326, IMG submission 202264) | Peat permafrost microbial communities from Stordalen Mire near Abisko, Sweden - Palsa_T0_3 | ecosystem: Environmental > Terrestrial > Soil > Palsa > Peat permafrost | place: Sweden: Abisko...
CCTTGATCGTAGTTCTTGTCGCGCAAGGCTTGATAGGCGCGCTCCAGAGGCTGATAAGCCGGATCGGGCGATTGGGCCGCCAACAAGGCTAAGCTCAAAGCGAGCGCGAACGCGATGCGGAACAACATGCGGACTCTTGGACAAAGGACTAGTGGCGAAGTGGCTGAAGTTTTCTCATTTTTGTTGAGATGCCTGCACCGGAAAGCCGATGCGGCGCTTGGCTGAGTTTTGCGTCGCCGCAAAAAGCGCTCGAATGGCGAGCAGCTCGCGCAGTTTCACAAAAAGCACGCGTGATCGCCATATTCACCTGGATCGCTCTATCGCTCTTGAGCACGCTGGAGAGCATCGCGACGCCTTGTTCGGTAAACACAAATGGAAGGTAACGGCGGCCGCCCCAACTTGAGATAACAATTTGTGATCTCAAGTTTTCGGTTTCATCGGCTGTGAGCTGGAACATGAAATCCGCCGGGAACCGCAGCATATATCGCCGAACGGATTGGTTAAAAGTTCCCGTGGCCACGCGATAAAGGCCCGTGAGATCGGTGTCGATCATGACCTTTTCGCCGCGCACAAAATAGATGCCTTCTCGATAACGGAGCGCTGGATAGCCGCGCTCCGGCGAGCGCGAGATAGCTTCTTAATGGCTTTCATAGAAATGGAAGTAGCCGGAAGGACGCCGTTGTCTCAGCCGGAATAGATCCGTTTACAGTTCCGCGCCGGTGGAAGTGATGGTGAGGCGCCCATGCTTAACGCCTTTGGTGCTGATCAAAGCATCCGCGATTTTCTTGACTGCGCCGGCTTTTCCCTTGACTACCAGAACCTCCAGGCAGTTATCGTGATCCAGATGCACGTGCATGGTGGAGAGGACGTTGTGAAAGTGGGTGTGTTGAAGATCGGTCAGCTTTTCATTGAGCAGACGCACATGATGATCGTAGACCAGAGTAACGGTGCCGACGACGGTGGCGTCTGGACGTTCCCACATTTTTTCGACCAGCTCGTCGCGGATCAGGTCGCGAAAGGCCTCTGAGCGGTTGGTATATCCGCGAGAGGCAATCAGGTTATCGAATTTCTTCAGAAGGCTGGCGTCGATCGCCACTCCAATACGGCTGAGATCGCTCATTGGTATTAGCCAGATTAGCGGAGCCAACCTCGGGCGGCAAGGCGTCACACGCTTCGAAAAATCGTGCTACTTTGAGACTGCGGCGCGATGCACATTCCGGATAATTTTCTTTCTCCACCAGTGTGGGCAACGCTCGACGCCATATCCGTCCCGGCCGTGGGGCTCATGGTGCGGCAGGCCGGGCGCGATCTGGACGACGCGCGGATTCCGCTGCTTGGTGTGATGGGCGCGTTTGTCTTCGCGGCGCAAATGATCAATTTTCCGGTAGGCGTCGGCACCAGCGGACACCTGGTAGGTGGGACCTTGCTCGCCTGCACCTTAGGCCCGGCTCCGGCCGTTCTGGTAATGACCGTGATCATCGCCATCCAGGCTTTTGTGTTTCAAGACGGGGGCGTGCTCGCTCTGGGAGCCAATGTCTTCAATATGGCGGTGATCGGGGTGCTGGCTGGTTATTGGCCGTTTCACGTGTGGGGCGCAACCCGGCACCGGGCGGCGATATTCGCGGGAGCGTTCTTATCGGTGATGGTCAGTGGATCGCTGGCGCTCGGCGAGTTGCGGATGTCGGGCGTCGCCATGCCGCGGCCGCTGGCCGTGGTTTCTCTGGCGCTGTTTGCGGCCAGCGCGGCGATTGAAGGCGTCATCACGATTTGCGTCATACAGGCAATTGAGAAGCTCAATGCTGGATATGTTCAAAAGCCCCGCGCTTCAAACCAGCGCACCCTGGCGGTCTTCAGCGGCGCGGCGATCGCGCTAGGGGTGGTTGGATTTTTGGTGGCGTCGGCGGCGCCCGATGGCATCCAACGGCTGGGAATTCAGATGGGCCTGACAGCCAAGACAGTGCTGCATGCGCCGCTCGCCGATTACACCACCGGATCGTTTCTGGAATCCGCGTGGATGAGAAGAGCCACTGCGGGGTTGGCCGGGCTGCTGCTGATCTACGCGGTATGCGCGGCCACCGCGCGCTGGCTGGTCCGCCGCAGGAGCGCTTGATTGCACCACGTCCTGCTGGAGCGGTGGAGTCAAAGGGCGAGCCCGCTGCATCGTCGCGATGCACGCGCTAAGATTCTAGCTCTCCTGGTCTTCCTGGTAGTGCTGGCAACCACTCCCGCGGGTGCAGGCGCTATTCTAACCACCTACGCGGCGCTATTGGCCGCCGCCATATTGATTGCGCGTCTTCCACTAAGCGGCATCGTCTCGCGCTCTATGGTGGTGCTACCGTTTTCGCTGACGTTCGCATTGATCAGCTGGCTGGCGGGCGAACCTTGGCGCGCGCTGGCGCTGGTGGAAAAAAGCTATCTCTCCACCGTCGCGGTTCTGTTGGTCGCGGGTACCACTCCATTGCCGCTGTTGCTGGGTGGCCTGGAACGGCTGGGGGCTCCGCGCCTGTTGGTACTGGTAGCACAGTTCCTGTATCGCTACCTGTTCGTGCTGTCCGAACAAGCGCAACACATGCGACTAGCCGCCGCCTGTCGCCAAGGCGGCGCAACGGTTCGCGGGAGGAACGGATTTCGTGCCGCCAGCGGGGCGTTGGCCGTGCTGTTCGCGCGGTCCCATGAGCGGGCCGAAGGGGTTCATCGGGCCATGCGCGCGCGTGGGTTTTCAGGACGATTTTCGCTTCTCCATTCCCAGCGGTTCGGCGCGCGGGACGGTGCGTTTCTCCTGGTTGTCTCCGCATTTCTGGTTCTGGTGCGCTTTGGATGACGACGCCCACCAATGTGCCCGCACCGCTCATTGAAGTCCGCAATCTTTATTTTCAATATGGAGACGGCACGCAGGCTTTGGAGGGCGTGAACTTCACGCTCTATCCAGGCGAAACAGTGGCGCTCCTGGGACCCAACGGGTCCGGCAAGACCACGTTCGTTTTGCAGCTCAATGGCGTTTTGAGCGGGGAAGGAAGCATCACGGTTTGCGGCTTGCCGTTGACCAAGGAAACACTAACTCGGGTTCGCGCGAAGATCGGGATGGTGTTTCAGGATTCCGACGAGCAACTCTTCATGCCCACCGTCTTGGACGACGTGGCGTTCGGCCCGCTCAATCAGGGGATGGGGGAACGGGAAGCAATCGCGAAAGCGAAGTTGGCGTTGGAACAGGCCAGCTTGGCGCAAGTCTGGAATAAGGCGCCCTATCATTTGAGCGCCGGCGAGAAAAGACGGGTGGCGCTGGCGGGCGTTCTGGCGATGGAGCCGGAAATCCTGATACTGGACGAACCGACTACTTTCTTAGATCCTCCCGCCGAACGTAACTTACTTCAGTTACTCAGAGACCTTCCTCAGGCTAAGTTGATCGTGACGCACAATGTCCGCTTGGCGGCGTCCCTGGCAAGCCGCGCGGTGTTCTTCGAGAAAGGTAAATTAGTGGCCAGCGGATCGGTGAGTGAAATTGCCGAGCGCTTTCACTGGACCTATTCGGATTTGGCGCCCGCCGATTTACGATACTCGGCCCAGCGGCGCTTTTGAGCGGCGGCAATTCGTTTTCGAGCCGCGGCGCTCAGCCGCCCGGGGCGCTTGGCGCGGGAACCACCGTCGGTCGAGCCGGCGTTTGTGGAACCTTTGTTAGTGGAACCTTTGTTAGTTGAGCCTTTGTTTGTTGAACCAGGCGGACGTCCGCGACGGACGCTGGCTTTCCCCAAGAGTGAACGCACCTCCTGAATTTGCTCGTCAATTCGTTGTTTCTGCAGCTCGAGTCCCACAAGAGCCGCGGACAACAAGGAGTGATTCCGTATCACGTTTCCCGTGCGAGGCATTGGTGCTCCTGTTTGGCGCCCTACATATCGCCCTACATATCGATGATACCCAACCGGCGGACGAGGCTGCGATTACCTTGTCTGTTACTCTTTTACAACCCTTCCCCTGGGAAATGTTCCGCGAGGCTTCTCTTGGAGTCCAGTATGAAAGTCACCGGACCGTCATTAATGAGGTGGATTTCCATCTCGGCCTGAAAGACGCCTGTTTCCACTGCAATGTTACTCGATCTTAGAAGCCGAATAAAGTATTCATATAAGGCGCGAGCTTGCTCGGGTGGAGCGGCATGATCGAAGCTCGGCCGGCGTCCCTTTCTGCAATCGCCATATAACGTGAATTGGGAAACCACTAATAGCGAGCCGCCAGCTTCGAGTAAGCTGCGATTCATGCGGCGCGCTTCATCGGGAAAAATTCGAAGTTGCACCACCTTGGCAGCGAGATACTCGGCGTCTTCCCGATCGTCGGTTTGAGTGACGCCGAGAAGTATCAATAATCCGGCTCCGATGGACCCTACAGTTTCGCCCGCGACGTCGACGCGAGCAGTCTTAACGCGCTGCAACACGATTCTCATGATGTGTGGCGATTCTGAGCCGCGCGCGTGAGCAGGCGGCTCTTTTTTTTTCAGCAGCCTCCGGGAAGTACCCAATCCGGCAAAGTTCAGTGTGCCCTTGGACCTGAGAATACACCCCTCACCGAGTGTAAAAGATTAGGTACGCAGATCCGGAATCCTAAGGTGATTCCCTGATCTGCAACTCGACCAAAGGCCATGATAATTAAGTTAATGATCCATGATGGTATCTTCAAGCGCCGTCGCGTCCACAGCAAAATGCCTGGCGGGTTTTTCAATTTCGAGGAAGAGGGTACCAACACACGTTTGTACGGCTTCGGCCATGGCGATCATCTGCGCTTGCGCGACGAATTCGGCAACATCTGGCGGGGCACCGCGGAGAAGGTGAGCGAAGAATCGGTCCGCTACACATTTCGCGACGCAAACGGCCGCACCATTACAGGAGTTTCCGATAGCTTCGGCGTTGTGCTGCGCGATGGCCGCGGCAAAACCTGGCGCGGATTTGTCGAGTAGCACGCCACAACCCCGCACTGGCGCGTTATCATCGGCGGGAGCGTGGTTGAGAACCGTCTGATTCCTCTGCCCGTCATACTGGGGCCCACCGGCGCGGGCAAAAGCGATCTATCCCTTTACGTCGCGCGGACCATGGGCGGAGAGATCGTCAATTGCGACTCGCTGCAGGTTTACCGCGGCTTTGATGTTGGGACCGCGAAGGTCCCTGCTACGGAACGGCAGGACGTTCCTCATTACCTGATCGATATTGTGGAACCGACGGAGCTCTTCACGGCGGGCGATTATGCGCGCGTTGCCGCAGCGGCGATTCGCGAAATCTCAGGGCGCGGACGAAGAGCGGTGCTGGTGGGTGGCACCGGTTTTTACATGCGCGGACTCTTACAGGGATTGTCGGCAGGGCCCTCACGGGACGATTCTCTGCGCGCTCGCCTCCAGGAGAGGGAATTCAGGCGTCCGGGGAGCATACACCGCATCCTGGCCCGCCTCGATCCAGTCTCGGCAGCCCGAATTCATCCCAACGATAAGAACAAAACCATGCGCGCCCTGGAAGTCCGCCTGCTGGAAGGAGCGACGCTATCTTCGATGTTCGAGCGTGGACGAGTGCCGCTTAGCGGCTTCCTGCCCATCAAAATCGGACTGGATCCGCCACGCGATCTTCTTTATGAAAGGCTCAACGAGCGCGCCAAAAGGATGTTCCAGCAAGGTCTCGTCGATGAGGTGCGGCGCCTTCTGTCTGCTGGCGTTCCGGCGGAAGCGAAGCCCTTCGAAGCACTCGGATATAAGCAGGCGTTGCGAATGGTGCAAGGACGAATCACTGAAGAGCAGGCGCTGGAATCCACGCAACAGGAAACTCGCCGTTACGCTAAGCGCCAGCAAACCTGGTTTCGAAAGGAGCAGGGCACGCACTGGATTCAGGGCTTCGGGGACGATCCCTGGGTGCAAGCGGAAGCGCTCGCGATACTGCGGCGAGTTAGCGCGGACTGAGCAACAAAATATTCACGAATTTCTGCGGAACAGAAAAGCATCCTTCACGTATAAAGACATGGAGTTAGTAAGTCTACGTTGAGGAGTTACAACAATGGTTAAGAATTTTCTACTAGGATTTGCGGTCGTCGCGTTGGGTGTTGCGAGCGCTGCCAGCAGCTACAACGTTACGTTCTACCAGCCCGTCATGATTAATGGGTCGGAACTGAAGGCAGGCGACTACAAACTGGAACTGAAGGACAAGACCGCGGTTATCAAGCAGGGTAAAACCGCGACCGAAGCGCCGGTTAAGATTGAGAACGACGGCCAGAAATTTCAGCGCACCGCTGTCCGCGTAAATGGCATGCAAGTGGATGAGATCCGTATCGGCGGCACCACCATGCGCGTCGTGTTCGACAAAACGTCGAACGCCACCAACTGAGGTTCCATTCGTGCTGCGAGGCTTCAATCCCCGGGCCTCTCTTAGGGCGGCGGCCCCTCCGACTGCCGTCCTTCCTTCAGGCATGCTGTGGCGCGGTAAATTCTGTTGCGCGGTAAAATAAAACCGTGCTCCGTTTTTTTTGCGCTCTGGCGGGACTGTCTTTCTTGGTTCCGCCCGCGCAGGCCGCAACCTACCTGGTTCTGCCCTTTTTCAACGTTTCGAAGAATTCCAATCTCGATTGGATAGGCGAGAGCCTGGCCGAATCGGTTCGCGAAGCGCTTGCCTCCGAGGGGCTAATGGCGCTCGACCGGGACGACCGCATGGAGGCTTATCGCCGTTTGTCACTCCGGCCTTACGCGCTGCTCACCACAGCCTCCGTGGTCAAAATCGGCGAGGAACTGGACGCCGAACTGGTGATCTTCGGCCAGTACGAAGTTACGCCAGTCCTTGACTCGGCCACCAAGAGCCGCGGTTCACTCCAAATCACGGCACGCGTGCTGGACCTGAAGCACGTCAAGCAGGGCCCAGGGTTCCGCGAAGTTGGCGCGCTCGAAGATCTGGCGGCGCTGCAAGAGCATCTGGCATGGCAAACGCTGCGCTATCTGAAGCCCGCCAGCGCGCCGTCGGAAGCCGAATTCCAGCAGCGCCACCCCGCCGTGCGCGTCGACGCGGTGGAGAACTATACACGCGGATTGCTCGCCACCAACTCCGACGACAAGCATCGCTTCTTCACCCAGGCCGCCCACTTGGATGCTCATTATTCTTTGCCCGATTTTCAGCTCGGCCGCCTCTTGTGGAGCAAGAAGGAATACAGCCCGGCCGCCGAGTGGTTCCAAAAGGTGTCGCCCGGAGACGTCCATTACCACGAGGCCAATTTTTTCCTGGGTCTTTGCCGATACCACACTGGCGACTTTGCGGGCGCCGAGGCGGCCTTTCAGATGGTGGCCCGCGTAGTTCCCTTGAGCGAGGTGTACAACAATCTGGCCGCCGCGGAATCTCGCGCCAATATCATTCCTGCCGCCGTGGATAACTTCCGGAAAGCCCTGGAAGGCGACAGCAGCGATTCGTCGTATCAATTCAACCTGGGCTACGCGCTCTGGCGGGCCGGAAGCTTCACCGCCGCGGCCGAACGTTTTCACACCGTGCTGGATCGCGATCCGGACGACGCGCTAGCCGCGCTTCTGCTGGGACGCTGTGAAAAGCGCAGTGGTCCTCGGCCGGGCGATTCAGAGACCGAAGGGCTGGAGCGTTTGAAGACGAACTATGAAGAGAGCGCTTACTGGCAGCTGAAGGCCGTCTTACAGCCCGACAAGCCCTGACGGCCCGTGGGTTTTCAGCACGTTCCCCGCGCTGTCGTGCCTAAGTTGGGGAAACGGGTATAATCCAAAAAGCCCATGCTGGAAGCGTTCGGTCTATCCGATCCTGGCTGCGTACGCCAAAATAACGAAGACTTCTATCTGATCGCTCCCTCCCGCGCCTACATCGTGGCGGACGGCATGGGAGGCGCTCAGGCGGGCGAACACGCCTCCAAACTGGCTGCGGAAACCGTCGCCTCCTTTCTGGAGAACGCGCCTGAGCCGAACGCGGAAACGCTGTCTCAAGCGTTTCGCGAGGCCAATGTGCGAGTGATGCAGGAGGCTGCGAGCAATCCCGAGTTGGAGGGCATGGGAACCACTTTGGTGGCGGCTCTTGAAGCTGGTCCTGAGCTGCTGATCGCCAGCGTTGGCGACAGCCGGCTATATGTTTACGACCGCGGCAAGTTAACCAGCGTGACCGAAGATCAGACCTGGGTGAACGAGGTGGGCCGTCGCCTTGGGATTGACGAAGCTAGCCTGAAAACACACCCCATGCGGCATGTGCTGACCATGGCGATCGGCGTGAGCCCGGAGTTGCGCGTGCATTCCTACACGCTCCGCCCGCAGCCCGGCGAATTGATTCTGCTTTCGAGCGACGGCTTGCACGGCGTGATCGACGCGGGCGTGATTGCAGACAAGTTGTCGGGCAACGGTTCCCTGCAGGCGAAGTGTGAACGCCTCATTGAGGCAGCCAAGCAGGCCGGAGGTCCGGACAATATCACCGTGGTACTCCTGCAGGCCAAATAGGCTCAGCATGTTTACCCTCTTTTACACCGTTTTCGGTAACGGCGGAGCAGGGAAATGCGATCCTTTAGCTAGTGATCCGATTTTTCTTTCCGGTGGTGCTTGCCGCGTCGTTATCCGCGCAGTCCAGCGTCACATACACGGGAACGGTTAAGTTCGGCGTCCAGCCGCTACCGGGCGCAACAGTGGTAGCCACTCAAGGCGAGCGCCGCGCGGTGACCACAACCGACGAATCCGGCGGTTATGAACTGCCGGATCTTGCGCCGGGAGCCTATACGGTGGAAGTCCAGATGTTTGGATTCCAGACTGCGCGCAAGCAAATCCAGATCGGTCCGGGATCGCAGCCCACCGAGTGGTCGCTCGAGTTACAGCCTCTCCGCCAGAATGAGCCGAGAGAATTGGCACAGCGTCCCCAGCAGCAGGGCGGTTTCCGCGCCTCGGCCGTAACCACGGAAAACGAATTGGACCAGCTGGCGGCGTCCGCGCCGCAGGACATCGCCCCACCGTCATCGGCCAACGCCAACGAGGCGTTCCTGGTGAACGGATCGCTGAGCAACGGCTTGCAAACCGGCCAGGATGATTTCGGTCTGCGCGGTCCCATGGGTCTGCAAGGTCCTGGTGGTCTGCCGGGAGTGAGTGTCGAAGGCCAACCCGGCGGTGTTCCCGGCGCTCCCGGAGGTCCTGGTGGTGGTCCCGGCGGTCCGGGCGGCGCATTCGGCGGTGGACGTGGCGGCGGTGGTGGCGGATTTGGCGGCGGGCGCGGCGGTGGTTTCGGTGGCCCGGGAGGCCAGCGTCGACGGCCGGGAGGCAACGGCGGGTTCATTGGCAATCGCGCGAATCGCGGGCGCCAGGGCATCCACGGCAACCTGTCGTTCCAGTGGCAGGGCGCTGACACCGATGCCAAGCAGTTCTCGTTGAGCGGACAGCCGGAGCTGCAGCCGAACTTCAACAATTACCGCTGGAGCGCCGTGATTGGCGGACCGCTCCGCATCCCGCATTTGCTGAAGGGCGACTCCACTTTCTTCACGGTGAGTTATTACTCCACGCGCGGCCAAAGCGCATCTTACAACGTCGGTACTGTGCCGACAGGCGCGGAACGCATGGGAGATTTTTCACAGACATTCATCAACGGCGTGGTTCCCACCATCTATAATCCGGCCACGGGCGCGCCGTTCACGGGTAACATCATCCCGCCCAGCCTGTTCGACACCAATACTGCCGTCATGGGATTGCTCAACTTGATCCCGAAGCCGAATCTTCCGGGCACAGTGCAGAATTACGACTTTGTCACCGCTGTTCCGGCCGATACCGACAACGTCAGTGTTCGATTGAACCAGAATGTCGGCAAGAATGACCGGCTCTCGTTGACCGAAAGCTTCCAGCGCCGCAAGAGCGAGACCGCGCAATTGTTCGGATTTCTCGATCCCGGCAGCGGTTTCGGCGACAACACGGTATTAACTTGGACGCATAACGTCGGCCCAAACGGCATCAACACCGCGACACTGACGTTCAACCGCAATCGCACTACGCAGGATTCCGATTTTTCGTACGGGACTGATATTGCCTCCGTACTCGGTATCAACGGTACTTCGCAGGAGCCCATCAACTATGGTCCGCCGACACTGTCGTTCACCAATTTTGCCAGCCTCACGGATGCCCTTCCCTCGCATTCCGCCGTGCAATACGTGTCGGAGGGCGATTCTTATAGCTGGGTGAAGCACAATCACACCATGACGTTCGGTGGAGATTTCAAGCGGCAGGACCGCAACACGACTACGGACCAAAACGCGCGCGGCACGTTCGCGTTCAGCGGAATCGCCACCAGCGAGATCGTGAACGGCCAGCCGGTACCCAACACGGGATTGGATTTCGCGGATTTCCTGCTGGGCTTGCCGCAGGCCAGCTCGGTTCAGTTCGGAGGAGACAGCACCTATTTCCGCCAGAACGCCTGGGACGCGTATGCCAACGACGATTGGCGCGTGAATCCGAACCTGACGCTGATGTTTGGGCTGCGCTACGAGTACTATTCGCCGCTGTCGGAGAAATACGGGCACATCGCCAATCTCGATATCGCCTCGGGCTTCACCGCCGTGACTCCGATTTATCCGGGCACCCCGGGATTTCCGGACAGCCTGATCAAGCCGGATCGCGACGATTGGGCGCCACGCGGCGGGCTCGCCTGGAAACCGAGCTCGAAGCATTCCACGGTCGTGCGCCTGGGTTATGGCATTTACTACAATCCAACCGCGCTCAATCGTCTGGCCACGGAGCTTTCCGAGCAGCCGCCATTCGCCGTAACGGAGAGACTGACCACCAGCAGCGCTGATGTGCTAACGCTACAAAACGGGCTTGCTACCGCTCCCACCAACGCCACGGTATTGAATACCTACGCAGTCCAAGAAAATTACAAAGTCGGCTACGCTCAAAGCTGGAATGTGAGTGTGCAGCAGAACTTGAGCCGTTCGTTTTTCTTTGAGCTGAGCTACCTGGGGACCAAAGGCACCGACCTGGACACCGAAACCGTACCGAATCGCGCAGCGCCCGGATCGTCGCCTCTAACGTCGCAGCAAAGCCTGCCAATCGCTAACGCGCAGCAGTTTATCTACGACAGTTCCTGGGGCAATTCGATTTATCAGGCCGGGCAGGTGCGCCTGATGCGGCGCTTCGCCCGCAACATGTCGTTCAATATCCTCTACACTTATTCCAAGTCCATCGACGACAGCTCCACGTTTGGCGGCGTCGGCAACGTCGTCGCACAGAACGCGTTCGATTTGAGCGCCGAGCGCGGCCTGTCGAGCTTCGACCGGCGGCATGTGTTGAATCTCAATTACGTACTCAGCACGCCGGTGCAGGCGAGCTGGTGGAAGCGCAACTGGACCTTGAGCGGATCGGCGCTGCTCGAAAGCGGAACTCCGCTGACGGCTCAGATCCTGGGGAACCAATCGAACGTTGCGGGAACCGGAGTGGTGGGCAGCGGGCGCGCTGAGGCCACCGGCCTGCCCGTCATCGACGGCAGTGGATACTTCAATCCGGCCGCCTTCACGTACCCGCCGCCGGGCGAGCTGGGCGACGCGGGACGAAACACCATTCCAGGGCCATGGTCCTGGTCGCTCAACACCGCATTCGGCCGCTATTTCACCATCGGCGGCGAGGGCAGCCGCAAACGTATCGAGCTGCGCATGGAAACAACCAATACCTTGAATCATGTAAATATCACCAATGTGAACACGGTGTTTGGCTCCGCGCTGTACGGCCTGCCCACTGCGGCGGGGGCGATGCGGACCGCCGACATCAATATCAGGTTCCGTTTTTAGGCATGGATAAAAAGTTTTAGGCACGGATAAAAAAAAGATGCCCGCAATGTCCGGCAACGCACTTCGAATCATTTTGGCCGTTCTGCTCGTCGCGGGCCTGCTGGCGCAGGACCAGCCTTCGCCGACTTTTAAGACCAACACGAACCTTGTGATCGTTAACGTCGCCGTCAAAGATAAGAGTGGCAAAGCGATCGAAGACCTGAAGAAGGATCAGTTCACACTGCTCGAAGACGGTAAGCCGCAGCAGATTTCGGTGTTCGAGCTGCAGCGCTTGAATGGCGAGACCTTGCCCGCGATTGAAGCGCCCGCGCCAACGCTGAAGACGCGTGGGCCGGCCGAAACTAAGGCCGCTCCTCCGGCTGAAGCGGCCCCGGTAAAGTCCGACCAACTGAAGGACCGCCGGCTGATCGCCATATTCTTCGATTTTTCGTCCATGCAGCCCGCCGAGCAGATTCGCGCCCGCGATGCCGCCATCAAGTTCATCGACACACAGATGACCGCGTCCGACACCGTGTCCATCATGACGCTTACCAACGAATTGCGCGTGGTGCAGGAATTCACCAACGATCGGGAGACGCTGGTGACCGCGATTCAAGCGCTGCGCGTGGGCGATTCGAGCGAATTGGCGGCACTGGCCGCAACCGGCGCCGATCCCACCGACGACAGCGGTGAGTTCACGGCCGACGACACCGAGTTCAATATTTTCAATACCGATCGCAAGTTAAGCGCGCTCGAAGACGCCGCGCGCAAGCTGGCGCCGTTTCCCGAAAAGAAGGCGCTAGTGTATTTTTCAAGCGGCATCGGCAAGACGGGTGTCGACAATCAATCGCAGATCCGCGCCACTGTAAATGCCGCCGTGCGCGCTAATGTGGCCTTTTATCCCATCGACGCGCGCGGCCTGGTGGCCATGGCGCCGGCTGGTGACGCAACGCAGGCCTCGCCCAAGGGGACGGGCGTGTTCACCGGCAATACCTATACCTCCAACCGCACTTCTTTTCACGACACGCAGGACACTATTTACACCCTGGCTGCCGACACCGGCGGAAAAGCGCTACTCGACAGCAACGATCTAACGCTCGGGATCAAGGCGGTGCAGTCCGACATCAGCAGTTACTACGTTCTCGGTTACTATAGCGCCAACCCCGCGCAGGATGGCAAGTACCGCCATGTGACGGTGAAAATCGCGTCGCTTCCCGAGTCCGCCAAGGTCGATTACCGCCGCGGTTATTACGCCGCCAAGGTCTGGGGCAAGATGAATTCGAGCGATAAGGAGCGGCAGCTTGAAGACGCGCTAACACTCGACGATCCTTTCACCGATCTGCCGCTCGCCATGGAAGTGGACTACTTCCAGACGGGACGCGACAAATACTTCGTCCCGATTACCGTCCGCCTGGCCGGTACGGCGCTGGGTCTTTCGCCGAAGTCGACCACGGATCTGGATTTCATCGGCCAGATCCGCGACCCGCGCGGAAAGATGCTGGGCGGCATTCGCGACGAGATCAAGCTGAAGCTGACGGAAGAAAATGCCGCGCAGCTCGCGCAGCGCCACGTGGAATATGACACGGGCGTGACGCTGCCGCCGGGCGACTACACTCTTCGTTTCCTGGCGCGCGAAAACCAGAACGGCAAGATGGGGACGTTCGAAATGAAGTTCACTGTTCCGGATTTGAGCAAGCAGACGTCGGGCGTGCGAATGAGTTCGGTGGTGTGGAGCAATCAACGCGAGCCGCTATCGGCCAGCATCGGCACAGCGGGCGGCAATAAGAAACTGCTGGCCGAGCATCCATTGGTGGACAACGGAACGAAGTTGATCCCCGACATCACGCGCGTCTTCCGCAAGAATCAGAAGCTCTACGTCTACTTCGAGGTCTACGATCCGGGCGCGGTGGCCTCGCCCAGCGTATCGGCCGAGCTGACCATGTTCCGAGGCAAGTCGAAATCCTTCGAATCGGCGCCGGTCCGCGTCACCAAACCAAAATCGGGACGTCCCAACACACTGGCGTTCGAATTCCAGATGCCGCTCGCGAACATCCCGCCCGGCCAGTACACCTGTCAGGTAAGCGTCATCGACGAACAAGCGCGCAAGTTCGGCTTCGCCCGTGCGCCGCTGGTGGTGTTGCAGTAGTCAGTACCTAAAGGCCAGCTGCAGTCTTAACTGCTGCCCGTTGAAATCCTTAGGAAACGGAGGGAAAGGTTGCGACGCGCCAATCCCGGCCACCGCTGCTTTATCCAAAGCCTCTGATCCAGAGGGCGTCGCAATCACCAGTTTCGGAACATCCCCGCTACGATCAATGATGAATTGAATCTCCACGAATCCGTGGTTACCTAAGCGCGCGCTCTCCGGAATTACGGCGTACCAATTCCTCTTAACCAGCGCTAGAACCTGGATCAAATATGGCTTGAAATCGGCGCCCTTTGTGTCGCTCAGAAGCTCCAAGCTGCTGCCTGGCTGTGGCTGCTGACCGGGCTGACGAACGCTGGGCAGGTCGGGAGGTTGATCCATGTCCCGAACAATCACGTGACCGTCCCCGCCGCCGCCGCGCGCAATGTCCTTGACCGCTTCCTGGACGCTCGCCTTCGGCGGAAGCAGCTTTGCCTCGCCTTTGTGCTCGCTGGGACCATTCTGTCCCGGCGTTTCAAACACCAGCTTGGGCTGCTCTACAGGCTGGATCTGTGGCGGCGCAGGAGCCTTCGGCGTGCCGGACAGCGCAGGCAGAGCGGGCGCGGTGTTTTGCGCCGTGAGAGGCGTGTCGATCTTCGGAGGCTCGGCGATGCGCGGCGTTACCGTGGATTGCTGTGGACCAGGCGGCCGAGGGTTCGGCGGCTGGAACGCTCGCACCGCAGGCGCGGGAGGCAGGCGCTCCTGCGAAGGCGGCCGCGGCTTTAGATCCTCCACGTTCACTTCCTTCGCCACCTTACCCTTATTCGGCGCCTTTTGCGTCAGGTCCTGCGGCAATATCAGGTGAACGGCCTGCTTGAAATCGGGAACGATCTCGGTGCCTTCCCTGAATGCCGGGCCGCTGAAGCTCCCCAGCCAGAACACTAGCGTGATAATCCCGGCATGCACAATCAGCGTACCCGTGGCCGCCCGCCAGAATCTGTTCGAGTCAGCGGATTCGTGCCAGTCCAGCAAGAAATTAGGACCGGTATCCGCGCCTGTTGTCATGATGCCCACTGAAAGACGTTGATCGTGCGCCCGACGTTGCTAAGTTGTCGCTAGGGGAGTGACTGGAGCCGCTCGGTGACCAACTTCGCGTGCTCTTCAATTTTATCAAGAATTGCGAGGGCCACTTTGAGCGCCCGAAGTCCCTCTTCGCCCGGCACCAGCGGGCGCGTCCGATTGGCGACGGCCTCCAGGAACGACTCCACCTCCAGCCGCAAGGGCTCTTCTTTGACGGCGGGCAGCGGCTGAAATCCAATCTGCTGGTTTCCGCTAACCGTGTACGCAACGGCTTCCTGTTTCTGGTAATCGAGCGAAATGTACTGGTGTGGCTGAAACAGCCGGAGTTTGCGGACCCGCTCGGTGGAAACGCGGCTAGCGGTCAGATTGGCGATGCATCCGCCCGGAAACGCCAGGCGCACGTTGGCGATATCCACTTTATCGGACAAAATTGAAATCCCCGCGGCCCGAATCTCCTCCGGCATCGCGCCCGCCAGGTCCAGCACGATATCGAGGTCGTGAATCATTAAATCCAGAACCACGTCAACATCCAGGCTGCGGGGGCTGAAAAGGCTGAGCCGGTGAATTTCGAAGAAAAGCGGAATGCTCGCGATTTTCTTCACCGCCGCCACGACGGGATTGAAGCGTTCCAGGTGACCCACTTGCAGGATGCGTTCGCGCTGCACCGCAGTGTCCACCAGGCGCCGCGCGGAAGCCAGATCGGGCGCAATGGGCTTTTCCACCAGGGCGTCGATGCCGGATTCGAGCAACTCGCAGCCCACTTCGGCGTGGAGCGACGTTGGCACCGCTACGACGGCTGCATCCACATTTCCCTTCAGCTCGCCGAGCGTCGCAAACGTCAGGCAGTTGTGCTCGGCCGCCGCTTGAGCCGCGCGCTCCGGATCGGAATCCACCACACCCACCAGTGTGGCATTCAAAGACTGGTTCAGCACGCGCAGGTGATGCCGTCCAAACACACCCGCGCCGATAACGGCCACCCGAATTTTGTTCAAAACCTAACTTATCATGGTGTATAGGTGAATCATGGCGACAACCTATTTGAGCCCCCAGCAATTGAAGGATTTCGCGCAAAAGGTTGATGAAGTCGCCAGGAAGTTCCCCGCGGAAGTTGTTCGTATCCGGCATTCGTTCAGCCGGGACTGGGATGGCGATCCAGCGATCTATTTTCGAATCGTTGTGACAGACGAAGCCCGGCGCACCATTCCCATAGCTGAGCTGACGGGCCAGATCATAGATGCACTGACTAACGATCTAGCGCTGTACGAATCGGAATACTCGGTGTACATTCCGTACTTTAACTTCCGTACCAAGACTGAACAGGATCAGCTTAAAGACCCGAAATGGGAATAGCGGAGGACCTGCTGACGCTGGCTGGCCGTCTTGCCGATCCAGCGCCAACGGAACCACAACAGGCATCATTCCGGCGAGCGATCTCGACGGCATACTACGCGCTTTTTCATCTTCTGGTCCAGGAGGCGGTCCAGAGCTGGAATGGCTCCTCAACAGCACGATTTGGTCTGGAACGAAGGTTTGAACATCGGACCATGAAGGATGTGTCCAATGCGATCGTGCGGAGCTCCTGGCGGGGATGGAGCTCTCCTTCGCCAGTGGCGCCAACGGAACTAAGGACTGTTGCAAAGACGTTCGTAAAGCTGCAAGACGCTCGCCACCAAGCTGACTATGACAACTCACTGACCTGGGCCTTTATGGACGCACAGGCGATGGTGACGGCCACCCAGACTGCCTTTGCGGATTGGGCAAAGATTCGCACCCATCCCGCCGCCAACGAATACTTGCTCTCGCTCCTGATCGGCAACAAGCGCGAGTAATCCCCGCTATTGTTCCGGCTCGTAACCTGCAATTGCGATGCCGAGCTCATTCGCCCGCGCGAGCATCGCCTCTCGATCCAGCAGCAGCGTCTGGCCCGCGTCCACGGCCAACGCGGTCGCGCCCGCGTTTTGCATCGCTTCGATGGTTCCCGGTCCAGCCACCGGAACGTCGAACATCAAATGTCCGCGCCGCCGCGAGACCTTCACCAGGCGCAGTGGCCTTCGGTTCACCAGTGAAGCCGCCCGCGCGAGCATTGCATCGGTTCCCTCCATCGCTTCCACCGCCACACAGGCGCCGTCGCAAACCGCCACGCTCTGGCCGACATCCAAGCCCGCCAGCGCATTCGCGATCTTGCGGCCATAAGCGATGTCGTGCTCCTCTTCGGAGGTCGGCCGGCGCTTAGTCATCACGCCGGCGTCCGCCAGCAGGGGTTTCAACAGCAGCGTGGAATCGGCCAGACGAATGCCTTCTTCGGCAAGAATCTGCGCCACGCCGCCGATCAAGGCATCCGTGTTCTTGTGTTTCAGGCCCGCCAGCAGTTTCACCAGTTTCCAGTCCGGCCGGATGGACGAAAAGATCCTGAGGTGTTTTACCTGTCCGGCCATCATCACTTCGGTGATGCCCTCTTCCTGGAGGATTTCGATTAAGCGGGAAAGCTGGCCGAGCGAAATCCAGTAGCACCGACCGGCAAGTTGCTCCACCTCGGGCGACGCCTCTTCCTTGATCGCCAGCACCACCACGTCGTCGCCGGCCGCGCGCGCGGTTTCCAGCGCCAGCAGCGGGAAACGGCCATTGCCCGCGATCATGCCGTACCGGCTCACTTGATGAACCCGCGCTCAGCCCGCTCTATGAACGCCAGCAACTCGCACACCTCCGGGCACCCGGGCACTTCCGCGCGAATCCGTTCCACCGCCTGCGTGGTGTTGAGTCCGGATTTGGTCAAGAGCCGGAATGCTTTGTGCAGACTTTCGATGGACTCTCTGGCGAATCCGCGCCGCTCCAGTCCGACTTTATTTTCGCCAAAGACCTTCGATTCCCGCGGACTCACGGTCATCGAGTACGGCAACACGTCTTTGGTAACCACGCTGTAGCCGCCGACAAAGGCATGCTTTCCGATCCGGCAAAACTGGTGCACCCCGCTGAATGCTTCAATCACCGCCCAATCTTCCACCGTAACGTGCCCCGCGAATGTGACCGCATTTCCAAGCTGCGTGTGGTTGCCGATCCGCACATCGTGCGCCACGTGCGCATAGGCCATCACCAGATTGTCAGCGCCGATTTCTGTCACCAGCCCGCCGCCCTCGGTGCCGCGGTGGATGCTGACGAATTCGCGAATTTTGTTCCGGCTCCCGATGCGCGTCTCCGTCCGCTCACCTTTGTACTTCAAATCCTGCGAGGCCACTCCGATGGTCGAATACGGGTAGAAGATATTGTCTTCGCCGATCTCGGTGACGCCCTCCACATACACGTGCGCCATCAGACGCGTGCGCGCTCCAATCTCGACATCCGCTCCGATGATGCAATACGGCCCGATTTCGGCGCTGGCGGAGATGCGAGCTTGTGGGTCGACGATTGCCGCCTGGTGGATGGCCATGCGCGGGCTTAAGGGACTGGCACCGGCTCTTCAGCCAGCGGGGTGGACCTGAGGTCCTGCAGCTTGCACATCAGCTCGGCTTCGGCCACCACCACCCCGTCCACGGTAGCTTGGCCGTACATCTTCGCGACGCTTGTTTTGCGCTTGGTGACCTTCATCTCAATGCGAAGCTGATCGCCCGGCCGCACTGGACGCCGGAATTTGGCCTGTTCGATAGACGCCAGCAAAACCAGCTTGTTCTTGCGGTCCGGCACCGATTTCAGCACTAGCACACCGGCCACCTGTGCCATCGCTTCCACTACCAGCACTCCCGGCATCACCGGATACTCCGGGAAATGGCCCATAAAGAACGGTTCGTTCACCGTGACGTTCTTGATGCCCACGATGCGGTCCGCTTCCAACTCCAGGATGGCGTCCACCAAAAGCATCGGGTAGCGGTGCGGTAAAATGTCGCGAATTTCCTGGATGTCGAGCAGCGGCATGCGAACTGGCTATTATAACAGGCAGTGCATCCGTTCCTTGCTTTTGCGGAGGCGAAGCAGCCCGCCATCGTCGCATTCATTCGCGAGCTGGCAAGATGCGAATCGCCGAGCGATCAGCCGCAGGCCGTGAACCGGCTCGTGAATCTGCTCGCCGACCGGCTCGAAGGAGCCACTAGTGTGACCGCTTTGCCCGGAGGCCGTTTTGGGAATCACCTGCGCTGTGAGTTCAAGCTGCCCGGGGCGAAATCCGGCGCCGGCAGAATCCTGGTGCTGGCGCATTCAGATACTGTCTGGCCCCTAGGCACCCTGGCGCAAATGCCGCTCCGCGAGGAGCAGGGCCGCTTGTGGGGACCGGGCGTGCTCGATATGAAATCGGGCATCGCGTTCTTTGTTTACGCCATGCACACGCTTCGCATGCTCGAAATCCCCGTGCGGCGCAGCATCGTGTTTCAAGTGAATTCGGATGAAGAGGTGGGCAGCGAGTCTTCGCGGCAATTCACCGAAGAGGCCGCGCGGCAAAGCGCTGTTGCACTCTTAGTGGAGCCGGGCACGGGCCTCAAGGGCAAACTCAAGACCGCGCGAAAAGGCGTCGGCGATTACGCGGTCACCGTGAAAGGCCGGGCGTCGCACGCGGGCGTCGACTTCGCGGCAGGCGCCAGCGCGGTGGTCGAACTGGCGCGCCAGATCCCTAAGATCGCCGCCTTCACCAATCTGAAGCGGGGCATCACCGTGAATCCGGGCGTGATAGCAGGCGGCACGCGCACCAACGTGGTGGCAGCCGAGGCGCGCGTCGAGGTGGACATCCGGATCGCGAAAGAGAAGGACGCGGCGGCGCTCGATAAGAAATTTCGATCGCTGCAGCCGGCGGACAAACGCTGCTCCATTCACGTGGAGGGCGGCCTCAATCGCCCCCCCATGGAGCGATCGCCGGCCATTCGAAGTTTGTTTCAAACGGCGCGTGCATGCGCCAGGGAACTCGGCGTGAGGCTGGAGGAATCGGCCACCGGCGGAGGCTCGGACGGCAACTTTACCGCGGCGCTCGGCGTTCCCACGCTGGATGGACTCGGCGGCGTGGGCGAAGGCGCGCATGCGGCCAACGAGAGCATCCTGCTCGATCGCGTTGCGGACCGTACGGCCTTGCTTGCAATGCTGTTGTCGCGGCTCTAGGCACAGGCCGCTCGGATCACGCGCGCCAGGTCGTCTTCTTCATTCGCAGATATCGTCCGCAGATCCACCAGCAGCCGATCTTCCTCGATTCGCGCCACCACTGGAGGGTCGCTCAACCGGCAGCGCCGCTCCGCTTCGACGACGTCCGCGCAATCGATAGCGACCAGCCAGCTTTGGAGCGGCTGCCCGGGTGTCGAGCCTCCGCCTATTACCGAGCTTCCTTCCCTCACCGACGCCCGCAGGCCATCCAGGCGTCCACACAACTTCTTCGATCGTGTCTGAAGCTCCTCGCTCGATTGCGAGATCATGCGCAACGCCGGAATCTGGTCCCAGCGTTCCAAAACCAGGTTGCGCAGCGTGGTTTCGAGCGCCTGATAAATCAATTTATCGAGTCGCAGCGCGCGAAACATCGGATTGCGCCGCAAGCGCGCTACCAACTCCGCGTCGCCCGCCAGAATCCCGGCTTGGGGGCCTCCCAGCAGTTTGTCGCCGCTGAACGACACCAGATTCACTCCGGCCCGAATGCTATCCGCCACCAGCGGTTCTTCAATCCCAAACGAGCGCAGGTCAGCCACGCACCCGCTGCCCAGGTCTTCGTACAGGGGAACACCGCGTTCCTTTGCGAGCGCGGACAATTCATGGAGCTCGGGCCGCGCTGTGAATCCCTCGATCCGAAAATTGCTCGGATGAACCCGCAGCAACAGCCGCGTCCGATCGTTGATCGCGTCGCGATAATCCCCGATGTGGGTACGGTTTGTCGTCCCAACTTCGCGCAGGATCGCGCCTGACCGTTGCATGATCTCGGGGATTCGAAAGCCGTCGCCGATCTCGATCAGCTCGCCGCGCGACACAATCACTTCGAATCCAGATGCCAGTTCGTTCAACGCAAGATAAATGGCGGCCGCGTTGTTGTTGACCGCAATTCCGCGTGCGCCCACCAGACGCTCCAGCAAATCCGACGCATGTACGTCCCGCTGGCCGCGACGCCCGGCCGCAAGATCGTATTCCAGGTTCGAATAGCCGAACAGTGGCTCGAAGACAGGCAGAGGCGCCCGCCCCAGATTGGTGTGCAGCACCACACCCGTTGCGTTGATCACTCGACGCAGCGACGGAGTCTCCAGCTTCGCCAGATTGCGCTCCACGCGCTTCTCGATCAGCACTAAATTGGCATCACGCCCGGCTCCTATATCCTGGCGCATTTTTTCGAGCACCCGGCGCACTTCTTCCACCAGCAACCGCCGGGGAAAACGCCTCTCTAAGTGGCCCAATCCGCTCACCACCAGGTCCACCGACGGCAGATCGCGCAATTGTTCCGGAGGGGCCACGCCACGAGTCTAACAGCTTCGTGCTATCTTCCAATTTTCATGGACCCCACAACGCTGCTCGTCATTTCAAGCCCGCACTATCCGTTTCTGCGCTATCTTGACAGTCTCCCGCAGCCGGTGACCGTACTCACCGGAACCGATCTCGATTTCTTGAAACAGCACGCTCCCGAAGCCGACGTCATCCTCAACGGCTTCCACGATGGCACGGCGCTGCAAGCGATTTTGCCGCTTGCGGCGCGTGTGAAATGGATCCATGCTCTAGCGGCCGGCGTGGAGAAAGTCTTGTCGCCCGAGCTGATCGCAAGCCCCGCCCCGCTGACCAACGGCAAAGGTGTTTTCGGTCCCGCGCTGGCCGAATTTTCCCTCGCCGCGATGCTCTTCTTCGCCAAAGATCTGCGGCGGTTGATTCGCCAGCAGGAGGCCGCGCGCTGGGAACAATTCGACGTCGCATTCCTGCGCGATCAGACGCTGGGCGTGGTCGGCTACGGCGGAATCGGGCGGGAGGTTGCCCGCCTGGCTCATGCGCTGGGCATGAAAGTTGTGGCTCTTCGCCGTCGCCCTCCGTCGCCGGAAAATGACCCGGTTCTGGAGCGTTCCTTTACGCGCGAGCAGTTAAACGAAATGCTCGGTCTTTCCGATTACGTGCTGGCCGCCGCGCCGCTCACACCGGAAACGAAAGCGATGCTCGGATACGGGGAGTTCCATTTTATGAAGCCATCCGCCGTCTTCATCAATGTGGGCCGTGGCGCGGTGGTGGTGGAGTCCGCCTTGATCTCCGCGCTCAACCAGGCTCTAATTCGCGGCGCGGCGCTGGACGTATATGAGACCGAGCCGCTGCCCGCCGATCACCCTTTCTATCGAATGGAGAACGTACTGCTGTCGCCCCACTCCGCAGATCACACTACCGGCTGGATGGAGCTAGCCGTGAAGCAATTCATCGAAAACTTCAAGCGCTTTCGCAGCGGACAGCCGCTCGAGTTCATCGTGGACAAACAATCGGGCTACTAGCCCCGGCGCATGAACCAGATTTACATCAACGACGTCCAGTTCTCCGACATTCAAGCAGCCGCGGAACGCACGCGCCACATCGTGCGTCGGACGCCCGTCTTCACTTCGCGCACCTTCGACGCACTAGCCGGAGCCGGCGTCTTTTTCAAGTGCGAAAACTTCCAGCGCGGCGGCGCGTTCAAGATCCGAGGCGCGGCCAACTTCGTCCTGTCGATTCCCAAAAACGATTTGCCGCGCGGAGTGGTGACGTACTCTTCCGGCAATCATGGACAAGCAGTGGCCATCGCCGCCGAATTCGTCGGTATTGCTGCCACCATCGTGATGCCTGCCGACGCCCCCGCTCAGAAGGCTGAGGCCACGCGTTCGCACGGCGCCCGAATCATCCGCTACGATCGCGCGTCTGAGAATCGCGAAGCCATCGCGCAGCGCATTGCTGAAGAAACCGGAGCCACCATCGTTCCTCCCTACGATCATCCCTGGACTATCGCGGGCCAGGGCGCTGTCGCTCTGGAGTTGCTCGGTGACGTACCGGGCCTCGACGCACTGGTCATCCCGATCGGCGGCGGCGGCCTGATCTCGGGCAACGCCATCGCGGCTCACGCCATTCGCCCGGGTATTCGCATCTTCGGCGTCGAACCTGAACAGGGTAACGATACGCTTCTCTCGTTGCGCGCCGGGGAGCGCATTGGGATTCCGTTGGTTGAAACCATCGCCGACGGGCTGCGCTCGCCGAAACCCGGCGCAATCACGTTCCCCATCGTTCAGAAGCACGTCGAAGATATTGTGCTGGTAAGCGATTCAGAAATCCGCGATGCCATGAAATTCCTGCTCGCGCGAATGAAGATCCTGGTGGAGCCGAGCGGCGCCGCTTCAGCCGCCGCGGTAATGCTTGGCAAGCTCCCGCGGAGGGTTCAGAAGATCGGCGTCGTCCTGTCGGGCGGAAACGTCGACCTCGAAGACCTGCGAACTCTCGGCTAGTCGCCGGTCTCTTCGAGGAAACAACTCTCGAAGGCCCGATCCACCAGATCGTCGGTCAGCTGGAATGGCAGCTTTTCGAAATGAATCAGGTCGATGGCGTGCGAGAGGATGTCGCGCGGATGGCAGCGCCGGAATGGCCGCTGGGCTTTGCGATAGTGCTTGTCGATGAAGCGCGCGATCAGCCCGTCGTTGTGCTCCAGGCTTTTGGATTGGCAGAACCGCTGGAAGATGGTCGTAAACTCTTGCTCATCCGGGCTGCGCAGCAGCATCTTGTATTGAATGCGGCGCAAAAACGCCTCGTCGCCCAATTGTTCCGGGTTCAGGTTGGTGGAGAAAATCAAAAACGCTTCGAATGGCACCGTGATCTTACCGCCGCTGTGAAATTTCAAATAGTCCACGCGCCGTTCCATGGGCACGATCCAGCGGTTCAGCACCTCGGCCGGAGTACACTGCTGCCGGCCGAAGTCGTCGATCAGGTAAATCCCGTTGTTCGCTTTTAACTGATACGGCGCGTCGTAAATCTTCGACGTCGCGTTGTAGTTGAGATCCAGCATTTCGAGCGTCAGCTCGCCGCCTGTGACGATGAACGGACGCCGGCACTTGATCCAGCGGCGGTCATGCTGCGGCCCGGTTGAGAAAACCGATTGCTGTTCGGTATCTTCCACCGGCTGATGATACAGCGGGTCGAACACCTGAACGATGGTGCCTTGACAATCCAAAGCGTGAGGGACATACACATGCGAGTCGTCCACGTTCATCAGCGCTTCAGCCAGAAATGTTTTCCCATTGCCCGGTTGCCCGTAAATCAGGAACGAATTGCCGGAGCTCACCGCCGGGCCGATCTGCGCCAGAATGCGCGGCGTCACCACCATGCGGCGATAAGCTTCCTGCAGGGCTTCCGGCGTCAGCCAGCCCGCGGCGCGGCGTTGCCTCCTGACCATCTCCCCGTATTGAGACAAAGGAACCGGCGCAGGACCCGCGTACTGGTTGCTCTCCATGTACTCGCGCGCGCAGTTTTTACCCGTTTCCCCTAGCCCGAACAACACGGTGCTATTGCCCATGCCGAGCGATTTCTTAGCCTCGATGAGATGCTGGCGCTTGAAAAGGTCGATGATCCCTTCGATCAGGCTGAACTTGAGACCCAATGCCTCCGACAACTCTCGGCCCAGCATATCGCCTCGCGAGTAAAGCATCTTCAGGATGAGCTGCTGCAGCGTGGATGCAGCTAGCCCCGTTTCCTCCAGCGTCTCAGGCACCGACGGAACCACACCCCCGCTTGCCGGTTCCTCTTGCGACGCCGCGCTCAGCGACCGCGAGAGAAGCTCCAGCCCGCTCGGAGCGCCTTGTTCCAGATCTTCCGGGTTGGTCGTAGACAGCAGGGATGCCGAAGCCATGGGGGGGTGAACACTCAGTGTGGGACTTCGTCATGTTCTGTGCAATAGGAACTTGGTCCTGTTTATCGCCTAGGTTGAATCCCCGGATTGACAAGCAGCGGCGCCTTGTGATTGCCGCGCCGTCCACTCCGCTCCCGCCAGAACCACCAGCGCCGCCAGAAATCCCCACAAGATGATCGTCACCGTGTAATAGAAGGGTCCGTATTCGGACTGTAACTTCCCGCGCAGGTAGGGCCAGGTCCAAAGGTTGATGTATTTGAGGATCTCCAGCAAGAATCCGACGATAATGGCCGCCGGAATAATGCGGGCGGCCTTGATTTTGCAATTGGGCAGCAGCCAGTAAATCAGAAACAGCACCAGCATCGACATGGGGATGGCAGCCGCCTTGAACAGCAGTAGCCCGATGAGGTTGGTCACCGGCGCGGTCTGGCGCATGGCGATGCCGGTCAGGAACCGGTTGTTCAAGGCGGTCAGCGTAGTCGAAATCAGCATCAATGCTCCGCACGCGAAAATCAGCCCCAGGCTGACCAACTGATTCTTGAAGTAGTTTCGATTCTTGGGGCAGTTCCAGACGCGATTCAGCGCCACTTCCAACGGCTCGAAGATTCCGCTGGCGGTGAAGAACAGCAGCACCACAGAAACCACCTGAACGGGACCGCGCGAGGCCACCGTTACTTCGAAATTCCGCCGGATGAATTGTCCGAACGCGTCCGGGAAATAGTCGTCCAAAGCAAAGTACACTGCGCTTACACCGGCCTTCCATTTCAAAACGTACCGGCATATCGAGAGCATGACGGTGAGAAACGGAAAGAAGGAGAGCAACAAGCCCGCCGACACGGAGAACGCGAACACATGCACCTCGGTTTGCATCAAGTAGCGACAGGTGGGAAGCAGCGCGCGGGCGAGTCTTCTCAATTAGTCACCTCGCGATCACGCGCCGGCCTTCAATACACCATCGTCCCGAAAGAATAATCCCGATGGCTTGGCTGTAGATGCGATGCTCTTCCACCAGAATCCGCGTCGCCAGCGTCTCCTTGGTGTCGTCGTCCAGCACCGGCACTGCAGCCTGCAAAATAATCGGACCAGCGTCCAAATGTTGGTCAACGAAATGCACCGTGCAGCCGCTGATCCTGGCGCCATGTTCGAGCGCCTGCTTCTGGGCATCCAGCCCCGGAAACGCGGGCAGCAGCGACGGATGTATATTCAACGCGCGCAGCGGGAATGCCTCGCAAAATTCCGCCGTCAACAGGCGCATGAAACCCGCCAGGCACACCAGCTCCACGCCACGGTTGTGAAGTTCGGCCACCAGGCGCCGGTCATACTCCTGGCGCTCGACGCCTTTCGACGGCAGCACCACCGCCGGTAGACCGCGCTCCCTGGCAATCTCGATCCCCCGCGCCTCCGCCCGGTTCGAAATCACCGCCGCGATCTCGGCGTTCAGCTTCCCGCACTCAACGTTCTCCGCGATCGCTTCGAAATTGGAGCCCCGGCCGGAAAGCAGGATTCCCAGCCGTTTCACACATACTCCACGCGGGGTCCGCGCGATTCCACCACTTCGCCCATGTGGAAGCAGGCCCCGCCCAGGCCGCCCAACAGGGCCCGCGCTTTGCCCAGATTTCGCTTGGCGACTACCAGGATCATCCCCACGCCCAGGTTGAACGTCCGCCGATAGTCGGCCACATCCAGATTGCCGATCGCCCGCAGCTCCTCAAAGAAAGGCGGGATGGTCCAACTGGAAACATTGACGCGCGCCGCCAAGCCCTCCGGTAATATCCGGGGAGTGTTATCGGTGATGCCGCCGCCGGTAATGTGCGCCGCGCCCTTCAGCATGCGGGCGTCGATCAGAGCGCGGATCGGCTTCAGATAGCTGCGATGCACCTTCAGCAGTTCATCCGCCAGCGCGCCAGTGAGCGGACGCCGCGCCGTCTCGAACAACAACTTGCGCGCCAGCGAGTAACCGTTGGTGTGCAGGCCGTTCGATGGCAGGCCCAGCAGGACGTCGCCCGCGCGGATCCCCGCTCCCGTCAACATCTGTTTGCGCTCCACCGCGCCCACGATAAACCCGGCCAGGTCGTATTCGCCTGCCTGATACAGCCCCGGCATCTCCGCCGTCTCGCCGCCGATCAGCGCGCAGCCGTTCGCGCGGCACCCTCGCGCCACGCCCTCAATCACCTGCCCCGCCACTCCGGCATCCAGCTTTCCGACCGCGTAATAATCCAGAAAAAACAGCGGGACCGCCCCTTGCACCGCGATGTCGTTCACCGAGTGATTCACCAGATCTTCGCCGATTGTGTTGTGCCGACCGGTTAGAAAAGCGATCTTTACCTTGGTCCCCACTCCATCGGCCGAGCTCACCAGCACCGGGTTCTTCCAGCCGGAGAGCAGGTAGCCGCCGCCGAAGCTCCCGATGTCCGTCAAAACGGAGCGCGTGAAGGTGCCCCGGGCATGCTTGCGGATGAGCGAAACCGCGCGGTCCGCTTCGTCGATGCTGACTCCCGCGTCTTCGTAAGTGATTGGGCGACTAATCGGTTTTCGAGACGCCATTTCCGCCAAGTGGAACTCCCTATGGTACGCCTTCCGCGACCATCTGCGTTGTTCGGGGTTATACTGGAGTGGAGTCCGTCTGTCCCTGGATTGAGCGATCCGGGTATGGGAAAGAGAGCCTTCTTTGATGATCCCCAAGCGCCGGTTGGTCAGCCTCCTCTGTCTCCTGTTGGCAGCCTCAGCTGCCGCCTTCGCCCAGCAAGCCCCCGCCCAACCTCCGGCACAGCCGGACAAAGCTTCCGCATATTACAACTATTCATTGGGCCATCTGTACTCGGAACTGGCGGCCGCCTACGGCAATCGCGGCGAGTATTTCAGTAAGGCCGCGGAAGCCTACCGCGCGGCTCTCAAAGCCGACCCCAGCGCAACCTTCATCGCCGAGGAACTTTCAGACTTATACATCCAATCCGGCCGGCTGCGCGAAGCGGTGCTGGACGCCGAAGACGCGCTCAAACAGAACCCCGGCGATTTGAACTCGCGCCGGCTGCTGGCCCGTATCTACACCCACTTGATCGGAGATTCGCAGAGCAATCAAATCGATGCCGACATGGTGAAAAAGGCGATCGAGCAATACCAGAAAATAACCGAGGGCGATCCCAAGGACGTCGACAGCTGGATCATGCAGGGCCGCCTGCAGAAGGCGCTCATGAATTCCACCGAAGCAATGGCCGCCTACAAGAAAGCGCTGGAGCTGGACGCCGCCAATGAAGACGCCATGACCGGCCTGGCTACTGTTTATGCCGATCTCGGCGACAACAAAGCCGCCGCCGATCTGCTGCGCAAGGTGGCCGATAAGGACCCCAACCCCCGCAGCCTCACCAGCCTCGCCAATGTGTACGAGCAGTTGAAAGATTACTCGCTGGCGGCCGAAATGCTGCGCCGCGCGCTCGATCAGCAACAGGGCAATTCGGAGCTCAAGATGGCGCTGGCCGAAGATCTGCTGCTTTCCAACCAGCTGGATGAAGCCTTGAAACTCTACCAGGAGGCGGTTGCCGAAGATCCGAAGGACATCAAGGCTGAGTTGCGCATATCGCAGATCTACCGTCAAAAACAGGATTTCGCCAAGGCTCGCGAAGCGGCGGACAAAGCTAAGGAGATCGATCCGAACGATCTGGAAGTCCAGTACAATGACGTGAACTTACTGGAGGCCGAAGGCAAGATTCCCGACGCCATCAAGACTTTGAAAGGAATCCTGGACGCCACCGCCAAGAAGAGCTACAGCGCGTCCGAAAAGAGCAGCCGTAGCTTCCTGCTTTCGAGCTTGGGCGAATTGGAGCGAACCATGGAACAGTTCGGCCCGGCCGTTGACACCTTCCGCCAGTTGATCGATCTTGACCCGGACGGCGCGGGGCGAGCGCAAGCGGAGATCGTAGAAACCTACCGCGAAGCCAAGGATTATCCCAAGGCCGAGGCGGAAGCCGATACTGCGGTTAAGAAGTTCCCGAAGGATCATACCGTGTCCGCCGAGCGCGCCACCGTTTTATCGGACCTCGGAAAGACCGAGGCGGCGGTGGCGGAAGCGCGCCGGCTGATGGACGGCAAGAACGACCGCGAAGTGGATCTTACCCTGGCCGACATCTACGAAAAGGCCAAGAATTTTACCGAAATGGCTAAGGTGCTGGATGCCGCCGAGAGTCTTTCCACAACCAGCGAAGAGAAGCAAACCGTCGCCTTCCGGCGCGGCGCCATGCTGGAGCGTCAGAAGAACTACCAGGCGGCTGAAGTGGAATTTCGCAAAGTGCTGGAACTGAATCCGGACAACGACGCTGCTCTCAACTATCTCGGCTACATGCTGGCAGACCGCAACATCCGGCTGGAGGAAGCCCGTGACCTGGTCAGCAAGGCCGTGCAGCGTGAGCCCAACAGCGGCGCGTACCTGGACAGCCTGGGCTGGGTTTACTTCCGGCTGAATAAGCTCCCTGAGGCCGAGGACAAGCTGCGGGAAGCCCTGCGCTATATGTCGCGCGATCCTACGGTCCACGATCACCTGGCTGAAGTCTACTTCAAGGAAGGCAAGATCCGCGAAGCCATCGCTCAGTGGCAAAGCTCGGTTCGAGAGTATCAGGCCGGTCCGCCCAGCGACCTGGATCACGCCGAACTGGCCAAGGTTCAGAAGAAGCTGGAGGACGCGAAAGTGCGCCTGGCCCGTGAAACCAGCGGCGGAGCCAAACAACAGTAGGGTTGGCGCGCTAGTTTGCCGACCCCGCCTTGCCCCATAGCTTCTGCGACGCAATCTTCGCGCCGTCGGCCAGCGACTTCAGCTTCAGCCACGTGATGTCCGGATACACCGCGCCGAACCCGGCGAACGTCCCGAATCCGCAATCGGTGCCCGCGATCAGATGCTCGCGCCCCACGATCCCGGCGTAACGGACAATCCGCTGCGCCACCAGGTCGGGATGCTCCACATAGTTGGTATTCGACCCGATCACCCCCGGCACCAGCACCTTGTCCTCAGGCAGTTTGATGGTCTTCCACAGCTCCCACTCGTGCTCATGCCGCGGGTTCGCGCCCTCAATCAGCAGCGCCTCGGGTTTCCCCTTCAGAGCCACCGGAAGGATCTTAAACCCGGGAATGTCGCGCGTGTGCGGACCCTCGTAGTTCCCCCAGCAAACGTGCATGCGGGTTCGATCCGCCGGAACATTCGCCAGCGCGTGATTCAACGCCTCCACCTGCAGCTCGGCATTCCTCAGGAACTCGTCGTCGTCCACGCCTCGAAACTTGATATGCCGCCCCATCGCCAGATCGGGACAATCCACCGAAAGTATCAGGCCCGCGTTCACAATGGTCTCGTATTCACTGCGCATCGCCTCGGCCAGCGCCCCCAGGTACGCTTCGTGCGTCGGATAATACTCATTCGGCTGGAACACCGCGATGGTGCCGGGCGACGCAGCGGACATGAAGCCGGCCGTCACTTTCGCTTTCGACAACGCATCTTTCATCCGCGCGATGTCCTGGTGCAGCGGCTCCAGGCTCTTCACCGTGATGGGCCCTTTGCAAATCGGCCGGATGTATTTCGGCGTGGCGCCCGATGCCGCGATCTTGTCGCGATACGCAGGATAATCGTCCAAATCCTGCGGCGTGGCGCGCGGCACCAGTCCCGGCTCGAAACCATTCAACCGATGGCGGATGTATGTCGCGTAGCTAATCTTACCCATCTCGCCGTCACTAACGATATCCACGCCCGCGCCGGCTTGCTGGTTGACGGCATCGGCCACAGCGCCGCGGATCGTCGCGTCAAACTTCGCGGCATCGACCGCTTCACCGCGATCTTGCGCGAACAGGAGATCCACCACTTCCTGCGGCCGGGGCAGGCTGCCGACGTGGGTGGTAAGAATGCGGTCCGTACTCTTCAACTTCGTGTGAATAAATCCCGTACGAGCATATCACGTCGTGGCGGCCGCTAACCCTTAAGTACGCTCACGATTCCAGTTGGCGAGAAACGACTCGGAGGCAAGCTCTTCCAGCATTGCCGCCTCATTGTATTTCCACTCTTCGAACCTTCGATTCTTCAGCTCTTCCAGCAGCCGCACGCTGCGCTTGGCCTCACTGTACTTCTTTCGTTGCTTGGCCAGTTCGCGGCCGCACCGCACCAGCTGTTGCGACAGATTCTCCGCGTTCCGTCGCAGCCGCAAGCCGCACGCGGTCAGCGTTCGCAGGTCGTCACCCCGTAAATCGGGCATAGTGCCTAACGAGGAAATCAGATTCGATCGCTCCGCGCTCACCGCGGCCAGCAGCGTCTGCAGGTGGAGCTGTTGCTGCACCAGCGCCTTCAACTTGGCCTCTTCGCCGGTCAGTTCCACCCCACGCCAGCGCAGAACTTTTTCGAGCGAAAATTGAAAGCGCGCCATGGCCTTAGCCCAGCGCCATCGCGAGCTTGCCCAAGCGCTCCAGCGTCTCCGCCAGCGGGCAGAATGTGTGGGCGTCCTGTCTGAGGAAATCCAGAATCTCGGAACGGCAGCGGATCGCCGCGTCCAGCTTCGGATTGGTTCCCGCCACGTAGGCGCCCAGTTGAATCAAATCCTGAGAATCGTGATACAGCGCCAGGGCTTCGCGCAGCTTCTGCAAATGCGCGCGCTGCTCGGGCGTCGCGATTTTCGAAGTAAGCCTGCTAATGGACTGCCGTATGTCGAGTGCGGGATAGTGTCCGGCCACGGCCAGCTCGCGCGATAGAATGAAATGCCCGTCCAGAATGCCGCGCACCGCGTCGCAGATGGGTTCGTTAAAGTCGTCGCCTTCCACCAAAACCGTGAAGAAACCGGTGATGGAAGCCTTCTTGAAATGCCCCGACCGTTCGAAGATCTTGGGCAACAGCGCGAACACCGATGGTGTGTAGCCTTTTTGGCTGGGTGGCTCGCCGGCGGCCAGGCCGATTTCGCGCTGGGCCATTGCCAGACGAGTGACGGAATCCACCACCAGCAACACGTTTTTTCCTTGATCGCGGAAGTATTCAGCCACCGCCAGCGCCACGAAGCAAGCCCGGATGCGCAGTGGAGCCGGGCGATCCGACGTCGCCACCACCACCACCGAACGGCCGCGGCCTTCCGGTCCCAGTTCATTTTCGAGAAACGCCCGCACTTCGCGGTTGCGCTCGCCCACCAGCGCGATCACGCTGACGTCTGCGTCGTTGTGCCGCGACATCATGCCCAGCAGAGTGCTTTTGCCGACGCCGCTGCCTCCGAAGATGCCGACGCGCTGTCCTTTGCCGCAAGGCAGCAGGCCGTCGATGGCCCGGATGCCGGTGATCAAAGGCGTCACGATGTGTTCGCGATCCAAAGGTTGGGGCGGCGCGGCGTACAACGGATAGGCCGTGGAGGCGCGCAGCGGCGGACCGCCGTCCATCGGCCTGCCGAACCCATCCAGCACCCGGCCCAGCAGTCCCGGCCCCACCCGCAGCAGTGCATCGTCGCGGCGGGCAATTACACTATCGCCCGGTTGCAGGCCGTCCGTCTCTTCCAGCGGCATCGACAGCACGCGATCGTTGCGAAACCCGATCACCTGCGAGCGAATGGAGCGGCCGGAAGCCGTGCGCACTTCCACAAAATCGCCCATAGAAACCACCGGACCGCGCGACGCAATCAGCAACCCCACCATTTCGGTTACTTCGCCGATCCAGGGCAACACTTCGATGCCTGGAACTTGCGACACTAATTCTCGAATGGAGGAGCTTGGCGCCATGTTATCGCTCCAACTTGTCGATCAGCCCGCGCTCGATCTCGCGCAACTGCGTTTCCACCGACGCATCCAGGATGCCCTGCGCTGTCTCGAAGAAGACTTCAGCGGACTTGAGGCTCGGATCGGGCAGCAGCACCAGGTTCTTCGGCGCGCCGGCCTGTTCCAGCAGCTTCCGAACCAGGCCTTCCAGCGTCGGATGCATGCGCACGCGGTTGATCTCGCGCGATTGCAACTTCGAAAACGCCGCTTGGATCAGCCCCGCCAGCGCGTCCGGATCCACGGCCACTTCGCGATGAATGACGCGCGCGGCAATCGAGGTCGCCAGATGCACCAGGTCCTGGATGGTTTCCTCTCGGATGTTTGCCCGCAGGCGGCCCAGCGAGTCGAGGGCTTCGGCGAGCCCTTGCACGGCCGGACGAAACTGCTCTTCGGCCTGCTGGCGTCCGGCCGCCAGCCCTTCGGCGTAACCGTCACGCCGCAATTGATCCAGCTTGCGGGCGGCTTCACGCTCCCCATCGGCATGACTGTTCCGTCGCGGGTCGCCCACCGATGCAACCACGCGCCACAACACCGGCGTGAAGGAAACCTGCTCGCCTCCCAGCGGTTCGCCCCCCAGAATTTCGCTTCCGCGAAGCTTAGACGACATATTCGGCGCCGCCGCCTCCCTTCAGGCTCAGCGTGCCTTCGCTCTCCAGCTGCCGGACTACCGCCAGGATCTGTTGCTGGGCCTGCTCCACATCCCGGATGCGCACCGGCCCCGCGGCTTCCATGTCTTCCCTCAACATCTCCGCGCCGCGCTGCGACATGCATTGCAGAAATTGATTCTTCAACTGATCGCTGGTGCCCTTGAGCGCCACTACCAGGAGTTTGCGGTCGATCTTGCCCACCACTTCCTTCATCGCCATGGTGTCGATGAGCAGCAGGTCGTCAAAAGTGAACATGTAATGACGGATCGCTTCCACCAGCGGCTGCTCGTCCTGCAAGTTGCCCAGTATTTCATCGCTCATCGCGCCTTCCATGCGGTTCAAAATCTCCGCCACCGCGCGAGGACCGCCGCGCAATTCCATCTTCACTTCGCCCAGCGCCTTCAGTTTTTCGCTGATGATGATCGAAATGCGCGCCACCACGTCCGGCGAAACGCGGTCCAACTGTGCGATACGCAGCGTTGCATCGGAGCGCAGCGGGACCGGCAGAGTGGCCAGCAGAGAAGCGGCCTGCGAGGGCGAAAGATGCGAAAGAATGAGCGCGATGGTCTGCGGATGCTCGCTCTCGATGAAGCGGCTCAGCTGATTCGGGTCGGCCTTCTGCAGGGACTCCAAGTTCTTGTTGACGCGCACGCCGGCGCGCGGAAGATGATCGGCGATGCGCTTGGCGCCCTCCGGACCAAAAGCGTTCGAGAGCACGCGCTTGGCGTAATCGAAGCCGCCACGCCCTCCGTTTTGCCGGGTGAGCTGACAGAACTCTTCTAGAACCGATTCGGTTTGGCTGGGAGTCACTTTGTCCAGGCGCGCAATGGCTTTACTGACAGCCTTGGCCTCTTCGTCGTTCAATTGCTTCATTACTTCGCCGCTGATCTTGTCTCCCAGAGCCACCAGAAGTATGGCGGCCTTTTGCGGTCCGGTGATCTTAGTGGAAGTGCTTTCTGTTACAGGCATCGCAGGGTATGAGTTCGCCTCCTTTTAGTTGGTATCCTCTTCGGCCAGCCAGCCTCGCAAAATATGGGCCCAAGCTTCCGGATTGTTGCGGCTGTTTTCCTGGAGTTGTGTGAGCAGTACTTCGGTTCGCGATGGCATCAACGCGGGCAGCCGCGAAGGCTCGCCTAGCGGGGTTGCCGATCCGGCTGGTCCAGCCGCCAAACCAGCGTAGGTATCCATGGCAGGCAAAGCCTGGCGGGTTTCCACGCTCGCGCCGCGCTTGCCGCCGCCCATCATTTTTGCCAGCACGAAGGCCAGCAGGCCAATTACCAGCACCACGCCGCCCACCGATCCCCACAGCAGAGCCGGTTTTTTCTTCAGTGTTTCGATGGAGAGCACTTCGTCCGGTTTCTTTTGAACGCCCGGCGCTCCCAGATCCAGGTTCACGCTGTTGTCGAACGGCAGCGCCTCCACGGTGAGCTGATCTCCACGCATGGTGTCCAGCCCGACCAAGGTCCCCACCAGCGTCTGAATGGCCTTCAATTTTTCGGTGTCGGGAGGAATCACTACGCGATGTGCCTGCGCCCCTTGCCCTTCCATCTTGGAGCCCTGATCCACCAGCACCGCGATCGACAATCGCTTCACGGCGCCTTGCGGCAGCTTCAGATGTTTCGTGATCCGGCTGGATTGATAAGTAATGCTCTCCGATCGCCGGCTGCTGTTGGTAGAATTGCCCCCGGTGCGCGGAGGAGTTGGTTGAGCCGCGCCCGGCGTGCCGGCGGGCTGTCCAGGTTGTCCAGGCGGCTGAGCGGGCTGCGTGGCAGCCGGCGCCGGCTGTTGCGGCGCATTGGAGGCTACCGCTTGCGTCGAGGGCAGATTCGCCGCGGTTCCTGGAATGCCGGGGCCGATGCGCGTGGTCCCGCTCGAATCTTCCATCTTCTGCGAACTCGTCATCACGGATTTGGAAGGATCGAACGTCTCTTCGCTCTGCTCGCCGCTGGTCATGTCGATATCGGCCGACACGCCCGTGCGAAACTTGTCGGGCCCCAGCAGCGGTTCGAGCGTGCTGTTGATCTTGGCCGCAATGTCGTGCTCCACGGCTTGCCGGTATTCCAGCCCCGCGTCACTGTTCTCGGCCCCGTCCGCCACGCCCGCGCGTCTCGGCCGGCTCAGCAGATTTCCGCTCATGTCCACCACCGAAACGGACTCCGGCACCAGACCTTCCACCGCGCTCGATACCATATTCGTGATCGCAATCACGTTGAGCGAGGACAGCCGCGATCCCGGCCGCAGACCCACCAGCACGCTGGCTTTGGCGGGCTCCCGTGCGTCTGTGAATACGGAGTCCTTGGGCAGCGTTACGTGTACGCGGGCCTGCTGCACGTCCGAGATGGCCATGATGGATCGTTCCAGTTCGCCCTCGAGCGCGCGCCGGTAGTTCACGTGTTCGGCGAAGTCGGTGATGCCAAAATTGGTTTTGTCGAAGATCTCGAATCCGATGCGTCCCGTTTTGGGCAGGCCCAGTCCGGCCATCTGCAGGCGCAGCTCGGGAACTTTGTCCTCCGGCGCCAGCAGCTCGGTTCCGTTATTGGTGATTTTGTACTCCACGCCGGCTTCATGCAGCTTCTGCACGATGGCGCTGGCGTCTTCGGGCGCCAGTCCCGTATACAGGGTTCGCAGTCCGCTCTCGCGTTCCCAGCGCGAAAATCCCATCACGCCCGCCACTACCGCGATCGCCACGATGACAATGGTCGCAAGCTGGCGAGCCGTGAGCGCTCCGAGAAGTTTCTTGGCTTGATCCATTATCTTTGGCTAAGGGGCAACGAGGGGGAGGAAATTCATGCGTCAGACCTGCATCCGCATGATCTCCTGGTAGGCCGATACGGCCTTGTTCCGCACTTGCAGGAACAGATTGAACTGTAAGTCCGCGCGCTGGGCCGCCAGCGCCACCGAATGCAGTTCCTCGTCGCCTCCGCTCAAGAAATTCTGGGCCGCCTGCTGGGCTTGTGTCTGGGATTGTTCGACGCGTCCGACCATTCCTTCCAGCATGGATTGAAAGGCGCCTGTGCCGCCGGCCGCGCTGGACCCCTCCACCGGCGCCGTGGGCGGCACCGCGATCATCGAAACTGGTGTTATTGGGGACATGTTTATGAACGAAAGAGATCGAGCGATTTGTTAATCATGTCTTTCACCGCCGAGATGGCCGCCACGTTGGCTTCATAGCCGCGGGAGGCGCCCAGCAAATCCACCATGTCTTCCGCCGGGTTGATTTTCGGATACGCCACGTAGCCGTCTTTATCGGCGTCCGGATGGCTGGGCTGGTAGCGCATCTCGGGAGCGCTGTTGTCAACGGCGACTTCACTCACCATCACGCCCGAAAGAGCGGGGCCGAGCACGGAGTCCATCTGGGAAGAAAACGATCCGATGGAACTGTCCTCGGCGAACACTACGTCTTTTCTGCGATACGGGCCGCCTTCGGGAGTGCGCGTGGTTTCCGAGTTGGCCAGGTTCTCCACCAGCACCTCGGTTCGCGCGCGCTGCGCCGCCATTCCGGAAGCACTGACCGACAGGCTGGAAAAGAGACTCACGACGTCTTACCTCCCTCTTGGATGGCGGTCCGAATCGTGCTGATTTCCGAATGCGCCAGATTGGACGCCACGCTGAAGCGCAAAGCGTTCTCCGCCAGCAGGCGCGCTTCGCGGTCCACGTCCACGTTGTTGCCGTCGTTCTTGTTCTTAAGACCCGGGACTTCGATCACGTTGGGCTTGGAACCCGCCATCTGGCTTTGAAGCTCGCGTTCGAAGTCGACGTCTTTGGTCTGGTATCCGGGAGTGTCGGCATTGGCGATGTTGGAGGCCACCAATTTCTGGCGGGCGCTCACCAGATTCATGTATTGCTCGATGCCCGCACCGACGTTGTCCAGCATGAAGCAGATCGGACAGCAATCGGGGTGCCAGAAAGCGTTCGGCGATTATCAGGGACTTATCGGGCCAAGGTGTTTGAACCGTGACGCCCAGCGTTGAGATCTCGACGCTGCTGGGTTTAGCGCTGGGTTCGGTGTTGCGCTCAGCGCCGGGTGCCCAGAGCTGCGGCTTGAAGATACTGGGCCCGTGCGGTGAGGCGACGCTGAGCCTTTTCGACAAACGCCAGGTGTTCGGATGCCAACGCCCGCTGCAGAAGCGTCATTTCGCGAACCCAGGTGAGCAGCTCGATCGACTGGTTGGGAATGGGCGATGCGGCGCGTTCCTCGTTGGAGAGCGGCATCCAGTGCCGGCGCAATGCTTCGGCGTACTCGCCGGTGAGGCGAGTGGCCTTTTCGTGATCGCTCACTAGCACGGCCGCGCGAAGGTCGCGCGCCAGATTATCCAACGGTTGAGGCATTCGGGTTGTTACTCGTAGAGGCCTGGAACAGGCCCTGCAGGAAGGTGTTCTGGTTCTGGAGCCTCGCGATGAGAGCGTTGGCCTCCGCCATTTGCGCGTTTAAGTTGGTTTGTAGCAGGGTAAGCTGAGCCTGATCGTTGGCGATCTCGGCTTGATCCTGCGTGTTCTGGTTCTGGAGCGACTGCGTATCCGTCACAACCACGCCGGTGCTCGGATCCGTGATGCTGTCTAAAGTATTGTTCGCGTATTGCACGAAGCCGCCGGTTGTGTCGCCCAGAAATGTGAGGGCGTCGGTAATTTGCGACTGGCTCAAGCCCGCTATTACCGTCGGGTCGAAAGTCAGCGTGCCCTGCTGGGAAAATTCGACGCCTAGCTGCGCCAAAGAAGTGATGGAACCGCTCGAGCCGGCGTAGGTGATCATTTGCGTCAGCGCCTCTTGCATGTCCAGTACGCTGCTGTCTCCAACCAGCGCGCCGCCGTTCTGGCCGGTGTTTTTCTCCACTTCGGCAAAGGCCGCGTTGTAAGCGTTGACGAAGGACGAAAGCTCGCTCGATACCGAGCTGAGGCTGGAGGCGATGGTGACGGTGGTGGTGCCTTCCGCCTCCAGGGTTACATTCAATCCCGGCGCGATGGTAACCGTGGAAGAGTCGGTGGAAATGGGCTCCGCCGGCAGCGCCGGCTGGCCATCCACGGTATAAGACGCGTCGCTCCCTGTGTTCAGGGTGGTTAACAAATTGTTCGTGCCGTCATTGAGCTGCAGTGCTACACCTCCCAAAGACGTGCTTTGGAGGCTGAGCTGGTAGTTGGGCGACTCTGGACTTCCCAGATTGATGACCACCGCCTGCACCGGCGCGCCGCTCGAGTTGATGCCGGCTGCCAGGTCGTTCAGATCGCTGGCGGTGACCGTGTAGGTGGAGGTGCCTACCGTGAGAGTGAACGAAGTGCTGGGGCTGATGTTCTGGCTGGTGGGATCGGTAACCGGAGTCGCGGAGTTGCTGATCGCACTGGAGTAAGAACCCGCGTTGACAATATCGACGGTATAAGTGCCGGCCAGCGGGCTGCCGTTGACGCTCGCGGTAAGCACAGACGGATCGGCCACGGTAGCCTGTACGGCGCCGCCGCCTGTTCCCGACGAAATGTTCTGAAGGGACGTTTGCAAACTGTTAAAAAGGCCGCTCAGCGTGTTCAGTTCGCTGGTCTCGCCGCTGATGGTAGACTGATCAGCCTGGAGAGCCTGCATGGGAAGCGCGGCGATCTCCAGCGCCCTGGTGACCGAGGCCTGCAGAGTCGCCGCAAAAGTGCTCGTTCCCGTGGTGGTGGTCTGCGGCGCAATCGATGTTAAGGCATTGCTCAGGCTGCTCGAACTGGTGCTCATGGCGAACCTTTTAACGAACGAAACTAGGCCGTACTCGGGTAAGATCGGCCCAGATCGTTTGTAGCTTTAGCTTGCCCTGGCGATTACTATTGCAGCAGCTTCAGGACCGCTTGCGGCATGGAGTTGGCTTGCGCCAGGGCGGCGATGGAGGACTGCTGGAGGGTCTGCTCCTGGGCCAAGCTCGATGCATCGGCAGCGACGTTGGCGTCCTTGATGGAGGCTTCCGACGCCGTCAAGTTCGTGATCTGGGAGTTGGCAAGCGAGGTCGCGTAATTCAGCAGGTTTTCGCCCGCGCCCACCGCGCCCTGCACTTGGCCAAGGTTGCTGATGGCCGTCTGGACCAGTCCCAAAGCAGTGGTTGCATCGGTGGTGGTCAATACGTCCGAACCGGTTAGGCCCAGTCCGCCGGCGTCAACTCCTGTGACCGTGACGCCACCCGCGCCGCCCGAGGTCAGATCGACGGTGACCTGGTCATCGGTCGCGACGCCGGTGTCGCCTCCTCCGATGAAGATCGCGAGCGGATTGGTGTTGTACTGGGAAGAACCGATGGTGCCGGTGTCCGAAGTGGTGCCACCCGAAGCCAAGCCGATATTGCCGGCCTGACGCGTCACTTCACCCAGCACGGACTGGAACTCGTTGTTCAGCGTGGTGCGGTTACCCTCGAACGTTCCGCTGGCCGACTCGGTGGCCAAGGTCTGCAGCCGATCCAACAGGTTGGAAATGTTGCTCAAACCGCCATCCATGATCTGCAGGATGCTGCTTCCGTTGGCGGCGTTGATAACGCCCTGTTGCAGCTCGGTGATGTTGGCCTGTAGTTCATTCGCAACCGCCAGGCCTGCGGCGTCGTCTCCCGCGGAGTTGATGCGATAACCGGACGTCAATTGATCGATCGTGTTGCTTTCAGCATTGTCGTTCTGCTCGAGCTGTTGTTGGGCGAACAGCGACGTGACGTTAGTTTGAAGTGAGAGTGGTAACATGTTTTATTCCTCTTTCGTCCTTATCTCGGCTTCTCGCCGAAGTCACGCCTTGCTCAGCGTGCAGTACTCTCTTCGATGATGCAAGACGTTTTTTCACGGTTTTTCCGGATTTTCTTGCATGGCCGGACGTGTCGAAAGCTCGTCACTGCCGGGGGCGGGAGGGCCCCATGCCGGGAGCGCTGGGCCCGGCGTCGGCCGGCTCGATCCTGAGGCTGTTGAGGATTACGACATCCACGCGGCGATTGCGGGTCCGGCCTTGGGGAGTCTCGTTGGAATCGATCGGCACCGTGTCCGCGCGGCCGACCACGGAAAAACGCGCCCGGCTGAGCTGGAAGGTGCCACAGAAGGTTTCGAGCACCGCGATGGCCCTTGCGCAGGAAAGCTCCCAATTGCTCTTGAAACGCGCGTTATGGATGGGTATGGAGTCGGTGTGTCCTTCGAGCTGGATGGAATTGGGAAGCGTTGCGATGAGTTCGGCGAGTGTCTTCATGGTCGGCAGGTTGGACTGGTCCAGCGCGTCGGTGCCCGAAGAGAAGAACGCGGATTGCCGCAAGCTTATAACCAGGCCGCGCGGTTCCATCCGGATTTCGAGCTTGCCGTCCGTGACTTCCTGTTCCAACTCTTTGTTCAGACGCTCCAACGACGGCATCAGCTCGATCACGTTTTCCGGCGGGGCGTTTTTGAGGGCGCGTTGCGCGCCTCCCGGGCCTTTCATCATGGCGTTGCCTTGCCCTTTGTCGTCCACCGTACCGCCCAGTACGCTGGCCACCTCGGGCGGGGCATGGATGGAGCGTCCATTGTTCAGCGCCTTTTCGACAGCTTCGGAAACTTGCTTGGCGCGCGCCTTGTCGGTTTGCGATGAGGCGAACATCACGACGAAAAAGGCAAACAGCAGCGTGATGAAGTCGGCGTAGGATACCAGCCAACGTTCGTGATTCTCGGGCTCCGGTGTGCGTTTCCTTGGCATAACGAAGCCTTATTCGTGCGCGTCCATTTATCCTTGCGCGTCCATTTATCCCTGAGCGGCCACGGTCCGCGCGGCGGGTGCGGCGTTGGCCTTTTCGCACGTTTGGGCTTCACCTTCGGCGAAAGCATTCAACTTTATGCGAATCAGCTTGGGGTTCATTCCTTCCACGATGCTGCAGACGCCTTCCAGCATCAATTCTTTGATATGCTGCGTTTCGTGCAAACGCGCTTTGATCTTGTTGGCGGCCGGCAAGAAGAACAGATTCGCAGACGCGACGCCGTACACTGTGGCCACAAATGCCACGGCGATTCCGCGGCCGACCTCTTCGATGTTTTCCAGATGTTTCATAACCTGGATTAGACCGAGCACCGCGCCGATGATGCCGATGGTGGGAGCGTAACCGCCGGCGGATTCGTAAACCTTGGCCACCGATTCGCCGCTGCGCTGTTGCAGATCCAGGTCCAGCTCCATCATCTTGCGCAGTTCCTGCAGATCGGTGCCGTCGACGCTCAATGAAAGCGCCTTGCGCAGGAACGGATCGGCGATTCTTTCCAGATCCGACTCAAGGGATAAGATGCTGTTCTTGCGCGCCTTGGTGGCGTACGAGATGATCTCGTCGATTACCTGCTGTGGCTCCTCCCCTTTTTCGAAGAATACAGTTCCCAGATACTTCGCGGCGCGGATCAAGGTCTTCAACGGAGTGGTTACCATTACCGCTCCGAGGGTGCCGCCCAGCACGATCATGAGAGCTGTGACCTGGGTAATATCGGTCAGCCTGCCGCCTTCGATGAGAAGGCCGCCGAGAATACCTCCGATGGCCAGCAGCAACCCGCCGAGAGTTGCTATATCCGGCCGGCTGGACGGCTTCTTGCGCTCAGCATTGTTTGCCATGACCTTGCTTTACTTGGCCCCCCAGGCGGCCGGTTTCTGACCGGCGTCGGCGTGCTCCAAGCTTTCGTCACTCCTCACATCGTTGATCTTTAGAGGACAATGCGACCCGCTCAACAGAGCTTTCCGATACTGGATGACTTTGTCGACCACCTCTTCGGCCGATTCCAGCACCATGAATTTCTGGCCGGTGGTCAAGGCCACCACGGTATCGGGTGTCACCTCGACGTGCTCAATCAGGTCGGCATTCACAATGAGCGGAACGTGGTTCAGCCTGGTGAGCTGGATCATAAATCGCCAAAAAAGCCTAAAGACAGAACGGCTCGTTGGTATATCGACTGTTCCGGTCTGAGATTTACGATTTTTGCGGAGGATTCAGTGAGTTAAGTCCCACAAGGTAAAGTGTTTGCCGGAGACAGCCGATTCTAGGCCTACGGCTAAGCTCCACCACATGGAATCCAATCGGGAATCAAATCGGGAATTGGCCAAGGCCGAGTTCCGGGCCAGTAGCAAGTTGCAAGGAGTATCGGGCGAGTTGGTGCGGCTCGCCAATGAGACGCTCGCCCGGGAACTTAGCATAAGTTTGTCGGCATTTCTGCGGATGTCGGTCACCGCTACCCACACCCACGGCGGCGAGATCTCCTTCGGAGAGTTTCCGGTGGCCGACAGCCGGGCCTGCATCGGTCTGGCGTTGGTTCGCCCGGACGACCGCAAGGTGATTCTGGTGCTCGAAAACTCCGTGCTCTTACCGCTGGTGGGAGTCGCCTTGGGTGCGAAAGCGGGCTCTTTTGGCCCGGTGGAACGCAAGCCCACCGAGATCGAATTACAGGTGGTCAGCCTCTTATACCGCATGATTCTCGCGGACACGTACCGCTGCTGGGCGACGCTGATGAAGACGCCGCTCGAGACCGTGACGCTGGACTTTGAGGCCGCCCCGTCGCGCATCCTTCCGGCAACCGCGCCGGTGTTTGCGGCCCGCTTCGATCTGACAGCCGGAGACCAGGCGGGGAAGTTAACCCTGCTCGTGCCACCCGATCTGTTCGCTACCGTGGTGGTGGAGGAAGAGGCCGTTTCGCTGGAGAAGCCGGAAACCGGGATATCGGTGGAGGCCACCGTGGAACTCCTCCTGGGCGGCCAGGTTGCAATGCAGATATGGCTGGACGGGTCCCAGATGCGTCTGGGCGATCTACTGCGGCTTAGCCAGGGGCAGATCGTGCGGCTGGACCATCCGGTGGAGCGAAGGGCGGTTTGCACACTGAACGGCGTTAGCAGTTTCAGCGGGCAGATCGTCAGCACCGGACAGCGGCGGGCGTTCCAGGTGGAAGAGTTCATCGGCTAGAAATCACTGGGGTCAGCTTCGCGGAGGCTGAATTCCGCCAGATGTTCGAGCAGCCGAACTGCTCCGCCGTGCTGACCACGCCCTTGTTCGAGCGATTCAAGCACACCGGCTAGCACCTCCAGCCGCTCCATTTCGAGCGCACTGGGCATTTCCAATGCGGAGCGGAGCCTACGGGCGGCCCGTCTGGAGTGCTCCAACTCCTGCTCCAGGCCGGCGCTTTCCCCGCTGCGCAACGCAGCCAGGAGTCGACCTGCCACTTGTGCGGCGCCTTCCGGCTGGACCTGAGTGGATTGTGACATGGTAGCGTATCGCAGATCCGCATTTCGTATTGAAAGAAACTTACGGGGGAAAAGTACGTAGCGGGAAGCGGAACGTGGCTGTTCGCAAGAAAAAACGGCGGCGGAGGCCAAACCGCGCCCTCCCGCCGCCGGCTGGAACCAGGCGAATATGGCCGGAGCCTGGTTAGTGAACTGCCAGTGTTTAACCGGCCTGGCTGTTTACCCCGCCCGCCGTGACCACAACCGGAAGGTTACCGGAGGTGACTCTGGTCGGAACGGTGGCATGAATCCGAAAGAAGAAACGGCGGCGGGGGCCAAACCGCACCCTCCCGCCGCGCTGGAACCAGGCTGTCTGACGGGCCTAGTTTTTGACGTACATTGTTACGCCGGTCTGGGCGGCTACCCCGTTCGCTGTCACTATGACCGGAACCGAGACGGCCGAAGTGCTGGTAGTAGCTTTGGGAACGGTGACATTGATCTGATAGAGGCCGGTAACCGAACCGGCCACCCAGCCTGCGTAGGTGACGGTAGCGGACTGGCCGCCGATGCTGACGGTGACCCAGCCTTTAGCTGCGAAGCAAGGAGGTAGATTACCGGTTCCCCATACCGTAGGAACTAGCACCGCGCCGTCGGCGGTGGCGGGGCTGGTGAGACCCTCATCAGTCACATACAGGGACGTCTCAAAACACGAGGTGGGGAACACCGGCGCTTTGGTGGATGTGACGCTAGCCGAGGTGCTGGTCGGGATGCCCAGACCGCTGGCATAAATCAGGACCGTGTCTCCTACCAGAGCCGGGTTGGTGGACGAATTCACAGAGTAATCCGCCAGCAGGATCGCGCCCTGTCCTTGGCCCGTGGCAGACGTGGTGAACAGCCCTGGGTTGGTGGCGAGCGGGGCCGCCGTGTAGACATTGCTGAGATTGGTACCGGATGAAACAACGATCTGCAATCCAGTGATGCCGGTACCAATGATGTTGGACGGAACCAGGGCGTTGATCTGGGTATCGTTGGCGAAGATCAGGTAGGCGTTGGCGATCAGTGTGCCGGATTGGTTGTTGAACGCAACGGTGAGCGAGGCGCCGCCGGCCGTGAGGCTGGCCGGATAACGCGAATCGGCCCCAATTGCCGCTACCACCCCGCTGACGCAACCCGACGGGCAGAAGTTGTTGCCGAAGATGCTGATCAGCTCGTAGGGCGCAAACTTCGGGGTGACGCCGGCCGCGGGTTCTTCCAACGCACCGGCATCGGTTACCGAGTTGACGATGGGGTTGGTGGTCACGGTAAGCGTGGTGGTTGCCGGTGTTTCGAGGACCCCGCCGATGGTCACGCTACTGGTGATGCTGATGGTGATGGCTTGCGGCGTCGTAAGGATGCCAACCGCGGGTGACTGTGCGTCCTGGTAAGGAATAGTAAGAATCATCGTGGTGGAGTTCACCAGGGACACCGCGCCCGTGCCGCCCAACCCGGAGAGGGCAACCAGTCCGCCTCCCGCAGAGCCGGGATAAGAAATCTTGACGACGGTTGCCGACGTAGAGCCGGACGCCGCGTAGAAGCCTGAACCGGTGACAACCACCTTCAGAGTGCCGGAACTTTGCGTGGGCGTGTAGGCCGGGAAGAGCGGAGTGGCGCTCAAGGCCGCATAGGGCTGGGCAACGTTAATTGTGAAGTTAATGGTGATGGTGGTAGGAGTGCTTCCGTAGGTAATGGTCAGCGTCGACGTAAGCGTGTCGCCCACCGACGCGTTGTTGAGAACGTCCGCCAGGAAGTTGAGCGTGAGCCCGGTTCCGAAGTTGTACGCGATACCGCTGGTGCTGCTGAGTTCGATCCAGTTCGACGGGGCGGCCGGAGACGTCACGGTTCCCGCGGCCGTAAATGCCACCGGGGAATCGGTCGAAAGAATTGTCAGGGGTATGCTCGGGTAGGGAGTGGAACCGTACACCCAGTTCAGGGCCGGTATGTTGGCGCCGCTGTTGTAAGTCTGGGTGCTGTTATTCGCCAGGACCGTGGTCCCGTACAGCACCGACAACGTGGAAGCCACCGGCACCACGGAAAGAGTTACCGGAATGGTCAGGTTCTGAAAACCGCTGACTGCCAGGGTGACATTGGCGGTGTAGGTGCCGGCGCCCAGCGTAGCGGCGGTTTGATTTGCCACGAACGTAAGCGACGTCGGCGAAGTGGTTGCCGTACCGGACATAATGTTCAGGGTCAGCCAGAAAGGAACCGTCGACGGATTGATGACGAAAGCATCGCTGCCCGATGGGATCGTGATTGCCACAGGGACGTCCGTGGGGGAACCCGTTGTGGGGAGCTGATAAGAAATCGCTACCGAAGCCGGCGAGGCTAGGAGTGGCGAAGCCGCCTCGGTTTGAGCTTGCGCGGACGCCGCACACAGGAGCAGCGCGGACACGGCGAAGGAAATTTTGTTGGCAGAGAGCTTAAACATGGACTGAATCCTTTCCAAAATCTGGTTGCGGCATAATACCCTCGCTGCTGTTGAACGCCCGCTTGGGTACGGTGATCTATCGCCAGTTCACGCCGTAAATTGAACATTTTTTGCGATTCACTGGAAAAATTCGCGAAAATTAACGCTGGTACGGGGGGGAGAGACAAGCGCACATGAGGGTATCGGCGCGCGGACGCGGGTACGCGCGCTTGGGTTGCGGCGAGGTGACGTCGCGGCTCAGGTGATTGGCAAATAGTCAAAGAGCGTAGTGGTGGGCTCGTGGGCCTCGGCGGACATGGCTGCATCCAGCGCAGTGGAGGCTTGCGTCACTTCCACCGCGAGAGTAGCCGTGTTGGCGTCCTCAAGGCCGCCGAGCTGGGTCTGATCCTGCGTCTGATACTTCTGTGCCAAATCGAGCGCGGAGGAAACGTTGTTCTCCGCGGCCCCATAGAAACTGGTTTGGCTGTTCACGTAATTGCTCGCGGTTTGGAGCGCGCCGATGGCTTGTGTAATATTGGCGCCGCTCCCGCTTTGCAGGGCTTCGACCAAACCCTGAAGCGCTGCAAAAGCATTGTTCGCGGTCGGGTTGCCGATCGAGTCCTGCTGGTCGAACAGTTCTTGCGCTGTCATGGAGACTTGGAACGTCACACCGGAGGGACCTTCAACCTGGAGCGTAGCCTGTTGCGGCGTTATCAATTGATCCACGCCAGTGGGACTGGAAGGATCCACCTGATAAGCCGGCGATCCGGTGGCGTCGCCGCTGAAGACGTACACGCCGCCTACTTCAGTGTTGCTAATGGCCACCAGTTGCCCCTGGAGCGCTTGCACCTGAGCCGCCAGACTCTGCTGCGTAGGCAGGGTGGCGCTGGTACTGGCGCCTTCCGTTCCCAGTGAAACCGCCTGACTGAGCAGCTCAATGGCACTCTGGACTCCGCTGCTCGCCGTCTGCACCTGGCCCTGTATGGTGGTCAGGTTTTGGGTCGTCTGAGTGGCTTGGCCGAGCTCGGAGCGGATCTCGAAAATGTCGCCAATCGATTGCGGGGCGTCCGAAGCCTGGTTGACGCTCAGGCCGCTCGAAAGCTGTTCGTCGGCCTGGCTGAGATTATTTTGAAGAATATTCAACGACGCCAGGAATTGTTCGTTGCTAGGACTTAATCCACTGATCATAATGTCTCCTTCGTTACTCGCGCCTCTTAAGTTGGAATCATGGCCAGGAGTGATTGCAGGGTGTCGTCCACCACAGTCACAACCTTGCTCGCGGCCTGGTACGAAGTCTGGAGCTGCACCAGGCGGATGGCTTCTTCGTCCAGAGACACTCCGGAAACCTGCTGCTGCAAACTTTGGGCTTGCGCTACCAGTTGCGATTGCGCGGTGGCTTGGGTGTTGGCGTTGTTGACGGCGTTGCCGACGGACGAAGTCAGGGAGGCGAAATACTGCGTGAATCCTTGACCCTCCACCGGACCGGGGGTGCTGGAATCCAACCCGGCCAGAGTGAGTGCGGCTCCGTTGGCGACGAAGGGCGGCCCGGCATCGGCGGCGGCCAGCTGGCTGCCCGTGATGGTGGAGCTGACGGCCAGGGTCCCCGCAATGCCCGCGGGCGTACTTGCGTTGTAGGTGAACAGTGCGCTGCCGGCCTGATAGGGCGGTGTGTCGGTGGTGGAACCCTGCTCCAATACAGCATTGACGCTGTCGGCAAGACTTTGCGCCAGCGTGTTCAAACCGCCCACCTGCTGTCCGCCGCCGATCAGCGAGGGGAGCAAGGTGTTCGACACGCTCAGCAGTCCCGCCAAGCCCCCCGTGGTGATCTGGCTGGTTATGTCGTTCCCGTTACTGTCCTCGATGCCGATGGTCGGCGCGGCGCCCGGATTCCCGTTGGTGGAAGCTATGTTGTTCACGGCCTGAATGGCGTTTACCTGGGTGCCTTCCACCAGGTCCGTCTGGCCCCCGAGCATCACAGTCACCATTCCTCCATTGCCCTGCAGCACCTGGATGTTCGCCAGGCTGGAGAGATTCTCGAGCGTGTTTTCCAACTGCGCGCTCAATCCGGCGTTGGGCTGGGAATTCTGGCTCATCGCCACGTTATACGACTGGATTGCCGCGGCATCCTGATTGATCTGGGTCACCGTGGACTGAATGTTGTTGTTAACGGAAGTCTGGATCTGGCCCAACTGGACCGCGGCTTGTTGGAACGCACTGGCGGTCTGCTGCGCCGCGTCGATGACCGCCGCTTGGTAACTGGTGCTGCTGGGCTGTGTGCTCCATTCCGAAAAGCTCTGGAACAACTGATTCAGCGCCGACGGGATCGGGCTGTTGGAAGAGACATCGAAGACCGTTTCGAGCGGCGTTAAAGTAGTCTGGAGCTGCTGGTACATTCCCTGCAACGACAGTTGTTGCTGGACCGCCGTGTCGGCATAGGCATTGCGAGTGTCCTTCGTCACCTCCTCAACTCCGCCCGACTGGGCGCCTGTGATGGAATCGTAGTCCTGCGAGATCAACTGGGGCACCTGTTCGGCGTACCCGGGGCTGTTCGCGTTGGTGACGTTGTTCTGGGTGACGTCGATGGCCTGCTCGAAGGCCTGAATAGACTGGCCGGCCGAACTCAATACCGCGAAGAGGTTACCCATGATGGCGTTTCATCCTTCCACGCTTAGCTTTCTCACGAGCGTTAAAGGCGCCGCCTGGCCGCGCTCGGTATATCCTCCGCGGCGCGCTCGAACGGTATCCAGCCAGCCGCAGAGCATCTGGTCGGCGCCGGCAAAAAAGGCCGCGAGCACGGCCACTTCGCTTTGCAGCTCTTCGATGCCGGAGCGGATACCGGCATCGGGTTTGGAACCGTTCTGCCGCAATATGGCGGCCACGCAACCGAGTTGAACTTCGATATCCCGCAGGAGCGCGGCGGATTCGTCGGCTGTTTCGGCCGAGGGTTGCGAGAGCATCCGCTTCACCTGGCGCATGTTGACGCGCGCGGCCTGGAGGTATTGTCCGGCGTCGCCGTATTCTCGCGCGCCGTCGCGCTGGCTGGCATTCTCCATACCGATTCCAAGCGACAGGCGCTAATCTCCCGTGAGATGCGCCTCGATCATGGCGCGGCTTACTTCCTGGGCAGCGGGCTGGTATTGGCCGTTCCGCACCAGCGCCTGGAGCTCCAGCACGCGGGCCGAGCGTGCGGACGAAGATGAGGCCAGCGCCTGCTGAAGAAGGTTCGGAGAGTTTGAGAGCGAGATAGAGTCGTCCCCCGGCGTGCCGTCCGTGGGGGCGGATCGATAGGCGCCGGTGCCGGTGGCGCGCGACGGGCTCTGGGTGTTACCGAGATTTGATGGGGAGATATCCGGGGTCTGATTATTGTTGATGATCATCGCTTCCTCATTGCGTCCGCGTTATTTTCCTGCAACCACTTCCTCCCGTGGCGCCAAGACCACCTCTTCATACGGGTGCATGACGATTTTGTGAACTTTTACCAGCAGGTCCACTTCACCCTGGGGGACGCGCAAGGCGCCCGCGATACGGTCGGGAGATTGGCCCAGGCGATGCAGTTTCAGCACTTTGCTTCGGAGCGTGCTGTTGACGCTATTTCCAGCTCCCGCCGCCGTGCCCGCCGCCGCTGCAGCGGCAGCAAGCGAACTGCTGGTTTGTTCCAGGACGGTTTGTTCCAGCCGCAGGACTTGACCTTTCAGCCCGGTAATTTCGGCGGCCAGGCGCGCGGTTTCCGTTTCGAGTGTTCTCTCCTGCCGGCAGGCGCGGTCGTGGAGCTGTCGCACGCGCTGGCTCAAGCCCAGCAGGATGCCCAGCACCAGCGCCAGATTCGCGGCTACCGTCAAATAAGGAAGCAGACTCAAGAACATTTCATCACCCTAGGTTTTGGGAGAGGCTGAAGAGGTTGCACGTCATGCCCTCCCTGTCCGGGTCTGGCTGGTGCGAGGCGATCTTAGTGATGCGCACGCCGTAGTTGCCCGACACCACAACCACTTCGCCCTGCGCGATGACCCGATCGTTGACGATGATCTCCACCGGGTCTTCCGGGGAGCAGTCCAGTTCCACCACGGAGCCGCTGCCGAGCTGCGCAATGTCGCGAAGGCAGAGCTGCGTGCGTCCCAGCAGAATGCGGATCGGCAGCTTCACGCCCATCAGTAATGGCGCGGCTTGCGAAGGACCGCTGGCGGGGCGAGCCGCTGCGGCGTTTGCGTCCGCCGGCGTGACATCCGCGGCCGGTGGCGCTGGAGTGGCTGTTTCCTCGTCAGTCATTGGAAATTCCTCGGACATTAGAAATTCCTCGGAAAGGCATTTAGAGAATTCCCCGGGTGGAAGGCCATTTCTTGATGACGTAAGCGCGCAGCCGCAGCACAGCCTGCGATTTGAGCTGGCAAACGCGAGTGGTATGGATGCCTAGAATTTCGGCGATCTCGTGCAGGTTCTGTTCTTCCTTGAAGTACAGCGTGAGGATGGTTCGCTCCAGGCGTGGCATCTTATTCACCGCTTCCGCGAGCAGCTTTTCCAGTTCAGCCCGCTCCAGAATCCGCATGGGAAGGGTTTCTTCGTCATGGGCCACGTAGCGCAGAAGTTTGCTTTCCGCGAATCCGTCGGCGATTTCATCCAAGCTGCCCAGGCTGACGCCCCGCAGTTCCGCCAGAAGCTCTTGGTATTCGGCCAGGGGGAGGCTCATTTCGGCGGCGATCTCTTCTTCGCTTGGCACTCGCTGCAGCCGTTGCTCGGCGCTCGCTATGGCCGCTTCCACGTCCTTCAACCGTTTGCGCTTGTGGACTGGAATGCCGTCCAAGCCGCGAATGCTGTCCAGAATGGCGCCGCGGATGCGATGCTCCGCATAAGTCTTCAGCTTGACGTTGAACTTGGGATCGTAGCTATCCACGGCGTTGATCAGCCCGATTACGCCCGAGGAGACCAGATCCTCCAAACTGACCGCGCCGCCTATTTTTTCGTGGATGCGCATCGCCACCCAGCGCACGTGCGGCAAGTTCTCAAGAATCAGGCGGTCCCGCTCGGCGGTGCCGATCGCCGGAGTGGGAGTATAGAAGGCCGCGTTGGCTAAAAGATTGGAAGCCATCTATGCCGCCGAGACCGCCTCCGCCGCTTCTTTTCGGAACACCGATGCCAGCAAGATGCGGGCATGGGCGGGTTCAATATCTTCGGGAATGTTCTGGCCGTTGGCAAGATATGACAGCGGCTTGCCGGCTTCGAGCGCCGCGGAAAGCAGGGCGCCGTGCGATTCGGTTTCGTCCAGTTTGGTGAACAGCAGATAATCCGGCTGGAGCGCCGCATAATCCCGGATGCTCCGCCTCAAGTCCTCGCGCTTCATCGAAGCAGCCAACACCAGGTGGATTTGTTTATTCGTAAGCCGATCGAGACAGTTCGCGATGTCTTTGGCGGCGTCCAATTCGATGGGACTGTAGCCGGGTGTATCCACCAGGACAACGCCCTTACTGCGGGATTCTTCCGCGGCGCCCATGAACTCCTGAACTGAATTGATGGCGGTGAATCCGACGCCGATGATGGCAGCTAGACTGCGCAACTTTTCGTGCGCGGCCACTCGGTACGGGTCAATCGAGAGGATACGGACCGGCTGCCGTTGAGCCAGGCATTCGCGAATCGCGATCTTCACCAGCGTGGTGGTTTTGCCCGCGCCGGCGGGGCCAGCGAATACGACAATTTGTGCGGCGCAAGCGACCGGCTTAGGGTCGGAACCAGCCTTGTTAGGCGACGGCTGTTGGAATGGCGGCGCAAATCGAAGCCTCTTGGAGATCAGCTCCTCGGCATAGGCGCGCAGCGGCAGAGGCGGCGCCGCCCGATCGCCTGAAAGCGGTTCGCGCGATAGTTGTTCGCGTAAACGAACAGCGGCCAAAACCATTTCCCGTGCAATGTTTCGGGCCAGGTCGGCGGAGACCAATTGCTCCGTCAATTCTTCGGCTTCAGACGATGAGGACTCCGGCCGCGCGTCTTCGAGCGTGCTCTTGATCTCCTGCAGTTGCGCGCGCAGGTTTTGCAGCTCGCCCGCCAGGTCCCCCGCTAGGTCCCCCGCTAAGTCCTTGGATAAATCCGCTGCGGGTAGGCCGGGGCGCGGGCGCGTGGTTGGCGCGCTTGGCGCGCTCAATCCGAATACCACTTCATATGCTCCCAGGCTGCGCGCCTCAGCCGACGATCGCCGCGAAGTGATCAGCATGGCGTCGGTGCCCAGCTCCTGCCGTGCTTCCTGGATGGCCTGCTCCACCGAACTGGCGAAATACGATTTGATTTTCATGGAAGAGCTTGATTGTTCCGTCATTTCGTCATCCCATGCGTCTCGTGCATGTCAGCCATCTTAGATTCATCCAACCCAACCGAGTGATTTGATCTTGATTTCGGGCGGCACTTCGCTGTGCGATAGAACCGTGACGTCGGGGAAGGCGGTCTCCAGCAGTTGCTTGACGAAGTAGCGAATGGATGGGTTCACCAGCACCACGGCCGAAGAATCCGGCCTTTCCAGCTTGCGCGTGATGCGGCCCACCAGGTCGCGGGCCGATTGCGGCGCCAGGCCCAGAACGCTGTTGTGCTCGCTGTGTTCCACGGCTGCCTCCACCGCGTGTTCGGCCGAGGGCTCCACCATATAAGCCGTCAATTCGCCTTGTTGCGTCACGTGCGAGCTGACGATGGCCCGGCGAATGGACTGCCGCACGTATTCGGTGAGCAACACCGGATTCTTGGTCATCTGCGCTCCTTCGCTAAGAGCCTCCAAGATCGTGACGGAATCGCGGATGGGAACCCGCTCCCGCAGAAGATTCTGAAGCACTCGCTGGATCACCGAAAGTGATAGCATTTTTGGAACCAAATCCTCCACCACTTTTGGATTGTTTTGAGCTACCCGATCGCAGAAGTTCTTGGCGTCCTGCCGGCTGAAGAGTTCATGAGCGTGCCGCCGGACAACTTCTGAGAGATGAGTTCCCATGACGCTGACGTCGTCCACCACGGTGTAGCCTTTGTTGCGCGCCAGCGCGGCCCGTTCGGATGGAATCCAGAGAGCCGCCAAATTGAATGCCGGATCCTTGGTGGGCTTACCTTCCATGCTTCCCTCCGAGCCGCTGCCCGGAATCGCCAACTCCTGACCGGCGGGCATTTCGTAGCGTCCCATTTCCACCCCTTTAATGAGCAGGGCGTACTCGCGGGCGCGCAGGGAAAGATTATCGTTCACCTTCACCGGAGGCAGATAGTACCCCAGTTGCGATGCCAGGTTTTTGCGAATGCCCGCGATTCTTTGCAAGAGCCGGGAGTTGTTCCCTCCCTCCACCAGCTTCACCAGTCCCAGGCCAACTTCTACCGTCAGAGTGTCTACCTGGAGCAGCGCTTCGACATTTTCCTTGGCCGGTTTCTCGGCGGTTTCCGTCGAGGTTTTGACTTCAGCGTCGTTTTTCCGACGCATTCGCCAGGCGATGGCGCCCAGTCCGCTGCCCAGCGCGAGGAACGGAATGGTGGGCATTCCGGGAAACAATGAGAGCGCCACCAGCACACCGCTGGCGAGCAGGAGCGGTTCCGATTTGCCGAACACCTGGCGTTGGAATTGCGCCCCGAGCTTGGAATCGGAACTCGCGCGCGTGACGATCAAGCCGCCGGAGATCGAAATCATCAGGGCCGGAATCACGGTCACCAGACCGTCGCCGATGGTGAGCACGGTGTAGGTTTGGATCGCGTGGCCGAGGTCCATGTTGTGCTGCAGGACGCCGATCAGAAAACCGGCCACGATATTCACGCCCGTGATGATGATGCTCGCGATGGCGTCGCGCTGCGTGAAGCGGGAGGCGCCGTCCATGGCTCCGTAGAACTCGGCTTCGCTGCTCAAATCGCGGCGGCGGCGGCGCGCTTCGGTTTCATCGATCAAACCGCCGTTCAAGTCTGCGTCGATCGACATTTGCTTGCCGGGCATGGCATCCAGGGTGAAGCGCGCGGTGACCTCGGAAATGCGCACCGATCCGTGGTTGATGACGACGTATTGAATGGCGATGAGAACGCAGAAAATCACGGCGCCGATAATGTAGTTGCCGCCCACTACGAAGCTGCCGAAAGCCTCGATGACGTGGCCCGCGGCGGAGGTTCCCGTATTTCCGTTGAGCAGAATAAGCCGCGACGAAGACACGTTGAGCGCGAGGCGAAACAACGTCAGCAAGAGGAGGACGGTGGGAAAAACGCTGAATTCAACCGGCCGCCCGATATACATGGCCACCATCATCACGATGACGGACATCATGAGATCCAACACGATCAGGATGTCCAGCATGAAACTGGGCAGCGGCGTAACCAGCGCGATGACGATCAGCAATACCGCGATGGGTACCGCGAGTTCGCCGGCAGTGGAGAGGCCAACCGCCTGGAGCGGATTGGGCGCCGGCGCCGGACTGCTAATGGCACGCGCTTGAGCCATGGACTGCTAGGCGCACACTTCCAGCGACTTGAATTTAGACAGCAGCGTAGTGCGTTTCATGTGGAGCATGCTGGCGGCGCGGGCCTTGTTGCCGCCCGATTTCGCGAGCGCGCGCTCCAGCAGCCTGCGCTCGATACCCGTCATCAGCTCTTCAAAGTTGACTCCACCTTCGGGCACATCCAGCATGGATAGAGAGCCGAATTCCGAGGCCTGGACCTCCGCCGGAAGATCGAAATCGCCGGGCAGGAGAACGGAACGGACGCCACTTAACGCGCAGGCCGACTCGAGCGCATGTTCCAACTGGCGAACGTTGCCCGGCCACGAGTATCTCAACAGCGTGTCCAGCGCTTCCGGGGCCAGCCGTTTTCTCCCCGCCGGCTCATGCTCCCAGATTTTGTTGAGAAAATGTTCGCTGAGATCGGGGATGTCGGAAGGCCGGTCCCGGAGGGCCGGCATGCGCAGAGCAACGACGTTCAGCCGGTAGTAAAGATCTTCGCGGAAGCGACGGTTCGCAACGGCTTCGAGCAGATTGGCGTTCGAAGCGGCGATCACCCGCACATCGATCGGAAGTGGTTCGGAACTGCCGATGCGCTGTATCTCGCGCTCCTGCAGGACTCGCAGCAGCTTGACCTGCAAGGACAACGGCATCTCGCCGATTTCGTCCAGAAAAATGGTGCCCCGATGCGCCTGCTCAAACAGCCCGACACGCGCGTTGACGGCTCCCGTGAAGGCTCCCTTGGTGTGGCCGAAGAGCTCGGCTTCGAGCAGATGATCGGGAAGGGCGGCGCAGTTGATTGCCACCATTCTGGACGCCGCACGGCTGCTCGAAAGATGCAGCGCGCGCGCGGCCACTTCCTTGCCGGTGCCGGTTTCGCCGGTGATCAGAACCGTGGAACGGCGGTTGGCGACCAGTTCGATGATTTCAACTACTTCCCGCATTGGACCGCTGGAGCCAACCAGGAGGTTGCGGGAGTTTGGCTGGCTGGCGTCGGTCTTGGGCTCACGTTGGACCTCACGCTGCATTTCGCGCTGGGCGCCGTGGTGCCGGATGGCAACCGCGAGCAGTTCGCAAAGCTCTTCCGGCGGCACGGGTTGAGAAACGTACTGAAACGCTCCGCCTTGCGTCAGCGCCGGCGCCTTGCTGACCGCCCCCGTCGGCTCGTAGAGGACGATTGGAACGCGGCATCCTTCGTCGCGGATCCGCCGGAGAACTTCCGCAGCAGTGCAGTCCGCCATGGGTAGATGAACCAGCACTGCGTTAACGGCCTGCGTTCTGAGTAACTCACAAGCGGCGGGCAAGCCGGCGGCAAACAAAACCTGAAGTCTCTCAGGGCCGTCTTTCAAATAGACATGTGGCGTGCCGGTAGCGCTTTCGTCGATCCACAGTACAGTGTTCACACTAAACGCTCCCGACGCGAGTAAGGTAACTTCATCAGACTTAGCCTGGTGTATACAAGATCGGAGGTTCAAACAGTAGACTTGAGACGCGGGGCATCATTTCTTATGTGGGGTAGGACCATTACCCGCAAACTGGGGTAAAAGAATGGTGAAAAAAACCGTAACCTGAATCGATAAGTAAGTGGGCGGCAACGTCGTGACACCCACCAAACCTCACCAAGAATACATTTCGAGCCGGGTGGCGTCGGCGACGCCGATGGAACTCACCCGGATGCTGTACGAAGGCGCGGTGAAGTCGGTCCAGGAAGCGGTGTTGGCGCATCGCGGCGGTGACATTCTGGCGCGCGGGAACGCCGTTACACGAGCGGTGGAGATCCTGGGCGAACTACGCTTTTCGCTGCGGCGGGATGTCGCGCCGCAGTATTGCGACACGCTGAGCGGGTTGTATGGCTATCTGCAGAACCGCCTGATTCAAGCGCACGCGGAGAAGTCGGAAAGCATGCTGCAGGAGGTCGCGGGATTGATCCAGACTCTGCTGGAAGGTTGGCTGGGCGCCATGCGGAATCTCAGCGCTTCGGACGCCGCGGACGTCCAGAATACAGAAGCCTGTTCGTCCAGGCTCCCGGAAGCGGAGCTGGCCGCACCGAATCCGTATGCGCCGAAAACGGCGGAGCCTCGGAAGAGCTGGCAGTTTTAGGGTTTAGCCTAAGGGCGTGACCACTGGTGCTGAAAACGACTGAGACCTCCAGAGCCCGTTTCAACACCCTACTGCCCGGATGGCCGTCCGTATTGGGTCACAAGCGGTCACTGCCCGCAGGTGCGGCTAGATGACGATCCGGCGAAAAGTACCGGTCCTTCTGGTGCTGATCTCCCTCTCGCTTCTGGCGGTGGTGGCCATTACCTCACGTGTACTGCTCCTGGACCGCTTTGTCCAACTGGAGGACCGGGAAGTCCGTCTGAATGTGGAGCGCGCAAACAACGCGCTTTCCGACGAACTGACGGGGTTAACGCAGTCCGTGACGGATTATGCGACCTATGACCGCATGTACGCTTATATGCTCAACCGCGATCCTCGATTTCCAGAAGGTGAATTCGGAAATCTCGACGCGCTCAGGGCAAACTTTGCCGGCATCTTCGACTTAAACGGCGAAATGGTCTTCGGCAAAGCGGTGACGCTGCCAAATATTAAGCCCATCCCGGTTCCGCCGGAGCTGCTGGATTCGTTGGGCGCCTCCGGTACTTTGTCGCGCCGGCCAGGTGTGGAATCGGCGCTCTCGGGAGTGCTGATTTTATCCTCTGGGCCGATGCTGGTTGCAGCCTCGCCGATTCTGACTAGCGACCGAAAAGGCCCGGTGAGGGGAACCCTGGCAATGGGGCGATGGCTGGATCGGCACGAGATCGATCTCCTTTCGCAGAGGACACGGATGGCGCTTTCGTTGCTCCCCAGCAACGATCCTCGTCTTCCTGCCGATTTCGCACTCGCGCGGCGCATGCTGTCCGCGAATCGGCCGGTGGCGGTACGACCTCTGGGACCACAACGAGTTGCCGGGTATTTGCTTGTCTCAGATATTCAACATAAACCCGCGTTAATTCTTAAAATCGAGCTGCCGAGGACCGTCTATTTACAGGGCGAGGCCACGGTGCGTTACCTCTTGCTGTGGATATTGGCGGCGGGAGTTGTGTTTAACGGCACAATGTACCTTCTGCTGGACCGAACGGTTCTATCGCGTCTCGCCCAGTTGAGCCGGGGCGTGGAAGCTATCGGCAGGCTTGGACAGATTTCGGCGCGCGTCTATTCTGACGGAAACGATGAGCTGACCACGTTGGGAAAAACGATTAACCACACGTTCGACGCTTTGGAAAATGCCGAAGAATCGCTAAGAAAAACCGATGCCGAACTGGAGGACCGTGTCAGGAAGAGGACGGCTCAACTGGCTGCCAGCAAGGAAGCGGCTGAAGCCGCCAGCCAGGCAAAGAGCGACTTCATGGACAATGTGAGCCACGAGCTCCGCACCCCCATGAATGGGATCCTGGGGATGCTCGATATCGCGCTCGATACCGACTTGATCGAAGAGGTACGCGACTACCTGCAAACGGCGCGATTTTCGGCCCGCGCGATGATGACGGTCATTTCCGACATTCTGGACTTCTCGAAACTTGACGCCAAGCAACTGAATTTGCGATTGGTACAGTTTAGTGTAGCCGACTGTGTATCCACAGCTTGGCAAGCGTTTGAAGAGGCGGCTCGCCAAAAAGGACTGCTGGTCTGTTTGGATGTCGGACCGAGCGTGCCTCAAACTCTATTGGGAGATCCGCTGCGAATGGGCCAGATCTTGACAAATCTGATAGGCAACGCAATCAAATTTACCGAGCGTGGGAAAGTTACCGTGCTTGCGGAGGCGCAATCGGAAGGGGATGCAAAAATTGAACTGCACTTTGCCGTGTCTGACACCGGGATCGGGATTGCGCCTGACAAACAACAAGAGATTTTCGAATGCTTCACGCAGGTGGATATGTCTTCCACCAGGAAATACGGCGGCCTCGGCCTGGGACTGACGATTTGCTCGAATTTAGTCAGGGAGATGGGCGGCCGAATCTGGGTGGATAGTAAGATGGGCGCGGGATGCACGTTTCACTTTACGGTTCGTCTCCGGAGCGTGCCGCAGGTCAGGCCCGCGCCGATGCCGACCTGGGCCTAAAAGCTTCCTATGCTTCGCAAACTCACGTGAAGTCTTTTACTGGTTGGCCCGGCCTGTGCCGGCGTGGGGATCGACCCGCTGACTTGTGGATTCGCGGTGCGCGAGGCTGGCGGTCACCATCTTTGCAATACCCAGTCCGCCGTGCGCAGCCATGGCCTGGGAAAGGCCTTGCTCGGCAATCTCCATTACGAGCGACCCGGCTTGATCGTCCTGATTGTCGTCGGCCCCGAGCCATCCGCCGCCGGATGCTTCGCGTGCCGACTTCAACATCTGGCCAATCATCAGCGCCTCGAATTGCTTGGCGACGCCGGCGAGTTTCTCAGGGGTGTCGGTTTTATCCGTCGCCGACTGGAAAGCCCGTTGAAACGTTTCGTTTTCGGGAATAACAGCGCCATTGCGGGGCTGCGGGAGTGTCCACGAGCTGGCTGCCAAGTCTGTTGCCGTTGAAATATTGATATTCATTTAAATCGCTCTTAAATAACTTGGATTTCAGATTCCAAGGCTCCAGCTGCGCGCAAGCTTTGCAGAATCGCGATGATGTCGCGGGGGGTTGAGCCGATGGAGTTGAGGGCGCGCACCAGTTCTTCCACAGTCGCGCCTTCTTTCAGGACCACGTTGCGCGCCTTTTCTTCTTTGACTCCCACGGAAACCTGCGGAGTAACCAGCGTGGTTCCGTTGGAGAAAGGTCCCGGCTGGGAGACATCGTAAGTTGTTTGAATTTCGACAGTGAGATCGCCGTGCATGATGGCCACCGGCGACACTCGGACTTCCTTGCCCATCACGATGGTTCCAGTTCGCTCGTTAATGACAACCTTCGCGGCCCGATCGGTCTGGACCGTCAACGCTTCGAGTTCGGCGATGAATTCGGTGGTGTGCGCTGAAAAGTCCGCCGGAATCGCAACGCTCACCAAGCCCGAGTTGTCGGCATGGGCAATAGCCTCTTTTTCGGGGGTGAAGTGATGATTGACAGCTTCCGCAATGCGAGCCGCGGTGGTGAAGTCGGCTTCGTGGAGCTGGAGGCGGACTTGCTTGGTTGGCTCGATGGCCGGCGATGGGCGTTCGACGACGGCGCCACCGGGGAGGCGGCCTACGGTAGGATGGTTGACGATTTGGGTGTTACCGGCGCCGCCGGCAATGAAGCCGCCAGTCACTACGGGGCCTTGAGCGATGGAATAAACCTGACCGTCGATCCCTCGCAGACTGGTCATCAGCAGCAGACCTCCTTGCAAACTGGCAGAGTCGCCCATCGCGGCCACGGTGGCGTCGATCTGCATTCCGGATTGCGCGAATGGCGGAAGACTTGCGGTCACCATCACCGCCGCCGTGTTTTTCACCAGGATCGTGCTGGGATTCACTGTGACGCCCATCTGCTGCAGCATGTTGGTGAGACTCTGGGCGGTGAAAAGAGTCTGTTGCCGGTCGCCCGTCCCCTTCAGTCCTACGACGATGCCGTAACCAATCAATTGATTTTCGCGGACTCCCTCGAGCGAGACCAGTTCTTTGAGGCGCGTGGTGGGCGAATCGGCCGCGGCCGGTTGCCACAGCCACGTCGCGGCCATCAGAATAAATAAAAGTCGCATGATTTTCTGAGAATTAGAAAGGTAGTATTCCGAGCAAAATTCTATACAGAATATTCGGGCGGTGAATCGAATCGCCGATCACGCCCTTGCCGTTCACCTGGATTTCCATTTGCGCGATGAGGTTGGAAGAAATGGTGTTGGGAGGAATCAGATCCACAGGACGTATTACGCCTCGCACCGTGATCACCTGGTTTTCCGAACTCACTTGCACCCGCTTGGTTCCTTCGATCACCAGGTACCCGTTCGGCAATACATGGGTCACGCGAGCGCTAAGATTCGCGGTAAGGACGGCGCCTCGGCTGGTCTCGCCTGTTCCCTGCAGTTGGGATTGTGTGTTGGTGTTGAGGAGATTGGCCAAAGGGCCAGTGGTTTTCGTGATGCCGGCCAGTTGAGCGATGTTGCTCTGGGCCGTGGCTTGCCGCTGCGTCTTTACATCGCCATTCGCCACTGCTGAAAACGTCTCATTTACTACGATAGTTACTAAGTCGTCCACACGGCTGGCTCTCAGATCCAGCCCCAGATTGGAGAGCAACGCATTTTGGGACCAGGTGGACCCGGGCGGATGGGCGGCTTGCGGCGAACTGCCGTCTTTAATCGCATCGCTAATATACTTATCGAGCGGCGAGGGTTCCGGCGGTGCCGCAGCTTTCTTTTTCTTCGGGGACTGGGCAGTGCAGAGACTAGCGCAGACCAGCAGAAGACTTAGGATTCGTATGTTCATTGCACCCTCGGCCGCGGTATGGTTTGCTCGGGGGTTGGCCAGACCATTACCAGCGCTCTGTCTTTTCCCTCCACTCGCGCGCGGAACATCTTTCCGCTGTGCGCGTTTTTCAGGGTGATCAGGTCGCCTAGTCTGCCCGGCGTCTCTGCCAGCGCAGGCACGTGCAGTTGAGCCGCCCCGGCGATGGCGGTTACGTCCACCAGGTCGCCGCGCTGCACTTGGAACGGTTCTATCAGATCGGCGCGGAACACTGGCAGGCCCGTGCGGAGTGCGCGGCGCGACATGCGTCCGACCACCTCTTCGAGATTGCGGGCGATGTCGTTGCGCAGCGGGAAATCGTCGTACGTCTCGATCCGCACCTGGTCCGGCGCGACGGTCTGGCCGGGCAGGATTAGCTGAGTGGCCACCACTCGAGTCATGGTGGCCGATATCTTCACGCGGGCCCAGACGGAGTACTTGAGTGAGCCGTGATAGAGCACTTCGCCGCGCCATGTAACAGGTGTCTCCGCGCCGGTAAGGGTTGAGGCCAGGAGTCCCGAGAGCGGAAAGCTTACTTTGCCCGCCGGCGCCTGGCTTCCGCTGATGGAAAGCACATCGATGCGGGCGTCGGAGGACTGCAATGTGTCGCGAATGGCCGCGCGAACCACGTCGTCGGTCAGAGGTTGCAGGCTCCATTCGAAACACGTTTCCGCGTCCGATGCGACCCACACGCCGTAGGGAGCGCCGATTCGCTGCAGTTCCGCGGACTTGAAGACGCGTCGCGCGCCGGGCGCCGGCGAGTAACCTATTACCGCGTCGCCAGGCATTTTATTCAAGAAGGCCGGCAGCGCTTTTGCCAGGTCCTCTCCGAGGATACGGTCGTTTGCGATCATTTCACAGGACGCCGGGCGCGTGATCATACCGAGAAAGAGAAGCCATACGTTCATTGCTTCAGGTTGTTCACTTGTTGATACATGTCGTCGGCGGCTTTGACCACTTTGGAGTTCGCTTCATAGGCGCGCTGGCTGACGATCAGGTTCACGAATTCCTGAACGATGCTGACATTGGATTGCTCCAGGTAACCTTGGAGCAGTGTGCCCATCCCATCCTGGCCGCCAGGAGGGCCGATCACCGGAGCGCCGCTCGCGTCGGTCTGTTGGAAAAGGTTTTGGCCGAGGCTGTTCAGGCCCGAAGGATTCGCGAAGTTAGCCAGTTGAATCTGTCCCGCTTGCTGCGCCGCGGCTTGGCCGGGAAGCGTGTAACTCACCGTCCCGTCGCTTCCGATGGTGAGTGACAGAGCATTCTGTGGAACGGTGATAGGCGGATCGAGTAAGTTGCCGTTGGGATCGACGATCTGGCCCGTTTGGTTCAGATGGAAGTCTCCTGCCTTGGTGTAAGCTGTTTGGCCGGATGGCTGGAGCACCTGGAAGAATCCGTTGCCTTGAATTACTAAGTCCAACGGATTATCGGTTTCGGAAAAGTCGCCCTGGGTGAAGATAACCTCGTTAGATACGGCTCGGGTGCCCAAGCCCAGCTGCAGGCCGGTGGGCACGACGGTCTGCTGAGTGGCGGCCGCGCCGGGTTGGATCAGGTTCTGATACAGCAGGTCTTGAAACTGCGCGCGCCGGGCTTTGAACCCCGCCGTGTTGGCATTCGCGATGTTGTTCGCGATGTTTTCCACGTTGGTTTGCTGCGCGTTCATGCCGCTGGCGGCGCTAAAGAGTGCTCGAATCATCGATTGTCTCCCTACACTTTCGCTACTTCTTCGATGGACTTCTTGCCCATGTCATTGGCAAGCAAAATCGCCTTCTGCATCATTTCGAACTGCCTCGACAAACCAACAATGCGCACTGCTCCATGGGATGCGCTGACGTTGGACGCCTCGATCTTTCCTTGATAAATTTGCGATCCAGTGGCCTCGGCGGGTTCCTGCCCGGTGGTGTTCCAGAAAAAGTTCGCGCCGAACTTGGTGAGGCCCGCGTGACTTTGAAACTCGGCGACTTGGATGCGCCCGATCGAATTTCCATTCTGGGTAATGTCGCCATCCAGCGACACCGCGAGCGGCTGAGCCGTGTTGGCGCGGAAGGGTTGTCCGTTTTGTTGCAGCAGCGGGTAACCTTCGCTGGTTACCAAAGCTCCGCCGGTGGAAAACCGAAAGTTTCCGTTGCGTGTATAGAGCGGTCCGGAGGGGCCCTGCACTACAAAGAAGCCTTTGCCCGCCAGGCCGAAGTCCAGGGGGTTGTTCGTGGGCTCCAGCAGGCCCGGCGCAAAATCGGTCCATTGCCGCTGAATCATTGGAACGGACGAAGCTCCCGATGCGTCCTCGCCGGCGGCTTCGGAAGTGAACAACGTGTAAAACTCGCCATCCGTCTTATATCCGCTGGTGGACGAGTTCGCGAGATTGTTCGCAACAAGGTCGAGCGATTGCATGCGAGCCTGCATGCCCGCGGCAGCCATAACGCTGATCTGATCCATAGAGCGAATAGCCACGTTGCAAGTACGCAGCCAAAGCGGGAGCGCGGAAAAATCGTATAGCTTTGTTTCGCATTCGCGATAAGAGGAGTGAGCGTCTCCGCCCTCTTCGCCGAAACTAAGTCGGAGATCGCCGAGTTCTCGACGTGGGCTCGTGCTAAGGTGCTGATAATCGGCAGCGGCCCTTGTGGTTGCGAACCTGCATTAGTGACGCCGTGATTGTTTCCGCACCGGCGCCTGCCGCTCTCCATGTGCCGGTAGTTCCTCCAGCGACTTCGCTGGATCCCAAAGACCCGAGCGCATCAAAAACAATTCCATTTAGAAACGTCTTTGATAGCCTGGCGCTCTTCGACGATCTAGAGCATGAGGGCGGCGCGCGGCAAGGGGGCGCGGCAGTTCCCAATTCGTCCACTAAGCAAGAACGGTTCGCGCAGCCTGGTCCTGGAACTGAGGCGCTTGTAGTTCCACAGGCTCCGCGCCCGAGCCTGCCGAAACTACCCTTGAACCTGCCGGAATCCGCGCGGATCTCGACGCCAGAAGAAGCTGCGTCTGCGGAGGAAACGGCGCCGTTGCCACCAACATCATCGTCCGAGCAGAGCGGTGTTCAGGGGGCCGCGGCCGTGACGAACACGCTAGCGCCGCCCGTGGCTGTCCTGCCATACACGCCACTTCCGTACTCCCCCACTCCAAGCAAGGCGCGACAGGATATGCCAACCTCGACCTCGAATACGCCGCTCCGCAATGGAATACCGGCGAAATCAGCCGAGGCGCCCACAACACTTGCGCCGGCGAAGAAGCAAATAGTGGCAGCTCTGTTCGAGCTCGAATCCGCTGTCGAGCCGGAGCCTGCGCAACAGTCTGCAACATCAACGAGCCAGCCGAAGTCTGCCGTTCTGGTGGTCGCTGAGGCGCAGTCGATAGCGAAACCATTCGCGGCCAGCTCTGTTTCAAGCCTGCAACCGGCGCCAGCGACGGCAGAGCCAGGCAAGGAAAAAGCCGCCGGCCTGCCCACTCGCGTATCCGCGCCGACGATTCAACCGTCGATGGAGTTTGTTGCGCCGCCTGGCGCAGCGCCAACGCCTCGGGACGCCACCGGCGAAGATCGAACTGCACGGAAGGTGACCGTTCCAACTCAACCAGCCATCGGATCTCAGCCGGCCGGTCTACCAACGCCTGCGTCCGCGCCGGCTACGCGACCATCGGCGAGCCTGACAACCGAAAGGCCGGTCACCGCTAAAGTGCGTGTGCCCCAAAGCGCGGCGGTTGCGCCAGCGGCACTGGCGAGCGTCAATCCGCCAGCCGACGAAAGCAGTCCCGTCGAGGAGAAGCTGCCGGCCGGCAACTCTTCCGAATCTGCACCGCCAGCTACGCCACCGAAGCCGGCGGAGCGATCCTTTACGGCGAATGCGTCGGCGCCGTCACCGGAACAAACGCCAGGGCCGGTTCAGATCTCGGCTCCTCCACAGCAAATCGCGCCCGCTCCGCTGAAGCCCGTTGCCACAACCCAGCCGCTCGGAGAAGTCACTGCTACCAGTCCGACTGTGCCGCCGTCTACTGTTTTGTTTCCAGAGAGAGAACCACTAGCGCCGTTGACGACGGATGGCGACGTTATGGATCGTGCGTCCCAACAAGAGGCTCTCGCTGTCTCCCCAGCGCCAAAAATACCACTTTCCCCGCAAGCCGAAAATTTCGCGTTTGCCGTCCGTATGCTTGGATTGGAGAGTTCTCCTAACAATTCATCTGTAACGCCGTCCATGCTCGTTAGCAAGAACGACATTTCACTTACACCTCCCAGGACTTCAGTTACGGCACTCGAGAGTTTGGACTCGCAGCAGCCAGTGCTGCCTGAAAGCCAGGCTTTCGGCGATCCACAGCGTGAAGGCCAGCCCATGACGCCTTTAGTGGAAAAATCCGATTTAGGCGCGCAGAATCTGTCCAACTCACTCGGGACACCACAAACTCCCGGAGTAACTCCGCATTGGAATGATACGGCCATTTGGTCAGCTCCCGTTCTTGGTTCCATGCCTGGTGCGCCAGAATCCGCGGAGCCAGCCCATTCGAGTCTGCCGATGGCCGCAGGGGAAGCGCACTTACTCGCGCCGGAAATGCCCAAGACTTCAGCCAGCTCGGAGATCCTGTTACACCTGACCGGCAACGATCAATCCGCGGCCGCGATTCGCGTCACTGATCGCGCGGGATCGGTAAATGTGTCGGTGCATGCTTCGGACCCCGTCCTTCGAGAGGCGCTGCGGTCCAATTTGGGAGCGTTGTCGACCCAATTGAACGACCAGGGCTGGAAGGCAGACGTAATGAAAACGGCCGCGGTGGCAACGCAGTCCGGCGGCCAGCAGGACTCCCATGAGGGCAGCCAGCGCGGCTCCCAAGAACAGCAATCGTTTGGTGGCGACCGGCAGCCGCAGCGTGACCGTCGCTCAAGCGGCGGCCAATGGCAACAGGAGTTGGATCAGCAAATTTCGGGCGGCGACGCCCATCCAGGAGGAAACGGATAATGCAGATACTCGGCACCTCTGCCGCGTCAAACGCGCTCCTAGCGCAGGCGCAGGCGCAAGACAACAGCACCACCAGCGGAACCACTGGCTCTGGTTCCAGCACCAGCTCGTCAAGCTCAGCCGGTTCGTTAACAAGCGAGCAGACGTTCCTGGAATTACTGGTGGCGCAGATTAAAAATCAAGACCCGCTCAACCCCACCGACAGCATCCAGTTTGTCGGTCAACTCGTACAGTACAGCGAGTTAGAGCAACTCATGGGAATCAACCAGGGCGTACAAGCGCTGGCAGGATCGGGCGCGACAACGACGCCCAGCAACGCAACGAACTCATCGAGATCAACCAACCCAACGACTCGGCTTTCGTCGTAGCTTAGCTCAACCAATCCAAAACCAACAAAAAAGGAGCAATCAATGTCATCATTTTCCATCGCACTTAGCGGACTTACCGCCGATTCGGATGCACTCGATGTGGTCGGGAACAATTTGGCCAACCTCAACACGACGGGGTACAAGGACAGCACTGTGTCTTTCTACGACTTATTGCAGTCGTCGCTCGCAGGTGGTTCCACTCAAATCGGCGGCGGTGTGTCGGCGCCGCAGACCGAGCGGATATTTACACAAGGATCCATTCAGACCACCGGAGGGAATTACGACGCCGCGATAGACGGCAACGGATTCTTCGTGGTGCAAGACCCAACCGGAAACACCTTGTACACCCGGGCCGGGAATTTCCAGCTCGACGCCAATGGCGATCTTGTTACGACCACCGGTCAGTTCGTGCAAGGCTGGAATGCGGAGAACAACGTGGTCAACACCAGCGGCGCGATCGGCAATATAACGATACCCTCCAACGCGCTGCAGACGCCCAGCGCAACCCAGAATGTCGCGCTCACCGTGAACCTAAACGCCGCCGGAGTGGCGAACACGCCCAGCGGCACCTTCTCGACGACCATCCAGGCGGTGGACTCCTTGGGCGTGAGTCACACTCTCACCTTCAATTTCACCCAGAGCGGCACGCCAGGTACCTGGAATTACGAAGTGGATATACCGGGAGCGGACCTCACCTCCGGAACCGCGGGTACTCCTAGCGCGGTGGCCACTGGAAGTGTCACCTTCGACGCCAACGGCAACTTGACTTCTCCGATCGCTCCCGCGACGGTGGCCATTGCGGCTACTGGTTTGACCGATGGCGCGAATGATATGAACATCAACTGGAATCTGGCTACCGACGAAGGCAATGGAACCCCACTGATTACGCAGTACGCCGCGACGTCAGCCGTTTCCGCCGCTACCCAAGATGGAGTGCCTGCCTCACAGGTGACACAGGTTTCCGTCGCCAACGGCGGCGCCATCACAGCCCAGTTTTCCAACGGAAACCAAGTGGTCATCGGCCAGCTGGCCCTGGCGTCCATCAGCAATCCGGATTCACTCATTGCGACCGGCCAAAACAACTACGAAGTGGGAGCCGATACGGCCACGCCCGTGATTGGCGTTCCCAACAGCGGCACGCTGGGAACGGTGGAAGGCGGAGCGCTGGAAGCCTCCACGGTAGACATCGCGACCGAGTTTACCAACCTCATCGTGTACCAGAATTCGTATGAGGCCAACTCAAAAGTCATCTCGGTCCTGGATCAAGTTACCCAAAACCTCCTCAATCTGCAGCAATAGCGATGGACACCTCCGACGTTTTACAGCGTTTCGGGGAGTTGCCTTTCGTCGTGGAACTCGAGTTGGGGACGCTTGCGATGAGCATAGGAGAAATCTTCCAGCTCCAAGAGGGATCGGTGCTTCGGACGGATCAGCCTGCCGGTGCGCCTTTCCCGCTGTTTGCCAGCAACGTCAAGCTGGCCGAGGCCGAAGTGATCGTCATCGACGACACGGTCTCGGTTCGAGTTCAGAAGATGCTGCAGAAGAGCGGCGGCGGAAATGCAACTGACTGAACAGATCGGCATGGTGCTGGTAGTCTTCGGGCTTCTAGGCGGGTTGCTGTGGTTCGCCAAGAGGCGCGGGCTAGCGGCATTCCGCGTAACCGGGCGGGGCGGAAGCGGGCGGCGCCTGGAAGTTTTGGAACGCGTTCCGCTGACCGCGCAGCACGCTTTGCATTTGGTTCGCGTCGCAGACCGGACCGTTTTAATCGCCACCGCTCCATCCTCATGTACGCTGCTGGACGCGCCCGTCATTTTAGAGCCGGCTTCGACTGTGTCACTCCGTTCCAGCCAATGATTAAGCTCCGCTCCATCGTCCTGTTCCTGTTTTGTGCGGCCTCCGCTCTGGCTGCCCCTGCCAGCGATGCGGCCATTCCCGTTTTCGGCTCGGCCAATCCCAAGGGCGGGCTCACACTCAGCACTCCCACTCAGATCGTCATTTTATTAACCCTGCTGACGCTGTTGCCGGCCGTGGTGATGTCGGTGAGTCCGTTCCTGCGGATTGTCATCGTGCTGCATTTTCTCCGGCAGGCTTTAGGGACACAGTCCGCTCCATCCAACCAGGTGCTGGTGGGGCTGTCGATGTTCCTGGCGTTTCTGGTTATGCAGCCGGTGGTAATGGACATCTATCATCGCGGATGGGAGCCGGTGGAGAACGGTAAACTCTCCTGGGAGCAGGGGTTCGATGAGGGCGCCAGGCCGCTCAAGAGTTTCCTCCTGAAATTCGCGCGGGAGAAGGATATCCAGACCTGCGTGGAAATGACCAAGTCCGCTCCTCCGCGCAATTCCGCCGATCTCGATCTGAAAGTCCTGATCCCGGCTTATATTCTCTCGGAGCTCAAAGCCGGCTTCCAGATTGGAGCAGTGCTGTATCTGCCGTTCCTGATCATCGATCTCGCGGTGGCCTCCATTACGCTCTCCATCGGCATGGTGCAATTACCGCCCGTGATGATCTCGGCGCCGTTCAAGATTCTTCTGTTCGTCCTGGTAGACGGATGGAACCTGGTGATCGGCTCACTTCTTAAGACTTTTTATTGAGGATTCATGACTCCCGAAACCGCCGTCCACATCATCAGTCAAGCTCTTTGGACCACCGCTCTGCTGTGCGCGCCGTTGCTCGTCATCGGCTTCGCGGTAGGCATCGTGGTCAACATTATCCAGATCGCGACGTCCATGCAGGATTCGGCCTTCAGTACCATCCCTCGCCTGGCCGCATTTCTGCTCGGGTTCCTGCTTCTGATGCCGTGGATGTTGAAGCAACTTTCGGCTTATTCCATCGGAGTGTTGGGCGACCTGTCGCGCTATGCGCGCTAGCTCTTATGCATATTAATCCCGCCATCCCGACGTCGGTGTTGTATGGGTTTCTGCTCGTGCTGGCCCGTATTTCCGGGGTCTTCGTGTTTCTGCCGCTGCCCGGCTTCGAAGCCGGCCCCAGCGCGGCTAAGATCACGCTGGCAATGATTCTGACGTTCGGAATGTATTCGCGCTGGCCGGCGCTCAACCCGGTCCCGGCAAGCATGCTGCAAGTGGCGGGTTGGATGCTTGCCGAAGCTGCTATTGGCCTGGCCACCGGCCTGGCGGTCGCGTTTCTGATTGAAGCGGTGACTTTTGCAGCGCAGGCCATTAGTACGCAGGCCGGATTCGCATACGCGTCGACCATCGATCCCAACACCGAGGCCGATTCCACAGTGCTTCTCGTCCTGGCGCAGTTGACGGCCGGACTGCTGTTCTTCGCCATGGGATTCGACCGCGTGGTGCTGACCATTTTGGCGCGCAGTCTGGAAACGCATCCACCTGGAACTGCGCTTGTCGCGTCGCGGGCGAACGTCGACGCACTGGTTATGCTCGGCTCCAGTATCTTCTCCACGGGTGTTCATCTGGCGCTTCCGTTGATGACGCTGCTGTTCCTGATTGACCTGTCCATCGGGTTGTTAGGGCATCTCAATTCTCAACTGCAACTTATTGCTTTGGCGTTTCCCGCGAAAATGCTGACGGCGCTGGTGGCCTTGAGCTTCTTGGTTGTGTTGATTCCCAAGCTTTATCAGCAACTGGGCGCGGAGGTATTTACTGCATTGGGACGGCTCTTGGGACTTTGATGCGGCTGTGATATACACATGAATCCATCGGGCGAAAAGACGGAACAGGCAACGCCGCGGCGGCTGATCAAAGCACGCAAAGAAGGCCAGTTTGCCACTTCGCGCGATTTCGTCAGCGGGCTGCAATTCACGGTCTTCGTAGCGCTGATTGCGCAGACCGGCCCGTCTCTGCTGGCATCTTTAAAGGAAGTAACCCGGGGCCTGTTCCTGGAGGCGTTTCGCCACGATCTGGATACCGCCACCCTCATCGGAATCCTGCACGAAGCTCTCTCCCGCGGGCTTTCTCCGTTGATGTACTCCGGCGGCATTCTGCTTTTTACGGCTTTGGTGTTTCAGATCGCTTCCAACGGCTTCTCCTTCAGTCTCGCGCGCATGACTCCCAAGGCTTCGAACTTCGACGTAATTTCGAAGCTCCAGTCGCTGCCGCAGAAAGGATTAGTGTCGGCGATTCAGGCCGTGGCGCTGGTGGCGGTCTTCGGCGCCACCATTTACTGGATAGTCACCCACAACGGCGAGCGTCTGCTCATGATCCCGCTCAGCAGTTTCCAAGTGGGCTTGGAAGTGTTGCGCTCTCTGTGCATGGACATGCTGTGGAAAGGCGCCGCCCTTTTCCTGCTATTCGGTTTCATCGATTTTTTCCGTCAAAAGCGCAAGTTCTCTAAGCAAATGCGCATGAGCAAACAGGACATCCGCGACGAGGCGAAAGAGGCCGAGGGAAATCCGCAGACTAAAATGCGCATCCGCCGCTTGCAACGCGACGTTCGCCGCCGCCGCATGATGGACGAAGTAAAGACGGCCACCGCCGTGGTGGTGAACCCGACGCATTATGCGGTGGCGATCCGCTACAACCATGAATCCATGGCCGCGCCGCTGGTGGTGGCCAAAGGGAAGAATTATCTCGCGCTGCGCATTCGCGCGCGAGCGCTGGAATTCGACGTGCCGCTCATCGAGAATCCGCCCTTGGCACAGGCTTTGTACAAATCCGTCGAAGTTGGACAGCATATCCCGCCCCATCTGTATCGCGCCGTAGCCGAAATTTTGGCCTACATCTATCGCCTGATGGGCTTGGCAACAGGAACAACAAGATGAGGTCCCAGAAACAGTCTCATGAACCTAAAAGGAGGTTACAACCATGATTCACCATTTGAACAGCATGTTCTCGGCTGAAACCAATACTTCCGCCGCTGGACAAAACACTCGTACGCCGCTAAGCCAATCCACGCTGGATAGTTTTCACGGCGCACTGTCCGACGCGGTGTCGTCGACCATGGAGAGATTCGGCATCCATCCGGGTGAAGTGAAAATCTCGATTACCCCCGCCGGCCCGGCTTCCACGCCGCTGTCGACAGCCTCAGGCACGCCGGTCAGCATCACTCCACCGGCGGCCGGCCGCGCGTCGTCCGGATCCTCGTCATCGGCGGGAAGTGGATCTTCGGCCGCCGGTTCGGGCGCGGCCACCGGCGAGATGAATCCATTCATCGAGGCCTCTATCGAGAATCCTTACAAGTCCACTCCCGCGCCGTCCTCGGCCGCCTCATCTCAGCCGGTGGCCGCGCCGCAGGATGCACAGCAAGCTTTCGACGACGCTTATTGGGCTTCACAGCCGGCGCCGGTTCAAGCTTTGCGGACCATGCAGAATCAGGAACAGCGCGCGGCCCTAGCAACCCAGTTGGCAAACGAAGGCTACTCCATTGACGTCCCCATTATGGTGTGGGGCTGGGACCCTTCTATCACCACGGCCATGCGCCAGGCCGAAGGCTACACGTGGGTGCCGTCCGCGCTCCAGAGTCCGGTGGAGGATGCTCCCGGGCTGCCCTCCATCGGAACCGTCGCGGCATACAATCCCAACAACCCTCCCGCGGGTTCCATCGCAGTCTGATCATGCACGGGAAGCTCGCGCTTCTATTTGTGGTGCGGCGATCTCGGCGCTAAGCGTCGCGTAAATTTAACGTTGGTGGCTAGTGGCCGGCGCCGGAGAGTTTGCGGTAATACTCGGCTACCGCGTCCTGATAGCCGACGGGTACCTTAGCCGGATCGGTATTTCGAATCGTGCCGCCCTGCTTCTCATCAACCTGGCGGCGCAGTTGCAATTCGAGCGCGTCCACGTTGCTGACCAGCTGCTGGTGCATCTGCTCCACCAAGCCGGGATTCCCGGGGAATCGCTTGGGGTCCAAATTGCGCATTTCATCGATCAGCGCCTGCAACTCGCGCCGCGCTTCGGGACTATCCTGCACCGCGGCACGAACCTGGTTGAGCAGCTCCAATCCCTGGTCGATCTGGCGCTGGGTATCGGCCGGATTGGAACCTTGTTGGGGCGCCACGGCCCGGCCGGAGATGTGAGTGTTCCCGGTGTCATAGCCGCCGCGCACGCTGCCGCCGCCGTTAGTGGCGTTACCACCCGCATTGCCCACCGGACCTGCGACGCGGTTGCCCACCGCACCTGCCTGGCCTCCCGCCGCTTGACCTGCCGGTTGCCCCTGCTGCCCTCCCTGACCGGATTGCCCGTTGCGACTAAGCTGGCCGGTTTGTAGCTGTTCGCCGCTTGCACCAGATCCCGCTTGCTCACGCGCGCGGCTCAGTGTGCCGTCGAGTTGGTCGCGCAGACGTGCTAAATCGTCCATGGCGCGGTTGAGCGCGGCGTCTTCGGATGAGCGCTGAGAGCTGCCCAAGGCGCGCGCCGCGTCCGCCACCTCGCGCCCCAACTTTTGCAAATCGCTGGTGATGGCGGTTTCGGACGCATCGGAGAAACTGCCGCTCCGCAGCTGATCCGAACTGCGTTGCACCCGCGTCCCGAGATCGTTTTCATCCATGCCATCCAGCGCGCCGCGCAACTTGGTGGATGCCCCCGGTTGCGTGGGCGCAAGCTCACGCGCCGAATCGCGCATTTGCTGGGTTAGGCGCGAAAGGTCATCGCTCACCCGCTGGCGATCGTTAACCATTTTGTCGATTTCCTGAGGGGAAGGGTAGGCCGGCGTCCGGTTGGCGGCACGCGCGGCATTCTCCTCAGCCATCAACCCGCGCACGCGATCGGCCTGCTGCTTTTGCCTGGCCGCCAATTGATCGGCCGTTTGGGCCATCGAGTTGAGGCGTCCGGCAGCGTCCTGCTGCTGCAATCCGCCCAGCAGATTGGTGGCTTCGCGCAAGCGGTCGGCGGCTCGGCGGGAATCGGCTGCGCTGGCGCTCTGGGAGGCGGCGCGACGCATGTCGTCATTCGCTTGACGCAGGCGATCGAGGGCCTGTTGGGCGGACTGTTGGCGGCTGTCGGCGGCTTGGTCGCCGGACTGCTGAGCAGGCTGCGGAGATTGGTTGCCTTGGCTGCCGCTGCTGGATGAACTTCCAGACTGTCCGCCGGATTGTCTGGAGCCGGAATTGCTCTGGCTCTGCCCGCTCTGTTGGCCGTTTTGAGCAAGTTGCTGCTCCATCTGTTGCTGGAGCTGCTGCGCCTCGCGCTGCAACATCTCCTGTTGCCATTTTTGCTCGGCAGTCTGCGCGCCGTTACGTTGCTGCTGGGCCAGATCTTCTTCGCGCCTGGCCAGTTCATCCAGCTTCTTCAGCGCATCGTCGATTTCTCGCGCCTTTTGTTCGGCGCTGGTAGCCGCGCTCTGCGGCGTTTCGTACTGATTTTTCTGAGTATCCAGCTCCAGCTCGAAGAGCTGGGCCAGATCGCGCGCCGCCCCGCCTCCGCCGCCTCCACCCCCTTGCGCTCCAAACGCAACCTGAATTCGCCGGAACGTGGCTTCGGCGCGCAGCAGGGATTGCAGAGCTTTCTGCTCGTTGGGGATGGCGTCCTTCCACCTCTGCTGCTGCAATTGTTGCGCGGCCGGCTCCATGGCCTGAGACGCGGCCAGCATATCCTTCTCGAAGTCGCCGATGGCCTTCACTTCATCGGTTAACTCGCGAGCCTCCAGGCGGCCGGAAAGCGATACAGCCTGATCGCGCAAGGTGGATTGGGATTGAGACAGGAGCTTCGCAATGTCGGCAGCCTGCTGTTGCGTGGAGTTCTTATCGCCCTGCTGCTTGAAAGTCTGGGAAATGATTTCCTTCTCGCGCTGCGAGATCTCCGCCGATGGATCGCCGCCGCCTCCTCCACCGCCTCCGCCGCCCCCCGACACTTGCGATTGCGAAAACTCGCGCTCAAACGGGTCGGCCTGGATGAACACCATATCGGTGTGGGCGTCGGAGTTGCCGTCCTTGGCAGTGGCGTAGACGCTCACCAGATCGCCCGGAACCAGCTTGAAATTCTCGAGCGAAAGCGTGGTAGAGCCGTCGGCTTGTTTCGCGCCTTTCTTACCGAGCAGATCCACCGTAGTCTCGGGCCCACCGTTGACCGAATAATGCAGAGCGACTCCGGCCAGGCCATATTCATCGGTGGCCTTGGCGGACACGGTTACCTCTTCGATGGGGATGGCGTGATAGTCGTGGCCGGGACGCGCCAACGAAATCTGAGGCGGGTTGGCTTTGCGGGCCTCGATGAAAAAATCCTCGCTGACGCGAACCGGCTGGCCTTGCTCCATGCCGGCGACGTGATAGACGCCGTCGCGATCCATCTTGACGGTGCCGCGATAGGTGTTGTTCTGTCCGCCGGAAAGTTGCACTCCCTGTCCGTTATCGAGCTGGATCTGGGCACCCTGCAGAGGCCGGTCGGTGGAAACCTCGAGTTCGGCCTCGGTTCCGGTGACGGCGCGCAGATCGCCGCCGCGCTCCTCCACTTCCGGCGGCATTCCGGTCCAAGTCGGGTAATGATAAGTGACGCGAATCCGCTTCACCGCGGGTAAATCGGTAACGCGAATATTAAAGTGCTTGGACGTCATCGCTCCGGCGGTGACATAATACTCGACGTTCTCGGGCAAACCGGCAAATAGAAATTCATAGCTGCCCGCGAAACTGCCGAAGGCCTTCGGCTGCATCGCAATCTCTTCCCACTTGGAGGAGCTCTGAAAGCGGGCATGTACCTTGACCATGGGTGCGCTCAGGCCGGTAGGGAGCGCGGAAACCAACTGGTCGGCATGGCGGCGCACCACGGCATCGCCGGGAGTAACGCGCAGGTCGTAGAGGGCGGGCTTGTCGCGGTGCGGACCGGTCCACAGCAGCAATGCGCCATAACCGAGGAAGCCGGGCCCGGCGGCGATCATCCAGATCAGAATGGCGAAGGCGCCCACGGCGATGCCGAGGGAACTCCAAAGGCGGTGATCGGTGACGAATTCGGTGGGCTCGGCGAATCGGGCCACTTCCAGGGTGTCGCCGGCCAGCAGCTCAATAAACGGATCGTGCCCGTCTCGCTCCGCGAACGTGGTGAGGCGCTGCTGGAATTGTGGGAAGGCGGCTTCGGCGGTTCCAATCGTCCGGCGGCGGGTGAGGCGGCGCAAGGGCAGCGCCAGGCCGGCGGCCGCGGCGACGGCCAAAATCAGGATCAGTGCGAAGCGGGCGGCTGTGATGCTTCCCTGCGAAAAGGCGCGCGCATTGGCGATAGTGACCAGCGCCAGCGTGGCCACCAGAGCGCCGCCGGTGAAAATGGCAAGCCCGCGCAGCACGGTGCTCCAGCGCAGACGTTGTTCCAGTTGCGCAATGTATGCATGAAGCTGTTCGCGGGCAGTCATGAAACCTCCCAACCGCGTGGCCTACGTTAACAATTGAAGCATATCGCATCGGCGAGGCACCGAACTACTCGGCGCCAAAACCCGCCTTAAAGCACACCCGCACGATTCCCAGTCTGAATCTGAGAGCCGACCGATTAAGCGAACTTCCCGCTGCGGGAAAGTGACGGGAAACAACCGAAAGTACGATGCTGCGTGCAACCCCGCTTGCTTCCAATCAATCAGCGCGCAATCGGTGGGAGCCAAGGGCTTCGGGGCCTGCGTCGTGATCAGGCCCACCACGACGTCGGGCCGGTATCGATGGTAGTCCTCCGTGGAGAGCACCACTGCGGGACGAGTCTTTGTCACCTGCGCGCCAGGAAACGCGCCGATGACAATATCGCCAGGCTTCAGAGCTTCTACCGAGTCAATCAGAGCATGGCGTTTGACCGGGAATTCGAAGGAGGATATTTATGCTCCCCGAGTGGCAAGCGGGGGGCTGGCCTCTCATGAAGGAACTCCGAACTGAGGGACGTGCTGATGCGGTTCGAAGCGCCTTCGCCGCATCCCTCGGTTCATCGCTGAGCGATCGTTTTGACAACACCGCCCCCGAGGTAATCGTTGATGCTCTGTTCCATTTCAGCGGGAAATTGCGGAGCGGGCCCAACCAGCTTTTCGGCGTAGACTCTGAGCGCGATTTCTTTGAACACCGGAAGCGCAACCCGGCCGCCGGTTTCTCCTGCTCCAAGGGAACGGTTGTCGTCAAAACCGATGCGCACTGCGATCGTGATCCCTGCCGGGCCGTAAGTGGAGCCTACAAAGAGCGCATCCCGGAATTCATTTGTCGTTCCCGTCTTGCCCATCACTGCTATCGGGAAACCGCTGGAGTCCAGTGCGTGAGCCGTGCCAGTGGGCAAGCGCACGACACCGCGCATGCCTTCCTGAATGAGCAACAGAGCGAAGCCCTCGACATGAACCGGAGACGACGCGTGTTCCCTTTCCGCCATCACTTGGCCCGAATCGCGCGCGATCCTCCGGATCACATAAGGCTGGGTGAGGATGCCTGACGCCATCGTACGGTAAGCGTTTGCCAGCTCCATCAGGTTCACTTCGGACGCTCCCAAAGCCGTCATCGCATAAGGCTGCAACGGCGTCTTTATACCCACACTTCGGGCTGTCCGCAGGACGCTGGCAATCCCAATCTCGCCTGCGATCCAAATCGCCACGGCGTTTCGCGATTCGGCTAGCGCAATCCGCGCGGGAATCATACCCTTGAATTGACCATCGTAGTTCGAGATCCACTTGACATCCCGGTCAGCTCCGTTGGGAACGCTAATGGGTTCGTCGGGAACCACCGAGTCGAGATTCAGTGTTCCTGCCCGAAAGGCAGCCAGATAGACAATCGGTTTCATCGCGGAACCTGGTTGCCTCAGGGATTGCGTGACACGGTTCAAGTCACTATAAGAAGCGGAACGGTCTTGGTAGATTTGGCGGCCGCCCGCCTCGGCGAGTATGCTCGCATCGCGATTCCTTAGCACCACCACAGAGCCTTGAATCAAACCTTTCGCGCCCGGGTGTCGCTTCTCATAAAGCAACAGGCCGTGTTCCAGCCCCTGGGTTACGATTTGCTGCACCCCGGCATCCGCCGTGGAGTAAACCTGGATGCGTCCCTGAAGCAGGTCTTTCACGCCGAGATCGGGGTGGCTGGTTTTGAGTTCCTCGAGTACATTTTCGACAATGGCGGAAGATTGGGGTATCCCGTCGTTGTCTTTCGCGACCACCTGAATCGGGCGCTGCTTGGCTTTCTTCGCGAAGTCTGGAGGAAGAGATCCGTTCGCCACCATCAGCGCCAGCACTTGATTTCTGCGCTGCCTGACCCTCTCAATTTCGCTCCCCGTGGGCGCATAGTAACGAGCCGATTTTATGGCGCCTGCCAGCAACGCTGCCTTGTCCGCATCCTCCGCGGTGAAAGACGCGAGAGTCCGGCCAAAATACTAATCGGCAGCTCGCGCCATCCCGTACTGGCCGTTTCCCATGTAAACCAAGCTGGCGTACCGGGCCAAAATCTCCTCCTTGGCGCGGCGTTTGGAACCGAAACGCTCCCGCATCGCCTCTTCAAGCCACAGCGCCAGCCGGATCTCCTCCACCTTCCGAGCTACCATGTTGACGCTTCGCGCGCCGATCAGATAGGACAGGCTGCGAGCCAAGAATCCGCTGTGCCGCAGCTGGTTGCTGTTCTCCCGAGACGTAATGGTTTGGAGAAAATAACCTCGCACCAGCTGTTGAGTGATCGTCGATCCGCCTTGCGGGAAGATCGGAGAACTATTCACTGCGTCTCGCCGTCCCAGCTTCGTGAGTCGTCCCAGCAGACTTGTAATCCTGAGCTTGCTTAACACACGCGGAATGCTTGCATAGTCGACGCCGTTATGCGAGAAAAAGTTCTTGTCCTCAGCAGCTCGGATGGCGCCGGAAACCACCGGCGGGATGTCCTCATACCTGCCGATCCACCGGTGTTCGGTGGCCATCTCTACCAGTGGCTGGCCGTTGATGTCGTAGACGTGGCCGATGGTAGGAAACTCGAAGCGGACGAACGGCTCCAGATCAGGCAGATTGGTTCGGTCCAGAAAGATGTGATAGAAACCAATCCCAACGACAGTGACGGTTATGAGGGTTGTGAAAAGCAGCAGCCCCGCGGCCGGCTTCCTCCAGCGCGGCAGGGCGTAGCGGCTAATCCGAGTTGCGCGAGCCGCCATCGCCCGAGCGCCTGCCAGCATGCGCCTGAAGCCGCGCGGTCCGCTCACACCACCCTGCGGACGAGCCAAACAACCAGACAAATCACAATGATGGTTCCCAGCAATCCTAATCCGAGCATTTTATTTCTCCTTTGATACCGATATCCGTCAATCTCCCTCAGGCATGAGAAGGACCGATGGTCGGCGGATGGAGCATTCTAAGGCGGCGTACGACTAAAACTGCCAACGGGCGGCCACCTGTACTCTGAGAGGCCTTAGGCTGGCGGCGACATACGGTCATGTGACCGGGTGTGGTTACCGCGACGCGTACTCCAAAGGATGGTGAGCTCGTTTCTCGGCCCGCGGCGTGCCTATAACCTGTCATGTCATCCACGATCACAGAGCAACTTGCGACCACCATAGAAGAGCCTCTGGCGCGGCTGGCGGCTTTCGAGCCCACGACATTTCCAGTGTTGAGCGTGTACCTGAATACCCAGCCGGATCAGCACGGACGCTCGCTCGACGCGGCGCCGTATCTTCACCGCGAATTCAAAGCTCTCTCAAGGACCTGGGCGCCGAGTTCTCCCGAGCGTCACAGTTTCGATCAAGACGTTGAGCGAATCGTTTCCTACGTCACCGGCGAACTCGATCCCGCGGCAAACGGAGTTGCCATATTCGCGTGCTGGGGCGCGCGGAACTTCTTCGAGGCAATCCAGTTAACGAGTCCTTTCCACGACAACCGCGTCTACTCCTACAACCAACCTCACCTGTATCATCTGGCCCGCCTTGATGAGCAATACCCGCGGTACGCCGCAGTGCTTACAGATACGAACACAGCGCGCATTTTCGTGTTCGGGCTTGGCCATGTAATCGATGCGGAACAGGTAAAAGGCAAGAAAGTTCATCGAGTCAAGGTCGGTGGATGGTCGCAAGCCCGCTACCAGCGGCGCGTCGGAAACGCGCACCAGGAGCACGCCAAAGAAGTCATCGAACGCCTGGTGCAGATTGTTCGAGAAGACCACGTAAGTCACATCATCCTGGCCGGAGATTCGGTTGTGATCCCGCTCCTTCAAGCGCAGTTGACTCCGGAAATGGTCTCCATGGTGGAGGTCATGAAGCTGGATATCCATGCCTCCGAGCACGATGTTTTGATTGCAACCCTCGAACAGCTACGGGAGCAAGAAGTCAAGACCGCCGCGGAAAAGGTGGATCGGCTGATGAATCAATATCGCGCTCGCGGCTTGGCCGTCGTCGGTCTGCACGAGACGCTCGAAGCCCTGACCAACGGGCAAGTCGAGGAACTGCTCATCAGCGGAGCGCTTGACCGGAGCCATCCCGTCCCGGAGCAAGTGGAGGCCATTTTTGCGCCGGAGATCCCCGATTCGGAGGGAGGAACGGAAAGCGGCCAACCACGGCAAGCATCGCTGCCCGATCTGCTGGTTACCAAAGCCAAGCAGACCGGCGCAATCGTGACGTTCATTGAAGACGGCACCTTGCTTGAATCCACCGATGGCGTTGGCGCGTTCTTGCGATGGCGCACCGAAGATTGACAATTGGCTTGCTTCCGAGGCAAGACATTCCAGGATCAATGCTGCCATTCTTGAATCACCATGGAATGCGCCTGCATTTGCACCCTCCACATCTCAAGGGCCGAACGCCTCGGAGGGTGAACGGGACGCCAGAACCTCCTGGCCCTGGGTCCACCTTGCGGAACACGCCAAATGGCCAGCTGGTGCTACCCGCGCCAACGAGAATATCCCCACCCGCCGCCACCGAGTAAAAACAACAGTAGAAGAACAATCAATATCGTCGACATTTTTTACCTCTTTCTCCACCAGAGAGAGTGCAGCTGGGGGGCCAAGCTGAATGTGTGCCAGCGCAGGCGATGCTGGAGGCTCGCGGAGCTATGCGTCAGCGACAAGCCAGACGCCCGCTGGGCACCTTGCTCTGGGCTCTCAAGCGTGACTGTATAGGGTCAACTGACCGGGTATGGTCACCGCAGGCGCTTCCAGCTAAGAGAGGTCGGCAAGAATTGAAGGCGCCATCCTATCCGGTGCCAGACTGGGCATCCACATGCTGTGGGGTAGGCGTATGCAACTCTTACAGATTACAAAAACTGGGATACTCGCGTCGGGTCTGTTGCTGTCATTTTGGGTAGGTCCCGTCTATGCCCAATCGACAGACGACAAGACGAAACCTGACAACACCTCGGTGAACAAGCGCGATCAGAATCCGGGGGAAGTAACCGCGGACCAACAAAAGATGAATGCCGCCGATCGCGCTTTGACTGCAAAGATCCGCAAGTCCGTGGTAGCTGACAAGAGTCTCTCCACCTACGCACATAACGTCAAAATCATCAGTCAAAACGGGACCGTGACCTTAAAAGGCCCGGTGCATTCTGACGACGAGGTGACGTCGATCATGGCAAAGGCTACCGAAGTGGCTGGCAGCCCGGACAAGGTCGTGAACGAAATGTCAGTGAAGCCGTAAGGCCTCACCCGAAAGTTTCACGTTCGTTCACAGTCAAAAAGGAGATCAATTATGGCAAGCAAAAAGACAGCAGTGTTTGGTATTTACCACAACGCAAATCAGGCGGAACGGGTGGTTGAGCGGCTCCGGGAGGAAGGTTTCTCCAATGACGACATCTCGGTTTTGCTACAGGACAACCAGGGGTCGAAAGATTTTGCCCATGAGAAGAACACAAAAGTGCCGGAAGGCACCACCACCGGAGTAACGGCCGGCGGAGTGATCGGCGGAACGCTGGGCTTGCTGGCCGGGATCGGCGCTCTTGCGATTCCGGGAGTCGGTCCGTTTATCGCGGCTGGCCCGATCATGGGCGCTCTGGCCGGCCTCGGAGTCGGGGGCGCTGTCGGTGGTCTAATTGGCGCACTCGTCGGGATGGGCATACCCGAGTACGAAGCCAAGCGCTACGAAGGACACATCAAAGCGGGCGGCGTTTTGCTTTCGGTGCATTGCGACACGTCAGAACAGATAACGCGGGCCAAGGATTTGCTGAAGCACACGGGCGCCCAGGATATTTCGTCATCTGGTGAAGCCAGCGCGGACTACTCCGCGACCACCAAGGTAGCGTAGCACCGGTAGAACTGTGTCGGGGCTGGGTCTCGGGGCCCAGCACTATTCGCCGCACGACAGACAATCAATAATCTAAGGAGAGCAAAAATGAAACCGAGTACGAAGGACGAGTTGGAAGGTAAGCTTCACGAGACTAAAGGAAAAATAAAAGAGAAGGTCGGCCAGGTTACCGACAATTCGGACATGGCGACGGAAGGTCAAGACGAAAAGCTGGCGGGCAAGGTCCAAAAGAAAGTCGGCCAGTTTGAAAAAGTGTTAGAGAAGTAAACGGCCGGATTTTCGTGACGGTGCTGGTTCTTCCTTGTATGGGGGAACCGGCACAACGTCGTGAGAATCGGCTTCCATCGGGTGAGTGACTGTGACCAAGAAACACGGGTTTGCCACATTGGCGCAGAATACTGCCAGGCTGGCGGGCTCAAGTTCCGCATTTGTCGCCATCTGCTTGATAACTTTTGTTTGGCTCGTGACCGATCTTTCACTGGAGCGACACTTGGCAGTTGGTGATCAACACGGTCACGAATATCGTCAGCATGCTGATGGTTTTCGTCATTCAGGACACTCAAAATCGGGAGAGTTCCGCCCTCCAACTTAAGATCGATGAATTGCTTCGGGCTGTTCGAGGCGCCCAAAACACATTCATAAATCTCGAAGAGTTGAGCGAAGAAGATCTGAATGAGCTAAAGGACAAATCCGCCGCCCTGGCTAAGAGCGCACGTCAAAAAGCGGGCCAAGCCGGGGCGCCCGTTAGCAGCCCGTGTCTAAAGTGCAAAAACATGTGGTACTGAAAATGTTTTGATCTTACAATTGATCTATGGCGATGGGGACGCGAAAGAAGCGGCAAAGACAAGAG
>Ga0302326_10000811_pt1 | contig 81636 bp, 71 predicted proteins | sample Palsa_T0_3_FD_202264 | JGI IMG/M metagenome (GOLD analysis project Ga0302326, IMG submission 202264) | Peat permafrost microbial communities from Stordalen Mire near Abisko, Sweden - Palsa_T0_3 | ecosystem: Environmental > Terrestrial > Soil > Palsa > Peat permafrost | place: Sweden: Abisko...
GCGTGGAAATGTAAGAACTCCTTCCAGACAAATATATCCTCGGGCAGGCTTGAGTTCAACAAGCTCGGACAGACCGTCTGTCTCACGAGATCGCTTTAGGCCGTGAGAGGTGGACTTCGTCTTGACGAGGTTGTGCCCGATTGGTCGGGCACTCTTCCCCTACTTTTTGGCGGGGTCTCGACTCTACGCCAAACCCCGAATTTGAAAAAGCAGGGGACGGATGCGCCATGTTTACCCGCTTCCAATCATTCCAACGCTAGAGTCCGGTGGGGTAAAATCGTTCAATCCTTATGACCCTGGCGTCCGGCACACAACTCGGTCGTTACCAGATCCTGTCGCTCATTGGCCAGGGCGGCATGGGCGAGGTTTACCGCGCTAAGGATTCCCGCCTCGGCCGCGATGTCGCCGTCAAGATTCTTTCTGGGCACCTGATCGACCCGCAGTCCATGAGGCGTTTCGAGCACGAGGCCAAGGCCGTAGCAGCGCTAGCGCATCCCAACATCCTGGTTTTATATGACGTCGGCGAGCACGAGGGCACCCACTACGCCATCACCGAACTGTTGGAAGGCGAGACCCTCCGCGACCGCCTGAGCCGCGGCCCTCTCGCTTGGCGCCAAGCAGTGGAACTCGGCGCCGCCATAGCCGAAGGCCTGTCCGCCGCCCACTCCAAGGGCATCATCCATCGCGACATCAAGCCTGGCAACATCTTCCTCACCAGCGACGGCCGCGTCAAAATCCTCGACTTCGGCCTGGCCCGCTGGCAACCCCAGCCGGCCGAGCAGGACCGCACCGTTACCGAAACCGAAGCCGGCAAGGTCATGGGTACCGTAGGCTACATGTCGCCGGAACAAGTTCGCGGCGAGCAGGCCGGCGCGCCCAGCGACATCTTCTCGCTCGGCGTGGTTCTGTACGAGATGGTGGCGGGCCGGCGCCCATTTTCGGGCAACACAGCGCCGGAGACCATGTCCGCGGTTCTTACTGCCGATCCACCCGCCATTGCCGACTCTGTTAAGCCGGCCCCCGCCGAACTCGAGCGGGTGATCCAGAGGTGCCTTGCCAAGTCTCCCGCCCAACGCTTCCATTCCGCCCACGACTTGGCGTTCGCACTCAAGGGCCTGATATCGCGCGACCACGCAGTCCCCGCTCCCAGCCGGCGTTTTCTTGCCGGGGTCGCCGTGGCTGTCCTGGCAATCCTCGCAGCCGCGGCCATCCTCTTCTACTGGCGCGATCATACCTCCACCCGCATCGACTCGCTGGCCGTGCTCCCCTTCGTCAACGCCAGCACCACCCCGGATGGCGACTACCTGAGCGACGGCATTACCGAGAGCTTGATCGGCAGTCTCTCGCAACTGCCCAACCTCAAGGTAATGTCGCGTAGCGCAGTCTTTCGTTACAAAGGCAAGGAGACCGACCCGCGCACGGTAGGCCGCGAACTCGGCGTCCGTTCCGTGCTGACCGGCCGCGTGACGCAGCGTGCCGACAACCTTTCCGTGAGCGCCGAACTCGTCAAGGTGGAGGACAACACCGCCCTGTGGGGCGAACAGTACAACAGCAAGCTGATGGACGCTCTCGCTGTGCAGAACGACATCGCTCATCAGATCGTAGAGAAGCTAAAGCTCCGCGCCTCAGCAGCCAACAGATCCAGCAAATGGCGAAGCCGCAGACCACAAATCCCGAGGCCTATCAGCTCTACCTTAAGGGCCGATACTACGCCGGCAAGTTCGACCCGGAGAACCTCAACAAAGGGCGCGATTACCTGCGCCAGGCCATTGCCATTGACCCCAACTTCGCGCTCGCCTATGACGGTCTGTCTTATTACTACGCCTTGGTCATCGATTGGTACGAGCCAGCAAACGAAGCCGGTCCGAAAGCGCTGGAAGCTGCGCGCAAGGCCCTTGCACTCGACCCTAACCTTGTCGAGGCGCATGTGGAACTGGCCAGCGCCCACCTGTTTTACGACTTTGACTGGACTTCGGCCGAGCGGGAATTCAAGCGGGCCTTGGAACTCAATCCCAACTATGCCGCCGCGCACGAGTATTACGCCTGGTACCTGATCGACATGGGCCGCAGCGCTGAGAGTTTGGCGGAGATCCGCAAAGCCGAACAACTCGATCCGCTCTCCGCCGAAATCGTTTACCTCGCGGGATGGCTCCTGCACTTTTCCGGCCGCTACGCGGATTCCGTGGCCGAAATCGACAAGTGTTCGGAACTCGACCCCAACCTCTGGGTCGCGTACTATATTCAAGGACAGCCTACGAGCAGCTAGGGCGCTTTCCCGAGGCCTTGGCCGTTCTGACGAAGAGCCAACAAATCTTCGACAGCAACCCGTCCTTGCCGCTAGCGGAAAAAGCCCGCGTTTACGCCCTCTCCGGCCGCCGCGGCGATGCCCTCCAGACGCTCGATCGGCTGTTGGCGTTATCCAAACGAACCCAAGTCTCCAAATACCCCATTGCCGCCGTCTATGCAGCCCTGGGCGACAAGGGGCAAGCCTTCGCTTACCTCAACCGAGCCTACGACGAGCACTCCTTTATGCTGGGCTTCCTTAGGGTTGACCCGGCTCTAGACCCCCTGCGCTCCGACCCCCGCTTCCGTGAGCTGCTGCGAAGAATGGAACTTCAGTAACAGTCTGCTGAGCAGATTCATCCAGATGGCGATGTCTCCCGGCGACAACCCGGGGCCTTACGAGATCCTCGCCCCCTCGGAGACGTGGAATCGCAAGGGAGCTTTTCGGTAGTAGGGCTCGGTATTTTGTCACTGGCCGCTCAATCCGCAATGGAGGGGTGTTCGCCCATACAGAGACGTTCGCTTGTCATCTGTCGTCTAATAGAACCATGACACGGGCTCTCGCAATCATCTTCGCGATCTCGATCGCTTTCGCCTCCGATCCCGAATGGCCCTCCTTTCGCGGACCCTCCTCCAACCCCGCTGTCGTCAACTCCAACCTCCCCGAAAAATGGTCGAAGTCGGAAAACGTGGAGTGGACCGCAGACATCCCCGGCCTGGGCTGGTCTTCGCCGATCGTCAGCGGCAAAAGCGTCTTCCTTACCACCGTGATCACCGACGGTAAGGCCAAGCGGCCGCAAACCGGCGTTGATTATTCGAACGACTACATCGCCGAACTCGAGAAACAGGGCGTAAAAGGGAAGGATCTGATGGACCGCCTCAACGAGCGCGACTTCGAACTCCCCAACGAAGTCTCGCTGCACTATTGGCTCTATTCGGTAGATCTAAATTCCGGCAAAATCAACTGGAAGCGCGAGTTCTATGCCGGCCATCCGCCCGGCGGTCGTCATCGCAAGAACAGTTTCTGTTCGGAAACTCCCATCACCGACGGCAAGCGCGTTTACGTCTACATCGCCAATCTGGGCCTCTTCGCCTACGATTTTGATGGCCAGAAAGTCTGGAGCACGCCGCTCGAAAACTTCCCGACTATTCTCGATTTCGGCACTGCTTCTTCGCCCGCCCAGTCAGGCGATCTCGTCATCATCGTCAATGACAACGAGAAGCAGCAATTCATCGCCGCTTTCGATAAGAACCGGCAAGCAAGTGTGGCGCACGAATCGTAATATCCATGTTTCCGGTTCCGATCGGCAAACTGGCTGGTCGACGCCTTACATCTGGAAAAACGAGAAGCGCACCGAGATCGTCACCATCGGCCCCGGACTCGCCATCAGCTACGACGGCGATGGTAAAGAGCTTTGGCGCATGGGCGGCATGTCCGCGATGACCATCCCGAGCCCCTTCGCTTACGATGGGCTGTTGTACCTAAACGGCGGCACCGGCAAAATCATCGCCGCGATCAAGCCGGGCGCATCCGGGGATCTCACTACGCCGGATGGCGCGAAGCTGAACGATTTCGTGGCATGGCTGCAGCCGAAAGCCGGAACATATTTGCCGACGGAACTCGCGTATGAGGGCGGCATCTATGTGCTCACTCACACCGGAATCCTGACGCGCTTCGACGCCAAAAACGGCGCGCAGACTTACAAGGCTCGCATCGGCGCCGGCGATTTCACTGCGTCACCGTGGGGCTACAACGGCGAGATTTTCTGCTTGAGCGAAGAGGGCAAGACGTACGTGATCGCGGCCGGCGGCAAATTCGAGTTGCTTCATTCCAACGATCTCGACGAAATGGCGCTCGCGACCCCAGCCCTGGTCGGCGACCGCTTGCTGGTGCGCACGGAGAGTCGTCTTTACTCAATCCGCAAGAGGAGCTGAGCGCACAGCCCAAGTCGCAACTACCGCGCGGAGTTGTCGTACCAACGCAGAACTCGGAGAGCGCGCAGTGTATTCCAGCGGCTGGCCCTGCCGACGCCGGTCTCGATCTCCAATGGAATATATTCGGGATGCAGGAGGTTGAGCGGCCAGCGCCCGTTCTGGTGGCGGCGCTCAATCACGGTTTCGATGGCGTCACTGACGCGGCTGTCGGGTTTGATTCCAGCATTCCGCAGATAATCGAGTCCGCGCAAGACGTCGTAGTGCCAAAATGTGGGGAACGAGAACCGGAGCCAGTGTTTGTCGATGACTTCGCCGGTTCGGAGCGAGCGGAACATGCTGCGCTCGAGCAGATAGCTTTCGGCCCTCTTGCGGGCCTTGGTAACGGCCACCGATTGGCGCCCAGCTCGTTGGTATTCGAGGAGCCCTTCGAGCACGCAGATGGTGGTATGGAACGAAGAGCGCCGGCTTTGGGGTGCTTCGCAGTTCCAGCCGCCATCTGCGAGCTGCTCGCCCAGGAGTTGATTGGCCAGTGCGTCGTTCGGTTCCTTGAAATACGCGCCGAGGCCGAGAATTCTGCCGTTGATGCAGGGCTCCGTTTCGCCATGAAGGAAAGGCCGGTTGTTGAGCGGCTTAAACACGAGCCGCTGGTCGACGCGGTCGATCATTTTGCGAGCCTGCTTGCTGGCGGGGTCGAGACCGAGGTCCATCAGGACAACGAGACTGTAGAGGGTAATAAGCAAGCCTCGGTCCTCCTTCGGCCCACCCCAGTTGCCGGCAGGAGATTGGCGGGCGAGAAGTTGGGCTCCCCAGCCTTCGGTTGCGACGCGAGACCGCTCGGCTGCAATCGCGTCGGGGGCTGCACCGGTAAGGTCCCTCATGACCTGCCAACGGATGGCCGGGTCAGAATCGAGAAGCCATTTGAGGTGCGCGGGCCGGGGCGCATAATCGTGAAGGCGCATCGGTCTATTATCGCAAGTGGTGTGTACGTTTGACCCGTGCCCGAACCACGTTCGCATGGGCCCCTCTGCCGTGCGATTACAATAGACCCGGAGGATTTTCGGAGTGTTACGAGCTACCACTTGCGCAGCCGCTTGTTGTTTGGCTTTCGCCGTTGCGCCGCTTGGCGCGCAGCAGGCCGCGGGCGGCAAAACGCCCTCAATCGAAGAGCGCGCCGCCAGCATGCAGAAACTGGACGGCTATTTTCCGCTCTACTGGGATGAGCGCAGCGGCAATCTCTACCTCGAGATCCCGCGCTTTGACACCGAGTTCCTGTACACCACCGGACTGGCGGCCGGTTTGGGATCGAACGATCTCGGGCTCGATCGCGGCCAGGAAGGCGGCGGCCGGCTGGTTTCGTTCCAACGCGTGGGGCCCAAGGTGCTGCTGGTACAGCACAACGATTCGTTCCGCTCGTCGAGCGGCAATCCGGCGGAGCAGCGGTCGGTGGAAGACTCTTTCGCCAAGTCGGTGCTGTGGGGGTTCACGGTGGCGGCTGAATCGAACGGCCGGGTACTGGTGGATGCTACCGATTTTGTGGTGCGCGACGGCCATGGCGCGGGCAACGCGCTGGTCCCCGGTCCTTACCACGTGGATCGCGCGCGCAGCGCCGTCTACATGGGACGCACGAAGGCGTTCCCCAAGAATACCGAAATCGAAGTGACGCTGACGTTCACCAATGATGCGACCGGCGCGCGCGGCGGCGGTTTTGCGGGGCCAGCCCAGGGGCCGCCGCGCATCCAGGTATCCACGCCCGGCGCGGCGGCGTCCGGTGTCGCACGCGGCGGATTCGGCGGCGGACTATTTTCCGGCACCATTGCCAGCGTTACTCCGACGGCCGAAGCGGTGACTCTCCGCGAACATTATTCGCTGGTCGAGCTTCCCGACAACAACTATACGCCGCGGGAAGACGACCCGCGCGCCGGCTATTTCGACCTGACCTTCGTGGACTACAGCACGCCCATCGGCGAGCCCATGGTGCATCGCTATCTGCACCGCCACCGATTGGAGAAGAAGGATCCGGACGGGGCCCTCAGCGAGCCGGTGAAGCCCATCCAATATTGGGTGGATCCAGGCGCCCCCGAAGATGTCCGCAAGGCGCTGATCGAAGGCGCCAGCTGGTGGAACCAGGCGTTCGAAGCGGCCGGTTTCCGCAACGCGTTTAAAGTGGACGTACTGCCCGCGGGCGCCGACCCTATGGACATACGCTATAACATGATCAACTGGGTACACCGCTCGACCCGGGGCTGGAGCACCGGCGGCGCCGTCAGCGATCCGCGCACCGGCGAGATCATCAAGGCGACCGTCACACTCGGCTCGCTGCGCGACCGCCAGGATTACATGATCTTCGAGGGGCTGCTCTCGCCCTACACTAACGGCAACGAAAAGCCCGACATCCTGTATCAGACCGCGCTGGCGCGCATCCGGCAACTGGCGGCGCACGAAGTGGGCCACACGCTGGGGCTCGGCCACAACTATTACGACAGCACCCTGGGGTGGATTTCGGTGATGGACTATCCGCACCCTCAGGAGAAGCTCCGCGACGATGGCACGATCGACATCTCGGAGGCTTATGCGGCCCACATCGGCGAGTGGGACAAGGTGGCCATCGATTATGGCTATCGGGTATTGCCACCGGGTGACGAAAAGGCGGCGCTCTCCAGGATTCTCGAGGACGCCTGGGCAAAAGATCTGCGGTATCTGACGAACCAGGATAACGACGCGCACCCGCGCGCGGACCAATGGTCGAACGGCGTAAACCAGGCCGACGAGCTGAACCAGATGATGAAGGTGCGGCGCGCGGCGTTGAATCGCCTGGGCGTGCACACGATCCGGAACGGCGCGCCCATGGCGACCATCGAGGAGCCGCTGGTGCCAATCTTTATGTATCACCGCTACTCGGTGGAATCGGCGGCGTCGATGGTGGCGGGCATCGACTACATCTATGCGATGCGCGGCGACGGGCGCACACCGTTGCAATGGGAGACCGCCGCCAACCAGCGCAAGGCGATTGAGGCGCTGGCGAACACGCTGAATCCCTCGGAATTGACCGTGCCGAAGCAGGTGCTGGATGCGATTCCGCCGCGGCCGCCAGGGTACGGACAGCACCGCGAGCTGTTCCCGCGGACTACGGGCGACGGCTTCGATCCACTCAGCCCGGCGACAGTGGCGTCGGATGTGACGGTCGGATTCGTGCTGCAGCTCGATCGCTCGGCGCGCATGGTCGCGCAGCATGCATTGGATCCGTCGCTGCCTGGACTCGAAGAAGTGATCGACCGGCTGACGAAGGCGATCTTCGACGCTCCCGTGGCCAATCCATACGAGGCCGAAGTGCGGCGCGCCGAAGAGCGCGTGCTGGTGGATCGCGTGATGTGGCTCGCTACTGGCGCGCCCAATGGCCAGGTGCGCGCTATCGCTTCGCTGAAGCTGTCGAAACTCGCTGCGCGGCTCCGCGGCGAGGTGGTTCCGAGCGAACCAGAGCAGGCTCAACGGATGTTGCTGGCGGCCGACATCAAGCGGTTTTTGGAACGCCCGGCCGACCCGGCGCGCCCCATGCCCGCGCCCGACGCGCCTCCAGGAGCGCCCATCGGCGACTATCCGCTGGACTGGCTCGCGCCCGCGCCGTGGAGGTAGCGCGGGTGAACTACTTGTGCAGTATCGGCGGTGGGGGCGCCTTCCGGTGCAGGAATCCGTTCTGGAAAAACTTCCGATGAATGTCGGGCCAGAATTCCGCCGCGACGTTGCCAAGCCCCCAGCCAGCCAGGCTGGTGCCCAGGCGGGTCGCCATCACCGTCCCGCGCCTGCTGACTGAGGGATAGTAGAGATTCGAGGCGCCGATGCCCAGCATCATGCCCAAAACGCCGGAGGCGTTGAACGCCTGCCGGCCGGAGTCCTGCCTTGCGACGGCGATGCGGCTCAGCGAATACGCGATGCGCGGCAGAAAACGCGAGTGCGGACCTTTGCGGAAATACCTGGGATCCTGATGAAACAGGCAGGCGAGCATGGCGTCGCTAAAGAGATTCTGTGAAGTGAAGTCGCCTAACGCGGCGCCGAATCGCTTGGCATATGCCGCGCCGCCTTCGCCATACTTAGGTGTCTGGTTGTCGGCTTGCGAAAGCCCGGCGCTTAGCGCCGCGGCGGCAATATTGAACGGATCGCGGGTCTCTTCCAGGAAAAAGAGCCATTTCTGCTTCGGCGTGAGAGGCGGTGTCCCCGCGGTTGCATCGTCTACCGTCTGATAGTTGGGGACAACGCCCATGATGCGGTTATGATTCAGACCATCGGAGCCGAGGCTATCGGACGATTGTGCGCGGGCGGCGGCGCTCACGAGCAGCCACACGAATGCCGCTGGCACGGCGATGCCTGCGAGGCGGGTCACTGATCGGGAGGCGCGCCGCTGCTACATAAGGTTACGCCGGCCTGACCGCGGAGCCCCCAAGGGGGCGTATAATCTGCTATTCGGCATCATTCAGCACTATTCAGCACTATTCAATATGAAATCCAAACCATCGTCTTTACGAAAAATCGGCGTCCACGCGGCGCGCCTGTTGCGGGCGGGAATTGCCACCGGCGCTCTATCCATGGCTTTATCCATCGCCCTAGCCGTGGCTTGGGCACAACCGCCGCAAGGGCAGGCGCAGCTCGCCGAAACGCGAAACGCGCTGGAGAAAGAGATCGAGTCGGTGGCCATTATCGAGCACAAGGTCATGGTGCCGATGAGCGACGGCAAGCGCATGGCGGCCGACATCTACCGTCCGAAGGATACCTCGAAGAAGTATCCGACCATCTTTGTGCGCACGCCTTACAACTTCAACTTTTGGGATGTCAAAAACGGCGTGCCGGCGGACATGAAGGCTCCCTTGGAAGCGGTCAAGCGCGGCTACGCATTTGTCGAGATGAATGAGCGCGGGCACTTCTTCTCCGAAGGCGCCTACGATATTCTGGGTCCGCCGCTGACGGATGGCTCCGATGCCATTAGCTGGATGTCGTCGCAGCCCTGGTCCAACGGCAAGGTGGGCACCATCGGGTGCTCGTCCACGGCCGAATGGCAACTGGGCGTCGCGGCGCTGGGAAATCCGGCGTTTGCGGCCATGATCCCGCAAGGCTTTGGCGCCGGCGTGGGGCGCGTCGGGCCGTATTACGAGCAAGGCAACTGGTATCGCGGGGGAGCGGTGCAGATGCTGTTCATCGCCTGGCTTTACGGAGAGCAGAATCAGGTGCGGCCGATGTTTCCGCCCAACACCCCGACCGAAGACCTGGTGCGTGCGGCGAAGTCGTTCGATCTGGCGCAGCAGTTGCCGCCGGTGGACTGGTCGAAAGCGCTGCAGCACGTTCCGGAGATGGATATTATCAAGGCGGTCGACGGGCCGCACGGAATCTTCGCCGATCGGACGGAAGTCTCCACCGGCGGCGCGATGATCGAGCGGACTCCCAACGATCCGGCATGGTATCGCGGGGGATTGTGGCACGACGATAAGACCATCAACGTGCCGGGATTCTGGTTCATGTCATGGTATGACGTGTCGGTGGGGCCGAATCTGGCCGCTTATAACTACGTCCGCAAAACTGCCAAGCCGGAGATCGCCAATCAACAGTATGCCGTGATCGCACCGACCCTTCACTGCGGATACAAACGGGCGAGCGAGCACACCGTGGTCGGCGAGCGGGACATGGGCGACGCGCGCCTGGACTACGATGCCCTCACCTATGGGTGGTTCGATCATTTCCTGAAGGGAGAAGACAACCATATTCTGGAGAAGACGCCTAAAGTGCGCTACTTCACCATGGGCTTGAATAAGTGGCAGACATCGGACACATGGCCGCCCGCGGGCGCGCGGCCGATGACCCTGTTTCTCGGGAGCGGCGGGAAAGCCAACAGCCTGAATGGCGATGGCATGCTGGCGGCCGCTTCGCCGGGCGCGGATTCGCCGGACGGATTCGTCTACGATCCCATGAACCCGGTGCCTTCCTACGGCGGCAACGTCTGCTGTACCGGTAACGCGGTGTCGGGCGGCGCGTTCGATCAACGCAAGATGGAAGCGCGGGCCGACATTCTGGTCTACACTTCCGAGCCCCTGAAAGAAGGAATCGAAGTGAGCGGCCCCATGGAAGCGACTCTGTACGTATCGTCGGACGCGAAGGACACCGACTTCACCGTGAAGGTAATCGACGTCGACCCTGACGGTACGGCCTACAACCTGGACGAGACGATACAGCGCGTTCGCTATCGCGACGGATATGAGAAGCCGCCCGTATGGATGGAGCCTGGCAAGGTATACAAGGTGAGTCTGCAGCCGATGACCACGAGTAACTATTTCCCGGCGGGCCATCGCATTCGCATCGAGGTATCCAGTAGTAATTTCCCGCGGTTCGACCGGAATTTCAATACCGGCGGCAACACCTTCGACGAGGTAAAGGGTGTAGTGGCGCACAACGTGGTGCATCACTCCAAGGAGCATCCATCGCAGATCACGCTGACCGTGGTGGAGCGGCTGGCGGGTTCTTGAAGTGGGGCCTACTTCTTCAGCTCTTTCGGCGGGATGACCGGCAGCAGCACGTGAGACGGGTGCTGCTTGTTGTGGTAAACCACCTGACTGGCGGACACGAACTTCGTTTCCGTCTCATTATGGCCGCCCGTGTTCAGGTTGCGAGAAAACATCGGGAAATCCGCCGAAGCAACCTCGACGCGTAGCCGGTCGCCCGCTGGAACGGTGATGCCCGTCTGCCAGAGGTCGAGTTGGTATTCATAGATCCGGCCGGGTTTAAGCAGCTCCGGCTTTGTCACGCCATTGCGAAACCGGGCGCGCAGCTTGGCGGAGCCCAGCGTGAAGGTCTTGCCATCTTTCTCGATTTCAACCAGCGTCATGTACCAATCGGTATCGCGCGCCGAGGAAGAAGCGTAAAGGGTGGCGGAAACCGGGCCCGCGAAAGTCAGCGGCTCGCGCAACTCTTCCGTCTGATAAACAAGGATATCCTGGCGCGCGGCAGTAACTCTCTCATGGTGCGCTTCGGCCTCGTTCTTCTTCTCATCAGCCGATCTGACTTGTTTGTCCTGCTGCTCGGTGGTTTCATAGAAATCAGGGTCGGGAGTCGGATCACCCGGGTCATATACATACTTATCCGGAGGCGTGCCTGCAGCCGGTTCGTCGAACGTGAGGCGGCCATCGCCCTTAGAAGTATTCGCTTTGCCAGCGCCGGAGAAGTATAGCTTAGTGAACTTAGTCGCGGGCAGGGGATAGCTATCGCCGTGCAGCCACTGATTAGTGCCCATCACGAAGATACTGACCAGTGGCTCCTTGGTAATGCCGTTGTCGACACCTTTCAGCCAGTGATCGAACCAGCGCAAATAATCCCGCTGAAGATCGATGATGGCTTGCGGACCGAAATCGCGATCACCCAGTTTACGTGAGGCAGTGTCAGTGTGTCCCCACGGGCCAATGGTGAGTTTCTGGCTGGGGTGTCCGTACTCTTTCATTTGCAGGTAGTTCAGCTTGGTGCCGACGCCGTCGCCATCGAACCAGCCCGATTGGTGAAACGCCGGAATATTCACGTTTTTCAACTTGTGGAGGAAATCCGCCTGGGCCCACCAGTCATCATCCACGGGGTGCTCGATCCACTTGCGCCAGTAAGGGTTCTCTTTGCCGAGCACGGCTTTGTCCAGCTCGATCACCGGCAGCGCGCGCAGCATTTGCCCGTACTTCTTATCGCCGATTTTGCTGAGCGCTACACCCGACAAATCGCCGGTAGCTTTGGATTCCAGGATGTCCGCCCACCAGATGGCGCCGAAAGTGAAGAAGGCGCCGTGCTCGTAAGGGATGTTATAGAATGGGTCAGGCGGCGATACGTTCGGAATGATGGTGACCAGGTGCGGCGGCCGCTCACTGGCTGCCCACCACTGCACCCAGCCGACGTATGACCCACCGATCATGCCGACTTTGCCGTTCGACCACGGCTGCGCCGCCAGCCACTCGATGGTATCGTAGCCGTCCTTCGGCTCGTTGATGAACGGCTCCCATACGCCTTCGGAGCCGAAGCGGCCGCGACAGTCCTGGATGGCAACCGCGTAGCCCCGGCGGGCGTAATAGCGTCCCTGAATCTCACCCATTTCCTTCTTATAAGGAGTGCGAATCAGAATCACCGGTGACTTGGCCTCGGTTTGCGGTAAATAGATATCGGTTGCCAGCTTTACGCCGTCGCGCATCGCTATCTTCGTGCCGGTTTCCACCTTCAGCTCGTACTTCGGCTGCGAAATCAGCGGATCGGAGACCGGTTCTTTGCGTAGCGTCTCATATCCCTCGCGCACGTAGGCAGCGTGCTGGGCCGGCACCTCACCCAGATAGACCCGGCCGTCGGCGTCCGTCCAGAGAGTGATATCGATGCCGGCCAGCGAATAAGTGTACCGGAGGAAAGTCAGGTCCTTGTTCCCTACGGTGCGTTCGACCTGGTCCTTGAATTCGAGTGACGCATCCATGGCCACACCCGGCAGGATAATCACCGGGAACGGCTGCCTGCCGCCCTTCGGACGGTCGTAGAGGCGCACGGCCTGACTCATCAAAGCCGGGCCGTAGTTATCGAAAAGGCGTGCCCCGGGCTTGACGTCGAAGGTAGTGGTCTTGTCCTTCGACGTGCGGCGGGCAGTCGCGCCCTCACGAACAGACGAGGTCGCACCGGCCGGCGCGGCGGCGGTGATCTGAGTCCAGAGCCCGTCAGGATCTACCGCTACGGACGTCGAGACCGTAGTGCTCTGGCCTGCCATCGCGAGGGTGGCATCATTATGATACGAGCCGTCAGGCAGCCACTTGGCCTTGATCGTGCCGACGCGGTCCTCGTTCACGTACAAGTAAAACGTGGCATCCTCGCCGGGACTTTTGAGAGATGCGGGCTGGCTGGGGGCCGGGCCAGACTGCGCCCCAAGGGTTACAGCGGCGAGCGCGGAAAGTAACAGGCAGTAGAAGGGAAATGACAGTGTCATGGGAGATCATCGCTTGGTAGACCAGTGACTCAGTACTAATGTAACGATTCCGAATCCGCCGATAGCCAGGCCCGCGATCCGGTTCATCCAGAGCATGGCGCGATCGTTGAACCGCCCCCGAAAGTGACTTCCGGCGAGGACTACGGCGATCCACCAAAGCATGGCGCCGCAAAAAATTCCGGCCACTAACAGCAGCTTCAACCACCACAGCTTGTGCTGGCCCATCCCGAGAGCCGCCAGGACAGCCAGGAAAGATAATACCGTTGTAGGATTAGTCAAATTCAATAGCAGCGCCGAGATAAAGTCCGAGTGAGTCGAGCTTGACTGTTTCTCGTCTTCTAGTGATTGCGGCTTCTTGAAGTAATAACGGTAGCCTAGAACGATCAACAGCAGTCCGCCGAACAGGCGTATCCAGAATTCTTCATGAATGAGGAACACAATGATGAAGCTGATGCTGAAGCCCGCGATGCCGCCGTAGATCGTATCGGCTGTGGCAGCCCCAAGGCCTGAAATCAGGCCTGCCATCCGCCCTTTCGAGAGCGTGCGGGAAAAGCACAAGACGTTCACCGGGCCGACCGGCGCCGAGATGGCGAATCCCGCCAGCACTCCCTTGAGCAGCAATTGCAGAGCATTCATGGTGATCAGACAATCTTCCGATTATAACGGGCTGCCTGTGACACGATAAGCGTGCGGATCATTTCGGATCATGGCGAGCACACTGTGGGGGTCGCCGGGAGAAGGCGGTAAGGCCGCCGGGGACCGGAATGACTTGACCCGTGATCCTGCCCGCATCTTCGGAAGCCAGAAACGAAACGACGTACGTTTCATGGTAATGGATTTGTGTGCATGGCACCCGTCCACGCTAGCGTTCGATGCGGCAATACCAATTCATTGCAGCAGGATTAAGATCGTGTACACTCCGGAGCCCTTGCTGGTCTCCGTTTCGATAGCAATGTCGAGACGTCCGTCCTGATTGAAGTCGGCTGCGGCAAGCACAAACTCAACAAGATGCCTCCGCCGCTCCATTTTGTCCCCACCGCCAAGTCGAGCTTACCGTCACGGTTGAAATCGCCCGCCGCCAAGCCGCAGCCGCTGCCCAGGTTAATCTACGTCGCCCGGGACAAACACTTCGATTGGAAATCTACGGTAAGCGCAATTGCCGGCCTCTGCCCGTGCTCGTGTCTGGCGATCCTTAGCCGCTGCCGTGATGACGATGCGCCTCCAATGTACGTCGTCCCGTAGAAGTTCCCGTCGGTTCCCTGCACCATTCCAGCATAGGGAATCCACGGACCGTGGCGACCGTCGTGCATGTGTCCTGAGGTGTTACACGGAAGCCGCTCCCACACCGCATCCCATTCCCAGGGGCTCTGTCCGATGAACTGTCGCAGGGCCTGCACATTGCCCTCAGGCAGCCTTGCCGCCAGCGGCTCGATCGATTTGCGTTCACCATCCAGCAGCAATCCCCGCACATATACAGCGGCCCAGTGGCGACGTTCGCTACGCCCTATCGGTTCGACCAGATCGGCCAAGAACTGGTCCATTCGCTTGCGACAACGCTCCATCTGCCAAATCTTAGGCTGGTCGGACTGAATTCCACCACTGTGCCTGTGCCCGTCAGGCTGACCGTTTGCGGGCTGCCCGGCGCGTTATCGGTAATCGACAACGTCCCCGTGGGCGACGGCAATGAGGTGCGAGAAAACTTCCTTGGGGAGAAAACGAGTCCTTATGTACCAGTAAAGTGGCCGGTGGGCGCCAAAGGCAGTTTCGCGCCGCGTTTCCAGATCCCATGCGGACCCTGCGCGACCAATAAGAGATGAATGCATCCTCGCGAAGCTCACGAAAGTCGTTGTATTAGGAAGCTACCTGCGAGCGGAAGTAGACCGGCTGAGTGATCTGGATGTTGCGGTTGAACTTCAGCCGAAAGAGGCGAACTGGGCCCGGCTGGGCGAATTGACGCGGAAGCGGGTCGAGCAACTCCAAGCCGCCGGACGCCGATTCAACTGGATCGAAGCCGAGTATTGGTGGCACTTGGAGGCTTTGCAGTTTCTCAAGAGCAGAAGCCGGGCGATCAGCCTGATCGACTATAAGGCCGAAAAAGAGTTCGTCGACAGGGTGTCGCACCAGGTGCTGCTTTCGGTCGGCACGTGGCCGAGCCACCAACTGACAAATCGAAGGAATCTGCTCGGCGACGCCATCGACCCCGTGACTGCCCTTTCTGAGACCGGCGCAGCCGCTGTGAACGAGGCGTCTTAACGTCGTGCCGATTCATCTTCCGCTGATGGACAGATAGATCGGACGAACGGTCGTCATTCCTTCCTAAAGCCTACCTGATTAAAAAACTGTCCATTTCCGCCTAACCAAACAGAAACTCGATCGTTCTATAATCAGAGCGTCTATGGGAACCGAGAAACCGAAGGCCGACCTTTTGCCGGGTACCCTGGACATGCTCGTTCTCAAGATATTGATGCGGGGCCATTTGCATGGGTATGCGATCGCGCAACTGATTCAGCAATTGTCCGACGATCTGCTGCGCGTCGAAGAAGGCTCTCTTTATCCGGCTCTCCAGCGGCTTGAATTGAATGGCTGGATCGAGGGCGAGTGGGGCCTCTCGGCCAACAACCGGCGCGCTCGCTTCTATAAACTGACTCCCGACGGCCGCAAACACCTCGCCGACGAGTCGGCCCGTTACCGCCAGGTCACCGGCGCAGTGGCCCGCATTATGGGGTTTGCTTAGTCAAACGGAGAAATGCATGCGAGCGGGTTCACATTGGAAGCGTTTGCGACGCCGTTTACGGTATTGGCTGGACCACAGTGAAAGGCAGCGCCTGCTGTGGGAAGAGATGGAATTCCATATCGAGTCCATGACTCAGGAGTTGGCCGCGCAAGGCATGTCCGAGCCGGACGCTCGTGCCGCGGCTCACAGAAAGTTTGGCAATGTGACACAAAAATCGGCAGAGGCTCGCTCCACCTGGGTCGCGCAATGGATGAACGATGCGGGGCAGGATCTGAAACATTCGTTTCGCGGGATGCGGCGCGATGCCGGCTTCACCGCGTTTGTGATTCTCATCGCCGGCCTCGGCATCGGCGCCAGCACGACCGTATTCAGCGTGGTGAATGCGATGCTACTGCGCCCGCTCCCGTTTCGCGATCCAGGACGGCTGGTATGGATTACCAACGGCGACGACTGGACCTCTACCCAAGCCGAACACTATTCGGACCTCCGGGAATTGAACCGATCATTCTCCGATCTGGCGGGATTCGCCGGTTATGGTGTGGGCAATAGACAGCTAACCGGAACCGGTGAGCCGCAGCGTCTCACGAGCGTTCCCGTGACTCAGAACTTCTTCGCACTGCTGGGTGTGCAGCCCGCAATCGGAAGATCGTTCACGGCGGAAGAGTGTCAGGGGAGGTATTCCGCTCCGCCGGCCATGCTGTTGAGCTACAGCTTTTGGCACAGTCGGTTTGCCGCGGATCCCACAGTGGTGGGCCGGAAACTGCTGTTGAATAACCAGCCCGTGACCGTGGTGGGCGTGCTGCCTGCATCCTTTGATTTCGGGAGCGTCTTTGCTCCAGGCACGCTGATCGATATCTTTGTTCCCTGGCCGCTGACGGACAAAACCAAGCCGCTTGGGAACACGATGAAGGTCATCGGAAGACTCAAGCCCGGCGCGACTGTGCCGGGCGCGCAGGCTGAGCTTACGATGCTGGGGAAACAACTGTCGAGCCAGCATCCCGATCGGAACCCGATCGTCCCCAGGCTAGTCCCACTCGAGCAACACGTCAGCGGACCAGTGAGTCCGGCTCTGTTCGTGCTGGCATGCGCGGTCGGTGTAGTGATGTTGATTGTATGCGCGAATCTTTCGAATCTACAATTGGCTAGGTTAGGCACGCGGCAAAAGGAAATAGCGATGCGGGCCGCGTTAGGAGCGGGCCGTTCGCGTCTGCTGCGGCAGATGCTTACGGAGAGCGTGGCGCTCTCGTGTTGCGGTGCGGTGTTGGGACTGGTCCTCGCAGTGGCCGGTACACGCGAACTGGCGCATCTCCATGCATTCAACCTTCCTTTGCTCGAAAGCGTTCGGATCGATGGAAGCGCGCTCCTTTTCACCTTGCTGGCGGCGGTCGCTTCCGGTGTACTCTTTGGCCTGCTGCCCGCGTTGCAGGTTTCGGCATTCTCGCTTCGTGAAGGCCTGCAAGATGCTGGCCGCGGATCGAGCGGGGGCAAGCGGCATGCCTGGGTCCGCGATGGACTGGTGGTTTCCGAACTCGCCTTCGCCTGCATACTGCTAGTCGGCGCGGGGTTGCTGATTCGGAGTTTTCTCCGCGACCTCGACGTCAATCTGGGATTTCAACCGGAGCGAGCGGCTGCGCTGAGGATTGACCCGAGTTTTCGGATCGCCAGTCTCCCGCAACAGAATTCCTTTATCGACGAAGTGCTGCGTCGGACCCGCTCTGTCCCCGGCATTCTGGCGGCTGGAATTACCGACGTGTTGCCGCTGCGCGACGACCGGTCGTGGTCTGTCTCTGCTGTAGGACAGGTTTACGGGAAGGGCCACTACCCGCCAGAGCCATTCATTCGCGTTGTGAGCGACGGGTATTTCGAGGCGGCAGGAATTCCGTTGCGGTTGGGTAGAGAATTCACGGAGACGGACCGCGCATCCAGCGAACGCGTCGTGGTGGTCAATGAGACGCTGGCCCGGATACTGTGGCCGGGGCAGAACCCGTTGGGACAGGCGATTACCACGGATGGGGGACGGCGGGTTGTCGGCGTAGTCGCCGACGTCAGGCATGCGGCTCTGGAAACGGCGGGCGGGCCGGAAATGTATCTGCCGATGCGGCAAACCGCGGACTACGCGGCCATGCAGCTGGTCGTGCGAACCGCGCTTCTACCGGACAGTCTGGCGGCAGGGATTCGAACGGCTCTCCGGCCAATCGACCCCAATCTGCCGGTCCGCGAGTTTGTGACGTTTCAGGATCTCGTCGACAGAGCGGTTTCCCCGCGGCGGTTCCTGGTGCTGTTGCTGGCCGGATTCGCAGCTTTCGCCTTGATACTCGCTTCCCTGGGGATCTACGCCGTGATTTCGTTTTCGGTAAGTCAACGAGTGCAGGAAATTGGAATTCGGATGGCGCTGGGAGCCTCCGCCACTGACCTGCAACGCCGTATCGTGCTCCGGACGCTTGGATTGGCCGCTTTAGGTCTCGCGTTGGGAATGGCAGGGTCCCGGGTTTTGTCGAGCGCGCTGGGCAGCCTGTTGTTTGGGATAACGACCGGCGACCCGGTGACATTTATCGAGGTGGGAACGCTGCTTATCGCGGTTGCGGCGATCGCTGGGTATATTCCCGCCTGGAAAGCATCCAGGATCGATCCGATGGTTGCATTGCGGTCGAATTAAGGGAAGCCAATGAGCGCGTTCGGCAGAACGTGTTGCCCACAGATTCCTCCGACGAGGCTTAGACAAACGCATACCAAAGAGCAAGGCCAAGCCCCGCGATCGCCACGGCTCCAATGAGGGCTCCGATTAAGCGGTTCGGATCTATCTTTTCCGCCACCCTTCTATTCATGAAGATGAATCCCAAGCCGAGGAAAACGACCAGATCGGCCAAACCGTGAGTCGTCCAGTGATGGCCGCTCAGCGATTTCATGAAATCATTCAGCGGCGGGTACGCGTCCTTCGCCCACGCCAGCCCGGTATTGAACAACACGGTGATCGCGGCGGCAAGAACGAAACCGGATGTTGCGGCTGTCAGTTTCCCAGATTCTGAGCCGATCGCGGAATTCATCGTTGAGCTCCTTTCGATGCGTCGCGCAACAGAGCGACTTTAACCCCGTGGTTGATGGCGGCGCCGGCGCCTTCCACCGCCAAACCCGTAATCACAACCAGCCCTGCGACAGACAAAACAACCTTGCGAGCGGCGCGATCTGAATACAGGCTTTCCCGAGTCGTGATCGGAAGAAGAAGCGCCAGAATGCCGGTGACGAAAAACAGATGCTCCTTCGTCTCCATGAAGAGATTGTGTGCGAACGGCCATGGTCCCTTGAGAATCAATATCTTTTCCGCCGGATAGAAGTGAACGTACCAATATCCGCCGCAGATCCATGCGGCGGCCATACAGACCGCTGTCACGAGAGCGGCCGTTTGTATGCGGGCGGCGTTCGAGGGCCGCGCATTGAGCGCTTCAACGAATACCCACAGGGCCGCCATACAGCCCATAGTACCGAAGGAGGCATGCGCCAACAGTATGACGTCGCTACTGGAGATATTCAAGGTATTTCCTTTCTCGGTTCACTCTGGCTCTAGGTGCGCCCCAGAAACGCCGTAGGTCGGTTGCCCCACGTCCAATAGAGCCCCAGATAGGCATAGTTCTCCTTTTGCCCGACCGCGGTGTGGCCGTAACAGAACAATAGCTGAAATCCGGGATCGCGAAACTTGTAGTAACCGCCCACATCGATCAACGTTGCGGGTCTGGTCTGCGCCGTTGCAAGTCCCTCAGGCCCGTGATAAAAGATTTCAGTTCCGAGCGTCACCTTCTTTCCGAGATCCCGCTGCACCAGCCAGCCCGCAAACGGGTAATTACGATAACCCGGCGCTTTCACCAGCGTCACACCGCCGCCGCCGTAAGTGGTCCATGGACCAAAGCTTTTCTGCATCCAAAGCGGCGCCTTGTACCATGTCTTGCCCACTCCCAGACCTCGCGGGGCGCTGCCGGTCGGAATCTCGAACATCGTAAACGTGCCGATCATGGGACGGTGCTTAGTTTCGTGCACAAACCGGTATTTGATTCCCAGCTCGATGTCCCCTAATCCGAAAGCTTGGGGACCTTGGCCGGCCGGGGCCAGGCTGGGGCTGTTTGAAGGAAAAATCGCCGCTGCGGGAACGATGATGTGGAGGTGAACGTCGGGAAGCGCTCCCCAGTTGAACTCTACGGCAGGCCCAACCGTGTCGGTTTCCACACGCGTGCCATCGGAGGCCGCGAACGTATAGAACTCGTATTGCCTGAAGCCAATTGGCTCCGGATCGTCTGTTTGAAACGGAGGACCGGCCAGTGCAAAAGTCGAATCGGAAACCAGGACGGCAAGCACCCCGAACACCTTTGCCACGGTCAGCCAATACATCCGGCTACCTCGTTTCATTAAGCTCTCCAAATAATTCGGCGACTTTTATCTTCATCGCTTTAAGAGCCTTTCGTCCGAGCGGCGTGGCCCGATAGACTTTGCGAATCGATTGCCCTTTGCACTGCTCAACCGAACGCAAATATCCCTTCTTTTCGAGCCCGTGCAGAAGAGGATAGAGCGTTCCGAGGCTGATCCGATAACCGTGCCGCGCCAGTTCTTCGGCCATTGCGAGTCCAAAGATCGGTCCTTCGACGGCGTGATAAAGGACGTGGAGACGGATCAGGCCGGAGTAAAGATCGCGATATTCAAAACGGTTATCGATATCGCTTTTCTGTAGCGGCATTTCGATAGCGACTCCCAGTGTATCGGGGCTCGCCTCCGGGGTCAACTGGCCCGTGTTTCAGCGCCAGAGAGGGTCATTGAGTTTGCATTCTCACCAACGGCAATTCAACAAAGCTCGCCTGGGCCGCCTCGTGATACACACGCTGCACGGCCTTGCGGTAATCCCCCGCCTTCGCCCAAAAAATATTGGGCACGAAAGTCTGCGGATTGCGATCATACAAAGGGAACCAGCTCGACTGTATCTGCACCATGATGCTATGGCCCCTCAGAAAGACATGATTCGCCGTCGGCAAAGCGAACCGATATAAGAGAGGCTTGTCCGATTCGATCGGCTTGGCCGTCTCCAGGCTCTCGCGATAGCGGCCCCGGAAAATATCGGCGGAGACCATCAGTTGATAGCCGCCCAGGGCCTGCTGTCCGGCTACTTCGTCGGGATAGAGATCGATTACTTTAACCACCCAGTCGGAGTCCGTGCCGCTGGTCGAGGCAATCAGATTGGCAACCGGCTGCCCGCTGATCTTCACCGGCGCGCTCAGTTCATCCGAGACGTAAGCTATGACATCCGGGCGCCCGGACGCTTCACGCTGGTCGTCCACCAGCCATTGGGACCAGGTCTGTCGCTTGTCATCGCCGATAGGGCGCGAGCGGAACGGCACGGGCTTGGCGGGATCGGAAACGTATTCGTCGAAGGGCGCGTCCCCTGCGCCCGGCGCGGCGAAGCTGAGCTTCAGACCGGCGCTCAGATAAAGCGGCGTCGGTTGGCCGATCGGCCAGGCGGGCAGTCGCCGCCACGTGTTCGTCCCGGTTTCAAACGCAGTGACGGGCGAGACGCCGGCCTTGGGCGCGCCGTCCTTAAGATATTGGTCGAGGAACGGGCGCAGAATCTCGCGGCGGAAGTACAGCCCGGTATCGCTGTTGAATTTTATGGGACCGAGCGAGCTGCCGTCACCGATCTCCTGGCCGTGATGCCAGGGGCCCAGAACCAGGAACACCTTGTCATTCTCCGTGTCTTTCGGCTTGATCGCCTTATAGACGGCGATAGCACCGTAGATGTCCTCCTGATCCCAGAGGCTGTGGACCAGCATCACGGGCACTTTCAAAGGTTGCGCGGCGAGCACTTGGTCAACGGCCTGATCGCGCCAAAAAGCGTCGTAGCTCGGATGCGTTAGAATCTTCCGCCAGAACCCCAGCGGTTCGAGGCCGTGGCGCTGTCCCAGCTCGCCCGCCGATACCGCCTGCATGAACATGTCGTAGTCGTCATAGTGACTCGACCACCACTTGACGTCCGATGCGCGCGTCGCTTCCTGATCATAGATATAGGCGATATTCGGTTCGCGAAACGCTCCGTTGTGGAACCAGTCGTCGCCCTTCCATCCGTCGACCATAGGATTCATGGGCACGGAAACCTTGAGCGCCGGATGGGGATTGACCAGCGCCATCAGGGGCGTGAAGCCGTCGTAGGAGATGCCGAGGATGCCGACCTTGCCGTTGCTTTCCGGGACGTTTTTCACCAGCCAGTCGATGGTGTCGTAAGTGTCGGTCGCATGATCGACGGGCGTGGGGTTCTGCGGCCCGTGCAGGGGTCGGTTCATCACGTAATCGCCTTCCGAGCCGTGTTTGCCGCGTATGTCCTGAACCACGCGAATGTAGCCTCCCTCGACGATCACCTCAGTGGCATTGTCGTAGCCATTCAGGACCGGTCCAAGGTGCCCGCTTTGGGCGTGGCTGGTGAGCTCGGTGGCGTTGTAGGGCGTGCGCGTGAGGAGCATCGGCGCGGCGCTGGCGCCCTTCGGCACAAGGATCACCGTGTGCAGCTTTACACCATCCCGCATGGGAATCATGACCTCGCGCCGGACGTAGTCGAAGCTGTCTGTTGCGGGGGTAAATTTGGCCGGTGTCTCGCTTGGCAGGGCGGTCTGGGCGAACGTCCTCGTCAAGTGGGCGAACAACAGGATGTGTAAAATCAGGACTATCTTCCGCATCAGCGGATTATAGCGAACCAGTCAGACGCCGCGGTGCTCCAGGGCCAGCAGTTTGCGCTTGCGCGCGGCGCCCCAGCGATATCCGCCGGTATCGCCGTCGCCGCGCACCACCCGATGGCACGGGATGACCACCGCCACCGGATTTGAAGCGCAGGCACGCGCCACTGCTCGCGCGGCGAGCGGCTGCTCGATCGCCTTGGCGATCTCGCCATAGGAACGCGTGCCGCCGTAAGGAATCGATTGCAAGTACTCCCACACGCGCCGCTGGAAAGCGGTAGCTTGAATATCGAGTGGGATGTCGAGCTTTTGCAATCGCCCGCTCAAATGCTCGCGGAGCGCGCCGGCCCACGGACTCAGAAACGCGCGGTCGGGTTGCAGGTCGGCGGCGGGGAATTCGGCGCGCAAGGATGCCGCGAGTTTCTCTTCCGAGTCGCCGAACTGGACCGCGCACACGCCCTTCTGAGTGGCGCCCACCAGTAGCCGCCCCACGGGAGTCTCCACCACGTCGTAGCGAATGGTAGCGCCCGCGCCGCCGTTCCGGTACGCCATGGGAGTCATACCCAATTGCGAGGCCGCCCGCTCGTATAGCCGGCTGCTCGATCCGTAGCCCGCGTCGTAGAGCGCGGTGGTCACCGAACGGCCTGCGCGCAAGCCGCCTTTGAACGATTCCATCCGGCAGAAATCGGCGTAGGCGCGCGGCGTGATTCCGGTGGCCGCCTTAAACGTCCGCTGCAAGTGAAACGGGCTGAGCGCCAGTTGCCGGCTGAGCCCGGCCAGCGTAACGGCTTCATCCAGGTGCCGCTCGAGGTAGCGGCAGATCTTCTCCACCAGCTCCGAGTGCGCATCGCGCGCCCGCTCGCGTTCCGGCTTGCAGCGCAGGCACGCGCGGAAGCCGGCGCGTTCGGCTGCCTCGCGCCGCTGGAAGAAGATCACGTTTTCCCGCCGCGGTCGGCGCGAGGGGCAGGAAGGGCGGCAAAACACACCCGTCGAAGTCACGGCATAGAAAAACACGCCATCCATGCGCGCGTCGCGGGACTCGAGCGCCTCCCAGAAGCTCGCCTCCCAATACTCCTGTTCGTCTTTCGGTGCGATAGCCAAGCTAGTTGCAAGTATCATACATCCAGCCTAGCGGCGCGGCCTAGGATCTACTATCCGTTGCTTGCGGCCAAAGCAGATTTCAGGCCGCATCATGATAGATGATCCCCAAGGTATAGCGGGAGCCGGAAAGTAGCGGGCTGACGCCGTGTTTGATAGTGGCGCGATAGAACCCGCGCGCGCCTTTCACCGGCCGATAGCGCGTGGTGAAGACGACCGCTTCGCCGCGCCGCGCGTGGATCGAGTGCCCCATCGATTGCGCACGCGGGCGCTGCTCGACGAGCAGAAAATCGCCACCGGTGTAATCCTGCTCGGGCTCACTCAGGAAACAGACCAGCTGCAAAGGGAAGGCCAGATCGCCGTAGAGATCCTGATGCAGACAGTTGTAGCCGCCCGCCTCATAATGCAGCAGCAGCGGCGTCGCCTTACTCTGCCCGGCCTCGCGGCACTGCGAACGGAACCGGTTGAGCTCGGTCGGAAATCGCGCTTCCTCGCCGAGCGCCTCCATCCAGCGATTGGCGATGGCGGCGAGCGGCGGATAGGAAAGCTCGCGCAGCTCCCGCACGGTCTCCGGCAGCGGATAGTCGAAATACTGATAGTCGCCCACACCGAAGCGGTAGCGCGCCATCTCGATGCGGCTGCGAAACAGATCCTGCCGCGGATAGAGCGCGACAAGCTCCGCGCATTCGGCGGCCGTCAGTATGGCCGGCAGCTTGGCGTATCCGGACTGCCACAGCGATTCTTCAATCGCGTTCCAAGCAATGTTGTCGAGCTTCACCCCTGCCAGCATAGCGCGGCGCTTCGGCTGCCTTATATCCGAAACTTGCTGTGGAATGGCCTTGATACAATAGGATGCTGCCGCGAAATCAAACGAAAATCCTGATCCGCGCCACCAACTGGCTGGGTGACGCGATCATGTCACTGCCTGCCATCCGCGCGGTCCGCGAATCGTTTCCCGGCGCCCATCTGACCGTCCTGGCGCGACCCTCACTGGCTAACCTTTACGCGCGCGAACGGGCCATCGACCAGGTGCTCCCGTATGCCGGCGACCGCGGCCGGACCGCCGCCGACCTGCGTCGTGAATCGTTCGATTGCGCCATCCTGCTGCCTAATTCCTTCGATGCGGCGCTGCTTGCGTGGCGGGCCGGCATCCCGCGCCGCATAGGCTACCGGCGCGACGCGCGCGGCTGGCTGCTGACGGAGGCGATCGCCGTACCCGAGCCTGGCGAGACTCCGCGGCACGAACGCTTCTATTACCTGGAATTGCTGCGGCGCGCCGGCCTCATTGCAGGATATCCGCCATGCGCCGAAATCCGGCTGGATGGCTGCGCGCAAGCGCGTGAGGCCGGCATGGCTGCTCTGCGCGATGCAAGCATACGCTCGCCCGCCATCGGCGTGAGCCCCGGCGCCGCTTACGGCAACGCCAAGCGATGGCTGCCCGAACACTTCGCCGAAACAGCCGCCATCCTCGCCCGTGTGTATACAGGTTCGCTAGTGCTGTTCGGCTCGGCGGCTGAGCGCCCACTTTGTGCGCAGATCGCCGAACTGTTTGGCGGAGCTGGAACAGGGGTCCATAACTTCGCGGGCGACACCACGCTCGGCCAGTTCATCGACTTGGCTGCTGCGTGCCGTATGTTCCTGAGCAACGATTCCGGCGCCATGCATGTGGCATCCGCGCTGGGGGTCCCCACGGTCACCGTGTTCGGCGCTACTGATGACTCGACGACCGGCCCCACCGGAGCCTGGGCGCGCATCGTGAGGGAGCAGGTGGAGTGCAGCCCGTGCCTGTTGCGCGAATGCCCGATCGACCACCGCTGCATGACCCGCGTCACCACCGAGAGAGTTGCCGCCGTGGCGCTGCGGCTCTGGGAGGAGACTGCGCACTAGTGGACACTCGAACCAAGATCATCACGCCGGAAGAAGCCTGCGCCCTGGCGCGCGGCCCCCAGAACGCGGCGCTCGCCACCGGGTACTTCGACGTGCTGCTGGCAGCGCATGTACGCGAGCTTGACCAGGTGCGCGACGGCCTGCCGGATGCGGTGCTCCTCGTCGCCCTGCGTACGCCGGGGCAGCCTCTGTTAGATGCCCGCGCGCGCGCCGAAATCGTGGCCGCGCTGGCCATAGTGGATTACGTGGTAAGTTTGGAAGATCGGCAGATGGAGAGCCTGCTGGCGGCTTTTCCAGCGGAGCGTATCGTCCGTCTGGAAGCCGCCCACGAACAGCGCATGCGCGAGTTGATTCAACATGTACACCGGCGCCAATCCCGGTAGAGGCAGCCGTATCCTGGTGGTGCGCCTGGGCGCCATGGGCGATATCATCCATACCCTGCCGGCGGTCGCTTCCTTGAAGCATAGCTTTCCCGGATCGCGCCTCACCTGGCTTGTGGAGCCGCGCTGGGCGCCGCTTTTGGAAGGCAATCCGTTCGTGGACCGGCGGCTGCTTCTCGATCGCGGCAGTGGCGGCGCGTTTTGGCGCACCTGGCGCGAGCTGCGTCTGGAGCGGTTCGATTTTGCGGTGGACTTCCAGGGTCTGATCAAATCCGCCCTGGCGGCCTGCGCGGCCGGCGCGGACCGTATCTTCGGCTACCATCAGGCGCACGCGCGCGAGCCGCTGGCGGCGCTGTTTTATTCCGATAAGATCGCGGCGCGTTCGCTACACGCAGTGGGCCGCGCGTTGGACCTGGCGGCCGGCGCGGGCGCCTCTACCGTGGTGCAGTCTTTTCCTCTTCCGCGGGGACGGCCCGAGGGATCGCTGCCCGCGGAAGCTTTTGTGCTGGCCAGCCCTTTGAGCGGCTGGGGCGCGAAGCAGTGGCCCTTGGAATACTACGGGCAACTGGGCGCGTACCTGCGTCGCGAAGCCGGCATGACCCTGGTGCTGAACGGCCCGCCCGCCGAACGGGAGAAGCTCACCGGCGTGCCGGAAACGGTCACGCATTTCTCGTCGATTGAAGGGCTGATCGACGCCACGCGGCGCGCGGTTGCAGTGGTGGGTCTCGATAGCGGGCCGCTGCACCTGGCGGCGGCGCTGAGCAAACCCGGCGTAGCGCTATTCGGGCCCACCGATCCCGCGCGCAACGGCCCCTGTGGCGGCAGCCTGACGCTGCTACGCAGCCCGCGCGCCATCACCTCGTACAAGCGTCTGGCCCAAATCGATCCCAGCATGCGCGAGCTCTCGCCCGAGGCGGTGTTTGAAGCGCTCAGGCCGCACCTGGCCCGGCGTCCCCACACGGCGGATTGCCTGGCTTGAAACCGCCGCGCTTCCCCAAGCCCTACGCGGACTTGGTAGCCCGTTTACGAGTGCCCTGCGGCTTCGCGCTGGTAGCGGCGTTTGCCTGGTTCTCCCATCCGAATGCACGGTCGCTGCCTCTCGGCCTCCCTGTTGCGCTGCTCGGGCTCGGGTTGCGCGGCTGGGCTGCCGGACATCTGGCGAAGAACCACGCGCTGGCCACCGCCGGGCCATACGCGTACGTGCGCAATCCGCTCTATCTCGGAACGTTGCTGGTGGCCGCGGGCCTGGCCATTGCGTCGCGCAGCGTGGGCTTGGGCGGGCTGTTCGCGCTGGTCTTTCTATGCATCTATTTGCCGGTGATGCAGCTTGAAGAGCAGCACCTGCGCAGCCTGTTTCCCGAATACGCGGCGTATGCGGAGCGCGTGCCGGCGCTGGTGCCGCGCATGGCTGGGGAGCGCTCGCGCGAGCCGTTCCGGTGGTCGCTCTACGTGAAGAATCGCGAGTATCAGGCGGCTGCAGGTTTCCTGGCTGGGGCGATGCTCTTGGTGTGGAAAGCGCTGCGGTAAACGCTCTTTCGGCAAATCCATTCTCTCCGGCTCGTGTGCGCCGGTAAATAACAATCCCACCACATCTGGCCTATTACAGCGAGACTTTCACGGCTCCTGTAAAATTCTGGCCAACATTGCCGATATGTACATTCGAGCCCGGCCGCTGAAGTACTAAGGCCGTCGGCTGCATGAATTATTTGCAAACGCCGCATGAATTACTTACTAACAAGGATCTTATGACCTATACTCATCGGTTTTCTCTATTGACCAACGCAGCATTCGGCTTGTTGCCCGCCTTGGTGTTGTCGGTATCTTTGCCTTGTAAGGCGAACGTTCCCACCCCGCCCGCGCCTCTACCCGTGCCTGCCGGCTACTGCCAGACCATCGACACCGAGCTGACTGGCGATCTGAACGCGTTCAATGCCACGCTCAGCTCCCTTTGGAATGGCTCCACGTATCCCACTATGTATACCGGGAATCTGATGATGGCCAACGGTAATACCGGTCCGACACTGATCAATAGCTCGACGTTCGTCGCAGTGCAGAACCAACTGGTGCAGCTGCAAGCCATGGGGTACAAGGCGGTCCTGATACAGGTCGGTTTTCCGCTGCTGTATGAGCCCTTCTATCCCAGCCAGGCGGTGTATCAGCAGTACGTCAGCTTCTATGCGCAAGTGGCCGCTCTCGTCCGGTCGAAGGGTATGAAAATCGTGGTGGAAAACGATTCGCTGCTTTCCTCTGACGCACAGGCCGGCTGGACCAATACGGCCGCGTACTTCAGCACGCTCAGCTGGGCTCAGTATCAGGCCGCCCGCGCGGCCATGGCCGTCACCGTGGCACAGGTTATCGCACCGGATTATCTGGTGCTGGCCGAAGAGCCCGACACCGAAGCCCACCAGGCCTTACAGCCGAACCTCCTCATCCCCGCCGACGCCGCCGCCATGGTGAGCGGGGAGCTCGCGGCAGTGCAGGCGCTTAACCTGCCCAACATGCAATTCGGCGCCGGGGTGGGCTCCTGGGTCGCGAACCTTACCGAGTACATCTCGGATTACGTGGCGCTGCCGCTCAATTATATCGACTTTCATATCTACCCGATCAACACCGTAAATAACCGGAGTCTTATATCGACCGCGCTGACCATCGCCAGTATGGCCGCGGCGGCGGGCAAGCCCGTGGCCATGAGTGAAGTCTGGCTGTGGAAGATGGAAGATAGCGAGTGGCTGGTGCGCACTCCCGATGACTACCTGTCGCGAGAGTCATTCGCCTTCTGGCAGCCGGAGAACACGCTTTTCCTGCAGACTATGCAGAATCTGGCGAACTACACGCAGATGCTCTACCAGGCGCCTAGCGAACCGACTTATTTCAACGGCTACCAGCCCTACGGCGGCACGACTGCCAACGGCGGCGCGGCCACCTGCATGTGCACCACGGCGACCTGCACGGTCAATACGATCATAAATACCGAGACGCAGGTAGCCAAGACAGCCAGCCTGGCATCCGTCTACACCGGCCTGGGGATCGCCTATTACAATTCTATGGTCTCTCCGGCCGATACTGTCACGCCTTCGATCCCCACCAACCTGGCGGCAAGCGCTGTTACCACCAATGCGAACTTATCCTGGACGGCCTCCACTGACAACATCGGCGTAGCTGGTTACAATATTATTCGCAATGGGGTTTCGGTCGCGAACAGCGAAGCGACCACATACACTGACTTGGGCCTCGCAACATCCACGACATACAATTATCAGGTGCAAGCATTCGATCTGGCCGGAAACACATCGCTTTCTTCAGCGACAGTGGCCGTGTCGACTGAGTACACCATACCGCCGACCGCGCCCACGAGTGTAGTGGGGACGCCTTATTCCGCGGTGGGGATCACCCTGACCTGGACCGCTTCGCAGGACCCCAAGGGCTTGTCCAGCTATCAGATATTTCGAGGGACTTCGCCATCGAGCCTGGTCCAGGTTGGGACTATGAACGGTACGGCCACTTCCTATAAGGATAATTCCCTGACTGCATCGACTACCTATTACTATGGGGTACAGGCAACCGAGGCCTCCTATGTCTCCCCGATGTCGACCACCGTATCGGCCATCACGATGGCTCTGCCGTCAGCGCCCACCAAGCTGACAGCAGCGGCGAGCTCCACCACCCAGGTCGCGGTCAGTTGGACGGCCGGGCCCAGTGGTATGCCGATTTCGTCCTATCGCATCTACCGTGGGGCCACGCCTTCCAGTCTGGTACAAGTGGCAACCCGCGCGACGACTTCGTACACGGACGTGTCTCTGACGCCTGGCACCCTGTATTACTACGGTGTTCAGGAGACCGATACCGGAGGAAACGTTTCGCCGATGTCAGCCACCGTTTCGGCAGCTACCATGGCTCTGCCATCAGCGCCCACCAAGCCGACGGCAACGGCGAGCTCCACTACCCAGGTCGCGGTGAGCTGGACGGCCGGTCCCAGTGGTATGCCGATTTCGTCCTATCACATCTACCGTGGGACCACGCCTTCCAGTCTGGTACAAGTGGCGACCCGCGCAACGACTTCGTATACGGACGTCTCTCTGACGCCCGGCACGCTGTATTACTACGCGGTTCAGGAGACCGATACCAAAGGCAACGTTTCGCCGATGTCAGCCACCGTATCGGTCACCACTTTGGCGCTGCCCTCGGCTCCCACCAACGTGACGGCGACAGCGACCTCCACTACTCAGGTCGCGGTGACCTGGACCGCTGGACACAGTGGTATGCCGATTTTGACCTACCACATCTACCGTGGGACCGCGCCTTCCAGTCTGGTGTTAGTGGCGGCCCAGGCGACGACCTCATACACGAACCTATCCCTGACGCCCGGCAAGGAATATTACTACGCGGTTCAGGAGACCGACACAGGAGGAAACCTCTCGCCGATGTCAGCCACCGTGTCAGTCACCACGCCGTAATATACCGGCTCCTGCAAGCACTTACTCATTGGCTCCGAGGGCAGTTGCCTTTCGGAGCCAATTCGCGTCTCCGCGAAGCATCGTCAGACGTCGTGCGCTATCGTCTTCGGTAAGGCTACCATGACCCCTCCGCTTCTGGACCTGGCTCCGCCGGCCGCCGATGTACGCCTGCCCTATGGCGCGGATCAGAACCAGTTCGGCGATTTGTGGCTGCCCGCCCAGGCGGGTCTGCATCCGGTGGCCATCGTGATTCACGGCGGATTCTGGCGGGTGGAATACGGCCTGGATCACATCGGGCATCTATGCCGCGAGCTGGCCCGCCAAGGCATCGCCAGTTGGAGCCTGGAATACCGGCGCGTCGGCTATCCGGGGGGAGGCTGGCCGGGTAGTTGCGAGGATGTGCGGGACGGGGCTGCTTATTTGCGGACCCTGGCCGGGCGCTATCGTCTGGACCTGGAGCGCGCTGTGGCGCTGGGGCATTCGGCGGGAGGGCAGCTGGCCTTGTGGCTGGCGGCGCAGCACTGCATACCATTGAGCGGAGTGGTATCGCTGGCAGGTGTGACGGACTTGCGACAGGCCTGGCGGCTGGGGTTGGGACGCGGGGCAGTGGCTGAATTTCTGGGAGGATCGCCCGAGGAAGTGCCGGAGCGCTACGACCGGGCATCGCCCATCGAGCTCTTGCCGCTGGGTGTGCCGCAGCGGCTGCTGCATGGCGATCTTGACGATACGGTGCCTCTAGGCATGAGCCGCGATTATCAGGCCGCCGCCCAGGCCAAGGGCGACGACGCCGTGCTGCTGGCTCTGGCGGGCGCGGGTCACTTCGAGCTGATCGATCCGCGCACCCCGGAATGGCGCACGGTTTTACAAACGGTACAGCAACTCCTCGTGTAGACTGGAACGACGGGCAAGCTCCATATGGCCACCCAGGATCTTCCGCGCACGCTCGGTTTGGTGGACGCCACAGTCGTGGTGGTGGGAATCGTGATCGGCGCCGGAATCTTTCTGGTGCCCAACTTGGTGGCGCGCAACCTGCCGTCCGAAAGCCTGATCCTGGCCGTCTGGATCTTCAGCGGAGTGCTCAGCTTTTTCGGGGCGCTGGCCTACGCGGAATTGGGGGCCATGATGCCTTGTACCGGAGGTCAATACGTCTACCTGCGGGAAGCCTTCGGACCGCTGTGCGCTTTTCTCTCAGGCTGGACTTTCTCGATCGTGATGCTGTCGAGTGCCATCGCGTGGCTGGCGGTGGGCTTCTCGATTTACCTGTCGCAGTTCGTGCCATTGAGCAAACCTATGGCAAAGGCCGTCTCGATTGGCCTCATCGCCGTGCTCACCACCATCAATTACCGCGGCGTGAGAGCCGGCGTGGCCGTGCAGCGGACCTTTACGGCGCTGAAACTTGCGGGTATCGCGGTGCTGGTAGGGGGCGCCTTCCTGGCTGGCGGCCATGCGATCGTGGCGGCGACGCCCCTTCCATCGCCCTTCCCCTGGAGCCAGTTCGGAGTGGCCATGATTTCCTGCCTGCTCTGCTACGACGGCTGGGCCAGCATCAGCTTCATCGCCGGAGAAGTGCGCCGGCCTGACCGCAACCTGCCCCTGGCTCTGGCCTTGGGCCTGGGCATTTGCGTCTGCGTGTATATGTTGGCGAATGTGGCCTATCTGCACGTACTGACGGTCCCGGAAATCGCCGGTGCCGACGCGGTAGGGGCTGCGGCGGCCCGTAAGGCCATTGGCTCCCTGGGAGGCGGGTTGGTGTCGCTGACCATCCTGATCTCCATCGTGGGCGCCGACAATGGCCACTTCCTCACCGTGCCCCGCATCCTGTTTGCGCAGGCCAGCGACGGGCTCTTCTTCCAGAGTTTCCGGCGTATCCATCCGCGCTTCCAAACGCCCTCCTTTTCCATTCTGGCGCAGGGAAGCTGGGCGGCGTTGCTGGCTCTGACCGGCTCGTACGAGGCCCTCATGACGTATGCCATGTTCGCCGCGTGGCTGTTCTACGGTGCCACTGTGGCGAGCGTGCTGGTGTTGCGGCGCAAGCATCCGCATGCCAAACGGCCGTACCGCATGTGGGGCTACCCGGTCACCACGCTGGCGTTCGTGGCGGTGGCGCTATGGTTCGTCGGAAACACTATCGTGAGCAAGCCGGGAGCTTCTCTGCTCGGCGCGCTTCTTATTGGAGCCGGCGTTCCGGTATATTATGTTTGGCGGCGCAGGAGTCCCGATGGACAATTTGCTGGAGTGGCGCAAGGAATTTCCGATTCTCGATAAAACGGTCTACATGATCAGTCACTCGCTGGGCGCCATGCCCCGGCGTACGCGCGAGAATCTGCTGGAATACGCGGAGGTCTGGGCGACCCGCGGCATACGCGCCTGGGAAGAGGGCTGGTGGGAAATGCCAGTCGATATTGGCGATCTGATCGGGCGCATCATCGGCGCGGGACCCGGCGAAGTAGTGATGCATCCCAACGTATCCACCTGCCTGGCCATCGTGTTGTCGTGTCTGGAGTGGTCCGGCGAGCGTAACCGGGTGGTATCCGAGAGCCTGAATTTCCCCTCGAACTTCTATAATCTTTACGGTCTCGAGCGGCTGGGCGCGCAAGTGCTGACGGTCGCCTCGGACGACGGAATCGAAGTGCCGCTCGAGCGCCTGCTGGCGGCCATCGACGAACGGACCCGGCTGGTGTGCGTGTCGCACGTGATCTTCCGCAGCTCGTTCGTGCAGGATCTGGCGGCCATCACCGCGCGGGCGCACGCCGCGGGGGCGCTGGTCCTGGCGGATATTTACCAGTCCGCGGGTACCGTTCCGGTCAACGTGCGCGAACTGGGGGTGGACTTCGCCACGGGCGGCTCGGTGAAGTGGCTCTGCGGAGGACCGGGCGCGGGATATCTGTACGTGCGGCGCGACCGTTGGCCGGAACTCGAGCCGCGCTTCACCGGTTGGATGGCGCACAAACGCCCCTTCGCGTTCGAGCCGGGGCCCATCGACTACGCCGACGATGCATTCCGTTTTCTGAACGGGACACCCAATATTCCGGGGCTGTACGCCGCGCGCGCCGGCTACGAAATCGTAGCCGAAGTGGGTGTGGAGCATATCCGCGCGAAATCCGTACGCCAGACGCAACGGTTGATCGAACTGGCCGAAGAGGCGGGTTTTCGCGTGAACTGTCCCAAGGACGCCAGCCGGCGGGGTGGCACCGTTGCTATTGACGTCCCCGACGGCCTGGAAGTGACTCGCGAGTTGACCCGGCGCGAGGTGCTGGCGGACTATCGTCCGGGCGCCGGCATCCGCGTAGCGCCGCACTTCTACACCAAGGACGAAGAGCTGGAAATCACCATTCGCGAGATCGGCCACATCGTGGCGCGGCAGCCGGCGCGCGTGTGAGAGTGATGCATCTATGGATGCGGAAGATTTTCGACGAATTGCCTTGAGCCTGGAGGGCGCCGAGGAAGGCTCGCACATGGGCGCGGCCGATTTCCGTGTGGGCGGCAGAATTTTTGCTACCCTGGCATCCCAAAGCCAGGGCTATGGGAACCTGATGCTCTCGCTGGAACAGCAGGCTGCGTTCGTCGAGGAGCTGCCGGAGGTTTTCGTGCCCATAGCGGGTGGCTGGGGAAGGATGGGAGCGACCCATATCCGGCTCGCCGCGGCGAATGAGGATATGCTGGCCGGCGCCCTGCGGACGGCATGGAAGCTCCGGGTCGAGAAGAACGTCAAGCCGGCAAAGAAAACTCGCGGCAAACGCGGCAAACGATGAGGCGTAAAGTACGTAATCGGCGCCTATGCGGATCAACTTGTTCGGCAACCTGCGGATCAGTTTGGCGGGACACCCGATCACGGCTGTCAACACCAACCGTCTCCATTCCCTGATCGCATACTTAATCCTTCATGGCGATGCGCCGCAGCCGCGCGAGCGACTAGCCTTCGTGCTGTGGCCGGCCTCCACCGAATCGCAGGCTCGGACGAATCTGCGGCAACTTCTACACCATCTGAAACGAGCCTTACCGCCCGAATGCAACGTGCTGGTGACCGATAATTTCGCCGTTCAATGGCGGCGGGACGCGGGCTGTGCGATCGACACGGTGGACTTCCAGGCGTCCATTGCCGAGGCCGCCTCCGCGCGGACGGACCAGGATCGCGCCCGCGAGATACAGTCCCTCACCACCGCGGCGCAACTCTATGAAGACGACATTTTGCCGGCGCTCTACGACGACTGGCTCACTCCACTGCGCGAAGATTACCGGAGGCGGATCGCCGAGGTGTTGCACCGTCTGGCCACGCTGTTCGAAGAGCGGCAGGAATACGCGGCGGCGATCCCGTTCGCCCAACGCCTTGTCTCGCTCGATTCACTGTGCGAGTCGCACCATCAATTGCTGATCCGGCTGCACGCGGCCAATCACGACCGATCGAGCGCGCTGCGGGCTTACCACCAGTGCATGCGCGTGCTGCGGCGTGAAATGGGTGTAGAGCCGGGTCCGGCGACGCTGGCGCTGTTTGAACGAATTCTGAAAGCGGAGCCGGCTGCCGGCGAGCTGCCATCCGGATCACCGGCGCCTCCGGCGGCGAGGCCCGTTTCGCGACCGCGGAAAGTGCGAGCGCTGGTCGGCCGCGCGATGGAATGGCGTCGGCTGGCATCGGCCTGGCAATCGGCGGTGGACGAAAGTCCGCGAGTGGCCGTGATCTCGGGTGAACCGGGGATCGGCAAGACCCGGCTTGCCGACGAGTTATATCAATCCTGTGTCCGGCAAGGGCATGCGGCCGCGCGCAGCCGCTGTTATGCCGGACACGGGCAAGTGGCTTACGCGCCAGTCTCGGAGTGGCTGCGTTCCGATGCGGTTCGCGCGGGCTGGACCAGCCTCAGGCCACAGCAATTGACGGAGCTGGCGCGGCTGGCGCCGGAAATCCGTGAGCAGTTTCCGGAACTCGAACGGCTCGTGCCCGGACAACCCGGTCCGCTGGCTGAAAGCTGGCAGCGCTTGCAGTTCTACGAATCGTTGAGCGCGGCGTTCGCAAACAGCCGCAAGCCGATCCTGCTGTATCTCGACGACATGCAATGGTGCGATCCCGACTCGTTTGAGTGGATCAACGCTCTGTTGACCTCCTCCGCCGCGGCTGGCGTTCTGGTGCTTGGAACGGTGCGGGCGGAAGAGACGGGCCGCGAACATCCGTTCACCCGGTTCCTGGCGGGGCTGCGGCAATCGGGGATGGTTCTGGAAATTCCGTTGGCGCCTTTGGATGCTCGGGAGACGGCCGAATTGGCGCGCCTTGAATCCGCGAAACCGCTCGAAAGCGGGAACGTGGAAGAGATTTTCCGGGCCACTCGAGGCAATCCGCTGTTTGTGGTGGAGAGCGTTCGCGCCGGACTGCGCAGCACGCGGGTGCATGCCGTAATCGCGGCGCGCCTGGCACAGCTTACGGCAGCTTCTTATGAACTGGCCGGCCTTGCGAGCGTAGTAGGGAGACCCTTCTCCTTCGAATTGCTGGAGAAGGCTACCGATTGGGACGAAGGCAGCATTTCCGGCGCGCTCGACGAACTCTGGCGCCGCCGGATCATCGAAAGCCGTGGAGCTTCGGAGTACGATTTCACGCACGACCGCCTGCGCGAAGTGGCCTGCGCGGAATTGAGCCTGGTGCGCCAACGTTATTTGCACCGGCGCGTGGCGCGGGCGCTGGCCGAGGTGTATGGGGCCGACATCGAAAGCTGGAACGGGCAGATTGCCACCCATTTCGAACAGGCCGGAATGGCGGAAGAGGCCATCGAGCACTACGAGCGGGCGGCAGCTTATGCGCGGCAGCGCTATGCGGACGCCGAAGCCGCGGACCTGCTGCGGCGCGCCCTGGCGCTGTGCAGGGGATTTTCCGAGTCCGACCGCAGGCTGGGACAGGAGCTGGAATTGTTGGTCACTTTGGGGCCGGCGCTGGTGACGACGGAAGGGTACTCCGCGGCGGAAGTCGGCGAGACCTATGAGCGGGCGCTGGGTCTTTCGAGACGGCTCGGCGATCGCAATATTTTCGTGATTCTCAGCGGCATCTGGATCTTTCACGCGGTGCGGGGCGATCTGGAAGAAGCGCGGCAGTTCAGCCTCGAATTTCTGAGACTGGCGAAACGGGAGCCGACTCCGGGACTGATGCAAGCGGGGAATTTCCTGTTGGGAGCCAGCCTGTTTCATTTGGGTCAACTGGAAGCTTCGCTCGACCATATGACCGCGGCCATCGGTACACACGCCGGCCCCTCGGAATCGGTGCTGGCGCTGTTCGCCGGTCCGGACATCGCCGTCTTTTGCCGCTGTTACCTTGCCCATCTCGCGTGGCACCGCCAAGACGGGAATAACGCGGATGGTTATGCCGCGGAGGCGATCGCGTCGGCCAGCCGCATGCGCCACCCCTTTAGCCAGGCAATCGCGCTGGACTACGCCGCGATGCTGCACGTCTTCCGGGGCGAAAGCAGCGCGGCGCTCGAACGCGGGCAGGAAGCGGTGCAATTGTGCAGCCGCCATGGCTTCGCGTACTACCTCGCGATGGCGAATGTCCTTACCGGCTGGGCGGGAGCCGCGGAGGGCGATGTGGCCGCCGGCCTGGCACAACTTCGCGAGGGGATGGAGGGGATGCGCCGCCTGGGCGCCGAGCTCCGTCTGCCCTACTATTTCTCGTTGCTGGCGGAAACCTTCGGGCGTGCCGGTCTGGTTGGCGAGGCCCTGGCCAGTCTCTCGTCCGGCTTTGCATTCGCGAGCAAGAACGGCGAGGAATGGGCGGTCGCGGAGCTGCACCGTGTGCAGGGGGATTTGCTGGCCGCCGACGGAAAGCCCGAAGCGGCGCGCGCCAGCTTCCGGCGGGGCCTCGAGGCGGCGCGGCGGTCGGGTTCGCTGGCGTTTGAGCGGAGACTGTCGATTCTTGCGGAAGGAACGGCCGTGACCATCCCTACAGAACGCTTTTAGAACGCCGGGCCGCGCAAAGTAAATATGTCCGGCGTAGAAATGCACTAAGCGCCGGCGACAGGGAGAACGGAAATGTCGTTGGAGCAAGCTATTACCGAATTTCGCGGCCAGTTCCGCGGCGCAGTGATCGAGCCCGCGGACGCGGCGTACGAGGAGGCCAGGAAAGTCTATAACGCGATGATCGATCGCAAGCCGAGGCTGATCGCCAAGTGCACCGATGTCGCCGATGTCATGGCCGCCGTGCGGATGGCGAAAACCAATGCTTTGCGGGTTTCGATTCGCGGTGGCGGGCACAACGCGGCCGGCCTGGGCGTGTGCGACGACGGCATGGTGATCGATCTGGCGCCGATCAATTACGTAAGGGTGGAACCCTCCTCGCGTACCGTGCTGGTGGGCGCCGGCTGCAAGTGGAGCGATGTGGACCATGCCACACACGCCTTCGGCCTGGCTGTGCCGTCGGGCATCGTCTCGAGCACCGGGGTTGCCGGCCTGACGCTGGGCGGAGGAATGGGACACCTGACCCGGAAGTACGGGCTGACCATCGACAACCTGCTCTCTGTCGATATGGTGCTGGCCGACGGCAGCTTCGTGGTCGCAAGCGCTGAGGAGAATACGGATCTGTTCTGGGCGGTCCGTGGCGGAGGGGGGAACTTCGGCATTGTGACCTCGTTCCTGTTTGAGGCGCACCCGGTCGATATGGTTTGCGCCGGCCCGATGCTCTGGAATCTGGAAGACGCGGCCGACGTGATGAAGTGGTACCGGGAATTCATCACGCGCGCGCCCGAAGAAATGAATGGCTTTTTCGCAATGATGAGCGTGCCGCCGGGGCCGCCCTTCCCCGAGGAGCTGCACCTGCGCAAAATGTGCGGGATTGTGTGGTGCTATCAGGGTACGATGGAGCAGGCGAATACCATTTTGGAATCGATTCGCAGCTACCGTCCGCCGGCTTTCGAATTCTTCGTGGCGATGCCGTTTCCGATGCTGCAGGGAATGTTCGACGGTATGTACCCCAGTGGTCAGCAATGGTACTGGAAGGCCGATTTCTTCAGGGAACTCAGCGACAGGGCCATTGAGGAGCATCTCAAACACGCGGCGCTTCTGCCGACCTGGCAGTCGACCATGCACCTGTATCCGGTGAATGGAAAAGTGAATCGCGTAGGCGAAACCGACACGGCGTTCAACTTTCGCGATGCCGTCTGGAGCGGGGTGATTGTGGGTGTAGATCCCGATCCAGCGAATCGCGGAAAGATCACCGATTGGGCCAGGGGTTATTACGATGCCCTGCATCCGTTTAGCGCCGGCGGCGCCTATCTGAATTTCATGATGGAAGAAGGCGAGGACCGGATTCGGGCGACGTACGGGGGCAATTACGAACGGCTCGCGGCCATCAAAGCGAAGTACGATCCCGGGAACTTCTTCCGCGTGAATCAGAACATCCGGCCGGCCGGCATAGCCCGAAGTGTTTCGAATCCGATGTGAGCAATGCAAGCAATGCAAACGTTACTCTCCCCAGGACGATGCGTTAGTATTGATAGTTCGTGTCATGCGAATCATCAGTGCCGTGTTGGCTTGCTGTCTGCTCGCGATTGCTCAGGACCGGGGCGGGGCGCCGCGCCGGTTTGAGCTGAAAGCGGAATCACCGAAGTTCTGGGAGCTGTTCGCACAGGACGCCAGGCTTGAAAAAGTTGCCGGAAGCTTCGGCTTCACCGAAGGCCCCGTGTGGGACCCGCGGGGATTCCTCTACGTCAGCGACGAAGAAAAGAACAAGCTGGTGCGCGTCTTCCCCGACGGCCGCGTCGAGACGCTGCTGGAGATTGGCGATCCCGACGGAAGCACTCTCGATGCGAAAGGCCGCCTGGTGACGACGGCGAGCGTGCTGCGGGCGATCATCCGGGTCGATCCGGACGGAAAATACAAGGTGCTGGCGGACAAGTACGACGCTAAAAAGTTCAATAGCCCCAACGATGTCATTCTTGGTCCGGACGGAGCGCTGTATTTCACCGATCCCACGCTGGATTTACCTAAGGGCGAAAAGCAGGAGCTTTCCTATCAGGGCGTGTACCGCCTGGGAACCGACGGGTCCGTCCGCCTCCTGACCACCGATTTGGCGCAGCCCAACGGCCTGGCGTTTTCGCCGGATGGCAAGCGCCTCTACATCGACGACACGCAACGACAGGACATTCGCGTGTACGACGTGGGTTTGAATGGCGAACTGAAAAACGGAAGGGTCTTTGGAAAGGAAGAGGGCCGCGACGGCGTTCCGGACGGCATGCGGGTGGATCGCCACGGCAATGTTTTTGTCACCGGGCCGGGAGGCATTTGGGTCTGGGATCCCCAAGGGAATCATTTGGGAACGATCCTGATGCCGGAATCGACCGCCAATCTCAACTGGGGGGATGCGGACTACCGCACGCTCTATATCACCGCCAGCACGTCGGTCTACCGCCTCAAAACCAGAACGCGCGGATTTGTCCCGAGCCAGGATCAAATGGTAAAGCGGTAAAGAGGAGCGCTACACTGGGTCGATGCCGGGCTCGCCGACGCATGAGTTCCTCAGTTTAGTCCTTAGTGTGCTCACAGTATCCGCCGTTGCGATGCCGCTGCGGTCCCAGGTAACCGCCGCCATCTCAGGGACGGTAGAGGATACTTCCGGCGCCATGGTATCGGGCGCGGCGGTCACAGTGAGGAGCCTCGAGACGGGAGCGTCGAGGACCGTCACCACCGACCCGTCAGGCAACTACACGGTAGTCTCACTGCCGCTTGGCCCGCAGGAGTTGAAGGCGGAGAAAACAGGTTTTAAAACCGCTGTCAGGACCGGAGTGGATTTAGTGGTCGGACAGAAAGCCATGGTCAACTTCCGGCTGGAGTTGGGCGAGTTCGTGCAGCAAGTCACCCTGGTTGACGAAACGGCGCTGGTCAACACCACCACCTCCTCGGTATCGGGCGTGGTGGGAGAGCAGCAGATCAAGGACCTGCCGCTCAACGGCCGCAGCTTCGATAATCTCATCACGCTGAACCCCGGCGCGGTCAGCTATAGCGCAATGAAGAGCGCGGAAACCAGCACCAGCAACGGCAACACATTTTCCGTGGACGGCCGCCGCACCTACGAGAATCTGATACTGCTAAATGGAATCGAGTACACCGGATCGAGCCAGCTCGCTATCACCCCCGGCGGTGTGAGTGGCGAACTGTTAGGTATCGATGCCATCCGTGAGTTCAATGTGTTGACGGATACCTACGGCACCGAGTACGGCAAGCGCTCGGGCGCGCAGGTCAGCGTGGTGACTCAGTCGGGAACCAACCAGTTACACGGTTCGCTGTTTGAGTTTCTCCGCAACAGCGATCTCGACGCTCGAAACTTCTTCGACCAGGCCTCCGTTCCTCCGTTCCGTCGAAATCAGTTCGGAGGCGCGTTGGGAGGGCCCCTCAAGAAAGACAAGTGGTTCCTGTTTGGCAACTACGAAGGTTTTCGGCAGTCACTGGCGGTCAGCGATGTGAGCGTGGTTCCCGATGCGGAAGCGCGGCAGGGGTTGCTGCCCAACGCTTCGGGCGTGTACAAGCCGGTCGCCAAGCTGAACGCCGCGATGCTGCAGTATATGCAGCTCTGGCCGGTGTCCAATGGTCCGGAGCTGACCGTGGGCGGTCTACCCAGCGGCACGGCGCTTTCGTACAACCATCCCAAACAGACCATTCGCGAGGATTTTGGAACCCTGCGGACGGACTACATCCTCAGCGATCGGGACACGTTATCGGCTGACTACACGATGGACGATGGCGACAGCCTGATCCCTCTGGCCGACCCGCTGTTTGGCTCGTACGAGACGCTGCGCAGCCAGGTGGCCAGCCTGGAGGAGACTCATGTTATATCTCCGCAGATCCTGAACACGTTTCGCGCGGGCTTTTCGCGCGCGGCATTCAACTACGATTCGTTCCCGTTAGCTACGTTTCCCGCCAGCACTGACTTCGTCACTGGCCTCGGCCCGGGCGGCATCGTGGTTGGCGGCGGCGTCACCACTACCGCGGGCGGAACCATCACCTCGGCCGGGCCGAACAATGCCGCCAACGTTTGGAACCGCAGAAATCTGTTCACCTACACCGACGGCGTGCAGATCACCAATGGACGTCACCAGATCAGCGCGGGAGTCTGGTTCCAACGCGTGCAGGACAATGAGGACTCCGCCTCCCGCCAGCTCGGGCAAGCCAGCTTCGCGAGCTTGCAGACCTTCCTGCAAGGCACGGTGACCTCGTTTCAAGTTGTGCCAAACCCGAATGAATTGGGATGGAGAAGTCTCTTCGGCGCCGCCTATTTCGAAGACGCCATCAAATTGCGTCCGAATCTGACCTTCCAAGTGGGACTCCGCTACGAATTCACTACCGGATGGAACGAAGAATCGGGAAGGGCCTCCAACTACCTCACGGACTTGAACGGTATCCTGATCACCACTCCCCACGTGGGCGATTCCGTCTTCACCCAAAACAATGCGACCCACCTGTTGGGCCCGAGGGCTGGCTTGGCCTGGGACGTTTTTGGAAACGGAAAAACGGCGATTCGCGCAGGCTACGGCACTTACTATTCTCTGATCGACGATTTGAGCTTCCTGCTCAACTCGATCCCTCCGTACAACGGCTCCGTTTCAAAAACAGGATCGCTGCCTTCGCTGGTTCCGATTACTCCCGGCGTGCCCCCCGCGCCCGGTACTATCTTTGCTCCACAAGGTGTGCAGCCGAACGCCAAGACCCCCACCGTCCAGGAATGGAATTTTACGGCAGAGCAGCAACTGAGTCACAACACCGTGCTGCGCGTGGCCTATGTCGGCTCGTTCGGATACCACGGTCTGTTAAGTGTCGATCCGAATACCATTCCCACGCAGATTTGTTCCGACCCGAGCGGCTGTTCCGCGGGGGGCGACGCAACCGCCGCGAGCTTGACTAACATTCGACACACAGTGCCAGAGGGAGCGCAGTATATTCCCGGTCCCGGCGCCAAGCGCCCCAATCCCAATCTGGGCGCGGGATTCTTCTGGTACACGGAAGGCAACACCAGTTACAACGCTCTGCAAGGCGACGTGAGCCACCGCTTCAGCAAGGGCCTGCAGTTCCGCGTGAACTACACCTGGTCGAAGGATCTGGATATGAATTCGGGGCTCACTGGCGCGCAGGCCAACAATCAGGCGCAGATGATCCTGGACCGCAACGATCTGCACCGCGATTGGGGGCCGTCCGCCTACAACATCCCCAATCAGGTTGGCATTTCGGGCACCTACGAGCTGCCCTTCGGCAAAGGCAAGCCGTGGGCCAACAACCTCGTCGGCGCCGGAAACCGGCTGGTGAGCGGCTGGCAATTCAACACCATTGTCACGCTTCTGAGCGGTTTCCCTTTTACTCCGCAGATTGGCTCGAATCGATCCGGAGACGGCGACACCAGGAACCCTGACCGGCCTTCGCTCAATCCCGCATTCTCCGGACCGGTGGTCCTGGGAAACCCGAATCAGTGGTTCAATCCGGATGCGTTTGTTCTGCCTATTGCCGGCACCTACGGGAATCTAGGCCGCGGTGTGTATAGCGGACCGGGCCTTGCCGACGTGGACGTTTCGCTGTTCAAGAGTACGGCCATCACTGAGCGGACCAATCTGCAGTTTCGCGCGGAGTTTTTCAACGTGCTGAACCACGCCAACTTCGGGACGCCGAATGCCACCGTCTTTTCGAACGGCGCCATCAGTCCCTCGGCGGGGTTGATCACGTCCACGGCCACCACGTCGCGGCAGATCCAATTCGGTCTAAAGCTGATTTTCTGATTGGAGCAATTAGTTCTCCGAGGGTCTCGCCACACTATCGATGACCAGGAATTCGCCGGGCCCTTCGGTCGATGCGAGGTTCAGCCCGAGTTTCATTACCGCCCTCTGTACCGCGGAAACAAAAGAGGGATCAGCTGCGGGCGCGGGCGTCGTCGGATCGCTTCGTGCCCGCAAGCCGTGGGCATAGTGAAAAAATCCGAGATCTTCTGCGGGCAACTCCAGACGAAAATCAAACCTTCCTGCAATCCCGGTTTTGTCGATGACCTGCCGGTCCAAAGTGACCAGGAAGAACATGCAAAGGTCTGTCATGGTCGCGGCGTCGATTTCAATCCCGTTACTTGTGAGGCGGCCCCTTCCGCACATTCGCCCAGGTTCCCGATGGGCCGGTGGATCGTCAGAGTCCCAAGCAATGCAAGTTCCTTGAAAGGGCTGTAGCTTGGGGCCGCCTGGGGCCACCCTCAGCGCATAGACCGGGACCTCTCTGGTCTCGCGATGGACCTTTAACTTAAACCTGTCTTCGAGAAGCGCTCGCAGCATGGGTCCATTCATCATTGCCTGGCTTTCATTCCCCTCGGCTTCCGCGTCGACCTGGTAGAGGTCGGAATCGACCCAGGCCGGGCCCCCGGTGGTGGTGACAGAGGATAGGGGATTCTCATGACCACTCGCGAAGAGACCATACGCTTGTTGGATGTAGCGCTGCACGGTCGTGCAACCCAACTGCAACTTTCCGGGAGACAAATTTGCGAGTGGCCTGCTGCGAAAGGCCTCGCAGGGCGTGATGGAGACCACTTTGAATTTAGGTGCGGCTACACGCGCGGATTGCGTACCGACTAACATTGGCACAGTCAGAGCTGCCATCCCGGCAACGGCCAGCGCCAATTTCTTTGCAAGGTTCAGGCCACCCGGAACGTCCCCCTTTAGGATCGCCCGGATTCGCTTTTTCAGATTGGACCCGGTTACTCCGGACACACAAGACAACGGTGATTCCAGGTAGCTCTTGCAAACGTTGAGAATTCCCGCGGCGTAGTCCCGCGGCTCACTCCCCAGGCTCAGCACGGCTTCGTCGCAGGCTCGCTCGCGTTCTTCCACCAGCCGCGCGCCGATCCACCATACCAGCGGATGAAACCAGAAGATCGCCTCTACGATCATGTGGATCGCCGAGGTTAAGTTGTCGCGTCTCCGAATATGGCAGAGTTCGTGGCCAAGCACGGCCTCCAATTGAGGCGGCGTCAGACGTTCCACGATACCGGCGGGCAGGAGCAGGATGGGGCGGAACAATCCGACGACACCGGGTTCCAGCAAACCCGGCGCGGATCGAACCTCCACGGCTGCCGGAATGCTAATCGGAGTGCTGGATCGCACAGCCGCCCGAATGTCAAGCCAGCTCCGGGATCGTATCAGCGCGATCGCCCCGAATCCGCACAACCACACACCGAGGATTACCACGGGGACCCAATCCACAGTTGGCCCGTTCCTGGAAAGTGCCAATGGCAAGGCGTTGGGAAATGGTTGCGTGATTTGCACCATCGTAAATGAGACAGCCGGCGCCGCGACTCTCTTTGCAACCGGCGCCCACCCGACGTAATTCCCGAGGCCCATCAGCAGCGAAAACGGAATCAAGAACTTGACCGATGCGCTGAACCATAACCAATAGCGGACTTCAGCCCGGTTCTTGCGGAAGGCGACAGTCAGCAGCCCCGCGACGATTGCGAACAAGGTCGACTGCCAGAGATGGTTAGTCAGTACAGCGATCATTTTGATTCTTCTTGATGGCCTTCTCCAACTCGCGAACGTCGTCGAGTGTAAGTTTCCCCGCCTCAGCCAACTGCGCCATCATCGGTTGGGCCCGTCCTCCGAAGAAACTCAGAATCTCGTCGAGCAGCCGGTGCCGCGCCACGTCCCGCGCCACAATCGGCTCGAAGATGTGGGCATTGCTGATTTTCCGCACGCGGCGCACGGCCTTCTTCTTTTCAAGCCTGTATACGGTGGTCTGAATGGTGGTGTAAGCGGGGCGCGGCTCCGGAAAAGCCTCCTGAATCTCCCGAATGGATGCTTTCCCACGGGCCCAGAGGGCTTCCAGGATTTGAAGTTCGAGCTTGGTAAGCTTGGGCTGGGCCATTCTGATCTACTATCCCATTTCGTATGCTACTACACTATAGTAGAATGGTCAAGAGAATAATTACCCCCGGAACGCAGCCTTTCATTGCGTCATCAGAAGCGTGTTGCTCAGATCGCCGAACGGTTCGCCTCCATTGGCTTTCACACTTTCGTCACGGGCCTGAATACCCGGCAGGAGAGGCAGATTGAAGCGTTTCGTAATAAAACGTAGAATCGAAGTTGTGTCGTACCGGGTGTGGTCAACGAAGCCTTTCTTCGCGAATGGCGATACGATGACCGCCGGAATGCGCGAGCCCGGACCCCAGCGATCGCCTTTTGGCGGCGCTACGTGGTCCCAAAATCCTCCGTTTTCGTCGTAAGTAACGATCACCACCATGTGGTCCCACTGCGGGCTCTTTCGCAGATGGGCGATCAAGTCGGCGATGTGCGCGTCGCCCGATTGCACGTCGGCATAGCCCGCGTGCTCATTCAGGTTGCCCTGAGGCTTGTAGAATACGACCTGTTCGAGGGCCCCCGCGTCGATTGCCTTGATGAATTCAGCCCCACCCAAGCCGCCGTCCTTAAGATGTTTCGCGCGTTCCGCCGTCTCTGGAGCCATGCTCGCAAAATAATTGAAGGGCTGATGATGGTATTGGAAATTCGGGACGGGTTGCGCATTCTTTCCGGAGACCGCCGCCTGCCACGCACCGGCGTACCACGCCCAACTCACGCCTTGCCTGGACAGCAGGTCGCCGATAGTCATATCGGTCTGTGGCGGAAGCGTAGTCGGGTTCGCCGGATCTGCAAACGCGGGATCTCCACCGGCCGCGGGCTTGTTCGCGCTCGGCTGATACGGCGGCTGCATCGTGTTTACGACATAAAAATCCGGGGTCAGATTGCCGTCGCTCACGAACTTCGGAACACCGTCGACAGCCGACTGCGGAGAATTTGCCGCGATCTTCAACGTGACCCCGTCGGCTTCCACGATCGAAATGAGGCCTTTGGCCGGGCTCTGATCGGCATTCGGGTACTTGGGAATACACGCGCAGACGAGCCATATGTGATTCAAGTAGGAACCGCCGAATGCTCCCATGAAGAAGTTGTCCGCCAGCGTGTATTGCCTGGCGATGTTCCAGAGCAGCAAGCTCGACCCGTTATAGTGCCCCATGGTCAGCGCCCCTGAGTCCGCCCACGCGGCAAAGCGGTCGTTCTTGCCGCCATTGATCTGCATCTGGTTTTCGTAGAACCGGTGCCATAGATCGCGCGTTACCACGCTCAGCGGTGTGTGGAATCCGTTGGGATCGTCGATGGCGAACGGTTTATTCGGCAGGTGGGCCGTCTGGACTTCCGTCACCGGCGGAGTAACACCCGCCGCGGTCAATCCGTGCCAGATAGGCGGCAATTCCTTCAAGATGGAGCCGTCACGGTCTCTCTGGGTGAAGGTAGCCGGATCTGCCTGGTTCAGCCCGTTGGCGCCCGGAAAGGAACCATACAGAACATCGAAGCTGCGGTTTTCGGCGAAAATCACCACGATGTTATGGATGGCGTCAAGCGCCGGCCGGGAAGTCTGCGCATGGGCGGCGGTCAACCCGGCCAGGATCGGGACCAGCGGCCAGCAGCGAATTATCATAGAGGCTCCTTCACTACTCTATGCGAACATGGCCATGTGGTAGTTTCTCGCGCCCGCTTGGTCCTGCTCTGTGGCGTGGTCGCGGCAAGAGCTTTTGGCCAGGATGGAACTTCGGGATTAGCGCGCGAGGAGGCATTTCGCCGGGCGCGGGCGCTGGCCTCGCTCGGCCGGAAAATGTTTTTCGATCCGTCTCTGTCCGCTTCCGGCAGAACCGCTTGCGCGTCTTGCCACGATCCCGCCTTTGCGTACGGACCGCCCAACGCACGACCAGTTCAACTCGCCGGCGCGAACGGGAAGCAGAGCGGAATACGAGCGGTGCCGTCGCTGCAATACTTGCAAGTGGTCCCGCCATTCGCCGAGCACTACTTTGACTCGGAGGCCACGGGCGATGACAGCGTTGACAATGGACCCACCGGAGGCCTCACCTGGGACGGTAGAGTCGACCGTGGGCGCGATCAGGCTCGCTTTCCCCTGCTGTCTCGTTATGAAATGGCCTGTGACAGCCCGGCGAGCGTCGTTGCCCGCGTACGAAAAGCTGGCTACGCCGCGGAGTTGACCGCGCTTTCCGGCGCCAACGCGGATTCCGGCGCCGCCTTCAACACAATTCTGGAGGCATTCGAAGCTTGGGAGCAAGACTACAGAGAGTTCTACCCCTACAGCAGCAAGTACGATGCCTGGTTGGCCGGGAACGCCAGGTTAAGCGAAGCGGAACAGCGCGGCTTGAAGTTGTTCATCGATCCGGACAAGGGAAATTGCGCACGATGCCACATCGCCACCCGAGGCGTGAACGGAACGCCCCCTCAATTCACCGACTATGGGCTCATCGCGCTCGGTGTGCCGCGCAATTACCGGATTCCAGCCAACGCGAATTCGGCGTGGTATGACCTCGGATTGTGCGGCCCGGAGCGCCTCGATCTGCAGTCTCGGGACGAGTACTGCGGCCGCTTCATGACACCCTCCCTGCGAAATGTCGCCACGCGCAAAGCGTTTTTCCATAACGGTGTGTTCCATACGCTGAAGCAGGTTATCGAGTTCTATTGTCAGCGCGACACAAATCCGGAAAAATGGTATCCACGAAGCCGTGACGGGAGCATACTGAAGTTCGACGACCTGCCGCCGAAGTACCATAGCAACGTCGAGATGGGTTCCCCATTCGGCCGACGCCCGGACGCCAGACCGGCGCTGACCGATCACGAGATTCAGGATCTGATCGCGTTCCTGAAAACGTTGACGGATGGTTTTCACCAGTAAAACCCTGAACAGAACGCCGGCAAATGGAATGTCTCTATATATGGACGATTTGGAATTCAGATGCCGGGGGGAGCTTCGACGATATTCATGCACTGCTGTAGCTCTCCTGTTTGCGGCTCTGATATTGCACGGCCAGACTCCGGAAGGCGAGATCAGGGTGCAAGTCAAGGATCCTTCCGGCGCGGCGATGGACGCCTCGGGAACGCTGCAGAGTGTCGCCCCGGGAGTGCGGCGCAGCTTTCAGACGGATGCGCAGGGCAAGTATACCTTGGGAGGTTTGCCCTACGGCCGCTACCGGCTGGAGATCACCAAAGCCGGGTTCGCCACCCAGTCTGCGCTGATCGACGTGCGGTCCACGACCCCCATCTCACGCACCATCACGATGGCGCTGGGCGCTCAATCGTCGAGGGTGGATGTAGTCGCGACGACGCCGCTTGCCGGAACGGATCTCGCGACCGACCAGATTGCGGGTCCGGTTCAGACGGCCACCGCGGCCGACGTCGCGAACAGCGGCGCGCTCGAGCTTGGGGATTTCATGAACCGGCGCCTGAATGGCGTGTATCTCAACGAAATGCAGGGCAACCCGTTCCAGCCCGATGTGAATTTCCGCGGCTACACCGCTTCTCCACTGCTCGGAACGCCCGAGGGTATCTCGGTTTATCTGGACGGCATGCGTCAAAATCAGCCGTTTGGCGATGTAGTGAGCTGGGACCTGATCCCTAAAATCGCCATCTCCGAGATGACCCTGGTGCCGGGATCGGACCCTCTGTTCGGGCTCAACACACTGGGCGGCGCGCTGTCCGCCCAGACCAAGAATGGCGTCAGCAATCCGGGTCTCGATGGCACGTTGACCTATGGCAGCAGCGGGCGAAAGGCGGTTCAGGCGGAATATGGCGGAGGCAAGGCGACGGGGTTCAACTGGTTCATTGCCGGAAACATATTCCACGAATCAGGATGGCGCGTCGACTCGCCTTCCGACGTCCGCCAGGGATTTGTCCGGCTCGGCTGGCGTACGGATAAGACCGATTTCGCGCTCACCGTATCCTACGCCTACAACACTCTGATCGGCAATGGACTACAGGACTATCGCCTGCTCGAAAATAACTATTCAAGCGTCTATTCCATTCCCGACAGCACCGCCAACCGCTCTCCCGCTTTCAATTTCATCGCTCAGCACGACTTCAGCGACAAGCTGAGGTTTTCCGGCAATGCCTGGTACCGCAACATCCGCACCTACGCAATCGACGCAAATTTCAATGACGATGCGAGCGGCCTGTTGATCTATCAGCCAACCGCACAGGAACAGGCGGTCCTCGGCGCGGCGGGTTATACCGGTTTCCCGGCGAGCGGCGCCAACATCAACAACACACCGTTTCCGAAATGGGCCTGCCTCTCGGAAGCGCTGCAGTTGGGCGACCCAGACCAGACCTGCGATGGCGTTAATATCTACTCGACGGAAGTGCAGAACGAGTACGGAGCTTCCGGGCAACTCACTTGGATCACCTCGCCTAAGATCGGGCGTAACCAGTTCTCCGCCGGAGCGGCCCTCGACCGCGGCACTGTCAACTACACACAGACCACGGATTACGCTTATGTCAATCCCAACTACACCCTCACCAGCGTCCCGGCATGGCAGGACGGGTCTACCAGCGTAGATGGCTCGCCCATCGATTCAGCGGTCAACCTGCACGGTGTCACTCCCAACTGGAGCCTCTACTTCACCGATACGCTCACTCTTGCGAAGACCGTGAATGTGACGGTCTCCGGGCGCTTCAACCGGTTTACGGTCGATAACTTCGACCGGCTTAACCCCATTCCCGGACCCGGCTCGCTCGATGGCGATTATGTATTTCAGCGCTTCAACCCCGCCATCGGCATTACCTGGAGCCCGTTCTCCACCGTGAATGCCTACGTGAGATACTCCCAAGGCAGCCGCGCACCAACGGCCATTGAACTGGGCTGCGCCGATGCGAGCGCCCCTTGCAGTCTGCCCAATTCGCTGTCCTCCGACCCGCCGCTGCAGCAGGTGGTCACAACCACATGGGAAGCCGGCCTGCGCGGGAAACCGGAGAGTTCGTTCATTCACAACCTGAGCTGGAATGTAGGGGCGTTCCGCGCCAAAAACCGCAACGATATCCTTTTCATCGCAGCCCCGCAGACCGGCACCGGTTATTTCCAGAACTTCGCCAAAACACTTCGCGAGGGGTTCGATGCGGATCTCGGCGGGCGCATCTGGCGCATCACCTGGGGCCTGGATTGGACTTTTCTGTCGGCCACCTACCAGAGCACCGAGACACTGGATGGCTCGGCGAATAACACCAACACCTTCGCCATGCAGGGATATCCGGGACTCGATGGCACCATCACCGTCCAGCCAGGAGACCGGATTCCGCTGATTCCAAAACAAAGCGGGAAAGCTTACGCGGAATTCCAGGCCACTTCAAAACTCGTGTTCGATTTCAACGAGGTAGTCATGTCGAGTTCTTACGCGCGCGGGAACGAGAACAACGCGTACGCTGCCGATGGCGTGTACTATCTCGGTCCCGGCGTTTCACCCGGCTATGCGATCACCAACTTCCGGGCCCATTACGATCTCACCCGGCACCTGCAACTGGCCGTCCAGGTCGATAACCTTTTCAACCACGAATACTACACGGCGGCATGGCTCTCGAACACGGCACTGAGCAGCCAAGGTTGGATTCAGTCCCTGCCCTTCCCGGTCTACGCCACCGGACCTTACGCCGGAAGCGCCCCGGCGCAGAGTGCGACGTTCTTTTCGCCGGGCGCGCCGAGAAGGGCCTGGGTCGAGCTCCGGGTAAAGTTCTGATAGATTTGTAACTAGGGATGCCTCGTGCTCTTTCAGTCCTTTGTGTCCTTTCGCTGACTCTGCTCCCTCGGTCGATGCGTGCGTGCGAATGCATAACATCGTTCTCCCCCTGCCATGAAGTTGAGGTGAATAATCTCGTCTTCATCGGTACGGTGGAATCCATCGAACCCATCTTCATGAGTCGCTGGTACATGACTAACCAGTCGTCTATGCAGTCGTTGAACGATGCCTACCTCGGCGCGCAGAGCCCCTCGGCGGCGGCTCTGGTCCGATTGAAGGACACCTATCTGAACATCTTTCCCGATTTGCCGGCGGATGAAAAGCACCGGTTACAATCCGCGAAGACGATCCAAGATGTGGCGTCTATGTTCTATTCCGCGCTGGACCTCGGTATGCGAGTGCGGCTAAAAGTGAAAACGCTCTTCAGACACGAAGATGACAAAGACGATGACAAGGATTTCTTCGACGTTTGGACCGCGTTCGATGACTGTGGTTACGACTTTCAAATCGGCGAGACATACCTTGTGTATGCGAGTGACGATGAGTTCGGCGATTACTTCTTCACCGGCAGTTGCACCCGGACTCGCAGACTGTCGGACGCGGGAGAGGATCTGGCTTATCTTTTCTTCTACAAGGATCGTCCGGAGGAATCGGCCAGGCTCGAAGGATTCGCCTCCACCGAGAGGCTGGATCTTGACCCGTCGCACGACCCGGAGACCGTCAAGTCACCGGTTGCGGGCGTCATAGTCGAACTAAGATCCGATCGTCTGAAACGCTATGCGCAATCGGATAGCAATGGCAGGTTCCTCTTCGATGGTCTTCCCGAGGGTGACTACCAGGTATCGGCATTCGCCAGCGGATACCCGTTGAACGCGCAATTGTTGACAGGTCCAAAGCCGCTCCATATCAAAGCCAAGAGCTGCTCCGCCCAGCTTCTTCTATTGCCGCGCCAGTAACCGTGTGAAATTCCGGTTCGCCGGCCAACCTGCTTCCACTTGGCGTAAACTGACCACATGATTGTCTTTCGAGCGCTCCTTGCATCTCTCGTGCTGCCGGGACTGATTGCCGCTCAGGAGCACCTCACTTTTCCTACTCAGGATGGATGGATCATCCACGCCGATCAGTACGGAACGGGCGACCGGGGTGTGGTGCTGGCGCACGGAGGGCGGTTCAACAAGGGCAGTTGGGAGAGACAGGCGCGGGTACTGGTGAATGCCGGATTCCGTGCGTTGGCCATCGACCTCCGGGGGTTCGGCGAGTCCCGCGGCGGCGCACAAACGCTCCTGGTTGACGAGTTGCGGCATTTCGATGTGCTGGCGGCGGTCCACTATCTGCAAAAGACAGGCGCGCAGACCGTATCAGTTGTGGGCGCAAGCATGGGAGGCGACTATGCCGCCGAAGCGTCGGAGGCCGAGCCACGCGAGATTGACCGGCTGGTGTTGCTGGCCGCGGGCGCGTACACGCCGCTTATACGGTCGAGAGCGCGGAAGCTATTTATCATCAGCCGCGACTATGTGATGGGTGAGAACAAGCCCCGGTTACCGCAGATCCGCGAACAATATGAGAAAGCCTCCGGCCCGAAGGAATTAGTGCTCCTGGACGGCTCCGCGCACGCCCAGTTTATTTTCCAAACGGATCAGGGAGAGCGGTTGATGCACGAGATCCTGAGATTCCTCTCGGAGCCCTAGGGCTGCCGCCCATGTGCGGAGCGATCGATTGGCCGTATCACGCGCATCCTGTGGATGGGCAAGGTGGGACGCGGTCCTGAAGTACTTCCCGGGAGATCAAGCTTGGGACGGCCGCGCCGGTCCTCCGGGCGGGTGCCGACCATTTTCAGCGACACGGCGATTGAGTCAAGTGGGTGCCTCGCTGCCATGTCCACCGACAGAGTATGACCGATCATTGGCTTGGTCCCTGAGTCGTCGCCTCAAAGCCAGCTGCTATCAAGTCCGGCGCGCTGAAAACCATTCGCGCGAATGTAAACATCCCACCGATCTCGGTCAAGGGGCTCTCTTCCAAACTCTTCCGGACAGCCGAGATCTGCGGTTCAGGAACATGAAGAGCTTTCAGGGTTTTCGTGAACGCCCGGACCTTGAGAGCCCTGGTGGAAAGCGAAACTCCCTGGTCGAGCGGTTGCGCATCCAATCTATATGTGCCGTTGCTCTCCGCCCGGGCCCGGACGATGTAGGATCCGTCCTCGTACTCACCCAAGCGGCTGATCGTCACCGTGGCGCCGTCCGGAAAGACCGCCTGAATCTGAAGGACACCACCCACCGCGTGAACATAATTCCTTAGCGTGCTGAGGTACATATCCGCGCGCTGCTCAATGCGTGAGATGGAGCTTTGCGGTACGTCCAGCATCTCAGCCATGTCCGCCTGGGTGAGTTGCTTTGCGTTACGGAGTTCATCGATTGCCATCCGATGCAGCTCCTTGCGCACACGCCCTGCATTGTCGGCGCGACTGGCAGGATCCATCTTCTCCTGAAGTTCCTTGTAGTTCCGTGCCATAGGTCACTCTCCCTTCTGCAACTCGCGCAAATGCCGGTCGTAAATTGCATCCGCGCGAGGTACGTATTCCTCATACCAGCGATCATTACCAGTCTTCTCCCCACCAATCAGCAGCATTGCTGCTCGCCGCGGATCGAATGCGTAAAGGACGCGGTACGGTCGTCCTTCGTGTTGAATGCGTAACTCACGCATCTGCGCATGCCGCGACATCTGTACGCCGGAAGAATGAGGCATCCTTAGCGTTGGACCCAGTTCCTGTAAGAGGCTGACCGTGTAATCGACGCTCTTCTGCTCAGCAGCGGTGAGTCCGTCCCACCACTCGCCGAACTCATCGGAGAACTCGACATCCCACACCATATTTTACCATGCCATAGACGACATTATGCCGTCGACGCTATATTTCTGTGCGGCAACTGAACTGCAAGTGCGCTATCCGTAGACTACCGTGCTGGCTATTGTAGCCGGTACTGCGTCAGAATCTACCTATGCATATCCTTTTCAAATTGACCGCTGCCTGCGGGCTCTTCCCGCTTCTATCGGCGGGGCAGACTGGCGCCACGGTTACCGCTAAGCCGCTCCGGCTCTGCATTGCCGGGCTGGTTCACGGCCACGTCGACGGCTTCCTGCGCGCGGCAACCAAGCGCCAGGACGTTGTCATCGCCGGAATCTTCGACCCCGATCCCGCATTGCAGCGCAAGTACGCCCAACGCTATGGCCTGCCCGAGTCGATCTTCTTCACCGATCTGGCCGCCATGCTGGAGCGCATCAAGCCCGAGGCGGTGGCGTCTTTCACCAGCACCTACGACCATCCCATGGTGGTCGAAGCCTGCGCCGCGCGCCGCATCCACGTGATGATGGAGAAGCCTCTGGCCGTAAACCTCGAGCACGCTCGCGCCATCCAGCGGGCGGCTAAGCGCGGCATCCACGTGATCGTGAATTACGAGACCACCTGGTACCCCAGCCATGCCGCCATGTGGGACCTCCTCAAAACGCAGCATGCCGCGGGCGACATCAATAAAATGGTGGCGATGGATGGCCATCAGGGTCCGCAAGAAATCGGCGTGGGTCCGGAGTTCCTCGCCTGGCTCACCGATCCCGTGAAGAACGGCGCCGGTGCGCTGTTCGATTTCGGTTGTTACGGGGCGAATCTGATGACTTGGATGATGGACAATCAGCGGCCGCTGGCGGTCACCGCTCTGATCCAGACCATCAAGCCTCGGATCTACGCGCACGTGGACGATCAGGCTAGCGTGCTGCTCGATTACCCCAAGGCGCAGGGAATCATTCAGGCTTCTTGGAATTGGCCGTTCAACCGCAAAGATTTCGAGGTCTATGGCGAGCGCGGTTATGCCGTTGCAACCGGCGGCGACTCGTTGCGCGCGCGCCTGCCTGGCGGCCAGGAGGAGTCGCGCACACTGGCGGCGCTACCCCCCGGCGAGCGCGATTCGATCTCCTATCTCACCGCCGTCGTGCGCGGCCAGTTCCCGCCCTCCGGCCTGTCCTCGCTCGAGAACAACCTGATCGTCATCGAGATTCTGGATGCCGCCCGCGAGTCTGCCCGCACCGGCAAAACCATCCTGCTGAAGGACGGTTTGCGTTAGAAATCCCCATGTATTACCATGCCTGTTATCCATGAAACAAGCGCTGGGGATACTGCTGCTGTCGGCCGCGTCCGCAATTCTACACGCTCAAACGCCTGGCCCCATTGCAGTGCGCGGCGCCCGCATCGTCCCGGTCAGCGGCCCGGTGCTGGAGAAGGGCACCGTGCTTTTGCGCAACGGCCTTATCGAGGCCGTCGGCGAGAATGTCGATTTACCGAAGGATGCCTGGGTTGTCGAGGGACAGGGTCTGACGGTGTATCCGGGGCTGATCGACGCGCTCAGTACGGTCGGGTTGCCGGAGACTCCCGCGCCATCGCAAGCGCCGCCTAGAGCGCCCGCCGAGCCGCCCTTCGGCCGCCAAGAGCCGGCCATGCCGCTCGAGCAAGGGCCGGAGTTCCGTCCATTCACTACCAGCTGGGTGCGCGCGGCCGACCTGGTGAATCCGGCCGACCACCGCATCGAGGAAACGCGCAGCGCCGGATTTACTTCTGTCGCCGCATTCCCCGCCAATGGAATCTTCGCCGGCGAAGGCGCCTTGCTGAATCTCTCCGGCGAGAAACACGGCCGCATGGTGGTGGCCTCGCCCGCGGGACAATATCTGACGCTCGCCACACACGGCTTTGGGACCTTCCCCGGATCGCTCATGGGAGTGCTCGCCTACATCCGCCAGGTATCTTGCGACGCCGATCATTACCAGCTTGAAATGCAGGCCTATGAGAGCCATCCCGCGGGTCGCCGGCGCCCGAGCTACGATCGCGCCGTCGAGGGCTTGCTGGAATCGCCGCGCCTGCTGCTGCCCGCCGAGAACGCCGTGCAGGTGGATCGCATGCTGCGCTTCGCCGCGGAGTTGAAACGCCCGGCAGTGCTGTACGGCGGCCATGGGGCTTATCGCGTGGCGGACAAAGTCGCGCATTCCTCGATTCCGATGCTGATCAATCTGAAGTGGCCCGAGCGGCCCAAAGACGCGGACCCGGATGAAGAGCAAAGCTTCCGTACACTGGAGCTGCGGGATCGCGCGCCCTCTACTCCGGCGGCCTTGCGCAAAGCCGGCGCGCGCTTCGCCTTCTACTCGGGCGGGACGGCTCCCAAGGACATACGCAAAGCCGTGAAGCGCGCCATTGACGCGGGGCTCGCGGAAGCCGACGCCGTGCGCGCGCTCTCGCTCAGCGCCGCTGAAATCTATGGCGTGGCTGACCGGATGGGCTCCATCGAGCCCGGTAAGATGGCCAACCTGTTGGTGACCAGGGGCAATCTGTTCGACGAGAAAACCAAAATCGAATACGTGTTCATCGATGGCGTGAAGTACGAGCCCCTGCCGGAAACTCCTCCGGCCGAAAAAGCCGCCGGGAGAGACCTCCAATGAAATGCTTCGCATGGCTCGTGATGGCCTGGCCGCTAGCGGCCGGCCCGGTTACTGTAATCCGGAACGCGACGGTTCTTACCATCACCAAGGGCACTTTTCAGGGATCCATTCTGATTCGGGACGGCAAGATCGTCGAGGCCGGCGAGAAGGTGTCGGTTCCGGATGGCGCGCGAGTCATCGACGCTGGCGGCGGATACGTGATGCCCGGCATCATCGACTGCCATTCGCACATCGCGGCCGATAGCATCAACGAGGGCGGCGTCTCAGTATCGTCCATGGTGGGAATCGAAGACGTGCTGAATCCGGACGATCCGAATATCTATCGCGCGCTGGCCGGCGGCGTGACCACGGCGAACATTCTGCACGGCAGCGTCAATCCCATCGGCGGGAAATGCATGGTGCTGAAGATGCGCTGGGGCAAGGACGCCCAGGGGCTCATCTTCGAAGGCGCGCCTCCGGGCATCAAGTTTGCGTTGGGCGAGAACGTCAAGCGGATGGGCTCGCCAAGCAGTTTCGGAGCTGCCGCGGGGTTGCGCTATCCGGCCAGCCGCATGGGGGTGGAGGACGTGATTCGCGAGGCACTCAACGCGGCGTGCGCATACCAGAAAGACTGGCGCGATTACCAGGCCAAAGTGGATCGCCACGAGCAGGCCGTGCCGCCGCGCCGCAATCTGGAACTGGAGCCGCTGGTGGAGGTGCTGGAAGGCCGGCGTTATGTCCACGCGCACTGTTACCGCGCCGATGAGATCCTGATGCTGCTGCGCGTGGCCGATGAGTTCGGGTTCAAGATCCGCACGCTGCAGCACGTGCTCGAAGGATACAAAGTCGCCAAAGAGATCGCCGAGCACGGCGCGGGCGCGTCCACCTTCAGCGATTGGTGGGCTTACAAGGCCGAGGCTTACGATGCTATTCCATATAACGCGGCCATCCTGGTACGCAAGGGCGTACTGGTCTCTCTCAATTCCGATTCCGCCGAACTGATGCGGCACCTAAACACGGAAGCGGCCAAGGCCATCAAGTATGGCGGACTGAGCGAGACCGAAGCGCTTTCGCTGATTACCATCAATCCCGCGAAACAATTGGGGGTCGACCAGCGGGTCGGATCGATCGAACCGGGTAAGGACGCCGATCTGGCACTCTTCGACAAGCATCCGCTGTCGACTTACGCCAAAGTCGAGAAGGTGTTCATAGATGGCCAGCTTTACTTCGATCGCGAAAAAGATATGGAAGAGCGGCCGGGGAAAGAACTCCGGAAGAAGGCGCTGATCGACAAGGAGAAGGATCTGGAAAAGCAGGAAAGAAAGAACCCGGGGGTATCTGAGAAAAAAGGCGCCGAGAAAAAGGGCGACCAGCCCGGGGAGCCGCAATGAGACGCGCGGCGGTGTGCCTGGCGGCGGCCTTGAGCCTGTCGGCGTTATATGCGGCGGGCGGCGACACCATACTGCTGCGCGGGGCCACCGTGCATACCGTGTCCGGACCCGATATTCCCAATGGTTTCGTGCTGGTGCGCGACGGCAGGATCGCGGAGGTGGGCGAGCGCATCGCCGCGTCACACGGCGCGCGCACCATCGAGCTGAAGGGGCTGCACATTTATCCCGGCATGATCGATTCCGCGACCGAGATCGGTCTTTCCGAGATCGGCGCGGTGCGGGAGATGAACGATGTCAGTGACCTGGGCCTGTTCAAGCCGCAGTTACGCGCCGCCACTGCCGTGAATCCGGCCAGTGAACATATTCCGGTCACGCGAGCCAACGGGGTCACCAGCGTGGTTACCATTCCGGGTGGAGGCATCGTCGCGGGCCAGGCGGTCTTGTTCCACCTGAATGGCTGGACCATGGAGGACATGGCGGTGCGCGCGCCGGTAGCCATGCGCATGGAGTTTCCGCACGTCCAGACTCCGCGCTCCGCCTTCTCCGACGCGCCCGGCCGGGCGACCTATGCGGAAGCGAAAAAGAGATACGAGGAGCAGTTACGCGAGCTGAATGACTTCATGGAATCGGCGGAGCGGTATCATCAGGCGAAAGTAGCCGGCGGGTCCGGCTTCGAGCCTGACCTGAAGCTCGAAGCCATGCTGCCCGTGCTCGAAGGCAAGCTTCCGCTGCTGATTCGCGCGCAAAAGGCTAAGACCATCCATGAAGCCGTCGCATTCGCGGAGAAATACAAAGTACGTATGATTCTGGAAGAGGCTCCGGAAGCCTGGAAAGTGGCGGCCGAGTTAAAGGCGCATAACATTCCGGTAGTACTGCCACCCACATTACGGCTGCCGGACGAAGAAGACGATCCGTATGACAAAACGTTCAGCATACCGGACGAGTTATTGAAATCGGGCGTGAAGTTTGCTTTTGCGACTTTCGGTCCGGGCGCGGAACAGAATCCGCGCAACTTACCCTATGAAGCGGCCGCGGCTGTCCCTTTTGGTCTGCCTCAGGAGGAAGCTCTGAAGGCTATAACGCTTTATGCCGCGCAGATCTGGGGCGCCGGCGACGATCTGGGCTCGATAGATAAGGGTAAGTGGGCGGACCTGATTGTGACAGACGGCGATCCGCTAGAGATCCGCACACAAATCAAGCAGGTATTTATCAAAGGCGTGGCTGTCGATCTGGATAACAGGCAGCACCGCCTATATGAAAAGTACCTCAACCGCTAGTATAAGGCGGGGAGTCGCAGATGAGAGTAACGGGACCATCATTCACCAGAGACACCTGCATGAGGGCCTGAAACGCGCCGGTTTCGACCGGAACACCGCTCTTGCGTGCTCGATTTATAAAATATTTATAAAGCTCCGCGGCCATCGGCGGGCCGGCAGCCAGGTCGAAGCTGGGGCGGCGGCCCTTGCGGCAATTGCCGTAGAGGGTAAACTGAGATACAAGCAAAAGGCTACCACCAGCCTCGCGAATACTCAAGTTCATTTTACCCGCCGTATCAGGGAAAACCCTGAGATGGACAAGCTTCTCTACCAGGTAGTCGGCATCCTTTTCAGAGTCTGTTCTCGCTATACCCAAGAGGACTAGGAGACCCAGACCGATAGCACCCGATACTTCTCCGGCAACCTCGACGCGCGCCTGTCTAACCCGCTGGATGACAACCCGCATTACTAGACCCTACCAAACTTCGGTTACAGATGATTACTCTTTCAGATAATTACGGATTCTATCAAACGTATGATATATTGTCCGAGGGAGAAACCAATGCCTAGAGGCAAAGCCAACGTCACAGATCACACAACTCTTCAGATGGCTCTAGTAGGATACGAGGTTGAGAGACAGCGTATAGAGGAAAAGATAAGGGAAATCCAGTCGCAACTAGGACACACACGGGGAAGGCCCGTGGGCGCCGTGGCGGCGGCCGGGAAAGAGGCCGCTCCTCAGAAGAGAGTATTGAGCGCCAGCGCTCGCAAGCGGATCGCCGCGGCCCAACGCAAGCGATGGGCTGCACACCGTAAGAGATTGGCCGCTGAAGCCAAGGGCTAGGGAGCCCTGGTTAAACACCCCGCGTGGAAACGGGGCCATATTCCCGTCCTATGGTCCCGCGCTCAGCTACAATAGAATACGCATGAGCGAGCTCAGCAGGATTGGCGTAGCCATCGATTCCGACCTCTTGGAAAAGTTCGACCGTCTCATCGCCCAGCGCGGGTACACCAACCGGTCCGAAGCGTTCCGGGACCTGATCCGGGACGAGCTCGTGCAAAAGATGGCGGAGTCGCCGGAGAGCAACGTGGTAGGCACTGTCACGCTGGTCTACGACCACCATGTGCGCATGTTGAACGACAAGTTGATTGACATGCAGCACGAAGCTCACCGGGCCATCCTCTCCACGCTGCACGTGCACCTGGATCATGATAATTGCCTGGAGGTGCTGGTGGTGCGCGGCAAGGCGGGGGCCGTGCAGAAGATCGCCGACGCGCTGATCGCCACCAAGGGCGTTAAGCACGGCCGGCTGACCATCACCACATCGGGAGCGGCCCTGAAATGATTGTGGGCACGGGAGTCGACCTGGCCGAGGTTCCACGCATACGCGCAGCCATCGAGCGATACGGCCGCCGCTTCGTCGAGCGGATTTACACGCCCGCGGAGATCGCTTACGTGGAGCGGAAAGCGAATCGGTACGAACGTTTTGCGGCCCGGTTCGCGGCCAAGGAGGCGGGCATGAAGGCTATAGGCACGGGCTGGAGGGGTGGCGTACGCTGGCAGGATTTCGAGGTAGCCAACCTTCCCTCGGGCAAGCCTACGCTCCGCTTCCACGGGCAAGCCGCCCGCTTTGCCGAAGCTCTGGGAGTGAAGTCCATCGCCCTGTCTCTCACACATACGGCGGAGCTGGGGATGGCGCACGTGATACTGGAGGGCTAGCTACCGCCCGCAACTGGGCTTCTTCGAGGCGCCGGGTCTCCTGCCAGGTGTAGATCATGCGGTGAATCACCGTCAGGTTCGATAGCACGGCGATCACCCATAGCACGGGCGCCATTCTATCCAGCAGCGCTCCAAGGATGATCAGCACTACCCGTTCCGGACGCTCCAGGAATCCTACTTTGCATTTCGGAATGGTGCACTCCGACCGCGCCCGTGTGTAACTGACCATCACCGATCCAGTCATGACAATGGCGGTTAGTACTACGTAGAAGAATCGATTGATGGAGGCGTAATAGACCAACAGTCCCATCAGTAAGGCCAGGTCCGAATAGCGGTCCAGCACTGAGTCGAAGAAGCCCCCGAAGCGAGTCACGCGATTGGTTTCACGCGCCACGCGCCCATCCACCATGTCGAACAGCGCCGCGCCAATCACCACCACGCCGGCCCAGCGGAAGCTGCCCGCCGCAAAAAAAAGGGCAGCCGCGATATTGATCACCAACCCCAGAAAAGTGAGCACGTTGGGGTGAATGCGGGAAAGCGCCAGCCATCGCACAATCCGGTCGATAGCCGTTCCAAAGACAATACCGATGGCGCGGGTGTAGGTCATGGCTCAGTCGGCCCCATAGATCGTGGTCAGCTTCAGGATCTCCAGTTCCTTGACTCCACCCGGGCTTTGGAATCTTACCGTGTCGCCTACTTCCTTGCCCAACAACGACCGGCCGATCGGCGAGCCGGTCGAAATCTTGCCGGCGGCAGCGTCCGCCTCTTCCGTGGTTACCAGGTAATAGGTGATCTCCACGTCTTTCGCGGTGTCGAGTACCACCACCGTGGAACCCAGCCCGACCTTGCCGTGCGGGATCTTCGAGAAGTCTACCATGGACATCTCGGCGACCCGGTGCTTCAACTGATTCAGCCGCGCGTTGACGAAGCCTTGCCGCTCCTTGGCCGCATGGTACTCGGCATTCTCGCTCAAGTCGCCATGCAGCCTGGCCTTGAGGATCTCTCGCGGCAGTTCGTTGTGCAGCTCGTATTCGAGCGTGGCAATCTCTTCCTGCAGTTTCTTTTTGACGTCGTTCGCGTCCACAGGACAATTATAGGCCAACTGGCGGTCGACGCCCCGGCCGCTTCCGAGCCGTGACCGGAGGGAGCGGTCATCCTCAGGGCTCCAGCGCCTCGAAGGCAGCCTTTGGATCGGCCTGCTCATTCACGACATATCGAATCGCTGCCGACACAACAGATCGTGCTCTCGATCAACAGAACCAGACTCATCGCCATGCTTCTGGATTCCTCCGCAACCGCTTCCTGCGGTCGCGGCTCGGTTACTGGGCAGTTATAGTGACGTCCTGGCTGATGCCGCCCGCCACGATATGGAACACGTTGCTCGCGCCCGATGTGGGGCCCATGCGGATGTCCACGCTCCACACGCCCGGATAAGCGTCGTCCTCGGAGGTGATACTCAATACGCTTCCGCCGCCCGAAGTGACCGTCACCGTGGGCGTGACGCTGCCAACGATGATCCCGGAAGGGTCCGTCACGCGGAAGTCGATAGCATCCGTCACGGTGCTGCCCGCGGCTGGCGGCGTATCCGGAGTACTCAGCACGACGATGACCGCCGGGCTCGAAGAAGCTACCGCGTACCAATAGGGCACCCGCGTCTCAATCCCCGAATTGGTCCCTTGAATTACGATGAAGCCGTCATACTCTCCGGCGGCCAGTCCGGACGCGGTAAAAGTCAGCGCGACGTCGAAGTACGTATTGGATTCCAGTTGGACGCTGGTCGTGGATGGAACGGGCGCCGGAGCGTCGGCGAACGGCAGCACGGAGATCAGAAAGTTGTCGGGGTTATAGCCGATGTTCGAGAGACGCAGACTGGCGGAGAGCTGCGCGTCTCCCGGCCCCGCTCCGAAACTGACGGAAGCAGGCGCGGCCGCGAGCGTGGAGCGCACGGCGGCGCTCAAGTCCAGCAAGCCGACGCCGGCGTCTTGAATGTGCTGGGGCTGTCCCGGGGGCGAAAAGGCGGGCGCCGCGCTGTTGATGAGCAGCGAACGGTATTGGAGAGCCGTAAACCCCGGACGCGCGGCCTCGAGTACCGCCGCGGCGCCAGAGACGAGCGGCGTCGAGAAACTCGTGCCCGCCACATTCGTCGCATATCCGTTGGCGCTGTAGAGCTCTCCCTTGGGATCGACATTTTGCGCCGCGGTGTAGATGTTCTCGCCGACTGCCAGCAGGTCCGGCTTGATGGCCAGGTCCACGTTGGGACCGCGCGCGGAGAAAGTGGCGATGCTGTTGGGGTCCACCGGGATAGGTCCGTATTGGGTGAAATCCAAAGTCGCCCGGACGGGCTGCGCGGCCAGTTGCTTGATGGCAAGACCATCCGAGTAGCTCACCATCTCGGCCGGCAGAGTAGCGCTCCCCACGGCCATGGTAATCGGATCCGGACTGGACTGTTCCGAATAGAGCAGGGCGGCTACGGCTCCGGCCTGCTGCGCGCCGATCAGCTTCACCGAAAAATCGCAGGTGCCGCGCAGGATCAGCGCGATGCTGCCGGTAAGGCTTTTCGCCGGAAGGGCCACGCAGGCTAGCCCGGTGGGATCCAGTTTGGCGACATCCACCAGCGGCGCCGTGATCGGATTGGAAGGCAGCGTTTCAGACGCGGGAACCGCCAGGTATGGCCCGCCGCTGCCAACCTTGGCATAAGTGTAGAATGCCCGGTCGTTGTTCGACGCGCCCGCCGCGATCACCGAGGGTCCGGTAGCGGGCGATGAGATGGTGTTGCGGTCCGGACCATTGTTGCCCGCCGCGGCCACCACAATGACGCCGAATGAGACGGCGTTCTCGAGCGCCTGCACCTCGGGATCGTCCGCGGGCCGCGGCGCAAATGGGGTGCCCAGGCTGAGGTTGATCACATCCATGCCGTCCGATACGGCGTCGTCGATAGCTTTTAGAATGGAATCCTCCGTGGCGCCGTCGTTCACTCCGGGCGAGCCGAAAACCTTGTAATTGCCCAGGTAGGCCAGGGGCGCCGCTCCGGTAATAGTCGCCAGCGGGCCTGTATTCTGAACGCCCGCGGCGGCCATGGCCGTGCCCGTCCCATGCCCCACATCGTCGCGGGCCGACGGGTCGGGATCGGCTTGCGCGAACAGGCTGGCATAGCTGCGGGCCACGATTACCTTGCGATTCGTGTACGCAATGTCGCTGGCCGCGTTGACCTTGGGAAAGCCCGGCGGGGTCTCAAAACCCGCATCCTTGAATCCCGGATGGCCAATGTCGATGCCAGTGTCGATCATGGCGATCTTCACGCCGCTGCCTTGCGGATAAGCGCCACCCAGGCTCCACGCTTCGGGGATCTTGTGCAGCGGCAGGGCATGATCCAAAACCAGACGGAACCTGCGCACCGGCAGCACGCGGCGCACGCCGGGCAATTGCCCGAGTGACTGCGGGAGTGACTGTAGGGGTGACTGCAGGTGACGCGCGGCCCCGGCGGACGGCACGCGGACGAATAGAGCGTTGGCCACAGTGTCCACCGAACCGAGCACTACTATTCCGCGCCGCTGCAAGCGGGTGCGCGCGGAGGCCTGCGCTGCGCGCAACGTGGCGCGGTACCGGCGGCCGGACGCGCCCAGCAGTGCCGCCCTGCGCTGGCTTGGCGCTACGGTCCGGCTAATGTATTGCGACACCGATTCGCCGGAGAGCTCCACGATGTAGCGATCGGGAACGATTCCCGCGGCGAACAGCGGAATACTCAAGACCAGAATCCAAAGGCGTCTCAGAGGCGGTACCTTCAGCCCTATTGTACAGGTAAGTTCGCGGGCTGCGAGCTGATCCCGCTCTCCGTAATTACTACCGCTTGAAGACCGGTGGGAGCGTTCTGAGGCACCGCCACATCGATCTGATACAGGGCGATGCTGTCCGGAGTCAAGCCGCTGAACAGCACCTTCGCGGAAACGCCGCCAATAGTTACCGTGGGTGTCGCCAGAGTCTCGGCGAGCGGCTGCGACGGGGTGGCTTCGCCGGATGGCGGCGTGTTGTTCACCGCCCCCAGCCCGTTGGCGTAGACGATGATGGTCTGGCCGCACAGCGCCGGGTTACCCCGCGGTGATAAGCCGGTAAGTCGCGTCCGACTGCAGCTCAGCCAGGCGCGCGCGAGGCACGCGCACGAACACGGCATTCAAGAGGGTTTGCGCCGACCCGCTCACTGGGATGTTGCGCCCTGCCAGCTCGCGCCGCAGATTCTGCTGCGCCGACTCTATGAGCGCGCGCGAAGCGATCTGGCGCGCCAGCGGCGGGTCTTCCAGAATCAGCGCGTATTCTTCCAGGCGTGTTTGCGCGAAAAGCAACGGCGCTAAAAGGAGAAAGGTAAGTTTGTCGCCGTAGCACTGTATGTTGGACGCGCGTTGGTATGCGGTGCTTGCTGCAAGTTACGTTGGTGTGTGCAGACCCCGATGCAACCGCGATGAGTAGAATACTGCAGGCACAATACAGACGCATGCCTTTAGATCCTCGTTTTTCATTTTAACCGTCGCTGTTACTCACCTGGCAGTTGCCGCAGGACTTCGTCGGCCACATCCGCGGCCGCGCGCATCTCCGACACATCGTGTACGCGCACCAGGTGGGCCCCGCCCAGTATGGCTGCCGTCACCGCGGCCGCCGTGGCAAACAACGTCTCTCTCTCGGTCGCATGCTCCAGAAACGATTTCCGCGAAGGGCCGGTCAGAATAGGCAGGTCCAGGGCGGATAACTCGCGCAGACGGGCCAGGATTGCCGCGTTCTGCTCCTTGCGCTTGCCGAACCCGAGCCCTGGGTCGAGGGCTATCCTGGAGCGCTCGATACCAGCGTTCCGCGCGCGGCTGATGGTGGCTTCCAGATCGCGCACGATGGCGCCCATCACATCGGGAAGGGGCGGCTGCTTAGCCCATGTTTCGGGGCGCCCGCGCATGTGATTCAGGATCAGGCCGGCATCGTGGGTCGCAGCCGTGCGGGCCAGGTGCGGTTCGAAGGTCAGGCCGGTCGGATCGTTGATGATCTCGGCGCCGTGCTCCAGCGCGCGCTCGGCTACTTCGGCTTTGTAGGTATCCACGGAGATGGGGATGGTCAGGCGGCCGCGCAGCCGTTTCAATACCGGAATGAGGCGCCGCAACTCCTCCGCCGCGGAGATACGCGCCGACCCAGGCCGCGTGGATTCGGCCCCGATGTCGATGATATCGGCGCCCTGCTCTTCCATTTCGAGCGCGTGGGCGAAGGCGCGGTCCGGCTCCTGATACTTACCGCCGTCGGAGAAGGAATCCGGCGTCACGTTCAGCACGCCGAGAATTACCGTGCGCTCGCCCAGGGTGATGTCGCGGCCCTTCAGTTTCCAGTGAAACAGCTTTCGCATGGTGCATCTGTGGTTCCATTCAGTGTCTCATCCATATTCGAAGCCCGCAATGGCGAATACGCGCGCATCGTCGCGATCAAGCGGAGCCGCGTCGGGCTGGCCCCGCCGAACCATGCGCGTCAGCCGCCGCAGCGGCTCGAAGCCGAACGCGCGCGCGAGATGCACCGCTTCGGGATTCGTGGGCAGCAAATCCCAGTAGACCGGCTCGTCGGGATGCCGGGCGAGAAACCAGACCAGCAACTCGCGGGCGGCTTCCGGGGAGCTGCTCACGCACGGCCCGAAATACGCCGCTTTCGATCCGGGGCGGCCCATGGCATAAGCTTCTCCGGCGATCGAGGCCGCGCCGAGCGGGGCCAGCTCCGCGAGCAGCGCCGAACGGTCCGCTCCGAAGGCGAAACGGTCGAGCGAGATCCAGTTGACCGCGTGTACCACAGCGCTTCCCGCGTGCGCACCGGCGGGCGTGCTCCAGCGTTCGATGGGCCCCTCGTCGCCAAAGCCCAGCTCTCGATAGAGCCCGGCGCCCATTTCGGTGGCGTCCAGCTTGATCCATGCGACATGGCGCACAGCCAGCGCCGCGAGCGCATGCTCCAGCAATCTGCGCCCGAAGCCGCGCCGCCGGTAGTCCGGATCCGTGAGCACCATGCCGATCCATGCCAGCTTGCGTTCGTATAGGACCGCTACGGTGGTCGCCACGACAACACCCTCGTATTCCAACCCGAAGCAGGTTTCCGGAGCGAGCCGCATCAGGGTGAGCCAGTCGGTTTCAGTCTGGTTCCAGCCGGCGGCTTCTTTGAGTCGCATGGCCGCGGGGATGTCCGCGGGCGTGAGTAATCGTATGGCGGCTGTCACCAATTACCGCCGATGGCCTCCAGCGGCCATGCCTCAATAGCAATGAGAAGCAACCGCGGAGTCGGCAATTCGCGCAACCAGAATTGGATCTGCTTCGGGGTGGGCTCGCGAACGATTGACGCTCGCGTAATACAGTGACAATCAGAAGGTGGGGCGGGCGCCCTCGCCCGCGTCGGACCCCCCGGTCCGACAGCCGAGCCAGGGGGCTCGGCGCGGGTCAGGGGACCCGCCCCACATTTAGCTTTGGTCAGGACTGTCACCGTATTGTGCGAGCCTCAATAGGTCCCGGCTAAACTCCGCCGCGCCGTAGAACACGCACGCTTGACCGCCCATCAGCAGCGCTTGCACGCCATTCTTCCGCATCGAAGAAAGGGCTCTGAGTATCGGGCTCGGGTTCAAGGCTGCCTCCCAACGCCAGATAGGCGTCCCACAATGCTAGGCGGCGCCGCGCCGCGCGGAGATTTCCGCATGCTCTTCCCGATCGATCTCAGCAGCATATCCGGCCAGTTCCTCCATACGCGGCGTCACCAGATCCTTATCCAGATCCTCGCCGCTCTCCACCATGCCTTTCAAATGCGCGGCCGCCAGGCGCGAGCACCACGCATCGCTCATCTCGTGCCCCGTGCGGCGGCTCAATTCCAGCAGGTCCGCGTGCGGCATGGCGATCTGCTTTTCCACGCGCGTGTCTTCGCTCTGTAGGAGGAACTTCGCGTCCACCGTATCGCTGTGGCGCAGGGAAATCGCCGTTTGCAGCCACTTGAAAGACACTTGCCACTTTCGGCCGAAGGGATCCGGCCCCAGCTCAAACTGGCGAAAATTCCTCATTAACGCTATCTTACTGCATTGGGGTGCATGCACCCCGAGGGAGTTATGCTGACCTTTGAAAAAGAATTGGAAACAGGCCGCGCCATTGCGCGCAAGGCCGGTGAAACCGCGCTGCGGTACTTCCGCACCGGCATCGCTTTCGAATCCAAATCCGACCATTCGCCGGTCACCGACGCCGACCGCGAATGCGAGCGGTTGATCGCCGCCGAACTGGAACACGCCTTCCCGGACGACGGCTTGCTAGGTGAGGAAGGCGCCCAGAAGAATTCACGCAGCGGCCGCCGCTGGATCATCGATCCCATCGACGGCACACGCGACTTCGTGCGCGGCAGTCCTGCATGGGCCGTCCTGATCGGCCTCGAAGTGGAGGGCGACATAATGGCGGGATTTGCCTGCCTGCCCGCCTTGGGCGACCTTTTCTTCGCCTCCCGCGGCGGCGGCGCATTCGTGAACGATCAGCCCATACACGCCTCTCAAGCCGCCAGCATTGCCGAGGCGGTGCTCTGCCTCAACGGCTTCAACGCGCTCACCGGCCAGCCGTTTGCCGGACAACTGATTGAATGGATGCGGCCCTTCTGGTCCGTACGCAGCATGGGCGGCTGCCTGGACGCCATGATGGTGGCCCGCGGCCAGGCCGACCTCTGGATTGAACTCAGCGGCAAGCCCTGGGACTTCGCCCCGCTCAAAATCATCGCCCAAGAGGCCGGCGCGCGCTTCTTCGATTTCGAAGGCAAGGACACCATCTACGGAGGTAACTGCGTGATCTGCGCGCCTGGAATGGAGCAGGCCGCCCGGCTATTCGTTTCCAGGCCGGGCCTTGGCGGGTTATCGTGAATCGTCTCTTAATCCTACTCGTGCTCGCGGCCCGCCTGCCCGCCATCGAAATCTCCACGGGAGCCATGTTGGGCCGCCATTACGATCAGCGCGCATTCTACGTGCGCAACGCTCCCGGCGAGATCTGGCAAAAAACATATAGCGGCGCCGCCTATCGCCGCGAAGCCCTGGGCAAGCTGATGAATATCCACCTGGCCCAGGCGCTGTTCCATGACGAATGGATGCGCGAGCAGCCTTTCGACCCCGAAGGCAATACCGACGCCGTCATCCAGGCGCTGGATTTCTACAAGAGCCACGGCGTGCTCATGATCGATGTCAGCCTGCAAGGCGCGCACGCTGGATACGACAAGGCGGTGAACGGCATCGATCGGGAAAACATCTACCGCCCCGGCCGCGAAAAAGGAATGTATGTGAGCGCCTTCCGGCCGGACGGCACGCTCAAGCCGGAATGGCTGGCCCGTCTGGAAAGTCTGCTGCGCGCCGCGGACCAGCGCGACATGCTGGTCAACCTGATGTATTTTTATCAGGGCCAGGACGAGCAGTTCCAATCCACGGCGGCCATACACCGCGCGGCGCACAACATTACGGATTGGCTGATCGCGCACAACGTCCGCAATGTGATCGTGGATGTGGCCAACGAGTACGATCTGCCCGGGCCGCAGTGGGATTTCGCCGGCTACATTCCGCAGAATATTATCCCGCTGATCGACGAAGTGCGCGAGTGTTTCAAGCATACCGGCTATGCCCTGCCGATCGGCGCTTCGAGCGATGGACGTATGCGCTATCCGCATTCTCTGGAAGGTCAGGTGGATGTGCTGCTGATCCACGGCAATGGCCGCGACGAGAAAGAGAAAGCCCGCCGCGTCGTCGAGCTGAAAGACGTGGCGCGCCCCATCCTGATGACCGAGGATGACAACGGCCGTTCGAGCACGGTCGAGCACCTGGCGGACGACTTGGCCAGCTGCGACATCTTCTTCCACAGGGCCGCCGGCTGGGGATATCTGCCCTGGGTACAGGCGCAGCGGTTCCCCTTCCGTTACCTGCCCGGCGCGGAGGCGGAGGTGCGCGACGATATGCCCGAGAAGGACCGCGACATGGCCTACTTCCACGCGGTGCTGGACCACATTGCGGCGCTCACGCTGCGGCATCCTCACAAAGAGGATTTGAGCGGTGAATAACCGCATTGCCGAGCTGTGCGGTCTTCGGCAATTCCGGTTGATGGACTGCGAGCTGGCCGATCCGGGCCCCGGCGAAGTGCAGGTCCGCATCGATGCCGTGGGCATTTGCGGCTCGGACATGCATTCTTATGCGGAAGGCGCGGTGGGAGACACGCCGTGCCTTTATCCGATGGTGCTGGGTCACGAGCCCGCCGGCGTGGTGAACAAGACGGGGCCGGGCGTCACAGGCTGGTCGCCGGGCGACCGCGCGGCGTTCGAGCCGGCCATCTACTGCTACCACTGTGAATTCTGCCACACCGGCCATCACAACGTTTGCGCCAACCTGCGCTTCATGAGCATGCCCGGCGACCCCGGCTTCTTTCGCGAATTCGCCAACCTTCCCGCGCGTAACCTGATCGCCATCCCGCCGCACATGGCGATCGGCGAGGCCACCCTCATCGAGCCGCTCGCCGTGGTTCTACACTCGATGAAGTTCGTGGCGCTGAGCCCGGGGGAGACTGCCGCGGTATTCGGCGCGGGGCCTATCGGGCTGCTCACGGTGATCTGCCTGAAGCTGGGTGGGGCGGCGAGAGTCTGGGCGGTCGAGCCGGTGGGCGCGCGCCGCGAGCTCGCCCGGCAGGTGGGCGCGGACGCCGTTCTGGATCCTTCGAACGAGGATCCCTCGCGCGAAATCCTGCGCGATACGGGCGGCCGCGGCGTGGACGTGGCCATCGACTGCGCGGCGAAAGGCGGATCAGTGAACCAGTGTCTGCACGCCACGCGCAACGCCGGCCGGGTAGTCATCACCGGGATTCCGGTCGAAACGGAAGTCGCAGTGGAATTCTCGCCGCTGCGCCGCAAAGAACTGGCGCTCTATAACGTGCGCCGTTCGAACCACGATTCCGAAGCCGCGCGCGATATGCTGGCGGGCAATCTCGTGCGCTTCGCGCCCATTGTCACCCACACGCGCCCGCTGGCGCGGATTGCGGAGGCTTTCTCGCAGCTCGAGCATTACGCCGGCGGCGTGGGCAAGCTGATTATCCAGCCTCACTCATAGCGCAGCGCGATTACCGGGTCGATCCTGGTTGCGCGGCGCGCCGGGATATACGTCGCGATGCCGGCAACGGTGGCCAGCGTAACCACCACCGCGCCGAATGCGATCGGGTCGGTGGTCTTCACGCCGAACAAAAGACTGGAGAGCAGCCGCGTAAGCCCGAAGGCGGCGGCGAGGCCAATCGCCATGCCGATGCCGGCCAGCCGCAACCCTTGCACGATCACCAGGCGCAGCATGTCCTGGCTGCCGGCGCCGAGCGCGATGCGAATGCCGATCTCCTGCGTGCGCTGCTCGACGGAATACGACATCAATCCATAAATCCCGATAGCGGCAAGCAGCAGAGCCGTGGCGGCGAAGATGGTGAGCAGCAGCATATTGAAATCCTGGCGGGCGGTGGATTCCGCGATTACCTGTTCCATAGTGCGGACTTTGGAGACCGGCAATTGGCCGTCGAACGCCAGAAATTCGTGTTCAATCGCCGCGGTCAGGGCCTTCGGCTCCATGGACGTTCGCACTATCCAACTGAGCGGCAGCACCTTGTTCGCAAGCTGCGTAAGGCCATTGCTCACCTGGCCGTCGGGAACATACATCACGCCCTGATCGGCGTCGGCCAAGCCGTTTTCGCGCACGTCGCCGACAATCCCGACGATCTCGCGGGCGGGTTCGTCGAAGTCGGGACCGAGTCCTTTGCCAATGGTCATACGGCTGCCGATGGGGTCCTGCTTGGGCCAATATTTCTTCGCCATGGTTTGATTAATGATGACCACCTTCGCGGATTGTCCCATGTCATGGTCGGTGAAAGCGCGGCCCCGCAGGAGCGGAATCTTGAAGGCCGAGAAATAATGCGCCGATACGGACCGCCATTGCTCATCGCCGCTGTACTTATTGCCCTTCGCCGGAGGCTTGCCTTCAATGTTGAAGGGCAGGTCAACTCCGCCTTCGATGGGTAGCATGATCGCGGTTGCCGCGGATTGGACGCCCGGCAAACTCTCGAGGCGCGGCGCCATTTGGCGGATCAGGTTATCGACCTGCGCCGTGGTTCCATAGCGGCCGCCGGAAAGCGACGTCTGCAAGGTGAGGACATTGTGCGGATCGAAACCCGGGTTTACCGCGCGCAGGCCGACAAATGTCCGGATCATCAGCGCCGCGCAGACCAACAGAACCAGCGCCAGCGCAATCTCCGAGACCACCAGCACGCCGCGCGCGCGGTTCTGATGGCGCCCCGTTCCCGCGCGGCCGCTAGTGTCTTTCAGCGACGTATTCACATCCAACCGGGAGACATGCACGGCCGGGAAAAGTCCAAAGAGGATGCCGGTCGCGAATGAAATTCCCAAAGTAAAACAGAGCACGCGCCAATCCAGCGCCGAAACAAGTGTTGCGGCATGCGCGGTGTCGCTGATGCGCGGGATGTTGCCGGGCGCGATGTCGAGCAGCACCCGGACGCCCCAGGCCCCCAGGATGAAGCCGCACACGCCGCCGGCCAGCGCCAGCACCACGCTTTCAGTCAAAAGCTGCCGCACAATGCGCGTGCGGTTCGCGCCGATAGCGGTGCGAATGGCCATCTCCCTTTGGCGGGTGGAGGCGCGCGCGAGTTGCAGATTGGCCACATTCGCGCAGGCGATCAGCAGGACGAAACCGACGGCGCCCAACAGGATGAGCAATGCCGGGCGGACGTCGCCGACCTCGGCATCCTGCAGCGGAACCACCGAAACGCTTTCCGTCTTATCCATCCACTCGGGATTGGCCTGCCGGAACCGCTCGCCGACGATCTTCATATGCGCCTTGGCGGCCTGTAGTGTGACACCCGGCTTGAGGCGCGCGGCGACCCGCAGATAGTGGCCTTGATTGGTGCTGTTGGGGTCGGCCTGCAACGGGATGAATATGTCCGCCGGCGGATCGGACTGAAAAGCGGCGGGCATGATCCCGACTACCGTGGAGGGCTCGCCCCCGATATCGATGGACCTCCCCACCAGTCCCGGATCCGCGGCAAAACGGTCCTTCCACAGCGTATAGCTGATGATTGCTACTTTCGGTCCGCCAGGTAGATCCTCCTGTGAGGTGAAGGTGCGGCCGATGGCGGGTGTGGCGCCAAAGACCCGAAAGTACTCCGCGGAAATGTGGATGCCCTTGACTTGTTCGGGCCGGTCGCGGCCGCCGATATTCATGCCTGGACCGGCGAAGTCGTAGGCTGTTATAGCCTCGAAGACGTCGTTCTTTTTCCAGGTGTTGAATTTCGGGACAGAGGACGAATTGCCGACTCCATTCGGAAACAAGCGGCCCAGTTGCATCAGGCGGCCGGGTTCCGGATAGGGCAGCGGCTTCAGAAGGACCACGTTGATGACCGAGAAGATGGCGGTGTTGGCGCCGATGCCCAAGGCCAGCGCGGCGATAGCAATAGCAGTGAAACCGGGGCTCTTCCAGAAGACGCGCAAGGCATGGCGCAGGTCGGCGATGAGGTTCTCCATGCCAAGGATTACGATTCGGGGCAGGGAAGAGTTTCAAATTATTTCAGGCCTCGGAGCGGGAAGCATGGTTATCTCAAATGAGATACGCTAGATGAGATCGGAATGATAACCATTAAAGCGATCTGCCTCTTTCTGAAGCAGCTTGAATTGCACCGGGGCCTTCCGTTCTCGGTCTCCCTTCCAAACGCCGAGACCGTCACTGCGATGAGTGAGGCGAACAACCCTTCCGTGCTGAAGCGTTATTCCTCTTTCCGTGAGCTACGCGATCAACTTTGATGGCGCTCGACCTGCTCACAACGACCGCATTTGAAAAAGATGTGCGGCGCATTCGGAAGCGTCCGCTCCCTGACGGTCACGGCTCGGTAAGTGCCGAGGGGAGGAGAAGACGGGACAGGCCGGAGGCCTATCCCACTACCTGCTTCACCTTCTTGGCGAACTTGTGACGGAACTTCTGCACCTTCGGCGCCACGATATAAGCGCAGTATGACTCCTGCGGATTGTTGGCGAAATACTCCCGATGGTAGTCTTCCGCTCGATAGAACGTCGCGGCAGGCTGCACTTCGGTGACTATCGGGCCTGGGAAGACTTTGTCGGCATTCAGCTCCATGATCATCAGTTCGGCGGTCTCGCGTTGCTTATCCGAGTGATAGAAGATGGCGGACCGGTATTGCGTCCCGGCGTCGTTGCCCTGCCGGTCGCGGGTGGTCGGGTCGTGAATGGCGAAGAAGACTTCGAGGATGTCGTGAAAGGAAGTCACGTCCGGATCGAAAGCGACTTGGACCACCTCGGCGTGACCGGTGCGGCCGGTACAGACATCGCGGTAAGAAGGGTTCGGCTGGCGGCCCCCCATGTAGCCGGATTCAACCGAGAGGACGCCCTCCATTTCGTTGTAGACAGCTTCCAGGCACCAGAAACAACCTCCGGCGAGCGTGGTGATTTCGCGTTGGGACATGTCTCCAGGTTAGCTCACTCGCCTACAATGTATAGGAATGATTCGACACTCGCTGGCATTCCTGGTTTCGATGGCGGGCTTTGTCTCGGCGGCCTCGGCGGCCGCGCCGGAGCTTTCGCGTCCCGCGCGCCCCTGGGAATTCATGGATGCGGTGGGGCCGCGCGCGGCCATGCTGGGAACCGAGTCCGGCACGCTGGAGGCCTGGGTATTTCCGCTTAAACTGCTGCGCGATTTCCGCCTGGTGTTTACCGTGGATGGCAGGGCCATGCCCGCCGAAAGCCTGGCACGGCGGGTGGTCGCGCGACCCGGCTCCTTCTCGCTGCTGTATTCCGGCGACGATTTCCAGGTCACCCAAACATTCGTTGTGCCGGTGGACCAGCCCGGCATCCTCATACGCCTGCAGGTCAATACCTATGCCCCGATGCGCATCGACGCGCACTTCACGCGCGACTTCCAGTTGATGTGGCCGGCGGCAATTGGCGCGCCCTACATCGACTGGCAAGAATCGGCGCATGGGTTCATCCTGGGCGCCGATGGCCAGCATTATCGAGGCCTGGTGGCTTCGCCTGACGCGTCCCGTATTGACCAGGAGTATGGCACCAACTACTCGGCATCCACGGATAGCTCGTTTACTCTGGGCACGGTGCGCGGGCGGGCGGAGCGAGTGGTCGCGATTATAGGATCGCTTCAATCCGAGCAGGAACTGGCCGCCACTTACAAGGCGCTGACGGCCGACCCGGCGCGGACCATTGCGGCTACGGAGAAATTCTACGAAGACTATCTGGATCGAACCGTGCAGGTGGCCCTGCCGGATGCAGACCTGCAGCAGGCTTACGACTGGTCTCGCTTGAGCGAATTGAAGGCGCTAGTACACAATCCGTTTCTGGGCGAGGCATTGGCCGCGGGCTTCGGCCTGTCGCGCGGCGGCAACCGCCCCGGTTTCGCCTGGTTCTTCGGCCGCGATTCGTTCTGGACCTCACTGGCCCTTACCGCCGCGGGCGACTTCGAGACCGCGCGCGCCGCCATACGTTTCATAGCCCACTATCAGCGTGCCGATGGGAAGCTGCCGCACGAGATTTCGCAGAGCGCCAGCCTGGTGCCGTGGTTTGAGAATTACCCCTATCCATATGCGTCGGCGGATGCTACGCCGTTGTTCGTCATCGCCCTGCGCGATTATGTGGAATCGAGCGGCGACCTGGCTTTTCTCAAGGAGAATCGGGAGCGGCTCGACAAGGCCATGAGCTTCATGCGCTCGACCTTCGATGCGGACGGCTTCCCGCGCAACGACGGAGTGGGCCATGGGTGGGTGGAAGGCGGTCCGCTGCTGCCTGTACGCACGGAGTTCTACCAGGCCGGACTCTACGTGGAAGCCGTGCGGTCAATGGCCGCGCTGGCCCGCCGCGGCGGCGATACCGAACTGGCCGGGCGTCTCGACCAGGAGTTTCAGGCCAAAAAACAATCATTGAACCAATTGTTTTGGCTGCCCGGATCCAAGTCGTGGGCTTTCGCCATAGGGCGCGACGGCCGGCCGGTGGATCAGCCGAGCGTGCTGGCCACTGTTCCGATGTGGTTCGGCCTGCCGGACCAGGAGCGCTCGCGCGAGATGATCAGCCAACTGGCGGACGATCCGCACTCGACCGATTGGGGCATGCGCATCATCTCCGCGCGCAGCCCGCTCTACAATCCGGCGGGCTACCATTTCGGCTCCGTGTGGCCGTTGTTTACCGGATGGGCGTCAGTGGGCGAGTATCGCTATCACGCCGCGGACGCCGGCTACGCCAACCTGAAACGGAACGCGTGGCTGGCGCTCGACGGCGCCGGCGGCAACACTACCGAAGTGCTTTCGGGCGACGTATATTCGCCGCTTTCGACCGCGTCTTCGCACCAGACCTGGTCGGCCGCCATGGTGGTTTCGCCGCTGCTGCGCGGGCTGTTCGGACTCCAGGTAGACGCACTCGACCGGCGCGTTTCGATGGAACCGCATCTGCCGGCGGATTGGGATCGCTTCGAAATCCGTAATGTGGCGCTGGCTGATGGTAAGGTCGATTTCGTGTTTCATCGCGATGATCGTGAGGCCACTTTGCGCATACGCAATCATGGCGCGACGCCCTTCCAGATGGTCTTCGCTCCGGCGTTTGCGCCTGTGACGGAACTCACCGGCGCCGAATTCAACGGTTCTGCCGCGAACTGCCCGCGAGAAGAAAACGGCCCGGACTGGCACGCGCGCTGCGCCGTGACGGTGGGTCCCGGAGAGAGCATGCTGACTTTGCGCTACCGGAACTCGTTCGGATATTCGCTGGCCGTGCCGCCACCCCGGTTGGGAGAGCCCAGCTCGGCGATGAAGCTGGTTTCCGAGGACTGGGACAGTCCGAGCCAGTTACAACTGACCGTCTCCGGGAAGCCTGGCAAGACGCAGCGCGTTGAACTCTACGGCGCGGCGCGCGTGGCCGAAGCGACTGGCGCGCGTCTCGCTCCGGATCGCCGTTTTATCAGCTTCGAGATTCCGGGCGCCGGTTCCGAGGCCGTGCATTACACCATTCGTCTACGCCTGGAGAAGTGACCTATGTGGCAGCAGAGCTACACGCCTTTGAACGGCAGCCTGGCGCTATCCGCGCTAGTGGCCGCCATACCGATTTTCGCGCTGCTCTACCTGCTGGGGGTCAGGCGCAAGCCCGCTTGGATGGCCTCGCTGTTCGCGCTATTGGCGGCTGTAATGGTGGCTGCGGGGCTGTATCGGATGCCGGCCGGGAAACTGGCCGCCGCGGTCTTCTACGGCGCGGCGTTCGGATTGTTTCCGATCGGCTGGGTGGTGTTCAGCGCGATCCTGCTCTATCGCGTAACGCTCGAGAGCGGCAAGTTCGAAATCGTGAAGGACTCGGTCGGTCATCTCACGGAAGACCGGCGCCTGCAGGCGCTGCTGATCGCGTTCGCCTTCGGCGCATTCATCGAGGGCGCCGCGGGATTTGGCACGCCGGTGGCGGTGGCTGGCGCGATGCTCGCCGGGCTGGGTTTCTCGCCTTACTATGCGGCGGGCATCTGCCTGCTAGCGAATACGGCGCCCGTGGCGTTCGGGTCCATCGCCATTCCGATCGTGACGCTGGCGGGGATCACCGGTTTGCCGCTCGAGCGGCTGAGCGCCGGCGTCGGTCGGATCTGCGCGCCGGTTTCGCTGATCGTTCCCGCTTACCTGATCGTCGTAATGGGCGGATGGAAAGCCCTGCGCGGAGTGCTGCCGGCGGCCGCGGTTTGTGGCATAGCCTTCGCCGGCACGCAGTTCCTGATTTCCAATTTCGTCGGCCCGCAGTTGACGGATATACTCGCGTCGCTGGCGGCCATGGGGTCGCTGGTGGTGCTCTTCAAGCTATGGAAGCCGCGCGACCGATTCGTGCTCGAGGGGCACAGCACGCCGCACTGCCTACCGCCGCGCCACAGCGGACGCGAGTTGCTGTCGGCCTGGGGACCTTACGGCCTGCTGGTGATCTTCGTCCTGCTGTGGGGCTACAAGCCGTTGCAGGCGCACCTCAATAGCGCCAGCCTGACGCTGCCCTGGCCCTGGCTGCATAACACCATCGAGCGCATGCCGCCGGCGGTCGGGAAGCCCGCGCCGTACGCCGCAGTCTTCAATTTCAACTGGCTCTCGGCATCCGGGACGGCCTGCCTATTCGCGGCGCTCGCTTCGGCGGCATGGGTAGGCATGCGGCCGGGCCAGCTCGCGCGCGTATTCGCGCATACGGTACGGCAATTGTTTCTGGCGGAGGTCACGCTGGCGACGGTGCTGGGCCTGGCGTTCCTGATGAATTACTGCGGCGCCACGGCTACGCTGGGGCTGGCCTTTGCCGCTACCGGCGCGCTGTTTCCGTTCTTCAGCTCGCTGCTCGGCTGGCTGGGCGTGTTTCTTACCGGCAGCGACACCTCGGCCAACGCGCTTTTCGGCAATCTGCAAGTGATCACGGCGCACCGGCTGGGGATCAATCCGGTGCTGATGGCCGCTTCCAATTCGAGCGGCGGCGTGATGGGGAAGATGATCAGCCTGACCAGCATCGCGGTGGCTGCGGCCGCCACGCACATGCGGCCCGAAGACGAGTCCAGGCTGTTCCGGTTTACGCTGCGCCACAGCGTCTTTCTGGCCTCGCTGATCGGGCTGATCGTGATGTTCTACGCGTATGTGGCGCCTGGGCTGGCGCCGTAGCGGGAACGCCGAAAAGTGCTCATGTGAGGAGTCGGCTGCGCACAAGCGTTTTGTTTGTAACGGAACCCATCTGAAAACTGCTCAACTTGAGCAGTTTTCGTGACTTTCGGCCGCCCGTCCGTAACTCCACCAGCGGCGAATGTAACTAAGTGCAATTCCTGCCGCAGAGGCGGCAGGAGGTGCGTGAGCGCTACAGCTGGACCGTGATCGCCAGCCTGAAGCTCGGATAACTGCGGTTGCAGAGATAGTACCCGCCGGCATAGTCGATGTAAACGTCATCGGTGGCGTACCAGTTTGCAGCCCAGGATGATGGCCAGGGATCCACGAGCAGGAACCAAAAGCCGCCGTACGAGAAACGCGGATATCCCATGTAGATCACGGGCTGGCCCTGCATCCGGAACCAGTGTTGACTTCCGAAACTGAGATTGTAGGTGTTCTGAGGAATGTAGTAACCGCCGTAGCCTCCACGCTGCGCCCAGGTGCGATGATCGGTGGCCCAATTGCGATCGCCATCCTGTTGCCATGAACTATGCGCCTGCCAGCCGCCGCCCTGTTTCAGCCATCCCTGCTGCTTTTGCCAGGCGACTGCCTGCGGCTGTGTAGGGTGCCCTTGGGTTTGCTGAGCCTGCTGAGTCGGTTGGTGGGGCTGCTGCTTGGGTTGCTGTGTGGGAGCGTGATGGGCAACCTGCTGCTTGGGTTGTTGCTGCGGAGCCTGATGGGCAACCTGCTGCTTGGGTTGCTGCGTGGGACCGTGATGGGCAACCTGCTGCTTGGGTTGCTGCGTGGGAGCCTGATGGGCAACCTGCTGCCTGGGTTGCTGCTTGGGAGCCTGATGGGCAACCTGCGGCTTGGGTTGTTGTTTGGGAGCCTGATGGGCAACCTGCGGCTTAGGTTGTTGCTTGGGAGCCTGTTGCGCGTGCTGCGGTTTACTCTGCTGCTTTTCAGGTTGGGCCTGTTTTTCGCTTTGCTGCTCGTGCTGTGCGTACGCCGGGACAATAGTCCCGAAAAGCAGAACCAGGGCAGCGGTATTTGTAGCTCGAAGGAAATGCATGGTAATCGTCTCCGTTAGGTCGCTAATGTGTAGGCACGCAGACGGCCAGTCCGCCTTAGCGAAACCGTGCGCGTGCCGCGTGCGATAATTCAGCGGAGTGCAGAACATTTTGTCAGTAGCTTGTTTTCTTTTCGGGTTGGCGCTGGGAATGCTGCTCGTGTGGGTCTGGTTGCGGACCAGGGCGCAGCAGGCCCACGAGCGCGCCAAAGCCGAGTGGGAACCCGAGCGGGCGGTGCTGAACGAGCGGCTCCAAAACCGCGAACAGCAATATCGCGAGCTGCAAGCCGCTCTGGAAGATGCGCGCCAAAAGCTGGCGAATACCTTCAAGGCGCTTTCGGCCGAAGCCCTGCAAAGCAACAACCGGGCGTTTCTTGACCTTGCCAAAGCCAACCTGATCGGACCGGTGCGCGAATCGCTCGCCAAAGTAGACAGTCAGATGCGGGATCTCGAGAGCGCGCGAGCCGGCGCGCACGCGGCGCTGGCCGAGCAGGTACGCGGGTTGCTCGAGGCGCAAGGGCAACTGCGGTCGGAAACAAGCAGGCTGGCCACCGCCATGCGCTCGCCGAGTGTGCGCGGGCTATGGGGCGAGATGCAGCTCAAACGCGTAGTCGAGCTGGCGGGGATGCTGGAGTATTGCGATTTCTACTCGCAGCCGACGGCGATCGGCGAAGAGGGGCGGGTACGTCCGGACCTGTTGGTGCGCCTGCCCGGGGGCAAGAGCATTATCGTGGATGCCAAGGCGCCGCTCGAAGCCTATCTGGCGGCGCATGAGTCCGGCGACGAGGGGACCCGCCGCGCACGCCTGGCGGATCACGCGCGCCAGGTGCGCAACCACATTGCCGCGCTAGGGCGCAAGACGTATTGGGAGCAGTTCGACCCCGCGCCGGAGTTCGTGGTGCTGTTCCTGCCCGGTGAAAGTTTCTTCAGCGCGGCTCTGGAGCACGATCCGTCGCTGATCGAGACCGGCGCGGTGGAGCGTGTCATCCTGGCGACGCCCACTACCTTGATCGCACTGCTGCGCGCGGTGGCTTATGGCTGGCGGCAGGAAAATATCGCGCAGAACGCGGCGGAGATCAGCCGGCTGGGCAAGGAACTCTATAAGCGGCTGGCCGACATGGGGAGCCACTGGGGCAAGCTGGGCAAGAGCCTGGAGCGCGCCGTGGAGGCATACAACAGCGCCGTCGGCTCGCTCGAAGGGCGCGTGCTGGTGACGGCGCGCAAGTTTGTCGAATTGGAATCCGGCGCGTTCGGCGTGGAGATTGAGACCTTGGAGCCGGTCGATATCCGGCCGCGGCCTCTTGAAGCGCCCGAGACTTCCGAGGGGCAGGAAGATACAGCCGCTCAGTCGTAAAGTCTTGATTTCGGTATGGGTCAGCTTGAGGGTGTGCAGGCCAGCCCGGAGTAAATCGGGGTTCCCGCACAACGCCTGCTGCCGTTGCTGTTCCGGTAGCGGCTGCCCGGCCGAGTGGACTCTTTCCGAGTGGGGGACTTAACCGGCCAGCGTTGTCTTTTGCCCCGTCGTCCGTCTACCGAGGGCGTCGGGTTGCGCCGACGCTTAACGGATTACGCAACCAGTTGAAAACCGGCCATATGTGATCACTTCAAAACCGGCCAACGCAGCGGATCCAGAACAAGAGTATTTATACCCTGCCGCCGATGGATTCTGCAAATTATTTTCGCGAGCGAGCGTAGTGTCTCAGTTTGAATCTCAGTGTTGGGAAGTGGACCTGTGGTTATTGGTCACATCGACAATGCGGCGCACAGGTAGTGTTCCACCTCACCTCAGCGTGACGTCGGCTCACGCTATTCTGGAGAACGTGGGAGGGGGATTTACAGCGTGGCAAAACTTGTCTACGGATTGAGCCAGTCCCTGGATGGCTACGTCGACCACATGAAGCTTGGGCCGCCTGCACCCGCGGCCTTCCGTCACTTCATCGGGCTGGTGCGCGGCGCGACGGGCCTCATTTACGGTCGCCGCACGTATGAGATCATGCGTTATTGGGACGAAGATCTTCCTGATTGGGACGCGGAGGATCGCGAGTTCGCGGTGGTGTGGCGGAGCCAGCCGAAGTGGGTCGTGTCGCGTTCCCTCAAGTCAGTT